>Ga0315289_10016453_pt1 | contig 10196 bp, 8 predicted proteins | sample YL17G11_40_MG_FD_203452 | JGI IMG/M metagenome (GOLD analysis project Ga0315289, IMG submission 203452) | Sediment microbial communities from Yellowstone Lake, YNP, Wyoming, USA - YL17G11_40 | ecosystem: Environmental > Aquatic > Freshwater > Lake > Sediment | place: USA: Wyoming | collected...
AGCTGATTGGAAAACCTGTGATAACCACGCTCTACTCGCCATCTTCAAGAGGGAAAGCAGAGCAGCTCTTTAGGAGATGGGTGGAAACAGGCGAACTTAGAAATGAGGAGCTAAACATAGTTACGAAGACTGGGGAAGAGAGAAGCGTCCTTCTCAACGTTGATGCGGTGAGGGATGAAAGTGGTGGCGTCGTTCAAAGCATTTCGGTTCAAGTTGATATTACTCAAAGAAGACAGATGGAGGAGGATCTGAGGGAGTCCGAGGAACGCTACCGAACCCTCGTGGAGAACTCGCCGAACGCCATCTCGGTTACGATAGGAGATACGATCGTTTACGCCAACAAAAAGAGAGCAATCCTCGCAGGAAAAAAAGATCCATCCGAATTAGTTGGCACAAGCGCCTTATCTCAGGTAGCGGAAGAAGACAGGGGAAATATTATCGAGATAATGGAAGCAATAAAAAGGGGGAAGAAGCCTCCATCACTATTCAATTACAGGATGTTGATGGCGGATGGTAGTGTCAGAGAAATCATATGTTACAACTCAGAAATCAAGTATCAAGGTACTACCGCTGTGCAACATGTGCTCCACGATGTCACTGACCAATTGCGCTACTACAAGAATCTTGAGGCTCTATACGGGCACGCTTCTAAACTACAATTGGCTGGGAACGCTCAGCAGATTTGCGAGTTGACGCTGGACGCTATGGAGCAAGCCCTCAGCTTCAAGAAAGCGGCCTTCTTATCGGTTGAAAAGGGTATCCTCAGAGCCATAGGAACCAGGGGAGCGCCTATCCTAGATATTCCATTACCTCTAGATGGCAGGGGCATCACCGTGAAAGCGGCGAACACCAGGCGGACAGTGCTGGTCAACGACCTGCGTGGCGACCACGACTTCGTCATGGGCTCCACAGACAGCCTTTCAGAGCTGGCAACTCCGATTCTGATAGATGGTGAGACCATCGGAGTCTTGAATGTTGAAAGTCTCGATCTGAACGCGTTTACGATAGAAGATCAGAAGCTTCTGGAGACGTTAGCTCAGTATGTGGCTTTGGCTTTATCGAGGTTGAGGGACACGGAGATGCTTAGGGCTTCGGAGGAAAGATACAGGACATTCCTGGAGTCTTCGCGGGACGCCGTCTTTGTCTTCGACGAGAACGGGTACATTTACGTGAACCGGGCTGCCGTTGACATGCTCGGTTATGACTTCCCCGAGGAGATCATAGGTCTTTCATCCTACTCCCTTGTCGCGCCGGAGGACAGGGAAGAGAAGATGCGGAGGACGGTGGCGAGGGCAATGGGAAAGGCTGTCCCCGGCATATACGAGATTGGGCGTCTCCGACGCGACGGCGGTGTGGTGCCCTGTGAGGAGAACATGTCCATGATAATGTACGAGGGGAGACCGGTATTCCTGAGTGTAGCCAGAGACGTCACCGGGCGCAAGAAGATAGAGGAGCAGCTGAGGGAGACGCATGGGGCTCCATTACGGCGGAGTCGAAGAAAGGTGAGGGAGCAACGTTCGCGCGCGCCACAGACCCATCAGGAAATAGGTTAGAATGTTGACAAGGAGTTTTCTACGCGGGTGGTGGTCCAAGGCCTTAAAGCGGAGGGTCCTGTTTAAGGCCTTGACCGAGGAGGACCGTAGGTATCTGTGGCTGACTATGAAGGCCTTCGACGAGATACGCAGCGAAGAAGTGGGGACGATAATAGTGAAGATCCTCGCAAAGCTCAAGGACGCGTTGAAGAGCCCCTTCGCCAGGAGGATGGAGACCTACGGAATCGAGAAGGCGAGGAGCATATCCAAGTGGGCGGTGGAGTGGGGTCACGGCACCGCTGGAGGATGGGCCAATGATATCAGATTCGTCAGGTACCTGACGGCCCTCGATTTGAACGCACCTTCTGGGTGGGGTGTCTAGATTGAACGACAAGGTATTGGGCTACATAATCCTCATTGGCAGCCTGTTCGGCATCGCCTGCTACTTCTACCTCGTATTCCTGTCTCCCTGGGCCCCGCTGGTCGTACAGATTTCGGCTTTCCTGGCAGTGGCAGCGATATTAGCGATCATGGCCTGGATAGGGTACACACTAGCTACTACGCCTCCTCCCGAGCCACTGGAAGACGTGGCGGAAGAGTCCTCGACAGAGGAAAAAGTGGAAGAAATTGCTTAGATCTGAAGTGGAAATAAAAAACAGTAGCGCGCGCATTCAGTATTTAACCGTCGTGAATCTGCCGAAGTGGGAAAGAACAGGTTAACGGGCATAGTGTGGAGCCTTTAATTCATTTCGTCGTGCCGTTTGTCGCCTTAATGTTTGTTGGCTTAGAGTTTAGGAAGGCTTTGCCAATTTCATTGCTGGCTCTGCTGCCAGATTTGGATGCACTGGAGCACGGAGGGACTGGAGAACCTGCTGAACATTCTGCTGGTACGTTACTTTAACAGGGGGCTGTACGCCACGTTGAAGCAGAAGTACTATAAAGATGAGGGCATTGTCATCAATGTGAGGATAACGTAGGAGAAAGTTAACCAATAAGCGGACAGCACCAGCAAATTAAACATATCATATGTAGATTTGTAGCCAGTGACAATGAATGAATCGAATTCATGATACAAAAAAGCTGCCTCTTGCCATCTTAGCCCTTCTAATAGTTTCGAGTGCGTTTCCTACACTCAATTTCATCGCCCCTCCCACGGTCATGGTGTATGGCGCCGACCCTGATTTCACCGTTACCATCCAGATCGATGACGGCGTAACCGTCGAGTCCATGTGGTTCGCGGACCACGTGAATGACCTTAACTCCGGGAACTGGATTGTGCTATCTGGTGGAACGAGTGTCGCGTTACCCTACGTTGAGGGGAGATACAACGGCGTGGACAACGTCCGGTACACGAAAGGCGGTAAGGACGTCGACATCAGATCTATGTTCACCAGTAAGACTGTGGTCTATCCTCTGAATACTCATCAGGTCTACCTGCCGAGGGACACAGTTACGGCGAGCTTCAAGGGCGACACGGACTTCGCTGGGTTAAGGGTCGAGTTTAGGCTCCTTAAGGGCGTCGTTGGTGACTGGAAAAACGCTTATAACGATGCCCTGAACGCGGATCTGGCGGGCCTGAAGAACATAGCCCAGAATCCAGTCATCCCAGCCATACCTGCTGATCTGGATAGTAACGGCGACGCACAGGTGATCTTCGAGGCGCCTGCAGCGGGCGATTACGTCCTCGCCGTCGTATCCGAATCCACCAACCCGGGCACGTATGATCTGTGGATCTTCTCGATGACGCCCGTCAAGGTTCTAGACTACCCCTTGGCAATAACTAAGCCGAGCTCCGTCGATCAGGGTGATAGCATCAGCGTCGGCTTCACGATGACGGCGACTCAATCCCCCACGAGCTACAGGTACGGCGCTGTGATCATCCGTGGGTCTGTTTACCGTGCCATAGCTGAGTTGACGACGGATGGCATTCTATCGAACGCTGACCTCTTCGTGAACGGCGTGCTGATCGCCGAGGGCGTAGGCACCATCCAGGCCGGCGGCGGCATCAACTTCGTCGGTTTCGACCTGGACGACGTCGACACAGGCGTGGTGGCAAACAAGATCTCCGCCATATTCGGCTCAAGCAACGTCGCCATTGCCTTCTCGAATCCGACATCGAGCCCCACAGGCACCGTTTCCCTGACGACGGACAGTGGCATGCCGACTGGGACCTATGTGCTCCTGACCGGCGTATGGGAGCAGGGCACGGGGAAGAAGCTCGTGGCGTTCAAGCAGAGCACCGTTGAGATCAGCGCAGCCGCTCCCCCGTCACCGCCCAATAAGCCGCCGATAGCCAACGCGGGCCCAGCCAAGACCGCCGTCGTAGGCGACCCGGTCTCATTCGACGGCTCAGCGTCGAACGACCCCGACGGTATTATTGTCAGCTACAGCTGGGACTTCGGCGACGGCTCAACGGGGACCGGCATAACGGTGAGCCACACCTACACGGCTGCGGGCACCTACACCGTCACATTGACCGTGAATGATGACCTCGGCGCGACGGGCACGGCGACAACGACCGCTACCGCGCGCACGCGCGCCCAGTTCACACTATCCAACCTCTCGGTGACCCCGGCTCAGGTCAACGTCGGCGGCACGGTCACCGTGCAGGTGGCTGTGAAGAACATCGGCGACCTCGAGGGCACCACCACGGTAGACCTCCTAGTCAACGGCGTCAAGGAGCAGTCCAAGAGCGTCACCCTGGCCGGCGGCGCCAGCGCGACGGTCAGCTTCAGCGTGACGAAGACAACCGCGGGCTCATACACGGTTAAGGTCGGCGACCTGACAGGCAGCTTCACGGTCGTGAAGCCGCCGACCCCTGCGGCGTTCACCTTCACGGGCCTTGTCGTGAGTCCTGTCGAGGTCAAGCCGGGGGACGAGGTCACCGTCTCAGTCATCGTGAAGAACACGGGCGAGCAGAGCGGGACCTACTCGGCTGAGCTCAAGATGGACGGCGTGACGAAGGAGACGAAGGCGGGGGTCCTCGCGGGGGGGGCCTCGACGACCGTGACCTTCAAGGTCTCGTCACAGATCGAGGGCACCCACACGGTGCAGGTCGGAGACCTCACGGTCAGCTTCAAGGTGATGAAGCCTGTGCCGCCTACTCTGCCCGACTACACGATGTGGATAGTGGCGGCCGTAGTGGCCGTCGCGGTCGTGGCGGCGGCGGTCTGGTACATGCGCAGGAAGAAGTAGGCTTCTTCTCCTCCCTTTTTTATCTTTATGTGGGATTAGGATGGATCTTCTATCACACGTCGTGGTCTCTTTCGCGGCCTTCACGCTCCTCGGCGTCGGGTTCCGGGGGGCAGCCGGCCTCGCAGTCCTAAGTGCAGTTTCAGATCTGGATGTATTCCTCCATATTCATTGGAGCTGGACCTACTCGATAGTCGTCTAGGGCACGGTGTTCGCGGTAATTACATCGTGGTTCGTCGTTTTAAGCCGCGATGGCGATTGTGGGTCCTCCTTGGGTTTGCCGGTCTCGTCACCCACACCATCCTAGACACCTTCTCGGGATATACCCTGTCCTCTGGCCCCTGGCACGGGACTCGTTCTGGATCGAGGTGTCGCTGGCTGGAGGGGTCGGCGACGGATTAGATTTGAACCCGGTCGCCGCCCTGAGGACGATCCCCACCGAGTTCGGCTACCTGCCCTACGCGGGCGGGAGCCTCGTGAAGAGCGGCGGCGTAGGGATCATGGCCGTGCTGCTCGCCCCGGCGGTCTACAGGCTGCTGCGTCGGCGGCGAAGGCCGGAATAACCCCTTAAGGGTTAGCGCCGATGATTTTGAGGATGCCCCGTAGACTGTTGTTGATTTTGATACTCCTCGGCGCCCTCGTGCCCGTCGCCCGCTGCGGCGTCACGGGGGTAGAGGTGGAGCCCGCTGATCCTGTGCAGGGGGACACCGTCACGCTTAGGATACAGGCGTCCCCGGGGGAGAGCGTGCCCATAACGCTCTCTTTCACGAAGGCTCTAACAGTCTCTGGCGGAGAATATGATCTCCCCCTCAACGGGGTGAATATCCCGCAGACCCCGAACAACTTTGTCGTGAGGGCGGAGGGCGTGTTGAACCTGAACGTCGCTGTCAAGGTGTTCTTCTGGATCACGAAGAGCGCGGACGCGAGCGGCGGCGTCGCCACGGTCTCCCAGGGAGGCGTCCCGCCCGGAACCTACACGGCGAGAATCTACGGGCAAGCCGCCCCGGGCGTCATAAGCGTCAGCGTAACCGTGATGGCCTCGACGACGGTCACCATGGGGCCCGACGGCAGGTATACCTTCAGCTACGACACCCTGGTGATCCCGGCGGGCGACTTCACGGCAGGGATAGGGGGCCTGACGAGGAGCATCACTCTCAGGCCGGCGGGGGGACAGGGCGCGGTGAACCAGAAGCCCCTGGCGTCGGCGTCCTTCAAGGCTAGGGTGGCCAGGGGCGAGGACGTCCTCTTCGACGGGTCTGGCTCACATGACCCTGACGGCGTCGTGGTGGGGTGGGAGTGGTCGTTCGGCGACGGCGTCAAGGGCGTCGGGGCGCAGGCGAGGCACGTCTACGGCGAGGCGGGGACCTACACGGTCTCCCTGGCCGTGACGGATAACCTGGGGGCTGTTTCTACGTCGACGTGGATCATTGTTGTCGAGGAGCTCGTGAACAAGCCCCTCTCGGCGGCGGCCGGGAGCGGCCGAACCGTCTTCGTCGGCGGCAGGGTGGACCTCAGCGGTGAGGCCTCAAGCGACCCGGATGGGGTCATCAAGGCGTACCGCTGGGACCTCGGGGACGGCTCCACTGCTGAAGGCGTCCGGGTCAGCCACGTCTACGCGAAGGCTGGGACGTACACGGTGAGGCTGGTTGTCGAGGATGACGGGGGGGCGACGGCGGGGGACGAGGCGACGATCAGGGTCGTGGACCCCCCTGTCGAGCCCTCCTCGAGGGTCGTGTCTGAGCTGGCCGCCGGCGAGGACGAAGCCGTCGTGGAGAGCAGCCTCAAGGGCACCCGCGTCAGGGTCGTCGCCGGGACGAAGCTCCCCGTGTCCGTCACAGTCCTGGGCTACCCTGGGAACCCGTATGCCGGCAAGCCGTTCCCGGTGAACATAGTGCCCGTGTTCTTCGACGTGTCGGTGAGCAACCCCGACGCCGTCGAGTGGCCGATGCTCGTCGAGGTGGGCTACGATGAGGGGGTGCTTCAGGGCCTCGACGAGGCTAGCCTCGGCCTGTTCTACTGGGATGGGGGGGCGTGGAGGATGTGCCGTGAGACCGGCGTGAGGGTCGGGGAGGGTGTCGTCTGGGCGAGGGTGACACGGGCGGAGGTGGCTGGGAGTCCGTTCGTCGCGGGCGAGAGGCCCGGCTTCGCGGACATCCAGTACTCCGAGCTGCTGATCACGCCCTCCAGGGTGAGGGTCGGCGAGGGGGCTCAGGCCTCTGTCTGGGTGAGCAACGTCGGCCTTGAGGCCGGGGAGGCGGCCCTGACGCTCAGGGTCGACGGGGTGTTCGTGGAGCGGCGCTTGGTCAGGCTGGACGCAAGGTCGTCGATGAGGGTCTCCTTCGAGCTGGCAGCGGAGGAGCTAGGGGTCAGGGTCGTGGAGCTGGCGGGCCTCACGGCGAGGTTCGAGGCGTATCGGCTGAAGCCTGCCGACCCGAGGCTCGAGGGGCTCAGCGTCGCGCCCGTGGAGGTGAAGGCGGGGGAGGAGGTGGAGGTCTCGGCCGAGTACAGGAACTGGGGGGAGGAGGCGGCGGAGTTCAGGGTCGAGGTCAGGCTCGACGGCTTGACAATGACGAGCCATCTGGTGGCCTTGGAGGGCGGAGGCTCGACGACGATCCACATGAAGATCCGGCCGGAGCGGGCCGGCGACCACACGGTGACGGTCTGGGAGAGGAGCGTATCCTTCAGGGTGCTTGCGGAGGAGGCCCCGCCCACGCCTGGCGAGGCTTCATTACTGCCCTACGCCGCAGGAGGCGTCCTCATCCTCGCCGCCGCGGCACTGCTCTTATTGAGGCTTCGGGGGCGTCGGTGACCGCGTCTAAGAGCCTTCAGATGAGCGAGGACGTCGTGAGGCCTTCCTTAGCGTCTGGAACCATTGGGCCAAGGAGAAATGGAACCCCTGAGGGAGGGCATGGGAAGGCGCGGTTCAGGTGGGCGGGCGGGGGCGTGAGAGGGGTATTAAGAGGCCCCATGTCGCCGAGGCGTGTGCTCATCCAAGGAATTTCAGAAGTTATTATAAGCTAGAGGATATTGATTAACCTCGTCTCGGGTTGTCAGTGTATTTAAGTCCTTATAAAGGAAGGCCCATCTTAAACCGGATTTTATGGGTTAATCCGAATCCTCGCTATAATATGAGATAATTAGAAACGCGTAGCATCTGTTTCGTTGAGCTAGAGGTCAGGCCGTAGCCATGTTTACGGGGGGGTTTCTCGGAGGTCAGGAGGAGGGTGCTTAGGAGACGTGTATGGTTCAGCGCCCTCGACGGCGTCGAGCGGGGGATCCTGTGCCTGGCGAGCCGGGTCGTCGAGGAGGTGCGGAACACGGCTTTGAACGTTGAGTTAGTGAAGATCTTAACGAAGTGCGCGCGCGGGCGGTCCCAGAGTCTGGGCCGCTCAAGGAAGACGCCAAACCCCGGCCTTAGGCTGATCCCCGAGGTGGAGGCGGGTCGGCTGAGAGCTGCTTGGATGTCTTCATAGGTGAGTAGCTGAGCCATGGGTGAGGCGCGCGCGCGTTCCATCGTATACCATTTTGCTGATGTGCTATGAATAAAATGAGACATCAACTAAAGTTGCTTGTGGAGACCTTGTCAAAGGCAGATGTTGACCTTTTGATGTATTTCGAAGAGATCTGCTGTCCGGTCTGGACTGATGAAAAAATCAAGGGTTATCTCCCTTTGGACAAGGAGAGATGGACTGAAGAAGACTTTAAGGACTCTATATTCATTCAAGCCTATCGAAAGCTCCTCACCGATTACGTCAAACAGGTAGTTGAAACAAACCCAGAGCTTCTCGACGAGGTACTGGAGGTCATAAAATCAAATGTGTCCCAAGGAAAGAGGCTGTGGAGAATCACCTTGCATGAGGAACATGTTGAAAGGTACTATGAAATTGAGGCGGGAAGCAAGAGCGATGCATGGTTTCATGTCGCCACCGTAATAATTCCTGTCAACCCGAAAGTCCTCCAAGTAAAGGTCTCTGAGGCCAAGCCCTAAAACAAGAATCTGTGAATCAGCTAAACGCAATTAACTCCGCGCGCACGGAGCTTCCTTTAAGATCAGCTCCTTTAACGTTGATAGATGTTCAGCAACTTTGTTGCCCTCACTTGTCAGGGTGTACCATATTTGCACCGGCCTTGAAGCTAATACACTTCTTTCAATGAGCTGGTCGTCCTGCAAATCTCTCAATGCGAGCGCTAGCGTGCTTCTACTCTGTATAACCTCCTCCAAGAGTTCAGAATACCTTGCACTATTCGTCTCAAAGAGGTACAGAAGAACCTTGATGATCGCTATCTCAAAAACATCTCTCATTTTCATCGCTTTGGGTCGCCACGTGGCCTCGGTAGCTCTTGAACTCTCCTTTAAAGCAAGTTTATATTATAAATTTATGAATTTCAAGTAGTTATTATCGATACATGTTATCTATCCTCATGTATCGTTGTAATGGGAAGATGAGATGAGGTATTTAGGATATTTTCTGCTTTGGATTATCAGGGAAAACTTATAGATCAACCAGGGCATATTTTTAAGCAATGGGCTTGAAGGAAACCGACGACAAGCTCATCAGACGAGGAGAACTCATCCTAGACCTAAAATCATTGAAGAACCATAGAAAAGAGCTCAAAACCATGAACAAGGGCAAAAGAGGACCCCCTACCGACTAGCCAACACCTACATACAGCTCCTCGCAGCAGTCAGATACCCCTACCAAATACCCTACAGACAACTCGAGGGATTCACCAGAACCCTACACGGACTCGTGCCAGCCCTCCCACCAAGAGACTACTCCGGCCTCAGGAAACGCATCCTCAGCCTGGACCTCAGCCCCTACCGGGGCCTCAGGGAGTCGACTGAACCCGTCACGATAGCCGTCGACTCCACCGGCGTCAAGGTCCACAAGGCCGGGGGCTGGGTGGAGAGGGTACACGGCAAGAAGAGCAGGTACGTGAAGCTTCACTTCGCCGTCAACAGAGACCCATGAGGTGGTCGCCATGGAGGTCTCCACCGACGACACCCACGACGTCAGGATGCTGCCAGGTCTTGTGGATGAGGCAGAGAAGAATGTGCGGGTGGCGGAGGTCGTCGGCGACGGCGCCTATGACTCTGGGGATGTCTACGACCTGCTTGCGGCTGAAGGCATCGAGGCCGTGATCAAGCCGAGGAGGAACAGCAGGCCTGATACGCGGTCTCCTGGGAGGAGGCGGGCTGTGGAGCTGGTCTGGGAACTCGGCTACGAGGAGTGGGCGAGGTTGACGGGCTACGGGAGGAGATGGGCCGTGGAGACGGTGTACTCGACGTTCAAGAGGGTCTTCGGGGAGGGCTGTATGGCGAGGGACCTGGTGAACATCGCGAGAGAGCTGGTGGCGAAGGTTTGTCTCCATAACATTTTGGTGAATATGTGAGTGGGGGCGGAGGATCGGGGAGAGGGGAGCTCGAACAGCTATAAATTAGTCCACAAAGCAATTTTCTTTTCTAATCAA
>Ga0315289_10016455_pt1 | contig 10195 bp, 7 predicted proteins | sample YL17G11_40_MG_FD_203452 | JGI IMG/M metagenome (GOLD analysis project Ga0315289, IMG submission 203452) | Sediment microbial communities from Yellowstone Lake, YNP, Wyoming, USA - YL17G11_40 | ecosystem: Environmental > Aquatic > Freshwater > Lake > Sediment | place: USA: Wyoming | collected...
GCCAGGCTGAGAAGAAACACGACGACCCACGCAAAGGGCAAGCTGCCTCTCCCCATATGCACGGCCTCCGCGGGGCGTCCCAAGCCCCACCACACTATAGCGGCTGCGGCGGCGCGTTGCAATGACCTGGGGCGCTTGCCGGAAGGACGATATTGGTGTACAATCGTCTCTGTTATCGGCTTCCAGAAGCGCTTCGGCTGAGGCCGGCTTTCTTCTGGCGGCCGGGCGCGCTCCCGCCCGTCCTGCACGCAGTTGCGCAAGCAGGCATTTCCCGCGATGGCAACCTCGGACGACTGCCCGAAGGCCCAAGGCGGTTAAGCAGATAAGCGATGCACGCAGCGCCGGCAGGGGGCGCATGGGAAGGCGCCTGTTCCGGTCTTCCCTGTAGTGGAGGGGCCCTGCCGGCGCTTTATTTGACACGTGCGGGAAGGGGCTCGTCATCTACGGCCCGCGCCGGCAACCGTGAAGCCACACAATGCTGGACCGGCGCGCGCTGCGGCGAGGCCCTGCCTTCAGCGCCGCAAGAACAGCCCTGCCGCACAGACTGGAGACGGCATTGTTCGAGATACTGAGGAAGGATACGCTCGCCGAGGACATCTACCGCATGACGATCCGGGCGCCTCGGATCGCGGTGGCCCGCAAAGTCGGCCAGTTCGTCATCATCCGCGCTTGCCCGCGGGGAGAGCGCATCCCGCTGACAATAGCGGCGGCTGACCCGCAGGCGCTCTCTATAACCATCGTGTTCCAGGCCGTCGGCGAGAGCACTCGCGAGCTGGCCGCCATGGACAGGGGCGACTTCATCCCGGACGTGGCCGGGCCTCTGGGCACGCCGACAGAGGTCGCGCAGTGCGAGCACGCGGTGGCTGTGGGAGGGGGCGTCGGCATCGCGCTCATCTGGCCCATCGCGGACGCGCTGAGCCGCCACTGCTCCCGCCTGACAGGCATCATCAGCGCCCGCCGGGCGGACCTGCTCATACTGAAGGAGGAGTTGAGCGAGGTCTGCGACGAGCTGAAGCTCGCCACTGACGATGGCTCATGCGGCTACCACGGTTTCCCGACGGACTTGCTGCGCGGAATGCTCGAATCGGGCGAGCGCGTGGACGCGGTCTACGCAGTGGGCCCGGTGCCGATGATGGCGGCCATAAGCGAAGTGACGCGCCCCTTCGGCGTGAAGACGATCGTGAGCCTGAACCCGATCATGGTGGACGGGACGGGCATGTGCGGGGGATGCCGAGTGACTGTGGGAGGCGTCACAAAGTTCGCGTGCGTGGACGGCCCCGAATTCGACGGGCACAAGGTGGACTTTGCGGAGTTGACGCGGCGGCTGAAGCAGTACGGCCGTGAGCCGAAGGCGCGGAGCCTGCCCCAGTACGAGTCCGCCCATTCATGCGACGCCCAGCATACGGCGCTCCAGGACGCCATGCTGGAGGCAGGCCGGGCGGCCAAACGCGCCGCGGAGATACCTCGACAGCCAATGCCCGAGCAACCGGCTGACACACGCATCCGGAACTTCGAGGAGGTGCCCCTCGGCCTTCGTCCCGAACAGGCCGTCATGGAAGCGCAGCGGTGCTTGCAGTGCAAGAAGCCGAAGTGCGTCGAGGGCTGCCCCGTCGGCATAGATATCCCAGGCTTCATCCGGCTGATCGGAGAGAAGGACTTCGTCGGCGCGGCGCGGAAGCTGAAAGAGGACAACACGCTGCCGGCCGTCTGCGGGCGCGTCTGCCCCCAGGAGGATCAGTGCGAGGCGACTTGCGTCACGGGGCGGAGGGGCGACCCGGTGGCAATTGGGAACCTGGAGCGCTTCGCCGCCGACTATGAACGCACGGCCGGCAAGGTCGAGGCCCCCGCGATGGCGGCTGCCAACGGCCGCAAGGTCGCCGTCATCGGCTCTGGGCCGGCAGGGCTGACGGCTGCCGCCGAGCTGGCGCGGCGCGGCTACTCGGCTATGATCTTCGAGGCGCTTCACGAGCCGGGCGGGGTGTTGATGTACGGCATCCCGGCCTTCCGCCTTCCAAAAGACATCGTCCAGACGGAGATCGAGCTGCTCCGGCGCATGCGCGTCGAGATTGTGTGCGACTTCGTCGTCGGTAAGACAGCCACCATTGCGGACCTTCTCAGCGAGGGCTACGAGTCCGTTTTCATAGGCTCCGGCGCGGGGTTCCCCATCTTTGCGAGCATCCCTGGGGAGAACCTGAACGGCGTCCTGAGCGCGAACGAATATCTGACCCGCTCCAACCTCATGCGCGGTTATCGTCCCGATTACGCGACGCCCATCATGGTCAAAGACAAGGTGGCCGTGCTTGGCGGCGGGAACGTAGCGCTCGACGCCGCCCGCACGGCGCTGAGGCTCGGCGCGTCGGAAGTGCGCATCGTCTACCGCCGGAGCGTCGAAGAGGCGCCGGCGCGGGACGAGGAGCTGAAGCACGGGGAGGCGGAAGGCCTCCAGTTGATGTGGCTTAACAACGCCATCGAGGTGCTCGGCAGCGACCAGGGCTGGGTGCGTGGCTTAAGGTGCGTGAAGATGGCGTTGGGTGAGCCGGGGGCGGACGGGAGGCGCCGTCCGTATCCGGTCGAAGGCTCGGAGTTCGAGTTCGCGACGGACCTCGTCATCGTGGCCTATGGGAACCAGCCGCACCCGCTTGTGCCGCGTACGACGCCCGGGCTGACGATTGCCAAGTGGGGAGGCATCGTGGCCGACGAGGTGACGGGCCAGACGAGCCTTGAGGGGGTCTACGCGGGGGGCGACATCGTGACCGGCGCTGCGACCGTGATCCAGGCGATGGGCGCCGGCAAGCGCGCGGCCGAGGCGATAGATAAGTACCTCACGACGAAGCATGGGGCCCCGGGAGCCGGCAACTCCTGAGGATCGAGGCGGCATCTGTGCGCCTTCGCCCACCGCCAGTGATGCCGGGCCTGGCCAACCGCGGTATCCGTCTTCTAACTGTCAATGCGCTACGGTATGATAGTCTGGTGATAGTTGGCCCTTCCGCGAGGCGGGCAGGCTCGCAGCCAAACGGCTTCTCAAGGCCCCATCAGCCGGTCCGGGCGAGAAGATCTGCCGATGAGAACGCAGTCGGAACAGATGTTCGAAAGGTACCTGGGAGCTCATGGGTATGCAGGCTGGGAATATGAGCCCGACATTGCAGGCCAAACGAAGCATCCGGACTACTTGCTGCGCTGGCGGGGCGACGAGCTGCTGTTTGAGGTGAAAGAGCTACGCCAGAAGAGGCCTGATCCTCGCGCGGCTGTCGCTATTGACCCGTACGCAAGCCTTCGGGCCGAGATAGACGAAGCGCGGGAGAAGTTCAGGGGATTCAAGGGCAACTGTTGTTCGCTGATCGTTATGAACATAGACGACTGGGAGGCTCGTTTAGATCCGGAGTTTGTTATCGCCGCCATGTTGGGCGACCTCGGCGTTACGATGGCCTTCAACGCTGAGGAAGGAAGGCTGATAGAGGGGACCGAGCAATCCGCTTTCCTCAAGCGGGGCAAGATGCGCGACCCCAAGAGCGGCCAGCCCCAGAACACCACCGTCAGCTCTATCATCGTGCTTGAGGAGTACGCTCCGCCCAATCCGGCATATCGGCAGGCGTTGGCAGACGAGGTAGCCCGGCGCGAGGCCGGGCAGGGGCGCCGTTTGACCACCGACGAGAAGGTCAGTGTCAACTATGACCTGACAGTCGAACGGCACCTATCGTTACACCTGCCGGCAGTGGCGAGGGTCCGGGTGATCAGGAACCCCTTTGCCCGCATCCCGTTCCCTGGGGACCTGTTCTCGGGCCCGTACGATGAGCACTGGGAGTACACGGGCTCACAAGTGCGCCGGGTGTTCGCGGGCGGTCCCCTGCGCGAGATCGAACAGGCAGAGGGACCCACGGTGGACGACGGGAACAAGCTGCTTCCCTGACCGGCCTCAGCATACGAGGCAAGGCGGTGCGTCGAATCAGGGGAGGATGTGCGCGGTGAGCCAGGAGCGCACGGCCTGGTTGAGCTCGGGGGCGAGGATGACTTCGATGCGGCTCCAGAAGGGCGGCAGCACCAGCCTCAGGAACTCGACCTGCGCGCCGGCGCTTCGATAGGCTTCGCAGGCTGCCTCAAGTTCCGGCTTCGGCTTGTCGTTGAAGTGAACCTGGCAGATCAGCACGGGCCCGGCGAAAGACACGCCCTCCTTGCGGATGCCGAGGGCAGTGAGCTCCCGATAGGTCGAGCCGCTTACCGCGAAGCCGTCCATGTCCAGCACGGCGTCGTCGCATCCAAGCCGCTCAAGCAGTTCCTGTCGCGATGCGCCGCTGCGGCCGTCCGTCAGCATCTGGCGGACGAGCTTGCGGCGGAGTTCGCCGCCAAAGTAGGCCCTCCCATCCGTGATGGGCTCGATGAGGACGAGGCCGGCATAGTCTCTCCCACCTGAGGCGAGCTCTGCTGCCTGGGCGGCAAGCGTCCCACCCAGCCGCAGGCCCAGAAGGCAGAGATCCCGCACGCCCGTGCGCTCGCGCAGAAAAGCGGCCGCAAGCCCGATGTCTTCCAGGCGAGTCCGGACCGTGGCGTCCACGAAGTCGCCTTCGCTGTCGCCGCAGCCGTAGTAGTCAAACCTGAGCACAGGGAAGCCGGCCGACGCGATAGCCCGCGCGAGCCGTGCCATCACCAGTGCGCTCGACTTGCGCTCCTCGCCAAAGGCATCGCAGAAGACGACGCCCCTAACGTGGGCCGCGCTCTCGGGCAGGTGGAGCATCCCCACGAGCGCCCCGCGAGGGGTCTGAACCAGCACGGCCTCGTCCCGGCATCGGTCCCCACGCCCTTCCACTTGTCACCTCAACCGGCAAAGACCACGGACAGTCGACATGAAGGACAAGGAGGCAGCACGGAGTTCACAGAGCGCCGACAAGGAGAAAAGGGCGCCGGAAACGGGGAAAAGAGCGTCGAGTTGCAGGCAGCCGGTCTATGGATAGTTTCCGGTTCCGTCTCCGTGCTCTCCGTGTCTCTGTGGTGACGTGCTCATCAGGGCTGCGCCCGCATGGCGCGAATGTAGCTCATGCAGAATTCGTCCCGCCCGGCGAGCGCCTCGGCCGCTCTCACCGTGTCCATAATCCCTTCGGCGGTCGGGTCAATGATGGCGGAGTCGAGGCCGGCGGCGATGAGCCAGGCAATGTACACCCGGTTCAGGAGGCCGCGGTTGGGGAGGCCGAAGCTGATGTTGGACAGCCCGCAGGTGGTGTGGACGCCTGGCAGGGACTGCATGATGCGTCCGACGGCGGCGCGGACGGCCTCCGCCTGCCCGGGGCTCGTGCTCAGGGGCTGGACGCAGGGGTCCACATAGATGCGGCAGCGGTTAACGCCGAGTCTTTCCGCGGTCTCTACGATCTTTGTGGCGATCTCCACACGCCGGTCGGCGGTCTCAGGCAACCCCCGGTCGTCCATGGCGAGCGCCACCAGCAGCGCGCCGGATTCCGCTGCGAGGGGAAGGAGCGCCTTCATTTTGGCCTCCTCGCCGGTGACCGAATTGAGCATAACGGGGCTGCGCTTGACCAGCTTCAGGCCCCGCCGAAGGACCTCCGAGTTGGGCGAGTCCAGACAGACCGGCAGGTCCGTGCTCCGCTGAACGACTTCGAGCGCCCATTCGAGGTTCTCCACCTCGCGCGCGGGGTCGCTCCCCGCATTGATGTCAATGAAGCTCGCGCCGGCCTCCGCCTGGATGCGCGCTTCGCGGGCTATGAGGGCCGCGTCACGCTCGCGAAGGGCATGTGCGATGCGGCTGCGCGTTGCGTTGATCCTCTCGCCGATGATGAGCATGAGACCTCCGTGGGGCAAGTGGCCCGGAATATATGGCAGTGCTGTCGGCATGTCAACTGCGTCCTGGGAGGGCGATTTCGGTTGCGCCTGCGGACGGGTATGTGGTACCTTACGGGTTGCGGCCTCGGCGCCGCCTTGAGCCGTTGTGGGAGCCGGCTTCGCCGGGGGCGCACCTGAGACCACGAGATCAGCGGGCCGTGCTAAGTGGGGCGCTAGCGGTGCCCTGTAACCTGCAAACCGCTTCAGCAGGGCTGACCACTTCGTGAGACGAGGGCTTCCCGGCGGCCCAGGGCCGTACGGACGGCGTTGATGGGCGGGTCCCATGGAGTCGGGCGGCTGCGAACCTGGTCAGGGGCGGAAGCCAGCAGCCATAAGCAGTACCCCGGCTTGCCGTGGGGCAGCTCGCCCTGAGCCGTTCTGCGGTTACAGCCCCGGGGGCGTCGTCGATCGAAGCGCACGGCCCATCCTATGATCGCGCCAACATGGCGCGTTGCGCTCTGGCGTCCCGGGCAGCCGAAAGGCGCGCCGTGGCGGCAGGCCACCTATAACGTTGGGCGAGGACAGAGCATGTACGTTGTGTTTGCACGCAAGTACCGTCCGCAGCGGTTCGGGGAGGTCATCGGGCAGGAGCACATAGCCCGTACGCTCCAGAACGCCGTGAAGGCGGACCGGGTAGCGCAGGCTTACCTCTTCTGCGGCTCTCGGGGCGTAGGCAAGACGACGATGGCGCGGATTTTGGCCAAGGCGCTTAACTGCGAGCAAGGCCCGACGCCGGAACCGTGCGGCAAGTGCGAGGCTTGCCGCCGCATTGCCACCGGCGACGACCTGGACGTGATGGAGATAGACGGGGCTTCCAACCGGGGCATTGACGAAGTGCGCGCACTGCGGCAGAACGTGCGCCTGGCGCCCGCCCACAGCCGGTTCAAGATCTACTACGTTGACGAAGTGCACATGCTCACGGAGCCGGCGTTCAACGCGCTTCTGAAGACGCTCGAGGAGCCGCCGGCGCACGTCAAGTTCATATTCTCGACGACCGACCCGCTGAAGCTGCCCGAGACGGTGAGGAGCCGTTGCCAGAGGTTCGACTTCCGTCGGATCCCAGACGCCGGCATTGTCCAATTGCTGGACGGCGTCTGCCGCAAGGAAGGGCTGGAGCTCGAGCCGGGCGCAGCCTCCGTGATAGCGCGGGCCGCCCGCGGCAGCATGCGGGATGCGCTGGGCGCTCTGGACCAACTGGGAGCGCTGAGCGGCAAGATCCGCATGGAGGACGTTCTGGCGGTGCTCGGCGCCGTGGACCGGCTGATGCTGGGGCAGATCGTTGACGCCCTGGCTCAGGAAGACGCGCCGGCGGCCTTGCGGGCGACGCACAGGGTCCTGTTCGGCGGGACGGACGCGGAGGACTTCGCCGACCAGCTCAGCGAGTACCTGCGCGACCTGCTGGTGGCATCGTACTGCGGTGCGGACGACCCGATGCTGGCCGGGGCAATGGCCGACGCGGAGACTTTGAAGAGGCAGTCGCAGCTCTTCACGCCTGACCAGTTCTCCTACATGATCGTGCTTCTCCGCGAGGCGAAGCTGCGCGCGCGGCGGGACACGACGGGACGCATCGCCATCGAACTGGCGATCCTTAAGATGTGCCGGCTTTCGGATCTGGTGCCTATCCAGGAAGCGCTGGAGGAGCTGTCCGGCGGGCCGGGGCCGGCGCGGGGCGCGGACCGTCCGCCTGCAAGCGGTGCAGCGGCTGCTGAGGCCGGGCAGGGGCCCGTCGGACGGATCAGAAACATCAAGGAGCGCCTGAAGTCAGGACGCAAAGCCGACCCGCTGGCGACCGCGGAGCGCAAGGTTCCGGAAGGGATGGACGAGGTCAAGTACCGCCAGGTGGCGGCGGCGGCCGAAAGTCCCGAAGTCGGCCGCGAAGCGCTGAAGAAAGAGGCACTGCTGAAGGCATTCGGCGATGCGGATAAGGCCCTGGGGCTGAGTCCCCAGAGGCTCGAAAGGCTCCAGCGGAGGGAGAAAGCGGAGGAGCCGGAGGCGGAGGCAGAGGCCGGCGAAGAGCAGGCCGAGTAAGTGCTCCGTGACGCGAGCAGGCGCGGCGCAAGTAAGCACGCTGCACGGCGGGTGCCCAGCTTTCGCCGCCATCATGAACGAAAGGGGAACGAACGATGAGGGGTTTCGCAGGGATGGAAGACCTGGGCGGGCTGCTGAAGCAGGCCCAGAAGCAGATGAAGGACATGCAGCGCCGCATGCGCGAAGTCGAGGACGACCTGCGCGAGCGCGCTGTCGAAGGAAGCGCCGGCGGCGGGATGGTGAAGGTGATTTTCAACGGCCTCCAGGAGCCCCTGGATGTAAAAATAGATCCCTCGGTGATCGAGCAGGAAAGCCCGGAGTTTCTCCAGGAGATGATACTGGCGGCCATTCGGCAGGGCCTGAAGAAGTCAAAGGAGCTGGAAGAGGCGGAGAAATCCAAGGTTACGGGGAAGCTGAACTTGCCCGGGCTGGAGGGCGTCTTGTGACGTATTGCCAACGGGTGAGGCGCTCGGTACAATAGGCGCACCGAAGGGCGTTGGAGAGAGGGATAAGTGGCCAAGGTGTATACAGAATCCTTCCGGCGGCTTATGGAACTCCTTTCCCTTATGCCGGGGGTAGGCGAGAAGACTGCGGAGCGCCTGGCTTACCACATCCTTCGGCTCTCGAACGAGGAAGCGCAGGCTCTGGCCGACGCCATCCGGGAGGTCAAGGAGAAGGTCAAGCAGTGTTCCGTCTGTTATCAGTTCGCGGAGGAGGATCCGTGCCCTGTCTGCAGCGACCCTCGGCGCGACCGTTCGGTTATCTGCGTCGTTGAGCAAGCCAAGGACATCGTGCCGGTCGAGGAGAGCGGGGGCTATCAGGGGCTTTACCACGTGCTTTGCGGCCGGCTGGCGCCGTTGGAAGGCATGGAGCCGGAGGACCTGACCCTGGAGGCGCTTCTGCGCCGCGTCCGCACGGGCGAGGTGCGCGAGGTGGTGCTGGCGACCAACCCCGACATGGAAGGCGAAGCGACGGCGCTTTACGTGCGCGAGGCTCTGGAGGGGCTGCCCGTGAAGGTGACGCGCCTTGCCAGAGGCATCCCGAGCGGCAGCCAGCTTGAATATGCGAATCCGGCCATCCTGGCCGACGCCTTGGCGGGGCGACAGGAGATGAAGAAGTGAGGTCAGGGCAACTGGGAGGGGCGGGTAACGGTCCATGAGATTGGAAGCCAGCTTACAAGTACGGCAGGAGATGCGCCTGAAGCTGGCGCCGCAGATCATCCAGTCCATCGAGATACTCCAACTGCCTCTGCTGGAGCTGCGTGAGCGCATAGACCAGGAGCTGCTCGAGAACCCGGTGTTGGAGGCCCTGGGGCCGGAAGCCGAGACGGAAGAGGAGGCGGCCGAAGGCGAAGAAGCCCCGGTCGTGGATGAGGAGGAGGAGGAGGAGATCAACCCCGTTGAAGCTCCCGAGGTCGAGCCGGAGACCGAGGCGGAGCCTCTCAAGGAGGAGAACTACGACGCCGTCGAGGAAATCGTCGGCCAGGCCGATGGGGAGGAGGAGTGGCGTGGGCGGAGGGGGTCTTCCGATGAAGAAGACGCCAAGCGCGCGGCCATCGAGAACTCGCCTGCGCCCGACATCTCCCTCGCGGAGCACCTGCGCCGCCAGCTTGCCTACTTCGAGCTTGCACCGGCCACGCGTCAGATCTGCGAGAACATCATTGCCAACCTGGACTGGCGCGGCTGTCTTGAGCATCCCCTGGAGGAAATCGTCGCGTCCATGGGGACGGACGTGACGCTGCCGCAGGCCGAGGAAGCCTTGGGGATCGTGCAGCAGTTGGAGCCGCGCGGCGTCGGCGCCCGGAACCTGGAGGAGTGCCTGCTCCTGCAGCTCGACCAGCGCCGGCCGGACTACGCCCTTCTGGCCCGGCTCATCAGGGAGCACTTCGACGATATCCTCAAGAACAGGTACCCGCAGATCGCCAAGGCGGTCGGATGCTCTATGGAGGAGTTGAAAGCGGCGATCGAGGAGATCGGAAAGCTCAACCCGATCCCGGGTGCGCTCTTCGGCGAGGAGCCCGCCCCGCACGTCCTGCCGGATCTGAGGGTGGAGCTGATCGGCGGCGAGTACCGCGTAATCCTGGAAGACTCGGCGCTGCCTTCGCTTCGCATCTGCGGCTATTACGCGCGGCGGCTGCAGCAGAAGGACCTCGACCCCCAAACCGAAACTTACCTGAAGGAAAAGTTCCAGAGCGCCCGTTGGCTCATTGATGCCATCCAGCAGAGGCGCAGCACGCTCTTCAACATAACCAGCTCCATCGTTGAGACACAGAAGGAGTTCCTGGACAAAGGGCCGATGTTCCTGAAGCCCCTGAAGATGCAGGACACAGCCGATCGCGTCG
>Ga0315289_10016458_pt1 | contig 10193 bp, 8 predicted proteins | sample YL17G11_40_MG_FD_203452 | JGI IMG/M metagenome (GOLD analysis project Ga0315289, IMG submission 203452) | Sediment microbial communities from Yellowstone Lake, YNP, Wyoming, USA - YL17G11_40 | ecosystem: Environmental > Aquatic > Freshwater > Lake > Sediment | place: USA: Wyoming | collected...
CGGATTTAAAAATATAAACATAAAAGGCCTGATGACCATCGCACCCCTCGTAGATAATCCCGAAAAAACCCGTCCTTATTTTCGTGCCTTGCGGGAATTACGAGATAAAATTAACCGGTCAACCAATCACCAATTAGCCATATTATCTATGGGCATGACCGATGACTTCCATATAGCCATAGAAGAAGGCGCAAATATGGTAAGGTTAGGAAGAGCCATTTTTGAATAGCGTTGCAGTAGGGACTGGCAAGGGACAGTCCCCTGCGGGGACAGTCCCTTGTAAGGAATGACTGTCCCACGACAAGATAGGGCTAGAATGCGAAATCCGCCAAAAAATATTGGCATAATCGGGTTTGGAAATATGGGTTCGTCAATTGCCGAAAGGCTTAAAACGAATTACCAGATTGTTGTCTTTGATAAAGATAAAGATAAGACCAAAAACCTGGAAGGCATAGAGGCAGCAGATAATACAATTGATTTGCTAAAACAGATTGAAACGGTAATCTTAGCCGTAAAGCCCCAGGATTTTGATAGCGTTTTAAATGAGATTAAGGATTATACAAAAGGCAAATTGATAATTTCTATTGCCGCAGGCATTACAACTGATTACGTTGAGAAGATACTTGGCATTGCACGAGTCATTCGTGGAATGCCGAATCTTCCTGCAAGGATAGGTGAAGGTATAACCTGCATTTCAAAAGGAAAATTCACAACGGAAGAGGACTTTGACTTTGCAGAAAATTTATTTGCTTATTTGGGCAAAACGCTTAGAACTCAAGAGGCAATGATGAATGCGGCAACAGCGATTTCTGGCAGTGGCCCGGCGTATGTCTGTAACTATTTAGAATCTAAGAAAGAAAAAGAAAAATTTTTAAATGATTTTCAAAGCGCAGCTGAAACTATCGGTTTTAATACAGAACAAGCAGCGCTTTTAGTCAATACTACTTTTTCCGGAACCATTGAGTTTCTTAGAAAGACAAAGCTTGCACCTTCAGAGCTAAAAAAACAGGTTGCTTCCAAGGGCGGCGCTACCGAAGTAGCTTTAGAAATTTTGGAAGCAGGTGGAACTTTAGAGGAAGCAATTAAAGCTGCGAAAGAACGCGCAGGGGAACTATCAAAGCAGTAGCGAAATAAGGCAGGATTGGGAGTTAAGCCAAAAAGGAGTAAGTAAAATGGGACGCATCGGCATTATCGGTGGAAGCGGATTGTACAAGATGGAGGGTCTTAAGCACATAGAGGGGGTAGAGGTTGATACCCCTTTCGGCAGGCCTTCGAGCGCATTGAGCGTAGGCGAACTATACGGCAAGGAGGTCGTTTTTTTGCCTCGGCACGGCGTGGGGCACAGGATATCCCCCAGCGAAATAAATTACCGTGCCAATATCTACGCCATGAAAAAACTCGGCGTGGAGAGGATCGTCTCAGTCACCGCCTGCGGAAGCCTCAAGGAGGAGCTTAGGCCATTGGATTTTGTCGTGGTCGACCAGTATGTCGACAGAACTAACCAGGCGCGCAAGATGACTTTTTTTGAAGACGGTATCGTGGCCCACATTTCGTTTTCTCACCCTGTTTGCAGCCAGCTGAGCGAATTGTTGTATGATGCCGGCTATGAAGCAGGCAAAGTCCTTAAGGTCAAGATGCACAAGGGTGGCACCTACATAAACATGGAAGGCCCGGCTTTCTCTACGCTGGCCGAATCAAATCTGTATCGCAGCTGGGGTATGGATGTTATCGGGATGACCAATATGCCGGAAGCAAAGTTAGCCAGAGAAGCAGAGATATGTTATGCGACTCTGGCCTGCGTCACTGATTACGACTGCTGGCATCCGGAATATGAGAAGATAACCGTAGAGATGGTGGTGAGTAATCTACAGAAAAACATCGAGAATGCTAAAAAGATCCTGCACGGCCTGATCCAGAACCTGCCTGAAAAAAGGGATTGTGCCTGCAGGAACGCGCTGAAGAACGCGCTGATTACTGACCCGGCAGCGATCCCGGCAAAGACAAAGAAGGATCTGGATATAATTATAGGAAAATATATCAAATGAAATGGACTATAAATCTACATTAAATCTTCCACAAAGTAAATTTCCTATGAAGGCGGATTTGCCCAAAAGGGAGCCGCTGTTTTTGAAGGAGTGGCAGGATAAAGATATATACGGGTTAATCCGCAGGAAATCTCAAGGCAAACAGAAGTACATCCTGCACGACGGCCCCCCTTATGCAAACGGAGATATTCATATAGGCCATGCCCTGAATAAGACCTTAAAGGATATCGTCGTAAAATATAAGACCATGCGAGGGTGTGATTCTGCATATGTGCCGGGCTGGGACTGCCACGGTTTACCCGTCGAGCACCAGTTGTTTAAAGAATTAGGCATTAGCAAATACCAGATTGGCCAGATAGAATTCAGAAAGAGAGCTTACGATTATGCCATGCGTTTTGTAAATGTTCAAAAAGAACAATTCCAGAGATTGGGTGTATTCGGTGACTGGGATAACCCTTATCTTACCCTGGATAAAGGTTATGAAGCAGAAATAGTAAGGGCTTTTGGCAAGTTAGTAAAGGAAGGATACGTCTATCGCGGATTAAAACCGGTTAACTGGTGCTTTAAATGTGAAACTGCCCTTGCAGAAGCAGAGGTTGAATACGAAGACCATATTTCTGCCTCTATATATGTTAAATTCAGGCTGGATGAGAATAAACCCCCACACCAATTGTTGCAAAAAAATAATGAGGAAACCAATTGGTGTGGGGGTAAAGGTTATTTAAAAGATACTTATTTATTAATCTGGACCACTACCCCCTGGACGCTGATTGCAAATGTGGCAGTGGCAGCGCACCCCGAATTTATTTATTCTTATATTAAGACTGAAAAGGGCAATCTTATTGTCGCAAGGGACGTATTATCGAATGTGTTATCGCAGGCTGGAATAGATAAGTATGAAATAATTAAAGAAATCAACGGTCGTGATTTGGAAGGATTAGTCTATACGCACCCCTTTGGTTTAAGAAAAGGTCGCGTAGTATTAGCTGATTATGTCTCCAGAGACGAAGGCACTGGTCTTGTGCATACCGCACCCGGTCATGGCAATGAAGATTATATAACCGCACTAAAATATAAATTAGATATTGTTATGCCTGTAGACAGCAAGGGTAATTTTGATTCTAGCGCAGGAGAATTTAAAGGGTTAAATGTCTATGAGGCAGATAATCTTATTATCAAAAAACTTAAAGAAATAGGAGCGCTCATTTTTAATACGCAGATTCAACATTCCTATCCGCATTGCTGGCGTTGTAAAACCCCGATAATATTCAGGGCAACAAGGCAATGGTTCCTGAACCTTGAACACAGAGGTTTAAGAAAGAAGGTTCTCGATGCAATAAAGAACGATGTCCAGTGGATTCCTGCATCCGGCAAAGAGAGGATTCAGGCTATGGTAGAAATACGTCCGGATTGGTGCCTTTCGCGTCAGAGATATTGGGGGGTACCTATTCCGGCATTGATTTGTAATAAATGTAATGAGGAATTTCTTTTCCCCGAGGTTATCGATAACTTTGCCAAGATTGTTTCGAAAGAAGGTTCTGATAGTTGGTTCACAAGAAATATAAAAGATTTTTTACCGGATAATGTCAGTTGTGCGCATTGTAAGACCGCGAATTTTTCAAAAGGAAAGGATATTTTAGATGTCTGGTTTGACTCCGGAGTGAGCCACCAGGCAGTATTAAAAACAAGAAAAGAATTGGGAGGTATCCCTTGCGCTTTATATTTAGAGGGTTCTGACCAGCACAGGGGCTGGTTCCAGTCGTCGCTGATCCCCTCGATGTGTATCGACGGAAAGCCCCCTTTTAAGAATGTGCTTACGCACGGATTTGTAGTTGACGGAGAAGGCAGAAAGATGTCTAAATCTCTGGGTAACGTCATATCCCCCCAGGATATAATTAAAGATTACGGAGCGGATATTTTGCGGCTATGGGTTGCCTCAAGCGACTATAACGAAGATATCCGCATCTCCGCCGAAATCATCTCTCGTCTATCAGAAGCCTACCGTAAGATTAGAAACACGGCAAGGTTTATTTTAAGCAATCTAGGTGACTTTAATCCTGAAACAGATAAAGCAAGCCCTGGCAGTTTAAGAAAAATAGACAGGTGGATTTTATGGAGATCGGAATGTTTATTAGATTTTGTGGATAACGCATATAAAAATTTTGAATTTTATAAAGCCTACAAAGGAATCTATGATTTCTGTAATGAAGAGCTTTCAATGTATTATTTGGATATGGTTAAAGGCAGGCTCTATACCTATGCTGCCAATTCTGTAGAAAGAAGAGCAGCGCAGACGGCCATCTATGAGATACTAAATGTCTTAGTCAGGATGATTGCACCTATTTTGGTATTTACCGTAGAAGAAATCTGGCAGAATATGCCTAAAGATAAAAAAGATAGCCCTGTGTCCAGCGCTCACCTTTTGGATTGGCCACAAAAGAATCCCATTTTTGATAAAGTTGCGGAATTGGAGATAATTATCGATTTAATTCCCGATGTAGCCAAGGCGTTAGAAGAAAAGCGCGGACAGGGGGAAATCGGCAGCTCCTTTGATGCCAAAATAAATCTGTTGACAAATAACGAAAATAGGTATAAATATTTAGAAAGCTTAAAAGACGATTTGCCTGAGATTTTTAAGGTTTCGCAGGTTAAGATTGAAAAAAAAGATAAAATTGATGCCGGGCTTACAAGCAGTAAATACTCTGATATCGCAATTACGGTTACTAAAGCAGAAGGCAAAAAATGTCCCCGCTGCTGGAATTACAGCGATACAATAGGTAAATCCAAGGAGCATCCTTTAATCTGCGATAATTGTATAAAAGCCATAGGAGGAAGTTAAATTGAAAAAGAAACTTAATAAGAAAGAGTTAGCTGAATTTAAAAAAATAGTTTTAAAAAGAAAAGAAGAAATCCTCGAGGGCATACAGCATATATCCGAGGATACATTAAAGAAATCTCAGAAGGAGGCCTCCGGCGACATATCCGGATATACCTATCATATGGCAGATGTTGCCACAGACACCTATGACAGGGAGTTCTCTCTGGGGCTGGCCTCTAATGAAAGGAAGCTGCTCTACGAATTAGACGACGCCTTGAAAAAAATAGAAGAAGGAGCATTTGGCATATGCGAGGAATGTAAATCCCTCATAACAAGAAACAGATTAAAGGCTGTTCCTTACGCACGCCTCTGTGTTAAGTGTCAGGAGAGAAAAGAGAAGAAATAGAGCGAACTCTTGAGTGATGGTTTTTATCATCGTATTAAGCGTCCTTTCTTTAGACCAATTAACTAAATTCCTCATTACCAGAAACCTGTCATACAATCAATCCATACCAGTAATAAAAGGAATATTTCACCTTACGCTTATACGTAACCGCGGGGCAGCTTTTGGAATCCTGAAAAATCAAGTTCCTTTATTTATATTTTCCTCTATATTTGCCATAATTTTGATTTATTTCGAGCTTAAAAACAATAGACATAGAAAATCTTATAGCGTGTCTTTAAGCCTTATATTAGCCGGCGCTTTAGGTAATCTTATTGACCGATTATTTTTAGGGTATGTTATTGATTTCCTGGATTTTCGTATCTGGCCGGTTTTCAATGTAGCGGACAGCGCAATAACTATCGGAGCTATACTGCTGGCGTTCTCTGTATTATTAGAGCCAAAAGGGAAAAATTAAAAATGTATCCAGAAATCTGTAAAATCGGGCCATTCACTATTTATTCATACGGCCTTATGCTTGCGGTAGCTTTTGCGGTAAGCACTGCATTGGCGGTCCTTGAGGCAAAAAGACAGAAAATTAACCCGGATATAATTTTTAATTTAGTATTTATATCCTTTATTTCCGGGATTGTGGGGGCGCGTATTTTTTATATAGCCGAGAATATAGGTTACTATATAAAAAGTCCTCTTGAAATAATTATGCTGCAGCGCGGAGGCCTCTCATGGTTTGGCGGCCTGATACTGGCAGTTTCTGCGGGTATTGCGTATTTAAAAAATAAAAACTTACCCGTATATAAAACATTGGATTTAATCGCACCGTTTGTTGCCCTGGCTCAAGCCATAGGCAGGATAGGTTGTTTATTGAACGGTTGTTGTTTTGGAAAGGAATCCCTCACTATACCCCTGCAGGTATATTCTTCTTTACTATTGATGCTTATCTTTATCGTATTAAGACTGTTACAGGATAGACCCCACAGAGACGGACAGATTTTTTTCACCTATCTTCTACTGTATTCGGCGAAAAGATTCTTTATCGAATTCTGGCGAGCTGACAATGAGATTGTTTTCTTGGGGCTTACTTTATTTCAGCTTATAAGTATTGCGATATTCTGCCTGTCAATCCTAAAATTGCTTGCAATTATAAAACCCAAAAAATAACATGAGAGAATATGTATTAAAGGTGTCTGCAAAGCAGGCGGGAATGCGTTTAGACGTATTCATTGCCCAGTTTTCAGATAATAATAATCTGGGGTTCTCCCGCAACCTTATACAGAAATTGATCCGGGAAGGAAAGGTAATGCGAGGGGGTTTGAGCCGCTTAAAACCGCATTATAAAGTAAAGGCAGGCGATACATTTAAGATTATTATAGAAGAAAAGAAACCGAACATAATTAAGCCGGAAAATATACCTCTGGATATTGTTTATGAAGACAAGGACTTAGCAATAATAAATAAACCCGCAGGGTTAGTCGTTCATCCGGCGCCGGGCAATTTTGAACATACGCTGGTAAATGCGCTGTTGTATCATTTTAAGAATTTATCGGATGTTAATCCGCAAAGGCCCGGCATTGTGCACAGGCTTGACAAAGAAACATCGGGGCTATTGGTTATTGCCAAGAATAACGCGGCGCACTTATCCTTAAGTAAACAATTCGCCAGACACACCATCAAGCGCAAATATCTGGCTATCGTCAAGGGGAGGATGGAATTTGACGAGAATATAGTGGAATTACCCATTGGCAGGCACCCTGTTAAAAGAAAAAGTATGTCCGTAGGTTTTGGGGAGAAAACAAAATACGCAAAGACTTATTACCGCACCTTAAAACGCACAAAGGATTTTAGCATATTGGAATTAGAACCCTTTACAGGAAGGACCCATCAGTTAAGGGTGCATCTTGCGTTTCTGGAGCATCCTATCTTGGGCGATAACAAATACGGCAGGAATAATGAATTCAAGCGGCTGTGTCTTCACGCTAAATCAATCGGTTTCATACACCCGCGTTCAGGAAATTTTATAGAATTTTCCAGCGATATCCCGGAAGAGCTAACAAGATTCATAAATAAGTGAGGTCACAATTTATGGAGCAATAGCGAACATAAATTGTATGACCGAACTTACCCTTGACAATTTTTGAAATAAGGCTTGATATCGAAAACAACCCTAAGCTCAAAAAATGTCAAGGGTTAAATTCGCACAATAACTTACTCACACTTTCGTGTTCGTAAGTTATGTGCTCATTTAATATATTGACTATGTATCTTTTCTGTGTTAAATCTGTTCTTAAGGCGGATAATTTTACTAAAAAAAAGGAGGTGCCCTGTGTTTAGACCAAACAAGCTTTTACTGTTTCTTTCTCTTTCCTTAGCCTTCCTCTTAGCTTACCCTTCTCTTTTTGCCCAGGAAGAATCCATCACCATGACCACCTATTACCCATCGCCTTATGGCAGTTACCGGGAGATGCGGGCAAAGCGTATGGCAATAGGAGATGACTATATTCAGGGTGAAACCTATTCCTGGGATTCACTGCCCCCTAGTATTAATGCTGATGCAGATTTGGTGGTGCAGGGTAACGTCGGCATCGGGACGACGAATCCGAGCGGACTATTACAAGTTTATCAAACGGGAACTGGCGGCACAGTTCCTACTGCATATATCTATGATTATGTAGCTTCTCCTGGAACGGGCAAGTCAAGTTTATTGGTTAAGAGTCGTGGTTCTGCAAATACCGAATTTATCGGTAGATTCCAAGGAAACGATGGGTCAACAGAGGCAATGGCTATAACAGAAGCAGGCAACGTCGGCATCGGGACGACGGCTCCGGCACATGAGTTGACCATAGGGGGTGGCACTGATGGTAAGACATTGTCGTTTGGGGAGTACGTTATTTACGGTGGTGCTTATTCAAGCGGAGCTTCTCTGATTGGAAATATGGTTATGCCTGTACTTGGGAGTTCTGGATATGCCAAATCTACAAATATAACAATCGCCCAAGCCGCGATTGAACTGAATACGGGAAAGATTAGCTTTGCAACCAAGGCATCAGACGCGAGTGCCAAGGGTACCGCGTGGGATCTTGCCGCCAATACAAAAATGGTCATCTCAAATGACGGCAACGTCGGCATCGGGAAGACGGACCCGGGGTACAAGTTGGATGTGTGGGGTTCAGCTTGGAATAATATTGCCAGAATATATTCAACAAGTGGTTCCAGCGGAATAGAAGTTTATGATACTGGCGTGCGCAGAGGTGTGTTATACAGTGATTCTAGCGGTTTTGGCCTATTGAGCAACGCGGCAGCTTGGGCAGTGAGGGTGGACTATGGCACGACCAATATTTATATACCTGGTTCCGTCGGCATCGGGGTGTCGCCGGTGGTTAGATTGGATGTTGGGGGCGCTGTTCACGCCGCAGGCTTCCCGGTTTCCTCAGACGAGAGGTTTAAGGAAAATATTGTTCCCCTCACTGCTTCTGGCAGCGTGCTTGCCAAGATGCAGAATATTCGAGGTATATATTTTGACTGGAACGAGCTCTACAAGAATCTGGGACGGGCACGGGATTCTAAAGGAAGGCAGATGGGAATCATTGCCCAAGAAATAAAGCGGGAATTTCCAGAGGTTGTTTCCATTTGGGGCGACGGTTCAGGTTACCTAGCGGTGGATTACAGTAGGTTCACGGCTGTGCTTTTGGAAGGAATTAAAGAACTTGACCAAAGGACAAAAGGAATTAAGACAACTGTTTCTGACAAGCGGCTGAAGAAGAATATAACCTATCTTCAAAAGGGGTTAGATATCATTGAGCGGCTAAAACCAGCGAAATTCGATTATATCCAGGGCGAGAAACGCCAGGTGGGCTTCATTGCCCAGGATATAGAAGAGGTGTTGCCGGATACAGTAACCAAAGGCCAGGATGGGATGCTGGGAAGTAAGACCGAATCCATAATCCCTTATCTGGTAATGGCAATCCAGGAGCAGCAGCAGGAGATTGAAGGCCTGAAGGTAGAACTTCAGCGCTTAAAAGAGAAATTGTAAGAATTCTGCCGCCTATTGTACCCGCCGAAAGATTTTTAATCTTTATAAGGCCTAGAAGAGGTTTCAAATAGATAAAAATATTCCTTGATTTTTACATAAGTGATGTTATATTAAAGAAAAAGAGGGGTCAGAAATAGTCCAAAAAGGAGGGAAAATGATTCGCAGACCTAATACGCCAGTAATTATATTAGCTGTATTGATATTGATTTCTTTATCCCTGGCAGGTGGCGGCTTTTATCTTTTTCAGAAAGAACGGGCAAAAACTCTCGACCTTGAACAGAAATTAGAGGAGCTAAATGCAAAACAAAGGGCAATGGAGGCAAAGCTTAAAGAGTCTGAAAGATTAATTTCTGATATGCAGGTTAAATTACAAGAGGCTAAATCTCAGATTGATACATTAGGCAATGATTTGCAACAGGAAAAAACAGCTAGAGTTGAAGCATTATCCAAGATAGAGCAGTTTAGAGCGGATTTGGAGCAGCAAAAAGGATTAAGGTCGGATTTAGAAAAAAAACTTAGCGTGGCAGAAGAGGATTTAAGAAAAGCGCAGTCCCAGTTAAAGCTGCTTGCGTCTCAAAGAACTGCACTGGAGTCAAAAATAAAGGATTTAGAGACGAAATCCAAAGAAATTGAATTGGGTAATATTGTGGTAAATCCTGAAACAATTCAACTCCCGGCAGAGAAAAAAGAAGAAACCGCGCAAGCCCCGCGTCTAGAAGGAAAGATATTGGTCATAAATAAAGATTATAATTTTATGGTGATTAATTTAGGCAGCAAAGACGGCATAAGTTCAGGCGATGTCTTCTCTATCTATCACAATAATAAATATGTAGGCGATGCCAAGGTAGAGAAGGTTCATGATGCGATGAGCGCAGCAGGTTTTTTATCTGAGGGCATAAA
>Ga0315289_10016459_pt1 | contig 10193 bp, 9 predicted proteins | sample YL17G11_40_MG_FD_203452 | JGI IMG/M metagenome (GOLD analysis project Ga0315289, IMG submission 203452) | Sediment microbial communities from Yellowstone Lake, YNP, Wyoming, USA - YL17G11_40 | ecosystem: Environmental > Aquatic > Freshwater > Lake > Sediment | place: USA: Wyoming | collected...
CCGACACTGCATCCACAATCCTTGCACACGGTCAGGATACCTCCAGAGATGCCAGTTCGAGTTCGCGTCCTTGGTGCACCTCCACGCGGGGGTCAAGGCATTGGGGACACTCGCAGAACAGATCATCCGGTTGAAACTCGAGGCGGCATGTGGGGCAGTAGCACAAGATCGGAAGGTGTTCCACCTCGAGCGTCGCCCCCTCCGCAATCGTCCCTCGCGTCAGCACATCAAAGGCGAATTCCAGGGCCTCCGGGACCACCCCGGACAGTGGGCCGATGCGCATCGTCAGCCGATGGATCCGGTGCGCCCCCTCGTCGGCCGCCCGTTCCAGGGCGATGGCCAACGTACTCTGCATCAACCCAACTTCGTGCATGCCGTTTCTTTGCCAGACTCTCCGGGCCAATTCCGGCGCGTTCCCTTAGCATCGCCTCGTATTGTACCACCCTGAGGCCCTGGTTGCACGCATCCGGTGGTGACCGACGCGCTTGAACCGCCCCGCAGAGGCAAAGGGGCCCTTCAAGGTCGAGGGGAGCACCTCAAGCTTCGCATGGAACTCCGGGATCGGAGAGCGGACCTACAAGGGATTGACCCTGGCGCGCTGGAAGAAGCGCCGGGCAAAAGGAGGACCGCAGCTGGGTGCGGCAACTGGGGTGCGAGCAAGGGGAGAGTTGTTCCGGAAGGTCTGGGATGGCCCTGACCAGGAGCCCCCGATCCCAAAGGATGAGGATCTCGCGGGATCAGGGATTCCCGGCTAGAAATCGGGTGATGACCCTGGGTAATCAGCGCGCGATACGCTGGCAGAAAAGCCGCCGTAGCCCGACATTATCCCCCCAAGCATGCCCAAAAGCCTGGCAAGAACCCTGCCACGCCCGCGCACTAACTCCGAGGCGCCGGGCCGCTCGGGCCTGGCTTTACGATGGCATGACAGTTTGCGGCTCGTCTATTCCCCGGAATTCCAGCTTACTTGCCCTCCTCATCGCATTGATCATGTCCTGCATGCTGAACAACACGGTCGTCTTGGTCGCTTCGAGGTGGCCGGGCGTAATAATCTTCACAACGGCCGTCATGGCTGCGAGTTCGTCGGGGGCTTCAAAGATGACCAATCCATCCCACTCGCCGAAGCTGTAGTAGTTGGATGGTCGTATGAATGTGGAGGCATTCACACCAATGACGGTCTGAGAGACGGATCATGCTTTCACGTCATAGGCATCCTCTCCCTTCTCCGCCTCATGCACACCAGGGGTGTGGCGAGTGCGAAAACCTGGCGGGCATGGTGGATTCCCTGCACCTGGTCCAGGCATCGTCGCCTGGCCTCTTCTAGTGCAGCCGCGATCACCCTGGTGGCCAGGGAGGTCTCGTGCATCGTTCCTGCGAGGACTCGCTACAGGGGCACCCCCAGGGCTGCCACCACGTCCAGGACCATTTGATACTGTTCGGGATCGGTGACGGCGAACCTGATAGCTCCCATCACTTCGAGGATGACGGCATGCTCCGGATTCTCCGCTGTGAGTTTCAGGACCGCCTCCTGAACTTTGCTCACGACTGTGGGGTCGGTCTCGGGAAAAGCCGCAAGACACCAGGTCGGGAAGAAATCGGTGGTGCCGATGATTCGAATCCTGGCGAGGTCAGCCGATCCCTCCACCACCTTGAGCGCAGCCTCCCGCACGAACACCGCATCCACCTTGCCCTCCAAGAGCAATCTCATGAGCAGCTCGTCCTGCTTCCCGCCGCGGATGATCCGGACATCCCGCTCCGGCTGGACTCCCGCTTCCACGAGGCGCTTTGCCTGCGCCAGGTAGCCAACCAAGGCGCTCTTGGAGGTCGCCATGACCCGCTTTCCCTTGAGCTGCCCGATCTCCTGGATGCCGCTGTCCGCGCGGGTGACGATGACCCCCCGTTCCACGAGGCTCCCACCGGGGCCGACCACCCGAGCCACCGGATAGGCCGCTCTAGTCTTTCTGAGGACCTGGAAGACTAAGGGATTCTGAAAGCCGAAATCAACCTGAGAATGCTCGACCACACCCAAATAATGGCTGTAGCTCAACGAAGAGACATACTCCATCCGGTACCCCGTCTCCCGCGACAGGTAATCCATGAAGGGGAGATACTTCTTCGCCATGACCTCCAATGAGTAGGCGGGAAGAACGGCAATCCTCACCACCTTCCTGGCCTCGGGGGTGCCCGGCAGGTGACAGCTCGTAACCAGGAGACCTGTGACGAACGCACACAGAAGGACGCGTGGCTTCATGCTCGATCCTCCCCCCGCACGGGGGACCCCGCTTCAATCTGCTGGAGGAACTGCTGCACCGCCACCCGCCTCTCTACTTTCTTCTGCGCCAGGCCCAGGGCAACCGCCACCCCGTACAGGATGGCCTCGGGGCGCGGTGGGCAGCCAGGGATGTAGTAATTCACGGGGATCACCTCCCCGACGCCCCCGCGAACATGATACGTATCGAACCAGATGTTGCCGCCGATGGCGCAGGAGCCAATCGCGAAGACCAGCTTTGGCCCGGGGACCGCCTCGTAGAGGCGCTTGAGGGCTGGTTCCACCTGGCGAGTCACGGGGCCGGCGACCAGGAGGACATCGGCATGGCGCGGTGAGGCCACCAGCTTGATTCCGAAGCGCTCGGCATCATAGTAGGGCGTGAGGACGTTGACAATCTCAATATCACACCCGTTACAGCCGCCGGTGTTCGTGTGATACACCCAGAGCGATCTGGGGAAAGTCCTGCGGCACAGCTCTTTCAGCATCCCCCGCCTCCTCACGGCCCCGCCAGCAGCGTCAGGATGATGTTCGTGGCCCGATCCAGTATCGGATGGACGAACTGGGGATAGAACCCGATCAAGATGGACAGACCGGCGAGAATGATCATGCCGGTCCACATGGTCGGCGGCACTTCCCGGATGATTTCCCCGGGATTGACCTCTTTTGCCTCGGGGGGCGTGGTCCAGAAGAGCTGGTAGGCGGCGCGGCCGAAGCACGCGATCGAGAGAAAGCCCGTGATAACCGCGATCACTGCCGCCCAGAGGAGCCCCTGCTCCGCCAGCGCCAGGAAGATGGTGAACTTGCTCAGGAATCCATTGAAGGGTGGGACGCCGCTGATGGCCAGGGCACCTACGAAGAAGCAGAAGGCCGTGATGGGCATCCGCCTGCGTTGCGTAGCCAGCTCACTGATCTTCCGCGAACCGGTGGCGAACATCAGCGCCCCCGCAGCCAGAAACAGGAGGGCCTTCACGATGGTGTGATTCATAAGATGGAACAGGCCGCCGTAGACGCCCAGATAGGTCCCAAGGCCGAGGCCCTCCACGACGTAGGCAATCTGGCTGATGCTGGAGTAGGCCAGCATCCGCTTGATGTCGTCCTGGACCAGGGCCATCATCATCCCCACCAGCATGCTGACCGAGCAGAGGACGGCGACGAACAGGACCAAGGCCGGGAAGCTGGGGGAGAAAATGGTGATGGTCCTCGCCAGGGCGTAGGCCCCCACCTTGATGACGATGCCCGAGAGCAACGCGCTCACCGGGATGGGGGCCTCGGCATGAGCATCGGGAAGCCAGGCATGGAACGGAACCAGCCCCGCCTTGGTGCCGAAGCCGGCGATGATAAATGCGCTGGCCAGGAGGACGATGTTCCCTGGGATCTTGGTGCCAATCCGACCGAGCTCGGTCAGGAGGAGGATCCGCGACCGTGGGAGATACGGGATCGAGGCCGAATAGAGCAGGACCAGCCCGAGCAAGGCGAAGGTCACCCCGACCGTTATCAGCAAGAGGTACTTGTAACCCGCCTCCAGCGACCCTCGCGACCAATAAAAGGTGACCAGGAACGCCGTGGCCAGGGTCGTCGCCTCCAGGGCGACGAAGAGCATGATGATGCTGTTGGTGGCGCAGGTCAGATTCATCATGGACAGGAACAGCAGGATGAGACCGTAGTACACGCTGAGCCGCCGCTCCCCGATGTCTCCCAGGCGGGGGTGGTGCGCGATGTAGGAGAGAGAATACAGGATTACGATGAATCCCATGGAGCTTCCCAGGAGTTCCATGAGGGAGCTGAGGCCGTCCACGTAGAAGTACATCCCCCAGTAGGTCAGCACCTCGCCCTGCAGGATCCGATAGGCGATCAGGATGGAGATCAAGAAGGTGAAGAAGAGCCCCACAAAGGCCGCTCCCTCTCGCAACACCATGGAGATCCGGCCGAAGAGAAAGATTACGAGAGCAAAGGCCAATGGGACCAGGAAGATGAGAACCGCTAGGATCGATTCGACTTGGATGACGGGCTGCGGGCCCATAAACCGCTCCTACCGCTTCAAAGTGGAGAGCTGCACGGTATCCACCGTCCCGAGCTGCTGATAGATTCGCTCCGTGAGGTACAGGAGCAGAAAGGCCGCCACGATGACGTCGGTGGTTATGCCAAAGATCGTGGTCTCGGGCAGGGTGGGAGCCAGCGTCACGAGCGACAGGTGAACGCCGTTTTTCAGCAGGATCAGGCCGATGACAATCTTGAACGCATCCCGCCTGGCCATAACCACGTAGAGACCCAGGACGAAGATGGTGAAGGCGATGGCCAGGTTCGATCGGGCCGGTTCCATCAGGGCCTCCTTGGTCGGCGCGATGAACTCGATGTGGGTGTGGACGAACTCGTAGAAGGCCGTCAGGAAGATGAGCAGGAAGATCAGGGAGGCGGCGAAGCCGATGACCGGCCGCACTTCCAGCTTGGGGAGCCGTCGCATGTAGTAGTAGAGCAGCCACGGAATGAGAATCGCCTTGGTCAACAGGGTAGTCAAGGCCCACCAGTATAGGCTCGGGTTCTGGGAGAGGACGGCGAAGGCGGCAAAGGTGGCCGACAGGAATACGGACTGTGCGCAGAGGGCCGCTGTGGAAAGCTTCAGGTTCCGGACCTCGGCGGCGGCGACGGAGGCCAAGAGGTGCGCCACTACCAGCGTGATAATCACGTCCCCGGTCACCCAGGCCATGCCTTCCTCACCTCTCCTGCCCGTCCCGCATCCCCGTCAGCATGAGGCGGTCCAGGGGGCTGGCCGGGCGGTAGCAGCGGCCACAGCGGCGACAGGTGGCCATGTACACTTCGACGTGGATATGGAGATCTTCCCGGCTCCCGGTCGCCAGCTCGAATTCCGGAGTCAGGAAGACAGCCCCCTCGGGGCAGACCTCGGCGCAACGGGCACAGTAGGTGCAGCGCTCGAGGTAGAAGTCGAGAGTGCGGCGGTAGCCCTGGTCCGCGATGAGGATGAGGCGAGAGGGACAGGCATTGGCGCAGGCCGCGCAGCCGATGCAGGCCTCTGCGTCCACCTCCAGCTTTCCTCGGAATCCCTCGGGCGGAGCCGGGGCCGGGCCCAACGGATACGGAAGCGTGACTCTGCCTGCCTTGAGACAGATCCAGGCTTCCTTCAGTTTGCTCCGCAACATCTCGGAAGCCTCCTCACGATCCGACGAGGGCCAGGGAAATATTTCTTGGGCCCTGGCCGTTCTGCACCTTTCGACAGCCCTCTCACGATCCCACCAGGGCCAGGGCCAGGCCCGCCAGCGAGACCATGGTGACCCCGAAGAAGAACACGATCGCCTGGTCGATGCGAAGGCGTGGATTCACCGCATCGATCCCCGCCACCACCAACACGATCAGGAGGACCTTGCCCAACGTGAGGCCCAGGTCCGGCACGAACTGGAACGTCTTCGGCCAGGGGACAAAGACCTCGACGAACAGGGCGGTGAAGATCAAGAGCTTCGCATGGACGCTCCACTTGAATAGCGCCAGCTTCGGCCCACCGATCTCGATGGAAGGTCCCCCCATGATCTCCGTTTCCGCCTCGGCGATGTCGAACGGGAGCCGGCCGAGCTGGGCCTGGAGGACCAGGAGGTAGGTGATGCCCGCGATGATCATGGAGATCTGCGGTCCCATGGCATGATTCCAAAGGACGAGGTCGTACAGCTTGAGCGAGCGCGCATGGACCGCAGCCGTGATCAACGTGATGAATAGCACCGGCTCAACGGTGAGGTAGATCATCATCTCCCTGGCCGATCCCAGGAAGCCATAGGGGCTCCAGGAGAGCATCCCCATGAAGATCACGGCCACTGCCGAGATCCCGACAAAATAGAGGAAGACCAGGAGATCCCCTGCCCCCGCCAAGGGAGCCTCCCCACCCAGCGGGATCAACAGGCTGGCCGTCAGGGTCGAGGCCAGGGCCAGGATGGGGGCGAAGCCCAACCACGGATCCCCGGCCCTTAGGTCCTCCTTCCCCAGAAGCTTCAACAGGTCGTAGTACGGCTGGAGGATGGGCGGGCCGATCCTCGAATGGATCCTGGCCCTGAGCTTCCGCATGATCCCCTCCAGCAACGGGGACAGCAGGAGGGCCAGGCCTGCATTGATGATGGCCATCAGCGGGCTCAGCGGCATCGCCGCCCCTCCCGGGTCATCCGCAGCAACTCCTCTTGGCCGTAGACCCTGATGGCGCCTGTCCGCACATCCACCGTCTCCAGTCGCTCAGTACACGAGAAGCATGGATCAATGCTCCCCAGGGCGATGGGCACGTCAGCTACCATCTGCCCCTGGATCATGGTGGGAATCGCCTGGAGATTGGGGTAGGACGGCGCCCGGACTTTCCAGCGCAGTGGTCGGTTCTCGCCCCCCGTTAGAACATAGTGAAAGTCCTCACCCCTGGGCGCTTCGACGAAGCAGGTTCCCTCCAGGCCATCGATGATCTCTCCATCGAATTTCGCCATCAGCGGTCCCTGCGGTAGCTGTGCAAGGACCTTGCGGACGAGGGTGATGGACTCCATCAACTCTTCTAGCCGGACCAGGGTCCTGGCCAGCGCGTCCCCCTCCTCCTTGACAATAACCTTGAGCGGGACCTCGCCATAGGCCGCGTAGGGATGGTCCCGCCGCGCGTCGAGGTCCACGCCCGACCCCCTGGCTGTGGGACCGACGACACACAGACGAATGGCATCCTCACGGGTCAACGGCCCGACCCCTTTCAGGCGCATCAACAGCGGCGTATCTCCCACGATGGCGTTCACGACGGCAACCGCTTCCTTTTCAACGCTCGTTAGGACCTCTTCGATTTTCGGATGGAGCTCCGGTGGGATGTCCCTCCGCACGCCTCCCACCAGGTTCATCCCGTAGTTCTTCCGGCTTCCCGAGATCTGCTCGCACAGCCACATGACCGGCTCCCGGATCCGCCACGCCTGCATGAGGATCGTGTCAAAGCCGATGATGTGGCCGGCGATCCCCAGCCAAAGAAGGTGGCTGTGGATTCGCTCCAGCTCCAGCATGATGGTCCGGATGTATCGAGCGCGGGCCGGGACCTGGATCCCCGCGGCCTCCTCTATGGCCTCGCAGTAGCAGACACTGTGGACGTAGCCACAGATACCACAGATACGCTCGGCCAGAAAGGGGATCTGGTTGTACGTCAGGACGCTGTCGCCCAGCTTCTCGATCCCCCGGTGGACGTAGAAGCCTCGGTAATCGCACCCCACCACCTGTTCCCCTTCCACGAACAGGCGGAAGTAGGCCGGCTCCTTCAAGACGGGGAAGTAGGGACCGATGGGGACCACCGTGGCCCCCGGCGGAGGCTCCTTCGGTTGAAAGGCCACCCCCTCCGCCGGCTCGGGCCGGAGATCGTGCGGAAAGTCCCTGCGCAGCGGGTGCATCCCTGGCGGCCAGTCGTCGGCCAGGACCAGCTTGCGGGGATCGGGATGGTCGAGGGGGGTGATCCCCAGAAGCTCCGCGAACTCCCGCTCTGCCCAGTTGGCCGCCGGGACCACGGGCGTGATGGAATCGAGGCACGGGTTCCCGTCATCCAGAAAGACATTGACCTCGATGGCGATCTTGTCCGGATCCCGCGCGAAGAAGTGCACGACCGCGAAATCCCCCGAGAACTCGCGCCGATCGATTCCGGCGCTCACCACGAAGCGACAGCCCATCTCCGCAAATAGGCAGGCCGCCAACGCCCGGAGAGCCTTCGGTTGAACTGTCAGCGAAAGCTTCCCCGGGACGCGCTCATCCATCCGGCTGAGCGCGTCCCCGAACCGCTCAGTGAGCTGGGCTCGAAGCTCTGCGACCGTCATCTCGCCTCTCCCCTCTCCTCCCTACACGCTGGAGAAAGCGAAAAGGATCAGGATGGCCAAGAGCGCCCCAATGACCATCCAAGCGACATAGACCTGGGGGATGCCCACGTGGAGCCGAGAGAATCGCTCCATGAACCTCATGGACCACCGGACCACCGGATTGTAGAAGAATCGGTCAACGTCGAAGACCCGCGGGAGCCCTGTGCGGAGCCGCACCGTGGGCATTCGCAGAACCGGGTAGACTCCCTCTTGCTCGTAGCCCCCCACATGGATAGTGAAGAACCGCTTAAAGGGGAGATACAGGCTGGAGGCGCTGAACTTCACGTCCTGTGGCCGGTGCGCCTCGCCGCAATACCAGAGTGCCGTTTGCCGGACCGGTGCCGCACCCGCCCGGTAGATAAGCGCCGAGAGGAGGAGACAGGCCGAGAGAGCGGCCACCATCACGAGGGGGTTCCAGGCCGCTGCCATCCCCTCCCCGAGGTTCGATGTGACCCCCCAGGGGCTTCTCCCGAAGAGCGCCTCAAAGGCGGGGAAGTCCAGGCCAGGGCTGATCGCCTGGTAGAGAAGCCTGAGGACCGGCACGGGGAAGAGGCCGATCAGGACGCAGAGCGCTCCCAGGCAGAGCTGGGCGATCCGCATGCTGATCGGCACGTCGTGTACCTTGCTCGCCTGGAGGGACGGATGGCCGAGGAAGGCAGCCGTGATGAACTTGAGCACAGAGGCAAGCGTTACTGCGCTGCCGAAGAAGGCCAGCAGGGCATACAGCACGTAGGCCGGCCTGTCGAGGCCCCCCAGGATGACAACCTGATAGATGAGCCACTTGCTGGCGAAGCCGTTCAGGGGCGGGAGGCCTGCCAGGGCCAACCCCCCCACCAGGGCAGTGGCGGCCGTCCAGGGCATGCTTCGCAGGAGACCGCCCAGGGCATTCAGATTCCTGGTCCCCGCCACATACAGAATGGAGCCGGCGTTCAAGAACAGGAGAGACTTGAAGTGGGCGTGATTCAGGAGATGGAACAGACCGGCGATCAGCGCGACGGCGCTGATGGCCGGATGGATTCTGCGGAACGCGATCCCCATGCCGATGGCGAGCAGGATATACCCGATCTGGCCCATCGAGTGAAAGGCCAGGAGTCGCTTGCTGTCTCCCTGATACAGCGCCGTTAGGCTACCCACGAACAGGGACAGGGTCCCGAAGAAGGCGATGATCCCTCCCCAGGTCGTCGTGAGGTACGAGGACGGCAGGATGAGCAGGAAGATGCGCAGGAGGCCGTAGACCCCCATCTTGATCATGACGCCGGAGAGGAGGGCACTCACCCCCGAGGGCGCTGCCGGGTGGGCATCCGGCAGCCAGTCGCCAAAGGGGAAGATCCCCGACTTGGTCGCGAAGCCGACAAAGAAGAGCCCGAGGACCAGATGCGCCAGGCCAGGGTTTTCTTGGATGATCAGCCCCAGGGTGGAGCGAAGGACGTCAAAGCTGAAGGAGCCTCCTCGCACGTAGAGGATGATCCCAGCGAGTAACATGCAGGCCGTGGCGGCATGGGTCATCAGGAAGTACTTGAACCCCGCCCGGAGGTTCTCTTGCCGCTCCCGCTCAAAGACGACCAGGGCGTAGGAGGCCAGCGTCATGACCTCCCAGAAGAGGAAGAAAAAGAAGAGGTCCGCCATTCCCACCACGGCGATCATCGAGGCCAGGAAGACGAGGAGCGGGGGGTAGAAACCCACCAGGCTCTCCCGTCGGTAGTGTTCCATGTACCGGACGGAGAAGAGACTGGCCATGAGGCCCACAATGACAATGATGATCAGGAAGAAGGCGCTGAGATGATCAATCCGAAGGACGAGGGAGGCCCCAAAGCCGGGAACGCTGAAGAGCGCCCGGCTGCTGGAGTGGCAGCTCATGCAGGCCGCCTCTCCCTTGAACTCCGAAAGGCCCATCACCCAGAAGAAGGACTCCCGAGCCTCCAGCGGACCCTGCTGGTAGACCTGGAGGATGACCCAGCCGAGAAGGACGGACGAGAGGAGGACGAGCGCGAAGGCGAAGTATCCGACAAACCGCTGCTGGCGGCCGATGAAGAGGGTGACGAATGCTCCAATGAAGAGGAGGAGGATCGCCGCGGCGT
>Ga0315289_10016460_pt1 | contig 10193 bp, 14 predicted proteins | sample YL17G11_40_MG_FD_203452 | JGI IMG/M metagenome (GOLD analysis project Ga0315289, IMG submission 203452) | Sediment microbial communities from Yellowstone Lake, YNP, Wyoming, USA - YL17G11_40 | ecosystem: Environmental > Aquatic > Freshwater > Lake > Sediment | place: USA: Wyoming | collected...
AAACTTGCATCTGGGCGGGGCCAGATTTTAACTAATAACTTATTACTTATAACTAATAACTATTGAAAAATAAATTAATTGTAAAAACAATAGTTCTATTTTAGCAAAAAATTAGGAGATTGTCAATCTATTCTCCTTTTCTCTTTCTCCCATGAAAACTTTTATAAACCTCTCTCAATTGCTTATCAGTAATATGGGTATAAATTTGGGTAGTAGTAATTGAGGAATGGCCCAACATTGCTTGAACTGAACGAATATCAGCGCCGTTTTGCAGTAAATCAGTGGCAAAGGAATGGCGCAAAACATGAGGCGTGATTTTTTTGGTAATGCCTGCGATTTTGGCGTATTTTTCCACAATTCTTTGTACGCTGCGCGGGGTTAAGCCCTTATCATCTTTATTTTTACTGCGCTTTAAGCTGGCCTTATCATGATTAGTAAATAAAAATTGCGACATATCTTTTCTGGCCTCTAAATATTTTTTCAGCCAGTGCTTAGCTTGATTGGACAGAAAAACCACGCGCAGTTTTGAGCCCTTGCCGCGCACAGTAAATTCCTCTTTATTTAAGTTAATATCGCCCTTTTTTAAATTAGCTAATTCAGAAACACGCAGGCCAGTGGAAAATAATGTTTCTAAAATTGCTTTATCACGAAATTTGATAATTTCTGGCTGTTCAATTTTAAGCGGGCCTTCTAAAAAGTTTTCCAAATCAGTGCCTTCTAAAAATTCAATTTGCCGGTCAGGCATTTTAGCCAGTTCAATTTTTTCCGGGGCCAAAGTTTTAATATCGCGTTTAGCCAAATACTTTAAAAAAGTGCGCAAGGCAATCAAATGGTAATTTTGCGTATTCTTTTTTAATAGTTGTCCTGCCCGATCTTTTAGGCGGTTTAACCATAAACGATAATTGCGCACTAAATCCTGTTCAATCTGGTCCGGCTCCTTAATTTTTGCCCAGCTAAAAAAACGCTTAAGATAAAACTGGTAATTCTCAATTGTTTTTTGCGAGCGCCCTTTTTCAATCTCTAAATACTCCAAAAATTCTTTAGTTAATTGTTCTAATTTTGTCATACTATAATTTTACGACACAAATAAATTTTTGACAAATAAAAATAACTCTTAAAAGGATTACGTGGGCAGGAGTATAAAACTTTAGTTTTATCTTACTATGAGTAAGGCAAATCTAAAGATTTGCACTCCTTATTTAATGGTTTTCCAAAGATATGTAATCAATTCTTTTTGGGAATCAGCAATATCCTGGTCTTCTATGATTACGCCAGCCAAGGATTTAAAAGAAACCATGGCCACTTTATTGCCGGAAACCAATTGATCAATTGAGACTTTAAAGTCAGCTGGCAAAAATTTAATTTTAGTAACTCCTTTTCTATAACTTTCTTCTTTCACTGATTTTTTAGCTAAAGGTGTTGGCTTGATTAGATCATAAAGCACCCCACCAGCATTTTTAATGATTTCAAAAAATTGTTCATTTTCCTTTTCCGTAAAAATAGTTAAAAAATCATCAAAGGAAAAAATGGAATAAACCTTTTTTGAAGTATTTAGCATTTCTTCATAAATATTTCTAAGCCCTTCTTTGCCCTCAAAAAATCTGACCTTGGGCTGGGTTGGCTTGGCATAAAATAGAGCTTCTAAATCCGGCAGAATTTTACTAATATTCTGTTTTTTATTTTCTAAAAGGTTAAGAATATTTTTTGGCGGGATGGTCTGGTAAAAAATCCTTTTTCCGCTCGGTACCTTCAAAATAAGACCTTTTTTGATCAGTTCCTCAATTAAATAATAGGCAGTCGGGCGTTTGATTTTGGCTCGCTTGGCAATATCTGAAATTGAAGCTGGCCCAATCTCTAAAATGGCCAAAAAGGTTTTGGCTTCGTTGGAATTTAAATCTAAATTTTGTAATTGATCTAAAATTTCCATATTTTTATAATCTGCAGGGTAGAACCGAATTCATTCGGTTCGCGCGCCGAATGAATTCGGCGCTACCCAGGGGGATGCTCATGTAATAAGGAATTCAGACTTTAGCTCGCATTGGCGAAGCCATGTCTTTTATGGGTCTTATAAAACCCTAAAGGGTAAACTCCGAAAAAGCATGAGTGAGAATGGGTGTTTAGGATTGACGAAGAATTGCTTCGTTAATGCAATTTTCTAACACAGCAAAGCTGTGTCATTCCGTTTTTCTAGAGGATATTTTTATCATACACTTTTATCCAAAATATGTCAAGAATTTTATCAACTTTTTAATTAACTAGATTGTAATTTGTGCTTATTTTAGCTATTTTAATAATAATTTTCGTCATATTTATTGACATAATTTAGGATCTTGAATAGAGTTAAAGATCAGGATGTACCTTGAAAGGAGAAAAAAATGAAAAAAATAATCATGGAAATAATTAAAAAAATAGACAAGGGGCTGGAATGGCTTCTTGGTATGTGCATCATCTATCTTGCGATAGCTCTAATTCCTTTACTTATACTCGGATTTATTGTAGCTTTCTTTACTATGTGCACGTACCCGCAATATTTTTTGATAGCTTTCGCATTAATTATGGTCATATATGCTATTGTAAAATATGCGATAGTAAAACCAGATCTGCTGCGCAAACAAAATTCAGACAAAAAGGCAAAAGAGGAGGAGAAAAATGAAAAAAATTCTAAGATTAATTAGAGTTATTATTGTCTGTCTCACGCCTTTTGGTGCTACGATTTTCATGTATGAAGCATCTGATGCTGTGCCATGGCAAAGAAATTTACCCTTAGTGGTAAGGATTTCGCTTATTGGCATAATTATTTTCTTTACGATCCTAGCTTATGTTATGTCAGATGGGATAGAAAAACTAAGTAAAGGAGGAGAAAAATGAAAATTGTATTTTGGCTACTTACTCTATTGGTCATTGTTTTATATTCCTTACAACTAAATCCATCCTTAATCCATGTCTCCGATCCAAATGAAATCATCTTCCTTGGTATGATTTTTTTTCTCGGAGCTGTGGCACTTTATGGTCTTTTCTAAAAAAGGAGTGAAAAAAATGAATTATTGTCCCAAGTGCCTAGACAAATGTGCAGGTAATTATTGCCATCAATGCGGGAGCAAAACAGCTTCATTGCCCAAATGCCAGTGTGGTGTAGATATTAGCGTATATTTTGATTTTTGCGAAAACTGCGGACTACCTTCACCTAAACTGAAAAAGATAATCCCAGAAATAAGAGGAACAAGCTTATGGCAAAAACTTAAATCCATTTTAAAGTCATAAAAAAAGAGAGGTTGAATGTATCAACCTCTTTTAAATTTAACTTTTTTTGGAGGCGCCCATTATTTTCGGAGCGCCAGTAATAATCTTTTTGGTTTTGCGTGATTTGCATTTGGGGCACTTGGGATTGGATTTTCTGGTTATTTTTACAACCTCTGAAAATTTTTTCCCGCACTTTTGGCATTCGTAATCAAATAACGGCATATTACCCTCCTTTTAGTTTAGGAATTCTTTCTTTTTATTTGCCGGTGTTATGAGCGTGATCTGATTGACTGTTGCTTTTTCATCACCTTCTGGATGATGTATGGTAGCCGGAACTTGTTTGATCTCAATTTTTGGCTGTTCGCATTCAGAAGCGCAATGATGGCTGTTTTGCTTGGGCTCTTTTTTTTGTCCGCTTAAAAAATTAGGGGCTGAAATTTGCTTTTCAAAGCAAGTTGATTCGCACCCATCGGTCGGGCAAATCAAATTAAGTTCATCAGTATCTTTATAAATCAAGGCTTCAAAGATTGTGTGGCATTCATTACAACGATATTCAAAGAGCGGCATTTTACTCCTCCTTTTGGTTTTGTGATTATTAAAACTTAGCAGAAATTTTTTGATTTGTCAAGAATAAAAATAAGGAGTTGATTTTTAATCAACTCCCTTGATTTTCACTTTTTGCACACATTTGGATTCCAGGGAAATCCGCCTGCGTGATTGTAGGCAATACGATTGTTCGCGCCTTTTGTCGCTTCAGCCACTTCTTTTTTGAAAGCTTCTCTCTCCTCCGGGGTCTCGTATTTACTGGGCAGAATGCCATCGGTACAAGTTTCCATCCAGCCAATTCCTCTGACCCAGTGAACCATTGCTCCTGTCCTGCTAACAGGTTTGACGCCACCATAAAGCAGACGGCTTAACCAGTTTAGCAACCGATTTAACATAATTCCTCCTTTACTTTCTCCCAATAATGGCAATTTGCCGACCTTCTTTATCTTTGTCTTTCTGGGGAGCACGGAAATGGGAGAAAAATAAGTGCTCGTCTTCGTAAGTGCAGTGACTGTCAATTTCGATCTGGCTTTCTTTAACTTGAGTCAAAAGCAGTTGCCCTTTGATGGCGCTGGCAATATCATAACTCTGGCCTTCAATTTTATAATGCTTGGAGCAAATATTAGGGCCGACATAGCAGAGCAAATTTTGCGGAATAACCCTGCACCATTTTTTCAGACAAAAAATCGTTTTGGCCACAATTAAATCCTGGACTCCGACTGCGCCGGCATGGATTAAGGCATAATATTCGGTGTGCGGATCAAAAAGCATAACCGGCGCGCAATCAGCTGGCAAAATACCTAAAAAAGTATTAGGGGACTTGCTGATGCAGGCGTCAAAACCGTGTTTGCCGCCGATTTTAAAGATTTCTTTGACTTCTGGACTTTTTTCATGTAAAACGATCCGCCCCTTTTTCTTAGCTAGCTGAACCAGGGCAACATTGGAAGTATTATTGACTGGTAATTTAAATAAGCTGATTTCTTCCAATTTTAAGTGCAGCCTGGCCAGAAACCCCTGTAAATTTTCTTCAGCCTCGCCTTTCTGATCACGGTCATAGTACATGTTGCCATACTTTTTGGTAGATACTCCGTGAATTATGGGTTGGGATTTTAAAAGTTCGCCTTGGATGATCATTTTTCCTCCCTTGTTTTTGGTTTAAAAAACTATTCTGTAGCTTAGCAAATTTTTAGAAAAAGTAAAGCCCTGTACCAAGACGGGGTACAGGGCAAAAGCGCAGAACTCTCAAGGCCATGAAGAAGATGGATAACCCAAAGGGCCGCACCATCCGCAATCACGGGGTCAGCTTTCCTAAGGGTGGTATTTCACTTCGGAATTTTACAATTCCGCGAGAAAATCTAGAGTGTTCTTCTTGAGAGAAAACCAAACTTGATCTTCTCCTACGACTCCGCCCCAACTAGCGCCAGGGTTTCAGTGTCTTCCACCTATGCTACACAAAGGCAAGCCCCTTGATAGAGCCAGTATTAGGGTTCGACCCCAAAGCATCACCGGTTCTGGTATGCAACTGTTTCTGCACTTGATTCTAATTTAAGCAAAAGAATGATTTTTAGTCAAGGCCTTGACCTGTTTTAAATAAAATGGTAAAATGTTTTTAACAGGATTAAGCTTAATACTTAATTCTTAATACTTACTACTTATTAAGTAAAGCGTTTTCTTGGTTAGGAGATTGGCTCCTCTAACTCGGATAAGCGTAAAAGAAAGCAAAACAACTATGCCATTAAGTAAAGAACAAAAGGATCGGGTTATAAAAAAATTCCGCATCCATGCCACAGACACTGGTTCAGCAGAAGTTCAGATTGCGATTTTGACTGAAGAGATCAAACAGCTGACTACCCACATGAAAGAACACAAACACGATTTTTCTTCTCGTTTAGGCTTGATCAAGAAGGTCCAGGAAAGAAAAAAACTTTTAACCTATTTAAGAAGAGAGAATCCGGAAAGCTACGAGAAATTGACCAAAGCTTTAAAATTAAAAACAGCAACATAAGACAATTCCCCGTGCGAGCGGGGTTTTGATTTATAAAGATAACTAAACCACGGATTAAAATTCACGGGTACCACTGATTTAATCTGTGCAATCAGTGATAATAAATCCGTGGTTAATCCTTTATGATTAAACACAAAGACCAAAGAGTAGGCATTTTCGTGGATGTCCAAAACATGTACCACTCTGCCAAGAATTTGTATAAGGCCAATGTTAATTTTCAGGAAATTTTAAAAACAGCTGTGGCAGGTCGCAAATTAATTCGCGCAGTGGCTTATGGCATAATAACCATTGGCGGCGAGGAAAAAAAGTTTTTGGAAATTTTGGGCAAGCAAGGTTTTGAAGTTAAAACTAAAGAACTGCAAATTTTTCCAGGTGGGGCGAAAAAAGGTGATTGGGATGTGGGCTTGGCAGTTGACGCCATTAAAATGGCTGACAAACTCGATGTTGTTGTTTTAGTTACTGGCGATGGAGATTTTATTCCTTTGATTCATTATTTAAGGGAGAATAAGGGTTGTTTAGTGGAATTAATTTCTTTTGAGCGCAGCACATCAGGAAAATTGCTAGAAGTTGTTGATGATTATGTTGATTTGGGGAAAGAGCCAGGGAAGTATTTACTAAAGACGGGATTTAAGAGGAAGAGATAAATGTATAAATTAAATTTATGAAAAAAATAGTCAAGATTTTAGTAGTTTTTATTTTTGTCTTGGTGCTTAGTGGATGCTCTTATCAAATTGTAAAGAAAGCAAATAATGATAATAAAGCTGTCCAGCCGATAAATCAAGTGGCAAACTCATCCGATAAGGATATTTTAGACTTACAAAGTAAATGCGCAGATCAAGCAGCTAAATTATTTAAAGAACAGGGGTATGATAGCATAAAGTATGCTGACTTTTATTCAAACCATTGGAATAAAAAATTAAGCACCTGTTTTATTCTTATACAATCAATGCGGACGGAAAAAAATGGATTGACAACATCAAAATTTCTAGCGAATGCTTTTGAAAACAAAATTTTCGGGCAATATTTAACCACAGATTATTCAAGCAACTTAGGAGCAAAACCTGACTGTGAGATGTATAAAGACGGTAGTCAAGAAAGTTTACAAATTTGTAGTTCTCAGGCGGAATTTGATAATTTTGTTAAACCATACATGGAGGAGTAAGATTTAGTCATTAAAGTATTAAATAATTGATTAAAAATTTAAAATTTATAATTAAAAATTAATTAAATTAAAAGTTGGTCGATAAACATACTGTTGCTTGTTTATTCAACAAGTTCAGGAGTTTGTCGGTCAGCTTAGAAAGAAAAATTATGTCAGAAACATTGCGTTTTGAGACAGAAATCGCTGGCCGAAAACTCATTATTGAGACCGGTAAATTAGCTTTGCAAGCTAATGGCAGCGTAACTGTGTCCTATGGCGACACAGTTATTTTAGCTACTGTAGTAATTTCCAATGAAATCCGCGAGGGAATTGATTTTTTCCCACTCACTGTAGACTTTGAGGAAAGATTTTATGCGGCTGGGAGGATTAAAGGTTCACGCTTTATGAAAAAAGATGGTCGCCCCAGCGACGGTGCGATTTTAAACGGCCGTTTGATTGACCGCGCCATCAGGCCATTATTCCCTGAAGACATTAGAAATGAGGTACAGGTTATTGTCACTGCTTTATCTTATGATGGTGAAAATGAATCAAAAATGGTTGGCCTGATCGCTGCTTCAGCGGCTTTGGCAATTTCCAATTTACCCTGGAATGGCCCGATAGCTGGCGTGACAGTAGGATCCAAAGACGGGCAGTTTATTTTAAACCCAACTGTCGCAGAATTAGCCGAAGGTGATCTGGAATTAAACCTGGCTGGCACGCCAGAAAAAATAATCATGATTGAAGCAGCGGCTAAAGAAATACCAGAAGAAACAATTTTAGAGGCTTTTAAATTTGGGAGTAAATCCCTTAAAGAAATTTTGGATTTGATTAATGAACTTCAGGAAAAAGTAGGTAAGCCAAAACTTGATGTCTTGGCTTTAATGCCAAAAGAATCTGAAGAAACTTTAGCTGCCAAAGCCGAGATTATTAAAAAAGTAGAAACTTTTGTAGCTGCCAAAGTTGATCCTTATATTTTAAACGAAAAAAAACCAACCAAGGCTTTACGCAAGCACGGGCTTAATGAGCTAGTCGCAGAATTGGAAAGGAATTTAACGGCCGAAGGAATTAGCGAGGACTTAATCAATTTCGCAGTAGAAAAAGTCGCTAAATTAGCCGAAGTGAAAATTTCAGCAGCGATTATGGAACGAGAAGTGCGTATTGACGGCCGCAAATTAGATGAAATTAGGCCTCTTTCTTTTGAAGTTGGTTTATTAAAAAGAATTCATGGCACTGGCTTATTTGCCCGAGGTGAAACACAAGTTATGTCTTTTGTTACTTTGGGTTCACCTGGCGATGTTCAGTCCTTGGACACAATGGAATTAATTGGCGAAAAAAGATATATACATTATTATAATTTCCCGCCTTTTTCAGTAGGCGAAGTTAAGAGGCTCGGCGGCATGAGTAGGCGCGATATTGGCCATGGCGCTCTGGCTGAAAAAGCTTTAGATCCAGTTATCCCAGCTAAAGAAGATTTTCCTTATACAATTTTAGTTGTCTCTGAAACCTTGGGTTCAAATGGTTCCAGCTCAATGGCTTCAACCTGCGGTTCTACCCTGGCTTTGATGGATGCTGGCGTGCCGATTAAAAATCCAGTGGCTGGCATTGCTATGGGCCTAGCAGTTGATGGCAAAGGCGGCTATAAAATAGTAACTGATATTCAGGATTTTGAAGACGGCCCAGGCGGCATGGATTTTAAAATCACTGGCACGCAAAATGGCTTAACTGCTATTCAGATGGATACCAAGACCGATGGCTTAACAATGGAAATGATTGAAAAAACATTAAAGCAGGGGCGTAAAGCCTTGAACCAGATTTTAGAAGGCATTAAAAAAACAATTAGTGAACCCAGGCCAGATCTTTCACCTTTTGCTCCGAGAATAACTTCCTTTGCCATCCCGCCAGACATGATTAAAGATGTTATTGGACCGGGCGGCAAAATGATTCGTAAAATTATTGAGGAAACTGGCGTGGATATTGATGTTGATGACAGCGGTTTAGTTTTAGTTACTTCAAATAACCCAGAAATGTCAGTCAAAGCAGTTTTGTGGATTAAAAATATTGTTAAAGTGCCTGAAGTGGGCGAAATTTATAAAGGTAAAGTTGTGCGCATTATGGACTTTGGCGCTTTTGTGGAAATTTTGCCAGGCAAAGACGGCATGATCCATATTTCTAAACTGGCCGCGACTCGGGTTAATAAAGTGACTGATGTAGTCACAGAGGGCATGGAAGTAACCGTTAAAGTAATTGAAATTGACACCCAGGGCAGAATAAATTTGGCCCTTATGGAAGGTGGCAATACTCCGCCGCCATTTACCGGTGAATTTGGCGCTAGAAGAGATTCTGATAGGCGTGGCGGGTTTGGCGGACATAGCGGGTTTGGCGGTCGAAGTGGCAGAGATGAGAAAAGAGGATTTTTTAAACGCAGGGAAAGATAATCTAAAAAATAACTCAAATAAGCCGAAGAAGCGATTTATAAATCGCTTCTTCGTTGTTTTGTGGTTAATTTAAGGCTCAGCCTTTTAGTGATAAGGATGAGCCTTTAGTGTCAATAAAAAAAGAGGCAATCGTTTTGATTGCCTCTGGAAATTGTTACTGCTCAGGCCGAAGTAATCTTCTGCCCGATTTAGACAATACTTCATTGAGAATATTGGTTATAGGAAGTATGGCTGTTAAAGCTTTGTCAAAGCTGTCCAGCTGATCAAAGATCGCATAAGCGATTTTGTCCAATAGAACTTGAGCCTGCTTTGATAGCTCAATTTTCTCCTTGATCTTTTCATCTGCTTGCCTGATGATTTGCCAGAGCATTTCATACTCATTATTGCATAGGCTTTTTTCAAGCATTTGATAAGCAGCTTGTTCCCAGCTATCTTCAACATCCATGGCATCCCAACTGGCAAATAAATTAACTGCGTCTGCGCAAAGTTTTAGAGATGCCTTTTTCGCAAGTGCTTTATCAAAGTCGCATTTTTTCCCAAAGAGCATGATTCCATTAACGCGACCCATTAAGCTTGCTGAGCCAAACCAAGCATAACCAATCTGATCAAGTACAAGCGAGCCAATTTTTGACAGTTCTTTTTTGACTCCAGTATCAGTAACCAGCTTGCTTAGAACTTTCTCGACGAACTTTAAAGTATTGGCCATCCTTATGCCTTTGCCACCAAACCCCATTGGCTGATGGCGAAAGAATGCCTTAACTGCTTGTGAAAGCTGGCTTTCATAAGCTGAATCTGGCAATAACTGGTCAGCCAGATCAGAAAATTG
>Ga0315289_10016462_pt1 | contig 10191 bp, 5 predicted proteins | sample YL17G11_40_MG_FD_203452 | JGI IMG/M metagenome (GOLD analysis project Ga0315289, IMG submission 203452) | Sediment microbial communities from Yellowstone Lake, YNP, Wyoming, USA - YL17G11_40 | ecosystem: Environmental > Aquatic > Freshwater > Lake > Sediment | place: USA: Wyoming | collected...
TCAATTCCGGAATTTTGGCGGCATCGTACTGCCAATCGGGATGGACCATTACAATTATCTCCGCTCCGCGGGCCAGCGTCTCCCGGTAGAGCATCTTCTGATTTCCTCCGTAGCCGAGGTTGCGGGGGGTTTGAAGTATACGTATGCCGAGCGAGCGGGCGATCTCTACGGTCCGGTCGGTCGAATGGTCGTCTCCCAGAATTATCTCATTCGCCAGGTCTTTGGGAATATCCCTGAATGTCTTTTCGAGGGTCTTCTCGGCATTGTATGCCGGCATAATGACTACTACTTTTTTCTTTTCCATATCTGCCAGATCCCAAAAGATTTATCCTTGCCATAATTCAAGCTGACATGATTTGATAGCTCAGCAAAGCCCGCCGCGGGATTGGTCCAGATCAAATATTTTGGTTCGTTCCGCCTCAAATCTTCCATCAGCCATAACCGAAGCTGTTCTGATTTTTCTAATTGATAATAATAAAAATATTTTGATGCGGATTTTCTTCTAGCATAAAAATAGATCTCTCCCTCCGCCCCCCAGACATAAATGGAGTCTTCCGGCCTGGTATTCGATTTAATATAATCCGCCACCGGCTTTGCGATCACAAAGTTGGGAATACCATACTTTTTAAGAGAGATTTCATCGGGGGAAGAGAGTAAAAAATCAATCTGAAAGCTTAAAATGATCAACATCAGAACAAAGAAGGACAGATAAATTATCGAGCGGGAAAGAAAATCGGGGGGCTTATCAAAGAATCTTGTGATCGCATAAGAAGAAAGAATGGCCAGTCCGGGAATAACCTGAATAAAGTAATGGCCAAAAAATGATTTCCCGGCAAAGACCCCGGCAAGGGAAAAGATTGCCCAGCCCGCCAGGACCAGAAGCTCAAATTTTCGATCCTGACAAAAAATATAGACCGCGGAAGAGATCGCCAGGATCCACAGGATCGAATTCTCCCGCAAAAGAATGGTTGGAACATAGCTCCAATGCCAGGCCCGCCCGCCGACAAAGTTCAGGTTATCCAGGATCGCCGCTTTTAAAAGATCTGGCAGTGCGCCTTTCAGCCAAAAATAAAGAAGAAAAACAACCGGAGCGATCATAAAACCGAGGAACAAAACCATCCCGCTTTTCACGCGCCCTTTTAGATCCTGTCCGGGCAAAACAAAAGAAAATAAAAGCAGGGCGAGAAAATTAAAAACCGCCGCCTGTTTGATCATCAGCGCCATGCCAGAGAAAAAACCGGCAATCAATAAATTTAATTTATCTGCGGGCTTCTTTACGGCAAGCATGAAAAAGAAGAGCGCCAAAATCAGCGGGAAGACCATGAAAGTTTCGGTATTAGCCGATGTTCCCTGGACGTAGGGCCCGCCGGAAAAAAGCGCATAAAGAAAGGCCGAAATCAGCCCTCCTGCGCCTCCCCAGATCAGGTAACCGACCGCAAAGACCGAAAGGGTGATAAGCAGACTGAAGAAAAGAGTAAAATTTCGAAGGACCGAGAAGGTGTCGCCGAAAACCTTAAATACGCCGGCATAGATATAATATACTCCCGGAGGCTTGTTGTCGTAGGCGTCGCGATAAGGCAGCTCGCCGGCTAAAATTCTCTGCGCGACGTAAGCGTAAGCGCCTTCATCCCGCTCCAGCGGCTCGTTGAGGTAGGGAAGCCGCAGTGCGATCTGAAGAGAAAGGATCAGCAACAAAACTAAAATTATTCGCACTCGCATCTATTTCCTCTTCGCTATATCATACACCATAATAATCCAAAAAATAAACTTAATTGATTATTAAAATCTAATATAATATGATTAGATACCTATGCGAAAGAAGCTGGCGCCTTTTTTACTAATTATTATACTTTTCATCTTCGCCCTGCTCTCGAGTAAAAATATCGGCGACTTCTTTTATCCGGGGCATGAAGGATGGCTGGGCGCGCAAACCGGCATCGGCGCGTTGAATTTTATTCAACATGGTTTTTTGAAACTAAAATTTTGTACCACTCTCGTCAGCCTTCGAACTCAAGCTCCCTCCAACCCCAGCGATTTCTATTCGGGACACCCGATGTTAAACTATTACCTGGTCGCCGTTATCTGGAAAATCTTCGGCGTGTCAGAATTAGCTGGTCGCCTCTACATGCTTCTGTTCTCAATCGGGGCTTCCATCTTTTTGTTTTTGCTGGTCAGAGATCTCACCCGCAGTAACGTGGCGGGATTATTCTCTGCTGCTTTTTACTTGACCTTCCCAACCGTACAATTTTATGGCCACCAGATCAACGGCGAAATCAGTCTCCTGTTTTTTATGATCGGAGCCTCATGGTTCTTCTATAAATATTTAACTGCAACTGATGCCAGCAAACAGTTTAAGCCGGCAATGATCGCAGGAATCTTTGTGTTTTTTGGCTGTATGATGGACTGGTTCTCCTACCTGTTTGCGGCGACTTTTGTTGCCATCGCACTGATCTGGATAGCTATTGACAAAAAGGGATTCAAAAATCTTTTTCCGCTCATTTTGGCTCCCCTTTTCGCTCTATTGCTCTATATCCTTCCGGTCATCGCCGCCAAGGGGTCACTGGACGAAATAGTCACAAAACTTTTCTTCAGGGCCGGCAGCGATAGTCCTCAGTACCAGCTTATTTCTTTTTTTAATATGAATATCTCCAGGATCGGTAAACACTTCGGGGAAATATTCCGGGGCGTGTTTATCTTATCAATGTTATATTTTTTATATCTTCCGATAAAACTTTTGATCTTTAGAAAAAAAGAGCCGGGTGATCTATTTTATGTTATTTTATTTATTTTGCCCCTTTCCTTCTTTTTGCTCATGAAACAGCTGGTCGACATCCATGATTTCTTTATGATTTATTTCGCGTTTTTTCTGGCCTTTGCTCCAACCTGGATCTTCCACAATCTGGAGCCATTAGTCCATTTTTTGCCTGATTTCAAATCGCCGGTCCTCTCAAAAGGGCTAATTAAAAATACATTACAGTATTTAATCTTTGTTCCTATAATCGTTTTGGCTTTCTTTTATGATTTAAGGTTTCCGTTTGCCCCGAGCGGAAATATCAATTACGTTCATATAGGAAATTATATTCAAAGAACAACCGCTCCCGGAGATAAGATCTTAGCAAAAATTGATTATCCGGGTCCTAATCATCGGGATTTTTATGCGCGACGCTATGTCAGAGATGATTTTAATCCCGACCCTAATATAATTGAAAACATAATTGGTCGCGAAAAAGGCTATCGACTGGCAATTTTAGAAAATCGGCCTGATTACTATAATGCTATCATTCCGCTGCTTAAAAAGTATCAGACAACCTTCTACCGGAATCACTTTATTTTTGACTTCTCCCGGCCGGCAGGCAGAATAATGTATTATAAAGTTGTGCCCCGGAAATCAAACCTTTTTTGGGATTATTTCGTTAGTGACAGGCGCCCTCCCGAAAAAGAGATACTTGTTTATGATCCAAAAATTGAAGATGCAATCGATATGAGCCTTGGCCTTAGATCTTTACCCACGAACAAATTCTTCCCTGGCGGACTTTCCGGAATCTATTATGATAACCCTAATTTCAACGGCAAAACCAGGTCTTTCGATGGTCGCAATGACCGAATTTCCTACATCTGGGTTGACAGAATCGCTGGCGATCAATTTGGGGATTTCAGGCACATTATCCGCCCCTGGGGTTGGTTCAGTTTAATTCTCACAGGTAAACTTTTTATCCGGGATTCGGGCCAATATTCTTTTTATCTTTACAGCGATGACTATTCCAAGTTCTTCATCGATAATAAACTGGTCATCGAATCGAATAACAAGGAACACAAGGCCGCGCAGCTTTTCCTCAAACGAGGCTGGTATGACGCCAAATTAACCTTTGCCGATATCGGCGGTGACGCGGCTCTGGATTTTAATATCGTTCCCCTAAAACTTCCTTCAAAGTAACTTCGTCAAAATAAACTGTTCCCGTATTGATTGCCCCGTAGTCTCCGAGCCGGCAGGAAACCTTGACGGTTTTTTGATCCAGCTTAGTTCTGAAGTTTACTTCGACATGGGTCCAATCCCGTATTCCCGAGATAGTTTCGGTTTTTATACCGGTATCCTGGATCTGAATCGATGCCCCCGCCCCGGCACTTCCCACTCCAACCGTCTTGATCCATCCCGAAAGTTTATATTTCGTGTTTGGTTTAACCTCAACTTCCTGCACCCAGCGCGAATCCGATTTGCCCCTGTGCTCAATTTTAGCGGAATATTTACCTTTAACTTTATATTTCGAATCTGTCTCATATAAACAAACCGCGTTCTCGGCCTGCCAGCACTCCAGCCGCCAATCCCTGGGAAGGTCTCCCATGACCGATTCAAATCCGCCATTTAAAATTTTATTCGGCAGATTGCGGATAAATTCTTCCTCTTCCCGGCGTTTTTCTTCGGCCTTTCTCATAAAATCATTAAATTCTTGCGGTGAGTATGTTAATCGAAGATGCTGGTCGGGAATGATATAGGCTTTTCCATGAGAAGGAGATAAAACAAGTTTTAAATCATATCTATTTCCGTTATATAAATATTTAATCTTGCATCTGTGAAACCCTTTGGTCATGTTTTTGGAATTAGCGACTATATTTTCATCAATTTCTATCAGACATTGACCTGCAGTTTGGATTTCAAATTTATACTGATCGGTTTCGGGAACAAAAAGATACCCAAAGATCTCGAGCGCCATTTGCTTTTCGGCCGGAATTTCTTCCCCGATCAGATTTCTAAAATAATAATTAGAGGTCGGGAAATAAAGGCAGAACATTATGCCGCTACCTTTGCTCTTTAATTTTTTCGGAAAATCATCAATGATCGAAACCGGTTTGTCAACATTATAAACAATATAATTCATTCCGGTGCCGGCATCCCTTTTATGCTCCGTCTTTTTAAGTAATACTATAGGATCTGCTTGATAAATCACTTTATAGCGATCAGAGGCGGATAGATAACTGAGGATTAAGCGGTCTTCCTTTTCAAGATTGCTCCAATCAACAATCACGTAATCTGCGTGCCCTGCGGAAGGCGGCTCCCCTTTCCCTTCCTGGAACCAGTGATTCCATAAAACGCTCTTGAAAGGGTTCGGGAACATATAAATCTCTTTTCGGTGGCTGAGGTGCGGCACAAAAGAATAGGAAGCGGAAACCTTGGCGGACGGTGGAATCAATTTTAATGCTTCCTGCCTGATTTTTACATTTTCTGAATTAAGCGCTGCAAATTTTTGTCTGATTAAGCCCCATTGCCTGCCCAGAGGAAACTTGCTCATATTAGCATTAAAAATGCCAGCAAAAATCAAAATCATGACGCCCAGGAACAAGGCTTTATATTGATTGAGCCAGCTCGCTCTAAAGCGCTGGTTCTTCAAGACGTGCAATCCTTCAATCAGGCCAAAGAAAATGACCGCGCACTGTATGTAATTATAGTGGTATTCGACGGACCTAAAATAACCGGCACCGCTCAAAACATTTATTGCCACGGAAGGCAAAAGCAAAAATAATGACTGCAAGCCCAGCAAAGGAATAAAAACCAAAGGGGCAAATAGATTAAAATAATATCTTAAGCTTTCAGGATGAAAAATATTTTCAAAATAATAAGCGGGATTAAAAAGATTGCTCATCATACCCTGGAACCAGTGCGAATAGGTTATCGGCTGATGAGAAAAAACACCCACACCATTAAATACGGGCATCAGGATTCTCGAACTGATCAGATACCAGGCAAGACTTATGCCTGCCACGATCCAGCCATGTTTAAATTGTTTTCTAAATAAAACAAGAAACAGGCCGATAAATATTCCCGTAAAAGCAACTTCTTCTTTCCCCGCCAAACTCAAAATTAAAAAGGGGTAAAAAAGCTTAAAATTATCTTTGAGCACAAAATAAAGCGTAAATACCATAAAGAAGATGGTTAAGGCTTCCGGATGGAACTGTTCAAGATTCATATTCTGCAGGGCAGGATAGAGAAGAAAAGACAATGCCACACTAACCGCCAAAATATTACTTTGCAATCTTTCTTTTGCATATAAAAATAAGGGGATAGCTCCCCCGGCGATTAATACGGCCTGGATAATATATAAGATATCAATGCTGTTCCAGAGCCAAAAAAGCGGCGCCAGCAACACATCATACAGCGTCAGATGGTCCCCAAACAAATTCAATCCGCGGACCGTCACAAATGGATTTATTAAACGGGAGAGAAGCCAGATTCCCTGGTCAAAGATGCCAACATCAAAGGCTCCGGTCCAAAAAATCCGGTGAAGTAAAATTGAATAGATCGAGAACACAATCACATAATAAAAAACAGCGAAAACAACCATCGCCAGCGCGATGGTTTTAGCGTCAAGTTTTTTAAAATAATCGGCGATGGATCCGAATAGACTTTTATATTTATCAATAATTTCGGAAAAAGAAGAATTCTCTTTATCCATCAGAACCCGATTTTTTTGCTGATAATATAAAGCGGCCGCTGCTTGGTTTCTTCATAAACCCGGCTCAGGTATTCACCGATGATGCCGAGGAAGATCAGCTGGATGCCGCCGATGAAAAGGACCGTAACCAAAACCGAAGCCCAGCCCTCGATCGCCTGTTGAGTAAAGATACGCACGTAGACTGCGTATAAGATGTAGAGGAAACTCAGGAATGCGACCATCAAACCCAAGTAGGTCGATAGTCTTAGCGGAAAAGAAGAAAAAGAAGTAATGCCATCGAGCGCAAAGGAGATCATGCGGCCGATCGAGTATTTGGTTTTCCCGGCAAACCTCGGATCCGCCCCGTACTCGATGAATTCCTGTTTAAAACCGACCCAGCTGATCAATCCGCGCAGAAATCGTGAGCGTTCATGAACCTGTTTGAGAGTTTCAACCACTTTTCGGTCCAGCAACCGGTAATCCGCCGCACTGGGAGGAAGGTTGATTTTGGCAATTTTGTTAATTAACCAATAAAACAAACCGGCCGAAATGTTTTTGAAAGCCCCCGCCCCTTTGGTTTCTTTCCGCAAAGTGTTAATCACTTCCGCCCCGCCCTTCCACTTTTCGATCAGTTTCGGGATCAGCTCCGGCGGATGCTGCAGGTCGGCGTCGAGAGTTATCACGGCATCGCCGGCAGCATGATCCAATCCAGCCGAAAGGGCGATCATATGACCAAAATTTTTCGAAAAACTGATAATCTTAACCCGATGGTCCTTTTGGTTTAGCTCCGAAATTCTCTCCAATGAGCGATCGGTGCTGCCATCGTCAACCATAATGATTTCGTAAGAAAGATTTTGATTTTTTAAAACCGCAGAAAGGCGGTCGTAGAGCGCGGACAGACTTTCCTCTTCGTTATAAACCGGAACGACTATTGAGAGTTTAACTTCTCCTGCCATAGGCAAGATAAATTATACCAGAAATAAGGAAGATTGACAGGCCGATAAGCGTCATCCCCTCGCCGACATAATTTAAGCCAGTTTTGCCAAAATAAAGCCGAACGTGGCTTTGCCTGGGATAGACCAGCATAAAAGAAGGCGAAACCAGATAAATCCTGTCCGCTCCCTCCACCTGCCAGTTGGGGTGATAGGAAACTTTTATCAGATGCGGCTTGCCGATCTGGTTGGTGGTAAATTCGATCTCTTCGTCCCCGATATGTTCCTCGATTTCCGGTTTATTTTTAAATGCGATCGGTATTTTCGGAAGATTCGAGAGATCATTCGCAATTAGTTTTACATTGTTATTCCCCACACTTAAGTGTGGGGAATATGAGTCATAGAGATCAGGGGCATATATCAAATTAACATCTAACAAATCATTTCGCCTGAACCATTCAAAAAAGTCTCTCTTCCAGCTCTCGGTCTTGAAAAGAACCGGCTGGTTAGCCAGAGGAACAACATATCTGCCGTCATTAGTCGTCAAACGATAGATTTCGTATTCGCCAAATCTTTTTTCGAGTTTAAGCTCCGGCGTCGCCGCCGCTAACTTTTTCGCTTCCGGCGAGCGAACTATATACTGGCCGACATTAAAAATCTTCAAATGCGCAGTGGCATTCGGCGTATTTAAACTGGAATACTTGTAATTGGGGAAAGGCCCGGAACAAACCTTGGAAATTTCTGACTGAATATAGAAAATAAAAGGCGAGCTGATGGAAGACTGCATGTACAAGCCTTCCAGCGTGTATCTTTTCGCAAATAGGGGAAGCGATTCAAAGGCCCGCTCGGTGCCGAAAGCATTGTGCAGCGGAGAGTGCTCGTAAACTACCCTTCCCTTTCCGTTTTTACTCAAATAATCATTGATCTGCCTATAAAGCGGCCAGGTGTTCTTTCTATCGAACCCGGAGTAGTTCCAGACGATCCAGCTTTTAATAAAAGAAACGTTAAAAGCCACCCAGAGCGCAACCGCCAGCAGCGCGATGCCGGGTAAGATCTCCTTGTATTTCATCTCTTTTAAAAATACCAGCGGAAAGGTCGCGCCAAAGATAACGGCAAAGATCTGCAGGATAGGAATGAACCGGATATCCAGCATGCCGATCCGCGGGCTTACATAATATAAGATAATGCAAAGCGCCGCATTGTAAGCAAAATACCAGCTGCGGCGGTCAAAGAGATTGAGGAAAAGAGCCCCTGCGCTCAAGATCAGGAATGGCCACAGGATCCGCGGAAGGACCTCAAAGATCGACTTGATATACCAGGCGGTCACATATTCCGTCACCCAGGGAAGCGTTCCGAAGAATGGAATTATCCAAAATCCTAAAAGCAAAAAACCTAAGCCATAAACATAAAATAAATATTTAAAATTATCCCAAAATGCTTTGCGGGTGAAAAGAAAATAAGAACCGATGACGCCGGAGAAAATCACGGCGTAGCCGTGGCTCAAGCCGAGCAAAAATACCAGAAAAGCGTTCAACAATATTTTGTTCTGGTTTATGATTCCAGAATAGAGCGTGCCAAAAAATAAAAACAGGAGTGAAATTCCTATCCCGTAGGAAAACTCACCGGCCAGGGTCGAGGGAATATTCGCCCCCCACATACTGTTCGCTTCCATGAAGAGAAAAGGAAGCGCAGCCAGCGCCCCCAGAATGGGTATGGGGAATTCGTATTCGAGCAGGCGAAAGGCGAGGTAGACACAAAGCGGGAGTAAAAATACACCCAGGACCGAAACGATCTTAAACGCGATCTGCATCGGGATAACATAACTTAATAAAACCATAATAAGAAAAGGAAGCGGAAAGTAATGGTAGAAAAGCGGGAAACCGGCATAATTGCCCTGCAGCCAGCCCATGATCTTGCCGTGAGGAATTAACGCCTCTTTCAAATATACCGCCGTATAATAATGGGAGCCGGTGTCACCGCCGGTGGTGATCGTCTTCGACAGCATGTATTTCGGCTCAAAGAAGCTGACCAGGAAGATAAAGATCAAAAGCAGGACCAGCAGATCGATTCCAAGGAAGCCGCGAAGTTTATTCGCAGGTTTCCGATTTAACTCTTGTTCCATTTAAAGAATTGGGCGCCGATGAAAATCATGATAAGAATCGTCAGGATAATAAAGAGAGTGGTGTAGCTCAGACCAAAAATCTCCTGCCTCTCCACGATCTTAACCGTCCCGGGTGAAATGCTGGTGTAATGCAAACCTTGATCTTCAAATTCAGAAATGGCAAAGACCTGGTAGGTACTGCCCGAGAGGGCGGAGAAATTCTTTACCGCAAAACTCCCGCTTTGTTCCGCTTTGGGAGCAATAGCGAGGCTGAGAGCTTTTTCCGCAACCGTCAATTCTCTGGGCGCCACTAAATAAGTATTGGTCTTTATTTCCGCATCGCCGCTGTTCTTAAGAACTAACTTTAGCTGCCCTTCTTTTGAAAAAGAGGTTGATTTGAGCTGTCCGAAAATGGGCGAAACCGCTTCTGTCTTATAGGCAAAGGTCTGGCCGGTCAGGGCCGAAAACGGATACTGGTTGGCATCGGTATAGTGCATAACTAATGTAAGTGGGTAGGTCCCGGGTTTAGCTAAAGAAAGCTTAAAGTTTTCCTCTACTTTGTAATTTCCGCCAACCGGCAGTTCAGCCATTTTGGAAGCCAAAATATTTTTGCCGTTGACCGTGAACTCTGCCTGCACATTAAAAGCTGACTCGTCCCCCTTGTTGGTGACCGCTACTGAAACCTTGAGATTATTATTTTCCGCTTTGGAGCGAAGGGTTGTGTTTAGGCTGA
>Ga0315289_10016463_pt1 | contig 10191 bp, 9 predicted proteins | sample YL17G11_40_MG_FD_203452 | JGI IMG/M metagenome (GOLD analysis project Ga0315289, IMG submission 203452) | Sediment microbial communities from Yellowstone Lake, YNP, Wyoming, USA - YL17G11_40 | ecosystem: Environmental > Aquatic > Freshwater > Lake > Sediment | place: USA: Wyoming | collected...
TACCTTTTGCGGGACTACTTGTGATTTCAGTGGTATTCCAAGTTATATCGTATGTTATTTTATCGTTAGGGTATAATGTAGAATATACCGTAGGTGAAAACCCTGTTGTAGATATCGCCAATAATAAAATTGGCTCTGTTGTTCCTGTTTTATAGTTACCCGTAGTAATAGGGTCTTTATAATTATCAAAGTTTGGTTGGTCATAACAAGTTTGATAATCAGTCATCAAATAATAACTTCCTGCGGTTAGTGTCCCACCTGTGGCGAATGAATATAAATCATTGTAATTACCTTCGTTATAGTTTGAATTAGTGAATGCGGAATATGATATATGGTATGTATCACCACTCAACTCTACGGGAAATAATGTATCCGTTGTTACTCCCGAAAGATATGTTAGTTGTCCAATTGTTTTTCCTGTTAATGACATAATTTGTTTTTTATTTTATAAATAGTTTAATTTTTAAAGATGGATTATTAATATTCTAAATATTCATTATTCCCAACACTCAAATATTGGTCTTCATCAATTAAGATAGGGTTAATTAAAACTTCGGGTTCTGGTGTTGGGGTAGGCGTTGGTAAAAAAGTTGTTGTAGTTGTTATTACAGGATTTGTTGTAGTAGTTGTTATATGTGGAGACGTAGGTGTTGGGGTCGGTGGACAACAAGGTCTACAAGAAGGACAAGGTTTTGTGGTTGTGGTGGTGGTTGTTGGAATACTTGCACAACAAGGGAACTCAACAACATAACAAGACTCATATGGTAGATCATCGGCAATGAAACTTTCCTGTACGTTTATATATAGTTTTTCTCTAATAGGTAAAATTAATGTACCATCTGAATTTCTTAGTAAGAACTGACCTTCATATCTTCCAACTTTTCTTGTATCGTTTGAAGTGAATTGGTAATACACATAGTATTCGTATTCTGCATTTGGATCCATTTGAGTTTTCTCAACAAATCCTGCGGGTCTAGTAACAATTCTTGGAATTCCTGTCTCAGTGTCTACCATTGAAAAGAAGATAGAAGATTCCTCAATCATTTCCATCATCTTATTATAATCACTTCTACCATCTTTAACGACTTGCATCTTTAAAACTGGCAACGAAGCATTTTTCTTAATGTAAAATTCCATTTATTGTTTTTACAATAAATATTGCAATTAACATTCTTTTCTCAATTTACCATCATAAAAATCAAATCTATTATGATCGGTTGGTGTTGAAAGTAATACAGAACCCGTTATATTACCCTTTACCATTTCTTGATAACAATGGGACATAAGGGTTTGTTCGTAAGGCATACCATATTTTGTTTTGAGATAACATTTATAATTACCTTCCTTTGACATTACTATTGGCCAGTTACACAAATAAATTTCACCTGTCGCATATGGTATTCCATTGTAAGATTTTATGTGTTTAAATTCTAAATTAGGTGAGTTAGCGTCCAAACCATGTTCGGGTAATCTTGGATTGTTTACCCAATGGGATTTTCTGAAAGATTGTGGAACATTATACCAAGCCCATTGTTTATTGTGACTACCATAAAATTCACTAAAGTTTAACTTTAAAAAATCAAAATTTTCTTCTTTTATTATTTTTAATGTGTTGTCAAATATGTTTTTTATTTTTCTAACAAATCCATTTTTACAAGTTATATCTCCCCCATTATAAAAAAACATATCATCCTCAAAAAAATAATAATGACTTAAATTATTTTGTTCATTAAAATGTTCAGCAATAAATTGTCTTCCACCTGTTATACCAATATTATCTTTTTTAATATGTTCAAACCCATATTGGTCACATAGTTGAACATATCTTTCGGTTGTCGTTAAATCTGTTGAGTTATTAAGTAAATATTTTTTAGTTTTGGTTAAAAATGACGGATCGTAGTCCAACATAGATTCAATTAAAGTCTCTAATTGTTTTGGTGAATTAAATGTTATAACATATAATCCTATATCACTACCAACCTCATTTAATTTTATTTTTGTTTCAAGATTAATTGGTTCTGTAAATTTCTTTAGGTTTTCAAAAAACGGCCACACCAATCCATTACCTTCAACCTCAAATCTATGAATAAGTTCTGGGTATTTATGACATAATATTGTAAATAAACATTCGTCAGCACCCATCAGATTTTCATTTAATGTTGATGACATTACATTATAATAAAGTCCATTAATTTTATTAATAGTATTTTTTTGTCCTCCAAAAAAACCACCTCTAGCAACATAATTAACGTAATCAGTATCACAATATTTTGCCATACCATCTCTCTCAAACCCATGTATTTCATCGTTGGATGTGTAGGGGTATGTTATGTGAACATACTCTTTATCCAAAGATTCCATATAGTTTTCAAGATTATCTAAAACATTATCGTTTTTAAAATATCCCGTACTTACTGTATTAGTTAAACCCCCATCTATCCAAAAAAAGTATTCAGAATCAAATGGGTTTGTTATGACAGAATCATTTAACATAAACATCTTCGTAAACATCATTGGATTATAATATTCTAATGATGCTTGTGGGGATTCCCCTAACCAACCTGCAAAGTTTCTCCAACTATCTGTATTACGTATTTCTTGGATTTTATCAAAAAATGGATTCCATGTTTTAAAATCCTCTAAATTTTTTATAAATATTTTAGTTGGCTTATCTCCACGGATCTTTAAAACCTCACCCTCTAAATCTTTAGGTATCCAAATACACATTTGAACGTCAGTTTCTAAAAATTCAAAGAATCTATTTTTATAATATTCAAAATCTCTTTTTGCCCAACCTTCAAGGTTTCCTCTGCCCATATCCCAAAGGCCAGTAACTAATGTTATATTTTTATTCATACTATTTAATTTTTTTTATAACTTTATTTTATTTTGATAATATGAGGTTAACGTATACGTTTTTTCTGAATCTATATTTGTTTTAAATAAAACTCTAAGTGATTTATCATTACCTTTATATGAATGATTATCAACAAAAGATTGTTCAGGGAAAAAATCAAATGTTTTATTATCTGAAAGTTTTAATAGTTCAATAACTTCATTTGTTACATCAATTACATTATCATTATTTTCACTTAATCCACGACCTTCATCTCTTTGTTCGGCAAAATACCCAAATTTTGCATTTATAACTTTAATTTCTAAATCAGATATGTCAGTATTATTGTAAAAATATTTTGGTAGAATTGAATAATATGGATCGTAACTAAAAGGATGAAATTGAAAATATTTAATATTATCAATGTCGTTATTTGATTCGTGTAACCAAGATTCGCATTGCCATCTTGATCCATTAAAATACTCATTAAATGGTTTGTTATTTTTTATATGTTTTGAATTTGACCACCAAAAATTACCCCACCACCAGTTATTAACATTGTTAACACCTACGGTATCATATTCATCTAATTTTTTAATACAATCTTTCCAATTATCAATAAGAAAATATTCCATTAATTCCTCCCAACATTTGATTCCACCAACTTTTAAATCATAATAATCGTTACTTATTAAATCTTTATATTTATTTGAAACTCCTTTTGTGTGGAAATATAATATTTTACAATCATCATAAGTTCTAGCAATATTATCAACTTTAGATAATGCGTGTCCCTCATACCAATTACGTGTGGTATAATCTAACCTAATTTTTTGATACTCACTTATTAAACTATCAATTTTATCTTTTTGGTCATTATTGATGTCAGTAACAACTAAATGAATTTCATTTGATTCGTCATACAATGAAGAACTTTTCATTCTTTTTAATTGGTCACTTAATCTAATTTCCCAATCATCAACCATAAAACAATATAAAACAACAATAACCATATTTTATAAATGATTTAAATAATAAACAGATGGGTTAACACTACCATTAACTAATTCATATTTAATATCACATAAGTCAGATATTACACTAAAACCATTAGGGTAATAAATTGAAGAACTTGAGTAATGCGCTAAGTTTAAATTATGTAATAATGATTTATCAGGATCAAATGGTTCGTATCCATCGTTTGGTAACAGTTCAATAAATCTTACATCGTATCTATCCTTATCCCATCTTTCATCGTAAAAATGAGTATACATTTTTTTACCACTATATTCTTCAGGGAAATTTTCATCAATAAAATTTAACTTTATATCTAAATCATATTTAAGATCATACTCTTCTGCATACATAACCCCTAAATATTTATTAGGGAATCCAGATAAACCTAAATTATAATAAACTTCATCTGTTATTACTTTAGGTTTAAATTTATAAGGTTGCGCACCCAAACTAAAATCATTCGGTAAAAATTCATCAAAAATAACTTTTTCTGTGAAATCTTGTAATAATAAAAATTCCTCTAATCCTTTAATTGATTTAAACCATGAGGATAAAACAAATGTTGTTTTCTCATTGTTATTTTTATAGTAGTAATTAGGTATTACTAAACTTGGTATAAAGTCACCAAATTTACCACAATGTGTTAATATCATATTATAATTTTTTTAAACATACCGTTAATATGTTTTGTTTATTTGAGTTATTACCTCTTATAGTGTCCTCAACATTACTATAGTTTATAACTTCATATCCTGTAGATTTTGCAAAGTTATAAATGTTTTTTTCATTAAAGAACCATAGGTGCTCGTTAGGTCTTCTGTGTTTCCAATTTTCAAACCATTCATCCGAAATGTAATGACACCAAGGGAAAGACAAAATAACATATTTTGTGTTTAAATCTTTTATCACGTAAGGGTCTTCAAAGTGTTCCAATACATCAAAAAAAGTAATTACATCAACATTTAAATTAACCCAATCTTTAATAAATTCACAACCTTCAGGAATATCATATCCCGTAACATCATAACCAAAACAATTTGGTATTATTTTTTTACAAGTTTTTAAAAAAGACCCATTACCATAACCAACATCTAATATACTATTTATAGGTTCATTTATTGATCCAAATATGTATCCTAATCGTAAATTAGACATATAGTTATTAAGTTCACCATATGTGTCATATCTTTCTTCCACATATGTTTTATCATATGTAAAATTTTCTTTTACAACTTGGTAAATTAACCCATCATTATTAATATTATAATTTTCTAACATAATTATTTTTTATATATTATTGAGGTTATACTTGTAGGTGCTAAATAAAAAATTTCAATTGACTTAATATTTTCTTCTAAATAAAGTTTTTCTTCATCAGATAAATAATCCGAAATTATTTTACCTGTATTTTTAAAACTTTCTAACATTTCTAATGTTGTTATTTTAGTTGGGTCACCCCAACCCCATATTGAGTTTTTTTCAGGGATTCTAACTTCAGGACTACTATGTAGGTCTTCCATTACAAATATACCCCCACTTTTTAATGATTTAAAAAATGATGCTATTGTTATTTGTTGGTCGTACATTACGTGAGATCCATCATCAAGAATTATATCGTATTCGGAAATTTTATCAGCATATTCATCAACAAGAGTTTTATTTGATTGATCAATATAATCAACAACAACTTTCCCTTGACTGGTTAAATCAAATGAATTAATATCTAAACCTAATATTTCCGCGTTTGGAAAATATTCGTCCCATACTCGTAATGAATTACCAGGTACCCATCCAGCATCTTGCCAAAAACCACCAACACCAACTTCACAAAACTTTTTAACCTCATCTCTAATTGGTGAAAAGTATTTTTCATAAACCGCATTGAAATAGTTATGTGTAAAATCTTTGTCTGTTGGGTATTTTTTTGCAATGTCACTCATTGTTGCTCTTTCATCCGTAACGATATTAAAAATTTGACTATGAATATAATCTAAAGTTCTATATGGTTGATCACCGAATGAGAAGGCATGGAAAATAAAGTTATTATCAACCGAATGTTTATAAATCCTACCATTTAATACTTTATTTGTAATGATCTTAATATTGTTTTTAGAATCAAGTCTACTTTGTATTAAGTATCCAAAACAAGTTTGATCATGCCACAATCCTTGTTTAAAAAATCCTGGTTCACTATTTGGTCCTCCAGGTAAGTATTCACATACGTCCCACCATTTATTTAATATCATTTTAGACCATTCAGAATTCTTAAATAAGAAAACACCAGCATTCATAATACTAGGTCCGTAGTCTTCGGTGCAAACAACGTTAAAACCTTCCTCAATGAAATCTTCCACTCTTCTTGATGGGTCCGAAACTATGGCGTCAGCATCTAAAAATAAAACATAATCAGGTTCATATAAATCAAAAACTTCTTTAATGAATTTTGGTTTATACCAAGTTGGTGATCTTCCCTCAAGGGCAGTATTAATTTTATTATCATCCTTTTCAATGTGATATATATACCCTTGTTCTTCACAATATTTTCTATTTATTTCTTCTGAATACTTACCGTAAACAACATTAGATGTGTAAAACTGAGCGACAACAATTTTTAAATTCATTTTATATTTTTTTTATTTTTATTTTATAAGTTTCCTGTTAATCTATCACACCACCCTTTTGATACTGAGTGAGGCCATACAACCCAATAGGTTGGTTTATCAGTAGCGTTAAATTCTCTCCATACTTTACAATAACCATCGGGATCATTTTTCATTCTGTTGATTTCATCAATTCCCGCATCTAATCTATATAACGTTTCATCTTTTGCATTATGGAATGCTACCACCCAAAAATCATAATCTGTTTCAGGTACACTACCATAATGAACATCAATACAATGTTTAAAGATTGAAGAAAAAGATTCTTTCCATTCTTCTTCTGAATTATATGTGTAAGGATTTGGTGGGTATTGTTTGTCTAATGTGTGTTGTTGTACCGCTCTTTTTGAAAATAATAGACCAGAATATTTTTCATAATCCTGTATTGTTCTTTCAGTTCCCAAACCATAAATTCCAAAATCACTATCGGGAGTTTCACCATCAACACCTAATAATTGTCTATTCTTTTGGTGACATCTTTCATTTCGTTTACCCCAATCTTTATCGTCATCCCATTGTTTTGTTCTACCCTTACGAGTGTACTCATGCCAAATAACAGTTTTATGTGGATGAAACAAATCATATCCGTGAGTGAATGCTCTAACCGCAATTGAAATCTCTTCACCATGGAAATAAAATTCAGGGTCGTGTTGTACCTCAGTTGAAAATTGACCTAAAGTAAAACAGAAGTGTGCGGAATAGAATCTTGATGGGATTGGTTCTTTTAATTTATCCCAACCTGGTATTGTTTCAGGTAAAAAGAAAACACAACCTTCAGGTGTAAATCTGTCAAATGCCATTCTCCATGGTTCTTTAACTCTACCTTTTGGATCATTATCGGGATCAAATGAAGAAACATATCCCGTTAACAAAGGTTTCTTATGACCTTTCTTTTGTAATTGTTTAATCATTTTGATTAAGGTGTCATCCCAATCCTGTTCAAATCTCATGTGAGAATCTAATTGTAATGTATATTCTTCACCTTCGTATAATTGTTGAGTTAAATTTCTTGCCCAACAAACACCTGTTGATTCGGTGTAAGGTATATTTAAGATTCTAAATCTTTTATCGTTTTCATATTCAGAAAGATCATCAAATCCATCTTCAGGGTGAAATTGTCTTGCAATACCAAGTCTAATGTTTTTTGGTTTTTTTGCCTTTTCCAACATATCTTTTATTGTTGGGATTAATTGTGGATCTCTATAGGATGCAATTTGTACAAATATTTTCATATTTCTTTTTATAGAAAAAATACTAATGAAGATAGAATAATAAATAGAAATTAATTAACTGAGATGACAAATGTTTACTACATTGTACTTGATGTTGGTGTTGGCGTAGGAGTACTAGTTGATGTTGGTATAGGTAAAACACAAGATCCCTCAACACAAGGTGACCCATAATTTACAACAACGTTACTTAAATTAGTAACATTACTACCACAATAATACACAATAGAATTACCTCCAACAAAAACGTTACCTATTACGTTTCCAAAACAATCGGTGTAAGTAAAAGATCCACCCTCACCATTATTACAACTAACTGCAAGACAACAACAAGTACAAGGACCCGTTACTGTAGGGGTTAATGTCGGTGTTAATGTTGGAGTTTGAGTTGGTACACATTGGTACAATTCAAATGTTTCACAATTCAGTGAATCAACTATTTTTATTAATATTGGTGTCGTATATTCTAATGGATACGGAGAATCAAAGGTTATTGTTCCTCCACCAAAAGTTGTTGCAGGATAACAATACGTGTTTGTTATGTCACACACAGAAATATTATATGGTGGTGTTCCAGTTGATACCGTTAATGTTATTTGATTTGGCATTAAATTCTTTTAATATAAATATAGATTTTTATATTTAATTAATAGGTAAGTTTAGATAACTGTAAATATATCATTATAACCCAAATCTTGATTTTTGTGTGTTATAATTTGATAAGACGTTAGATCCATATATCAAATTAATACTATTAATTAAATTATGTGAATGTTAAAACCCAAGAAAGTAATTCATGGTTATCATTTGCTCCTCCCGTTGCCGCACCAAATCCCATGTAATAAGAACTTGTGTCAAATGAGAAACTAGTAAATGTTTTATTTGCCGAACCAGGTTTACTATTTGTTGTACTCCAATAAAGTGCAAATGTTTGTGCCGAATGATTATAGTCACCCCAGAAATATAATGTTTGTCTCCAAAGTCCTGAGGTAACACTTGTCGCACCTTGTGAAACATTATTTTTATACCAAGTATAATTGTTATTTGAATATGTTAAGAATGTAATTGCATTTATTGCGGAACTAACGTATCCTACACCACCACCTGTAGATCCATTAGTGTTATTAGTTGGCGTCCATTGAATACAATATCCATCAGCTCCCGAGCCTCCCCCTATAAATGTTGACCATTGAGCCGAGAAATTTCTATTATATTGAATTGCAGTTGTTCTATAAACATTACCAACTTGACCACCAGCTGCAGTTGTTAAAAAATAAATGTTTGAGGATACCGATGTATTACCAACACCCACAAGACCCGTTGTTGATGCAAAGTTAGAATAACTAAACCCTTGTGAATTAATGTTTGTAGGTGTCGGCGTATTAGTTGGAGTTGGCGTTAATGTTCTTGTTAATGTAGGCGTATTAGTTGGAGTTGGCGTTAATGTTCTTGTTAATGTAGGTGTATTAGTCGGAGTTGGTGTTAATGTTTGAGTAGGTGTTGGTGTTGGCGTTAATGTTTGAGTAGGTGTTGGTGTTGGGGGAGAAACATAAGAAGTCCAATACCCATTTGTAGTTAAATACGATGTACACTCACTGGTCGTTGTAAATGTTTGTTTAAATACAGAATTAACTAAGTTAATAAATGATTGGTCTGTTTTTAATTTTGACCTTGAGAATCTAATGTAAGCAGGTAAACCGCCAGGATTTGGTTGATTTCCATTAGTGTTTGGTCTACAAATAACATAACCCAAATCTTCATCGGGACCATTCCACCATTTAGGGTTTCCAGTAAATCCTGATGATGGTGTACCAACGGCCAATGAACCAATTTGTGTTGTTCCTGATATAGTTGAACCTGTGTTATATGCGAAAGGTCTTGCTGTTGCCATTATTGTTGTTTAACAATAAATACCAGTAACTAAACTATTTCTAACACTTTATTATAAACCGTAAATATTGTTGGGTGACACTCAAATGTTTCTTTTCTTTCCAAACAATTAACGAGTGACGGTATACCTTGTATTGATTGCCATTCTCTAACACCATATCTTATATCGGAAGCACAATTCAAACCACACCCACCAACTACATAATGGTATTTATAATCTTGAGAACCTTTCCTATATGGTGATCTAAACTCAGGATTTATTGAACTACCTAATTGAATTATCTCTGCGTCGGTTGTTCCCGCCAAATGTAATAGACCTGAATCCATTGTGATAAAACACACACTATTTTGGATGAGGTACCAAGCCTGGTCCATATCTGTATTATTCATTAAGTTTAATCCTAAATCAATTTTGAAATTAAATACAGGTTTATCCACATTTGACCCACCAAGTTCAGATGAATCTTTACCAATAGACACAACGGCAATACCTCTTTCGTTTAATAGTTTGGTTAACATTTGCCATTTCTTTGCATCCCAAGTTCTTGAGTCCCAATTT
>Ga0315289_10016464_pt1 | contig 10190 bp, 11 predicted proteins | sample YL17G11_40_MG_FD_203452 | JGI IMG/M metagenome (GOLD analysis project Ga0315289, IMG submission 203452) | Sediment microbial communities from Yellowstone Lake, YNP, Wyoming, USA - YL17G11_40 | ecosystem: Environmental > Aquatic > Freshwater > Lake > Sediment | place: USA: Wyoming | collected...
CGGCGCGGACGCTCCTCTGCGCCTCCGACGATCTGGTGCACTCGCTGGTGCGACATGCCGAGGGCCTCGGCGATCTCGCGCAGCGACATGCCGGAACGGTGAAGCTTCACGACCTCGCGGTGGTACTCGGCGCGGAGCCTCTCGGCATCGTCCAGGGCGGTTTCGTACCGCTCGCGTAGCTGCCGTACGTGCTCGAGCCTGTCCATAGCCTCTTGACGATAGGCTTCCGCCAAGCGTCTGTCAACAGGGCCTAGACGGCGTTGCGGCGAACCGCCGAGAGACCTCGTCAGGCGAGGAGGGCGTGCGCGAAGCGCTAACCGCCGAGCGGCGTTCGACCGCCCTCCCCCGACCCGGGCTGGTCTCGCAGGAACCGCTCGATCTCGGCGGCGAGCTCGTCGCCGGAAGGGATGCGCTCCTCACCGACCATCCCCTCGAGCCGCTCGACGTAGGTGCGCGAGTCTTCGTCGGCAGCGACGGCCTGGTCGAGGCGCTGGCGCTCGGTCGTGGCCTCGTCGGGGAGCGAGGCTACGTGCCCTATTCATCCCGTCCTCGGAAGCTCTGCTGAATCCCGGTGCAGCCGTTCGTGAGAGGGTGCCGGGGTTCAAGGTCTGGTTTGACACGGGACGTCTCAGGAAACTAGGTTGCGTTCCGCAACGGAGGCGCGGGGGGTCGGACACCATACTGTTTGCTTGAGGGTGGTCAATGAGGGTGGTCAAGAAGGGAGGTGAGCTATGCGAAGTGTGCTGAAGAAGCTGACCGTCTTCGCCCTGTCGATGGTCATCGTGTGGGTTGGAGTGGCGCCTGTGGCGACCGCTGGCGGCAAGGTCAACTGCCACAAGTATCCGTACAGCTGCGCTTGTCGACCCCCACCGTGTCACGGTTAGTTGTAGCCGTAGTGCATACCTAGGACGGATGGTCGCCCCGACCCCCGCGCCATGAGGACGACCCGGCATACCACTATTCCCGCGTCAAGGGGTTGAGGCTCTTCCGCGGTCTAGCGGATGGCGACCGTGCTCCTAGCTCCTAGCCCTGCCGCAGTGAAGACCCCAGCGTGTTTTCCTCCTCAACCTCCCCTACCGATCGCGCGGACCAAGGGTGCGCAGCAGGCGCGGACTCGCGCGACCGGCGACGCCGCGCGAGCCGGATCGGGAGCGCGAGGGCCTACTCGCGCCGGTAGAGCACCCCCTCCAGTAGTTCTCGAAGTTGCTGAACCCGAACGCGTCGCGCTTCACGACCTTCACGAGGTTCTGATCCGCTGGCTGCGTTCCTTCGTCGCATGCGCGCATCGCATGCGCGGAGAAGTGCCTGAGCGCGGTGATCTCGCGCAACGACATGCCCGAACGGTGGAGCTTCACGACCTCGCGGTGGTACTCGGCGCGAAGCCGCTCGGCGTCGTCCGGAGCGGCCTCGTACTGCTCACGGAGCTGCCGTACCGGCTCGAGTCTGTCCATACCTACTTGACATGGGCTTCAGCTAACCACCGAGGGGGGTTCGGCCGCCGTCGCCGGAGCCGGGCTGGCCGCGGAGGAACCGCTCGATCTCGGCGGCGAGCTCGTCGCCGGAGGGGATGCGCTCCTCGCCGACCATCCGCTCGAGCCGCTCGACGTAGGCGCGGGAGTCCTCGTCGGCGGCGACGGCCTGGTCGAGGCGCTGGCGCTCGGCCGTGGCCTCGTCGGGGAGCGAGCCGAGCGAGAACGTGACGCCGAGGTGTCGGCCGGCGTGCTCGAGGAGTGCGATGGTCGCCTCCGTGTACGGCCCGCCGACGTAGTGCGGGACCTGGGCGTAGAAGCCGACGGCCGGGATGCCGCTGCCGCTCACGGCGAGCTCGAGCGTGGACAGCGCGGCGGCCGGGACGCGAAGGAGACCCCCGGGGCCCTGCTGCTCGTCCTCGTGCAGGAGCCCGGGCTTTGAGGCGGTCGCCAGGAGCCGCACCGGCCGGGTGTGCGGCACCGCGGCGGGCATGGCGCCGAGGCTCATCCACTCGACGACGCCGAGGCGAAGGCACATGTCGAGGACGTCGACGCCGAGCTCGCGCCAGTGGAAGTCCGGCTCCGGACCCGTGAGGACGAGGAGGTCGCGGCCCTCGTGCCGCGCGCGTTTCACCGCGAGGTCCGGCCAGATGAGGTCGTTCGGAGAGCCGTCGAGGATGTCAAGCACCGGCCGGCGCGACCGGTAGTCGTAGAGCGCGTCCGGATCGAAGGAGGTGACGGTCTCGCCGTCGCCGGCGATGAGGGACGCGGCGGCGGTCGAGGCCCCGGACGCGTCGACCCATCCGTCGAACGCCGAGACGAGCGCCGGCGCGACGAGGGGCTCGGCGGGCTCGGTGAGCCGGTACAGCGCCATCAGGCAAGGATAGTGCCGAACCCTGTTCGGCGGTCGCTTCGGCCCTGTCCCGCGCGTCCGGGGATCCTGGAAGAGGGAAGCGGCGGAGGACGCGGGTAGCGTGGAGGAGGTCCGGGCGCGGACTCCAGGGGTGGGCGCGACGAAGGATCGATGGGGCTCTCGGGAAGCTCTCAGCCCGATCACAGGTTCACATGCTCGACTGGGGATGAACGGAACGCGGGACGAGCACGGAAGGAAGGTGGTCGAAGATGTTCCAGCACTGCGATCCGGGATGGCCGGGTCACTGTTCGGGGTGGTGGGGGCTGGGCGGCATCGTGCCGCTGGTCCTGCTCCTCGTCCTCGCCGGCGTCGTCGTGTGGGCCGTCCTGCGTCTGACGCCTCAAAGTCACGCGGGACCGCCCGCACCACCCACCCCCCCGCGAGACCCGGTCCTCGAGGAGGTGCGCCTCCGGTACGCTCGCGGCGAGATCAGCCGGGAGGAGTTCTTGCAGCGATCCCGAGATCTAGGGTCCCGAGACCTGGCGGCGGGTAGCGCGTCCGATGCCGACGAGGCGTCGCCCTCCGACACCGGATAGGAAGCCGCGGTTCGCGGTGCCGTCGGCGTGGTCCTCCCCGGGAGACTCGGGCTCGCTTCCTTACCGCCCGGGACGCGACCGAGGACAAGATCCAGACCGCCGGGCTCGGCTGAGCGGCCGGCTTCGGAGGATGATGGGCACATGAAGAGAGAGACGGGGCGCGTCGAGGTCATCGCCGGCCCCATGTTCGCGGGCAAGACCGAGGAGCTGCTGCGGCGCGTACGGCGGGCGGTCGTCGCCGGCCGGAGCGTGAAAGTGCTGACGCACGCGCTGGACACACGGGAGGGGACGGGCCGTGTCGCCTCCCACGCGGGGCTCGGTCATCCCTCGGAGTCCGTGCCGTCCGCGGCCGACATCCTGCGGGCGGTGGGCGCGGACGCCGAGATCGTGGCGATCGACGAGGCCCACTTCTTCGGGCCGGACCTCGTGCCGGTCGTGGGCGAGCTCGCGGCCCGCGACGTGCTCGTGGTCGTGGCGGGGCTGGACGTCACGTTCGCCGGCCAACCGTTCGAGCCGATGCCGTCGCTGATGGCTCTGGCGGAGCGGGTGGACAAGCTCACCGCGATCTGCGCCGTGTGCGGCGCCGAGGCGATCTTCCACGCCCGCGTGAGCCGCGCGGCGGCGAAGGATACCGATCTCGTGGCGGAGCACGTCGGCGGCTCGGAGAAGTACCAGGCGCGGTGCCGGCACCACTTCGAGGGGTCAGGCGGAGGGTGAGCTCGAGGCGCCCGGCCGGGCGTATGCGCGGTCAGTCCGGGGCGTCGGCGATCTCGTCCGCGAAGGCGCGGATCTCGTCCCAGTCCCTGAAGTCCCCTTCCGGCGCCTTGATGGCCTTCGCCATCTTCCGCTCGAGGAACCCGAGCTTTGCCGCGTCGAGGACGCCTGGGAACAGGCGGTGGTCGCGCGGCCCGATCACCCGGAGTTCATCGAGCTGCTTCGGCGAGACGCCCACGCCTTTGGCCTGAGCCTCGGCCGCGTCGCCGATCGGTCCGCTGCTGAACAGCCACACCGGGACCCGCGAGAGCGTCTCGCGGTTGCGCTCGACGAACGCCTTCGCCTCCTTCATCCACGATCCCATGTAGACGGCGCTTCCCAAGATGACCGCCTCGGGGCTCCCGAGATCGGTCACGTCTTCGACCGGGCGCGCCTCGGCCTGCTTCCCGCGCTCGCGCAGGCGCTCCGCGATGCCCTGTGCGATCCCCTCGGTCGACCCGTGCTTGCTTGCGTAGACCACCAGTACCGTCATATCCGCTACCTCCGTCGGCTCACGTGAGCGCTCGTGCCGTCAGCCTCGACCTCGTCGCGGTGCGTTCGAAGCCATGCGACTATCGCCAGGAGCACGACGTCGATCACTATGCCCACCCACGATAGCCGGAGCGCCCCGATGGACGGCGCGAGCGAGGGCGCGGTCGCCGCGACGAGCGCGGTGACGCGCCACAGCGCCCGGACCCAGAAGGCCCACGCCACCACCAGGTAGGCGGCGGCCGCAAGGGCCCACGCGACCCCCAGCACGCGGAGCAGGGTGGGGTCCGAGATCCGCCACAGCCCGCCGAGGTGGTCGACGGTCCGATCGTCGCCATCGACATCAGCTCCTCGCGCCTTCAGACCTAACGGTGTTGGCGGCGCTCGGAATCGTCGCAGTCCTGGCCGAGCGCGCAGGGCGGCCCAAGACATGTCGCAACTAGAGGGATTCGCACGTCGGCAAGCAGGCGGCGCAGGATCTGCCCGCGCGGCTCGTTCGTTCGTGCGTCCTCAGATGCGTTTCGCGAGGCAGGTATGGGACGCGTGCTGACGTGACGATGCCTGGGTACACTCGTCCTGTTCCCGAGACCGCGTTTGAGGTGCGCGAATGCCACGAGTTCTGCTGATCGGATGGGATGGTGCCGACTGGCGCATCCTGGATCCCCTGCTCGAGCGGGGTGACCTGCCGAACCTCCAGGCCCTGATCGACCGGGGGCAGAGGGCGGTCCTGCGCTCCACCATTCCCACCCACTCCTGGGCGGCCTGGCCGTCGTTCCTGACCGGGGTCGACCCGGCCGATCACGGCGTCTACGACATCCTCGAGACCGTCCCGGGGACCCACAAGCAGTACCCGGTCACGTACAAGTCGATCAAGGAGCGGACCTTCGTCGAGGACCTCTCGAAGGCCGGCAAGGTGGGCGTCTACACCGACGTGCCTCTGATGTTCCCGCCGCCCGCGATCGACGGGAAGGTCCTCGCCGGCGGAGTGCTCCCGAAGGGCCGCACCTACTCGCAGCCGGCCGACCTGCCCGAGACGCTCGAGAAGGCCGGCGTGCCGTGGGTGATCAACGGCATGTCGTGGACGACCTACCGCAATCGTCCCGAGCCGTACCTCGACGAGACGCTCGACATCACCGCCAAGCGCATCAAGGCGAGCGAGTGGCTGATGGACAACACCGACTGGGACCTGATGGCGAGCGTGTGGGTCTCCGTCGACCGCACGCAACACTGCCTGTCGGACTACGTAGGGCCCGACCACCCCGACTACGCGAAGAACAAGGACACGAAGCTCGCGAGCCGCGTCCGCGACGTCTACAAGCAGCTCGACGACGCGATCGGCTCGTTCGTCTCGCGCACGCGCGAGGACGACATCGTCATCTTCATGTCGGACCATGGATTCCAGTCGTGCTACCGCGCGATCCACATGGACCAGCTGCTGAAGCAGCTCGGGTTCCTGGAGTTCAGCGCCTCGAACGTGGTCTTCGGCCCGATGCAGTGGGGTCCCATCCGCAAGATCGCACGCAAGGCCTACGACATCCTCGGCCTGCACGGGAAGGTTTCACTGCCGCAGTCGGTCAACTGGTCAAAGACGAAGGCCTTCACGACCATCCGCTCGACCGGCGAGGGTGTCTCGATCAACCTGGCCGGCCGCGATCCCGACGGCATCGTCGACCCGGCCGACTTCGAGAAGGTGCGCGACCAGGTGATGGACGCGCTCTCGAGCTTCGTCGACCCGAAGACCGGCCGCAGGCCCGTGAAGGCGATTTACAAGCGCGAGGAGGTCTTCAGGGGCAAGCACGCCGACACCGCGCCCGACATCCTGATGGAGCCGGCCGAGGGCTACTCGCTCACCCATGCGAAGAGCGCGATCGAGGACGCCGACTGGGTATCGGGCGACCACCGTCCCGAGGGCGTGATCGTGGCCGTCGGGCCCTGCGTCCGGCCGTTCGAGGAGCAGCCGATGCTCGTGGATCTCGCCCCGACGATCCTCGCCGCGCTCGACGCTCCGGCCTCGATCCGGCACACCGGGCGGGTGCTCCACGAGGTGGTCGGCACCGAGGCCCACGTGCACGCCGGGGAGACGGCCAGCAGGGCTGCCGAGGCCGCCGCCGAGGAGCCGACCGTCAGCGACACGGAGGCCGGCGAGATGGAGGAGCACCTCCGCGGCCTCGGGTACCTGGAGTAGCCGAGGCCGCGGTCGTTCGGGGCTGCCCCGCGTGCGGTGCCGACCGTACGTTTGCCCGCATGGCGGTCCGGGCGGAGGCGGTGCGGCCTCGGAGCGCCGCCTCCGGCAGGCGACACGAGCTCGACTGGCTGCGGATCGTCGCGGTTCTGCTGCTGTTCCCGTTCCACAGCGCGCGGCGCTCCTGGCCGGCGGGGACCGCGCGGGCGACGCATGCGGCCCCGGGTCGGAGATACTAGGCCGGCCGTGAGCGAACCGAAGGAGCCGACCGTGCCCAGCCCCGGCGAGCCCACCAGTCCGGCCTCGCCGCGGGGCTTCCGCGGGGTCCTCGAGGGGATCCTGCCCGCGGAGCGGTTCGGCGACCAGCGGAACATCCTCGGCAACACCGGCCAGAACGTCCTCGGCCTGGGGATCGGGGCGCTCGCGACCTTCGCCGCGCAGGTCCTGATGACGCGCGCGCTGGGCGACAAGGCGTACGGAGTCGTCACCCTCGCGACCCAGTTCGCCTTCATCGCGGCGGCTGCCACCCGCTTCGGGATGGACGTGGCGAACGTCCGGCTGGTGGCGATCCTCGTCGGCCGGGGCGAGCCCGGCCGCACGCGCGGGCTGGTAGGGCGCTCCGCGGCGATCGCCGTAGCCGTGTCGCTCCCTCTCGCCGTGCTCGCGTTCCTGGCGAGCGGGCCGCTTGCCGGCCGGTTCTCGGCGCTGCCCGACGTGGCGAGGCCGGCGTTCCGGGCGGCCGCGATCGCGATCCCGATCGCCGCGCTCGCGTTCACCTACATGGGCGCCACGCGGGGCCTGAAGATCATGCGCTACACGCTCTACTCGCAGTGGATCGCGCAGCCGATCGGCTGGATCGCCCTGGCCCTCGCGCTCTGGATGGTCTCGAAGACCGCCGGCATGACGACGCTCGCGTACGGGATCTCGTGGGCGGTGGCGCTGGCGATCGCATGGTGGGGATGGCAGCAGCGCTCGCGGACGTTCCCGCACGAGCTCACGGGCGAGGGCATCGCCGAGGAGCGCACGGGCGCCCTCCTGCGGTTCGGCGCGCTCCGAGCGCCGGCGACGCTGTTCTCGCAGCTGATCTTCTGGACGGACTTCTTCGTCCTGTCGATGCTCTCGAGCTCGCAGGGGGCGGAGGGCGCCGCGGGGGTCGGTATCTACGGGGCGGCGCTGCGGGCGGCGCAGTCGCTGTTCCTGTTCCTCACGTCGGTGTCGCTGACCTTCAGCCCCTTCGTGGCCGACCTGCACCACCGAGGGCAGCGCGAGCAGCTCGACCGGCTGTACAAGTCGGTCACGCGCTGGACGCTCTCCGCGACGATCCCGGTGCTCCTCCTGCTCGCGATCCTGCCGGGGCCGGTGCTGCGCATCTTCGGCGGGGCGTTCGTCGAGGGCGAGTCCGCGCTGCGGATCTTGATCATCGGGATGATCGTCCCGGTCATGGTGGGGACGGTCGGCTTCATCCTCATCATGGCCGGCCGCACCGGCTGGGACCTGCTCGTCTACATGGGCGGGTTCACGATCGACATCGGCGTCGCGTTCGCCCTCGCCCGTCCGGACGTGCTGGGGATCCGGGGCGCCGCGATCGCGCAGGCGCTGACGCTGTCGTTCTCGGCGGTGGCGCGGCTGATGCTGGTCCGCCGGTTCCTCGGCATCTGGCCGTTCGACGCCAACTTCCTTCGGCTCATCGTGCCGACCCTGATCGGCGCGGGGGCCATGGTCGCCACACACATCGTCCTCCCCGAGCGGAAATGGCTGGTCGACCTCGTGGGCTCGTTCGCGGTCGGCGGTGGGGCGTACACGGTCGCCCTCCTCGCGGTCGGGCTCACCCCGGGCGAGCGGCGGACCGCGATCGGTCTGTTCAAAGGATTCCTGGGGCGGCCGCGGTAGCTTGAGCGCATGTCGAAGTCGGTCCCGCGTCTGCGGGTCCGCCCCGTCGCGCCGGAGGACGGGGAGTGGGTCCGGGCGCTCATGCGCGAACGCTGGAGCGGGGAGGAGCAGGTCGTGAACTGCGAGGTCTACCGGCCGGCTGAGCTCCCCGGGTTCGTCGCGGTTGAGGAGGACGAGAGGGTCGGACTCGTCACCTACCGGATCGACGGCGACGTCTGCATGCTCGGCACGCTCGACTCGCTCGACGAGGGCCGGGGGATCGGGATGGCGCTCGTGGACGTGGTCCGCGCCGAGGCCGAGAGCGCCGGATGCGCGCGACTGTGCGTCGTCACGACGAACGACAACCGGCACGCCCTCGGCTTCTACCGGTCGGTCGGCTTCGAGGTGACCGTCGTGCGCGAGGGCGCGGTGAACGAGTCTCGGAAGCTGAAGCCGACGATCCCGCTCGTGGGCCTGGGCGGGGTTCCGATCACCGACGAGATCGAGCTCGAGCTGCCGCTCCTCTGAGCCCGGCCGGAAGCCCCGGGCGAGCGGGACGAACGGCCGGGGGTGACGTTCCGGACCCCGGCTACGATGCTGGTCGAGGCGTTGATGCGAGACCGAGCGCAGATGAGCCTGACCATGCTCCTGTACCGGGCCGGCCGGTTCGCGGCCAGGCACCGGTGGTGGGTCCTCGGCATGTGGATCGTGGTCGCCGGCGTGGTCTTCACGACCGGCCGCGCCGTCGGTCCGGCCTTCGTCGACAACTTCCAGATCCCCGGCTCGGAAGGGCAGCAGGCGTTCGACGTGCTGAGGGCGCGCCTTCCGCAGGCGGCCGGTGCGACGGCGACCGCCGTGTTCCACGCGAAGACGGGAACGCTCACCGAACCGGCACCGATGGCCGCGATGCAGCGGACGCTCGCGGCCGTCGCGAAGCAGCCGCACGTGATCGTCGTCGACGACCCGACGAAGCCGGGAGGCATGGCCGGCATCTCGCAGGACGGCACGATCGCGTTCACGACCGTCCGCTACGACGAGAGCCTCACGCAGCTCGGACGCTCGGCGGCCGACCGGCTCGAGCAGGCCGTGGCGCCGGCCCGCACGGCCGCCCTCCAGATCGAGCTCGGCGGCCCGCTGGTCGAGTACACGCACCTGCCGGAGCCACGCGGCTCCGAGGTGATCGGCGTTTCGGCCGCGATCATCGTGCTGTTCATCGCGTTCGGCTCGCTGGTCGCGATGGGGTTGCCGATCGTGACCGCGTTGCTCGGCCTCGGCACGTCGCTCGCGATCGTGTGGCTGCTGTCGCGCGCGGGCGACATACCGACCCTCACCCCGACGCTCGCGACGATGCTCGGCCTCGGCGTAGGGATCGACTACGCGCTGTTCATCGTGACCCGGTTCCGAGAGGCGCTCTCGCGTGGGATGTCGGTCGAAGAGGCGGTCGGCCGCGCGATCGCGACGTCCGGGCAGGCCGTGCTGTTCGCCGGCGGTACGGTGATGGTCGCGATCTACGGGCTGTGGGTGTCGGGCATGCCGTTCATCGGGCTGATCGGCACGGTCTCGTCGATCGCCGTCGCCGTCGCGGTGCTCGCTGCGCTCACGCTCATGCCGGCGATGCTCGGCGTCGTCGGGCGGAGGATCGACAGCCTGGGGATCCGCTGGCTGCGCAAGCGCGCCGACGTGAACCACCAGGGCGTCTGGGCCAGGTGGGCGCGGATCGTCGCGGCGCACCCGTGGCGTTCGCTCGTGGGCGGGCTCGTGATCATCGGAGTGCTGATGACCCCGATGTTCTCGATGCGGTTCGGGTTCGGGGTCGGCGTGGCGAGCAAGGGCTCGACACAGGCGCGCGCGGCCGCTCTGATCGCGCGGGGGTTCGGGCCCGGCGTGAACGGGCCGCTGGTGCTGGTGGCGGAGCTGCCGACGCCAGGCGACACGACGGCCCTGCAGTCGATGGCGCAGGCGGTGGGAACCGACCCGGA
>Ga0315289_10016465_pt1 | contig 10189 bp, 15 predicted proteins | sample YL17G11_40_MG_FD_203452 | JGI IMG/M metagenome (GOLD analysis project Ga0315289, IMG submission 203452) | Sediment microbial communities from Yellowstone Lake, YNP, Wyoming, USA - YL17G11_40 | ecosystem: Environmental > Aquatic > Freshwater > Lake > Sediment | place: USA: Wyoming | collected...
CGATTTTCCTGCTCGCAACCATCGCTTACCCAGAACTACCACCAGGCGCCCAAATCTACGACTCACTCAACTTTCCAACCACAACCTACAAAGTTTTTGACACTATACCAGTGAGAACACTCGTAAACGCATTGTTCAACGGAGTCATCTTTGGCATAGTGGCATGGCTGATATACACGATCGCTCACAGAGCAACAAAACCAAAAACCCAACAACAGCCTCAACAAAAAAAATAAACAACACCAAGCTGGCGCAAGCCAATCGCCAAACAACAAATTCCTTTTTTTATGAACAACAACACGGAACATATGTTAGGAGAAGCGAACCAAAGAACTAGGCACGATGGTGGACGGGCCGGGATTTGAACCCGGGACCTCCACGATGCCAACGTGGCGATCATACCAGGCTGATCTACCCGCCCTTGAGGTTTCTTTGGAAAAGAACCCTCGGTAAGAAACTCTGAGCCTGTTTTTATGTTTTGTGATTCCAAGTAGTCTAGAATGGAAGCTACGGCTTGTTCTGTAATCCTTGAAAGGTTTAGAGCACGATTCTTGGCTTTTTCCACTAATTTCTTATCAAGATAGAGACTAACCGTAGTTTTGTTTTCAGTTTTGCTATGACACTTTCCACGTGGAACTATGCTATTTTTCCACGTGGAACTCTGATTAGATACTTCATTCATGGCTTGAGTGCCTCCTCTAGAGGATCTGATGGTATCATCTTTCCTATTCGATTTCGGATTTCTCCGATGGCGACAATCATCAAAAACATGAAGAAAGTTCCAACAATGATGGCTGTTGGATACATTGTGTAGCTGATACCGTTTTGAAACAGCAACAGGAACGCAAAATTAGCCATTGGTATAAGAAAAAGCAACGATATCGGCCCTCGGCTATGAGCTGTAGCTGCAAACAGTATTCCGAGCAAAAATTGGATAACAGCCGTGATCAAAACATATCTGTAAATACGACGCCGAAAACTGCCTGACTCGGGCTTTCCATTCATGGTTCAACACCTTTTGCTTTCTTCTCCAATTCAACTACAAATTTCTCAAGCTCATCTAGATATTTCTTGCAAAGGTACATTACATCTGGATTTTCATTGAACCATTTGAAATGACGGGTAAAATGATAGCCAATGATTTTATCAACTCTTGGTTCTGTTGGAAAGAGCGTCAAAGGCTTTCCATTGGCCCGTCTAGTGTCATGGCATCTCCTGCGGCAAGTGCAGGTAAATCCACAACCCATTTTAGACTAACTCTAGTCCGCGTTTCTGGAGTGTGCTCGTGAATAGAGATATTCCTCAATTCTTTGAAGGATTTCATTATTTTGTTGGTTTCCCATTCCTTGACTTTTTCTTGGTACCAGGTTTTGAGCTGTCTATTGTAGCTTGTCTCTTTCTTGAAAACCAAGGTTACGCTTCTTGCAATGGGCAAGAAGGCCAGAAGAGAATAGAGGAACTTCCTTCTGTCTTGGAGACTAAATTCCATCTGCTGATAGTGATACTTGGCAGCATCTAGGTACAATCTCGACTGCAAGACGTTTTTGTTCTCATTCATGGCTTATTCCTTCACTGTGCCTTTTTCAACCTCAAATGTGTAATCGAAGGTAACGAGATGGCATTTCCTGCAACGCAACGATGGAAATGAAGGGGTTCTCCACCATCCAACTCGTGTGAGTGGCGCGTTTAATCCCGCAAACTTCCAGAATCCAGGCTTGTTTTCATTCCAGCAAGAACCGCGTATCATTATTATGTAGCCTTCATCAAGCCCACCACCGCATTTTGGGCATTTCTTGATTTCTGACAACTTGGAAAAATCGCGTTCACGTTCCTCCATTTCTCTCTCGATCTGCCTCTGTTCATCATCATTCATGGCTTAACACCTTCTCTAGTAGCCAAAAATCACCAATCTGCATTTCCAGCATCTCCAAGCCTCAACTCTTGGCAACTGCCAGCTCCACGTAGAAATCAACGTCTCCGCGAAAGTCGCGTGCCACTTATGCTCTACCGTGTCCCAGTACGCACCACGCGGGGTATGCAAGAAACCCTTTTGAAGTTCTTCGCCACATTTGGGACATGTCTTGACTTGACTCATCATTTCTCACCTTAATGCCTTTAGATTGAGACGTAATCACATTTGCGAACCAACAAATAATGGCGGCACCTATCCATAATCTATGTATTCCATAAGCATCTTACGCAGCTCTTCAGGTCTGCCCAAGAGTTCTTTCCACAGATTTTGGTCATCAAAACCTTCTAGTTTGTGAATAGTTCCGTCCACCAATCTTGTTGGGAAGATTCCTTTGTCCTGGTAGTGTTCTCTGTTTCTTGCCAGGTTCTTGGCGGCGTCACTACATGAGCGGGGCAGAAGTTTGAATCGCTTCTCCTCCTTCTTCACCGACTCTGCATGCAAATCTTCGGCTATCCTCAAGGATTCTGCTGAATTCTCCAGTCCATAATTTACGGCCAAAGCCAAGCCCGCTAGGAGCAAGTATGGGTCAGCAAACGCGTCTGGAGCCCTGTATTCAAAGGTTTCGCGACAGCTCTCGGAGCCGTGAATTTCTTTCTTGAATTTCCACCATAGGGGAATCCTTATGAGTGCCAAGCGATTTCTTGCGCTCCAACAAATGTGCATGGGTGATTCTTTGCGTGCGATAAAGCGCAGGTAGGAAACAGGAGTCGGGTTTCCAAATGCTGCTAGACTTGGTGCAAAGCTGAGTATCCCGCCGATCATCCGAAGTGAATCATTGCTCAAGTTTCCGCTTTGATCTGCTATGATATTCCGGGCATGCTTCAACCCACACAAATGGATATGCATTCCATTTCCAGCATGCCTTAGGTCAATCTTCGGAATGAAAGAAGCAGAAAGTCCATGTCTCATGCAGGTGTTTCTGACAACCCACTTGGCAACTGCCACCGTCTCCGCCATGTCCGTCAGGTTTTGTGGCGTAAACTCGATTTCGTGTTGCTCCATGATAGTTGCGTCCTTGCCATTTATCCGACCGACTTCACTGTGCCCATACTTGGTCGATATACCCATTGTCCCTAGAATTGACAAAATCTCGTTTCGAATGTCTTCGAACTTCGAAAAGGGAGAAGAGTCGTGATAGTTCCTGTCTGGTGCACCTGCAAAAAGGAGCTCAGTCTGCTGTCTTGCAATTATGTAGAATTCAAGTTCGGCCAGAGCTTTCAGCGAGATGCCACTAGAAATCTGCAGTTTTTGTTCAGCCCTTGTCAGAACGGTTTTCGGTGCAATGTCTAGCGGTTTTCCATCATCGCCAAGATAGTCGCACAGAATGTTCAGAGTTGGCAATGCCGAAAAGGGGTTCATGAACGCCGCCTTTATCTGGGGGGAAATGTAGATATCACTCTTGCCTGGTTCAATATAGGAAAATAAGCTTGAACCGTCAACTCTTTCACCATAGTCCAAGACTTCCGAGATCCTGTCTTTTTCTGCTGTCGAGAAGCTAACTGTCTTCAGTTTTCCCTCCTCTGGAACATGACATAGATTAAGTATCTTGACTCCGTTTTCGGAGATGAACTTGAGAACAGCTTCTTTATCCGAGAAATCCAACATGCCACGCATGGACTAGCCCTCCAATGTACGAATCAAGGATGTCGAAAAACTGATATTTTAACCCTCCCCATTGTAGACCTTTCTGAGTACATGTGTTGTACATGATTCCGAATAAGGATAGAGAGCTATTCACAAGGATACATTTTGAGGATTCGCTAAGTTTATTTATAAAGCCTTGTGTGTAGTAGGTGTCGAAACAACGGAGAAAAAGCAATGTCCAGGAAAATACCATCGAAAGACGAAGCGCTCGAAGCCTTGGATTTTATCGTTAACGTACTTAAAGAACATGAAAAAGACCTGGACAAGCTGATCAACGAACTTGGCAACGTAACGGAAAAGATGGGTGACACGGGCGAACTAAGCGGAAAGGTAGAGAAGGTGGAGGAACGCCTTACAACGTTACAGAACGAGATCACGAATCTGATCACTCACCTTTCAGCCTCACACGAACGCCCTGCCGGTATCCCGGCGATCGTCCCAGAATTGTTGCCAAAACCCAAAAGCGAAGAGGTGCATATCAAAGAAGCTTATGGACCTCCTGTCATTCTTCGCTGCAAAGTGTGGGAAGATTTTCAATCGATAGCTTCCCAAGCGCAGACCTTGTCCTTTATGTATCGAGAAGCGGAGAAAACATACCAAGTGGACGCGGTGAAGGACAATCAGATCATAACTTATGGCGGTCCCCTTCCCAATGGGGCCACCATGTTGAAGGTATGGCTTTCCAGACAGTTGGATGTTCCTGAAAAGAAGGTCTTAGAGGGCATTTTGGCCATAGGTTAGCATCGTTTTAAAAAGTGCGTATGTTTCTGGACTTCGCAAAGTTTTTATAGGAGACTTGACTCTTAAGTCTTCCGATGTGCTGGAGGGCCAAGGTTGAAGGCAACCACAAAGCCAATGCGATTTTTTTCCGTTCTCGAAGCCTTCTCCTTTCTCCTCAGTGACGGAAAATGGCCTCGTGGTTAGCCAACAAACGATGAAACCCCCAGCCGCATCACAGAACTCGGAGACCCAAGCGATGGACCAAGCAAACACGGTCGTAGAAAGGATCCATGAAGAATTCGTTAACTTCAGAAGAACAATGGAAGAACTATACATGCTAAAGCGAGTAGCTTCTGACCTGAAGAACTACAAGAGAATGATCAAACTTAAGAAGTATGACTAATCGCAAAGGCATCCATCAGCAGAGTCATTTTCTCACGCATTTGTCATGGCCTGCAGAAGAATGGTCACCCTGCATCCGTCGCCCTATTCTCCTTTGGCGCATGTTGTTCTCGCAATCTTTCTTCAATCCCGAGCCTAAGCTTGCGATGTGTGCTCGTTGGGATCAGACGAAGACTTATAGAACCCCCACAAGAAGCTAGAGGATATGAGGAACGCCTATGAAAGATAGAACCACAAGCAATGTCCATGACGCGTTTGTGGGTGAGGCAAAAGCCTACCAAAGACTACTCATGTTCGCAAGAAAGGCCGAAGAAGAGGAACTGCCGCAGATAGCTCACCTTTTTAGGGCAGTGGCAACCGCTGAAGGAGTCCACTCACGCAGACATTTTGCTCTTCTTGAAGCTGTAGCGGACACACAGACCAACCTTGAAAACGCATTCCAATCGGAAAAAGCCGTTAATGGAGTGCATTACGTCGAAATGCTGCAGGAGGCTGAACAGGACGGCGAAGATACTGCAGCGCTGATCTTTTCACAAGCTCGCGACGTAGAAGGCGAACATGTAAATCTGTATCGGAGAGCGCTTTCAGACTTGATAGCGCAGCGTTCAACTGACTACTTTGTGTGTACAGTGTGTGGGCATCTTCATGAACGCGAAGCACCTGAGACCTGTCCAGTCTGTGGGGCGCCTAGAAAAGTCTTTGAGAAAGTTTCCTAGAAGGCACGTTTGGAAGCAGGCGACTTTTCGAGGGCTGACTTTTCGTGAGAACGCTGACAAAGCTAGTAACCAGTCACAGTTACAGCAGTTATTTATTGCCTGGCGTTGGATAGTCAGTTGATGCTAGATGGAAGGCGTCGTCGAGAGACTCCAGCGAATTGGGTTGACAGAATATGAAGCCAAAGCTTACTTGAGCCTCCTGAATGCTCACGTCAGCACTGCGACGCAGGTTTCTGAAAAATCTGGCGTTCCAAGAACCAAGATATACGCGATTCTGGAAACATTATCGAGCAAAGGCTGGGTCAAGATCTACTCAGGAGTACCATTACTGTTCAAATCAGTGCACCCCAGGGAGTTGTTCAGAAAAATCGAACAAGACTATCATGAGTTTTTGCATTCTGTTGAGACGACGCTCAAAGAGGAAGTGAAGGAAATGAAAGAAAAGTTCGTGATAAAGAAGTTTGACATAGGACTTGAAAGCCTCAGGGAAGATATAACGAAAGCCAAGACCGTGGAGATCAGCAATGCCACTACAGTTTTCATCAAGAAAGTGAGCGATGCCTTTGCACCCGATGCTATGATCAAAGTTCTACTGTTTCCCGGTGAAAACAAAAGCAACATCAAAAATGTGCAGTTCAGACAGGCTGAAGTTGGTATAGTAAGTATAGTGAGGAACAGAGAAGTGCCATCGATGTCCATTACGCTCGACGAAACTAGAACGTTCACCGCATTCCAAGATCCCGTCGACCAGCACTTCATCATTGACGAAATGCTATACGATGAATGCTCGCATTGTTTCTCAGAATGGAGCGGTATGAGCTGGGAAGCCGCAAAACATCTGTGAGGGAAGACAAATGCCGATTGTCGACGGTAGATATGAAGCCAAGATTTCCACAACTTTTGCAACGACGGAAGAAGGAATAGAAGAAATAAAGAAGAAACTGCAGAAGTCGAGGAGAATGAGAATCAGTAATATTCCAATGAAACTACTTGAAGAACTGAAACCGCTTCTCAAAGACAAAGACTTAAGAATAATCCTGCCGATGGGAGAGAAACCCACAGAAAACTTACAAAAAATGGGAGAAGTTGCCACCACCAAAGCGAGAATCTACGCGGATTTCAAAGGAAAAGAGGCGAACTCGGGCTCGATCAACTTCTCAGACGTAGTCTTCAACATTCTTTGGACACGCGATCAGACACTCACCATCTCCACGATGGAATACAGCAAATGCGTCAAATGCCTTGGTGAAACATTTGAGGGGGGCTGGCGATTCGCCCAGAAATGGTAGGTACGCGATATGCACAGTGAGCTCTAGAACATCCTTCAAACCCTTTTTTCTGATCGTGACATGAGCACGGTACCGACTCCTGACCGATGCACGCTTTCCGCAATAGCACATTTTCAAAAAGTATAGTAGAAACCTCTGACAATATTTCTATAGATGTAACTGCGTGGATAAGAATGGAGTTCTGCGATAGATGCGGCTCCCGCATGGGGAGAACCAAAGAAGGTTATGTCTGTCCTAGGTGTGGGGCTGTAGTTCAAGTTAAGCTGGAAATGCAGTTGATGAAAGAAAAAGATAGGAGCGACTTTGGGAGCATCTACGTGTCTGGCGAGTCAACAACGCATCATTTACAGATTTCTCGGGAATGCCCAAAATGCGGAAATAAACAGGCTTTCCATTGGTTTTCGGGAGTGTCAGGAGAACACGCGGGCATCAGAAGAGAAAGAACAATAGAGCACTTCAAATGCACAAAATGCGCTCATTCTTGGACAGAAGAATCATGAGACTTTGAATCAACGGTCCCAGCGGTTCTTCGGGTTTCCTTGTAGCCGCCAATTATGTATCCCCCCAAAATGCCACACAACAGGGAGACTGCGGACTGAAGTAAGAGCCACAACAAATTCGACTTGAAAACTATCGCTTGTTCGGGATATAGCGAGACCGTAACGATCACGTAGGAAAAACCTGCCAACGAGATGATTATAAGGCCTATGCCTGCCGCTAGATTTTGATCCATCTTTCTTTCCGCAACTCTAATCATTCCAGCAAGGATTTATAGGTTTTTGGCAGTTCATATCCTCCGGCTTGCAAATTCTTTTGATAAGCAATGCTAGAAGCCTATAGCCCAGACATAATGGTGACCTGTCACTGTAGCGAGTACGTGCATGATCGTTGTTCGCATTCAGCGCATATTCGTTCATGTTCGCGATCGGACATGAGTATGCGGATCAGTATCCAATACAGGGTTATGGCAAGAAGATACATTTCAATGGAAAGATCTCCACTTATTTCAATCACACCTACCAAGAGAAAGAATGCACCAATCACGAACGACATGTTTAAGGCGAAGTGGATTGAACCTTTCATCATAAAGGGTTTCGCATACTGCAACAAGCCGACAAGAACCATTACGGAGCCAAAACAGAACATAGAAATCGCTTCTGCCTCAAACCTGAAAACAGCGGTTGAGTATGCTGTGCTTGCGGCAATTGCAGTTAAAGCACCGGTGAGTAAGCCTGAACAGCCAGCGCAGTAGGTTCGGTCTCCAACATTAATGACGTGAGTCGAAAAACGACCACATGTTGGGTGGTGACCTTTCAAAATTGCGGGTTTTCCCTTGGGATTTGTCTCGTCTTTCTCAGCGGATGAATAAGGCCTTGTGTGTCTATGATGAAATATGCGTGAACAGCGTGACGGTAGAACAGCCGCGGTTGCACCTAGGCAGTCTATCACGATGAATAGTGACATCGCAGGTTGCTTTGATGAAGGTATTGGGGCTTTCGAGAGTAAAGTCAATGCTACAATGAGCAGCAGGCAAATTAGGGATGAAGCAGTGAGAGCGAACGACGCGAGTCTACTGTTTCGAACTCTGTTCTTGTCAGATGCCATTCGTGTTCATCCTGTAATCAGCAGTGTGCGAATAGCTTGATGGAGCCTGGTGACTTTTAGGTTTTGTCCGATCGCTCAGCCGTAACTGAAAAGTGGCTCACGTCTTTTGTCACGACTTTTCCTTGTTCAAGAAGGTTCACGACTTCATCCACGTATCCGAAGTACTGGGCGTCTCTAAGGTACTTGGTTCGAGGTCTTGGCATGTTGACTTTCACTTCTCCGATGATTTTTCCAGGGCGAGGTGACATGACTATTACCCTGTCTGCCATGAATACGGCTTCCTCAACGTTGTGGCTTACCATAATGAACGTGTTTGTGGGGAGGGCGGGGTTCCGCCAAATGTTGAGCACGAGTTCTCGCAGAGTCTTCGCCGTGAGTTCGTCTAGAGATGAGAAGGGTTCATCCATAAGCAAGACTTCAGGTTTTAGGGCCAGGGCTCTTGCGATACCCACTCTTTGTTTCATCCCCCCTGAGAGGTCATGAGGGTAGGTGTTTTCGAACCCTTCAAGTCCAACCATCTGCAGATACTCTTCAGAAACGTGCGCCCGAATCTGCTTTGTCACACCTAGAACTTCCAAGGGCACCTCAACGTTTTCAAGCGCAGTCTTCCACGGGAGCAGACCGAAAAGCTGGAACACCATTGCAATCTTTGGTGACGGTTTTGTGACGGGAGCTCCATTGAACAGAATTCTTCCTGAGTCAGCCTTTTCGAGTCCTGCGATGATTCTCAACACGGTAGATTTTCCGCATCCAGATGGGCCGACTAGACACACGAACTCGTCTTTTCCAACTGAGAAGCTCACGTTGTCTAACACTAGGATTTTCGTTTTTTCTGTTGGAAAAGTTTTGGTCACGTTCTCTGCTTCAATCACTGACATTGTTCAGACCTCAATGTGATACTTTTCGAACTTTCTCAGTAGCCGGCGCCACACAAACCCTTCCATTAGAAGAACGATGGTCGCTATCACTACTAGCATGAAAACCAATACCACCGTGTTTCCGTATTCATAGCCTGCCTTGTCTAGGAGCGAGCCTATTCCGGGCACAGAGACAGGTGGTATGCTTGGTTCAGTTGATGGAAGATATTCGGCAAAGATTATTGTGTTCCAACCTGTTCCCCATGATAGAATGCTGCCGGTCACTATCGCTGGAAGGATAGACGGAATCACAATGTGTGTTATCCTTTTCAATCCCTTGAACCCCAAGATATGGCTAACCTCGTTTATTTCTGTCGGTATGTTCTTGACGGCACTGACAATGTTGAGGAACATGTACCAAATCATGTCGAGCACCAGCATCGTAATACAAGTGAGTTCGAGGGCGATTCTTGGATTCCCGATGAGTTGGGTCAGACCCAATGATATTACTGGGAACAATGCAAGAATGGGCACCCCTTGTCCAATGTCGTAAAGCGGAAAGAATACTGTGGCAAATCTCTTGTGTTCTGCTGCAAGGACTCCCATTCCAATTGCAGCTGCAAGGGAGATTCCATATGCTAATGAGAGGCGCCCCATGGTCATGATGATCAACATTGGCAGGTTCCATAATTCCTGAGCAGGCGGCTGACCAAAGCCATTGCAGATTATTGCGATCGTCGGGAGTTGTCCAAACACTTGATACAGCACAAAAAAAACAGCTGAGAATGCCAAGATTAGCGCCACGATTTTTTCAACGTGGGAATACTTGCGCAGGCGTTGGGCAGCAATGGAAAAAGACCTTGGCCAATGTAATCTTCCGAAATGCAGCCAACTGGTTGCTCTTGCAACGCCGAGCTTTCCTACTCCTGAAAGGTCAAGTTTGAAGACGGGTTTGAAGCTGCCTGTATTTGCTCGTCCCATGAG
>Ga0315289_10016467_pt1 | contig 10187 bp, 7 predicted proteins | sample YL17G11_40_MG_FD_203452 | JGI IMG/M metagenome (GOLD analysis project Ga0315289, IMG submission 203452) | Sediment microbial communities from Yellowstone Lake, YNP, Wyoming, USA - YL17G11_40 | ecosystem: Environmental > Aquatic > Freshwater > Lake > Sediment | place: USA: Wyoming | collected...
CAATGTCATCATTGCAGATGTCAGCGACCCCCACGAGCCGTTTGTCGTCGGCCACTGCTTTGTCTCCTCGGAGGCCACGGGCATATCCGTACAGGATGAATACGCCTACGTCACATCTGATGAGGGCCTGAGCGTGATTAATGTAGCCAATCCTGATCACCCCTTCCGTGTCGGCCGGCTCTCGTTCATGCCGGATTTTCCCTTAGGCCTTTTCATCAGCGACAGCCTTGTATATGTCACCTCCCAATTGACCAACCTTCGGATTGTTAATGTGGCCTCTCCTTCCTATCCACGCCTCCTCGGGAGCCTCGATTTATATGATGCGTCATGGGACGCTTATGTTTCCGGCCACTATGCCTATCTGGCATCCCACTATGAAGGGATGACGGTCGTCGATGTCGCGGATCCCCGGTCGCCCGATTCAGTTGGGGCGGTCGATACTGGGGATTTGTGCTGGGGGATTTTTCTCTCGGGTGGCTACGCTTATTTGGCGGATCGAAATAACGGATTTATATCCACCACCATCAACCCAACACACCCCCAAATTCTGGGGACGTATGCTCCTGAATGGGCTCCGATGGAGGTCGAGGTTCTAAATGATTTTGTTTACATCGATGATGATTACGGCCATCTCTGGATCGTGGATGTCTCCGAACCTTCGAATCCCGTGGAAGCCGCGTGTTACGACCCCGAGGACAACTTCAGGGATTTTGAGATAAATGGCTCATGCCTTTACGCCGCCTGCGGCTATTATGGGTTAACAATTTATGATATTTCCAACCCTGTCAATCCTGTTGAAATTTGTCACCTTAACAACGAGACCTATGGGGTTTCGGTTGAAAGCACCTACGCTTTTGTTTCTGATTATCAATATCGTGGATTGAGGGCTTATGATGTTTCCGACCCCCAGAATCCGGAGGCCCTAGGCAGCGTTTATCTGGGGGATGAGCCGGGAAAATCGCGTGTGCACAATCAGTACATCTATGTTATTACATCATCGGAAATAAAAATCGTCGATGCGCGTGACCCGAGACATCTCTCCCTGAAGGGGAGCTACGACACGCAAACTTGGCCCGACGATATCGAGGTCTTCGATCATTATCTTATATTTGGCTCATCTTACGAGTATCTCGAGGTGCTGGATATTTCCGACCCAGGCCATTTGAGGGTCATCGATAGGTTTGACATTTATTCATCCGTGGAAGACATATTGGTTTGGGGTAATTACGGGTTCCTTTGTCGCGATCAGCACTCGCTCGAAGTTGTTGACCTGTCGGACCCAAGCGACATCCGACTGGTTGGTTACTATGGGGCAGGGAGTTCGGCCATCTGCGCCGACAACGATTTTCTCTATCTGGCCGAACCCTATGGCTTCCAGGTATTGTCATTATCGCGACCCGATGCCGTGGATGAAACGGTGACTCCCGATCCATTCGATCTGTCCGTGAGGAATTACCCGAACCCTTTTAACGCAAGCACTACGATATCGTATTCGCTCTCCCGGCCCGCAGACCTGACAATCGACGTCTATGACATCACCGGCCGAAAAATCAAAACGCTTTTTGCCGGACTCCAGGCGGCTGGAAATCACCATATCGCTTGGAGCCCTGCAGGCCAGTCATCGGGAATCTATTTCTACACATTACATACGGCAGATTTTTCACGCGCCGGCAAATGCGTGTTGATAAGGTAGCTTTATCGCCCTAATATCTCCAGGCTGGCGTATTTGGTCATGATCTTCTTGGTTCCAACCCGCTCGAACCGGATCGTAACCATGAGCTTTTCGCCGCTCCCTTCACGACCAATAACCACTCCCTGCCCGAATTTATCGTGCAGCACCGCTGTCCCCAGCGGCAGCATATCATCATATTCCTGCGCTTGGATTTCAACGCCATCTTGCCGAGCCGCCTCCGTTCGCCAGGGCCTGCGTTCGTCTCCGCTATTGCGGATGCCCTTAGCGTATATGTCCTGCCAGTAGTTGAAGCGCTCCGCTTCCACCAATTCCGGCGGAATGTCCTTTAAGAACATCGACGGCCCGCCTGTGAAATCACCCCAGCGCCGCCTGAAACCCGCCATCGATAAATAAAGCTTGTTCTTGGCGCGGGTCATCCCTACGTAACAGAGTCTGCGTTCCTCCTCCAGATCCAGCTTGTCATCGAAACTCCGCGCCAGCGGGAAAAGGCCATCCTCCATGCCGGCCAGAAAGACGGTATCGAACTCCAATCCCTTGGCCGCATGGAGAGTCATGAGCGTCACCGCCGATGAGGAGCTGTCCCAGGTATCGATTTCGGTCAAGAGCGCGACCTCCTCGAGGAATCCGGCCAACGTCGGCGATTCGCTGCGCTCTACATATTCGCTGATGCCGGCCACAAGCTCACGGACGTTATCGGCGCGGACATCGGCCTCCGGCGTCTTTTCATCCTCCAGCGCCTTGAGATAACCGGTCTCGGTTACAAGCCTCTTGGCGATTTCATGCGGCTCGACCTTGTCCACGTCCTGCGAGATATTCTTTAACGTCGCCGCCAGTTTTTCCAGCTCGCCTTTAGCTCTTCCCTTGATTCCGATCTCATCCAATGGCAATGACAGCGCCTCGATAATCGGGACGCCGTGCTGAGCCGCTAATTTCTCGAGCTTGGCGACACTGGTTTTGCCGACCCCGCGCCGGGGAGTATTGATTATTCGAAGCATCGCTAAATTATCCGAGGGATTCACCAGAAGACGTAGATAAGCAATTATATCCTTGACCTCGGCCCGTTCATAGAACCGCAAGCCGCCGACAATCGTATAGGGTATCGCCCGATAGCGAAGCGCATCCTCTATGACGCGCGACTGGGCGTTGGTTCTGTAGAGCACCGCAAAATCTGAGGGCGCCTTGTCGTATATGAGCCCCAGGCGGATTTTCTCAACTAAAGCCTCTCCTTCGTCACGCTCGTCACCGCAGAGAAGAAACGTAACCTTGTCGCCGCCTTCGCGACGCGTGAAAAGCTTCTTGGGCATTCTCCCCGTGTTTTTCGATACCACCTGCCAGGCTGAATCGAGAATTATCTGCGTGGAACGGTAATTCTGCTCGAGCTTGATGATTCTGCATTCCGGGTAATCCTTTTCGAAATCGAGGATGTTGTTTATGTCGGCCCCGCGCCAGGCGTAAATGGACTGGTCGTCATCGCCAACGACGCAAAGGTTATGGCGTTGACCGGCGAGGAAATTGACTATCTTATATTGTGCATGATTGGTGTCTTGGTACTCGTCGACAAGAATGAATTTGAATCTCTCCTGATAATATGCGAGAATCTCCGGCCTGCTCTGAAACAGCTCCACGGTCTTCATAAGGAGATCGTCGAAATCGAAAGCCTGATGCGATGCCAGCCGCTTTTGATATTCCATGTAGACCAGGGCCACATTGCGATGCAAGAAATCAGATCCCTCATCGGCGAACTGTTCCGGTGTCTCCAGCTTCTCCTTGGCCTGCGAAATCCAGGCCTGGGTCGTCCCGAAAGATGGCTGTGAGTCGGGAACGCCTTTATCCTTGTAGATGCGCTTTATCAAAGCTAGCGATTCGGCCTCGTCGTATATGGAAAATGCCTTCTTATATCCGAGTGCGGCGGCGTGGTCTCTTAGAATGCGCGCGCAAAAGGAATGAAATGTCGAAATCCAGACTCGACGGGCGTGGGGGCCAAGGAGATTCACAACCCGCTGCTTCATTTCGCCGGCGGCCTTGTTGGTGAACGTGACCGCCAGTATTTCATCGGGTCTGGCGGTGCCTGTGGCGATGAGGTGGGCCACACGATGCGTAATGACCCTGGTCTTGCCCGAGCCGGCGCCGGCTATTACCAGAAGAGGGCCGATAAGATGCTCCACCGCCTGCCGCTGCTGCTCGTTAAGCCCGTGGAGATAGCTATAATCAGTCATTGGCCGGTAATATATATGATAAATTGCATTGCACAAGAGAGGCGAAGCCAGCATTGTTCTGTTTGCCTTCATTTGCTTGATGTCATTTGCCCATGATGGCTGAAAGAAATCATCAGTAGGCCAGAGCCTTTTCCACAAGAAAATTGTGGTAAAAATTAGAATTCTCTTGACAGACTGAGAGTCCATTTATTCAATTTGGACAGATCACGGAATTTTCCCCTAAAGCAAGGAGAAGCTTATGCGGCCTCAAAACTGGCGATCAACTGCTCCCTCACTAATAGTCTTTATTGCATTGCTCAGTATTCTTCTCAAAACTGATGCCCTTGCCCAGCAGTGGTCGCCTCCCACGCGTATTCACGTGGGGGTTGGCCTTTATCCGGCACTCTTGGTGCGCGGCGACACCCTGCACACTGCTTATACTGCCACCTTGGGCGGACAGACCAAAATATTCTATGTGCGCAGTTGCGATAGTGGGAGTTCATGGAATGAAGCCATTGTATTGAATGATACTATAGATTACCGCCGTGCCTATTATGCCAGATTTCTGACCAATGGCGCCCGACTCATGGCCCTGTGGTATGAAATGACTCAGGATGTTTCCCAGCTGGGATACGTCGCTTATAGCATTTCCACTAATGGGGGGCAGACCTGGAGCGCCCCGCAGCATGCACTAGATCCTGGATTATTCTTAGTTTATCTTTTTTCGGCTGCCTCGGTCGATTCTACTGTAAATGTTATATACAGCAAAGAGGTTTATCCCAGGATGGGCTTTTTCATTGTTCGCTCCACGAATTTTGGCCGCACCTGGTCATCGCCCAGGGAGCTCTTCCGGTGCCAAGAAACCAGTTTAATGGACATGGAAGCGTACGGCGACACTTTCCATTTTGTCTGGTCGGGAAACTTCGTTCAGGGAGTGAACTGGGAGGTTTATTACATAAGGAGCCAAGACCAGGGGCTGAATTGGACAGAGCCGGAGACGCTCACTACTCCCGGCGACCGGGGAGCGCGCTTCCCGGCATTATCAATTAACGAGACTGGGAGCATGGCCCTCTGTTGGATGGATTTCGGGGATTCCCCGCCAGGCTGGATCGCCGATATCTTTTTTGCCAGAAGCACGAATCAAGGGGTAAACTGGTTTGGGGAGCAGGAACTGACTTTCCTGCATTTGGATGGCAACCCCGATATATTCTACCGGGCGGATATGATCCACGTCACCTTCGAGAGGCACGATATCCCCATACGGGAGATATGGTACATGCAAAGCACAGATAATGGTCTCACCTGGGGGGAGGAGACCGAACTTGACTTAGACCCGGCGGACTCTCACGAACCCAGGGTAGCTTACTCGAATGGCAAGGCATATGTCATTTGGGCTGATGACCGCGATAACCCCGATACAATTCATTATGGCGGGTTGTATTTTTCATATTGCCCTTACGAGCCGAATGCTGTAAGCGAGGGTGGAAACATCCCCAAAACGTTCAGCCTTAAGGTTTATCCCAACCCCTTCAATTCATCAACAAGCATAACATATTCCAACCTGAAGGGAGGTGAGATAAGGATATTCGACATCGAAGGCCAATTGATCAGGACATTTTTCACAGGAGGTGAGAATGAGGGGAGAATAAAATGGGACGCCACAGATGCGTCCGGCAAAACGGTATCTTCTGGGATATATTTTGCCAGAGCCCAATACGGGTCCAAAGCCACAGCCGCGTCCCAAAGCTCCACTTGCGTTAAACTAATCTATTTGAAGTGAGCTTTCGAATCCCCTTTTGCGCCTTTTATCTTTTTCTCCCCCTTATAGCTGCTTCCTGCTTTTTTCCGGATATAGCAGGCTGGTGATCACCTGCTCCATCTGATTTATCCTGAATGGCTTTCTGAGATAAGCGTCAACCCCGTCGGCCTTGGCCGACGACAGCGGGTAAGCCAACGGATACCCCGTAATAATCACAAACGGCACCTCAGCCCTGATCTCTCTCAACTTCCCTAATAGTTCGATCCCGCTGATATCGGAGAGCATGTAGTCGGCAATGACGAGGTCGAAGCTCTGGTCAATGAAGGCCGCCAATCCCTCCGCGCCGCTGCTGCGGCTCTCGGCATCGTACCCAATGGCTTTCAGGCCCTGGAGCATGAATTCGCGGAACTCGGGATCGTCATCGATCACCAGGACCCTCTTTCTCGACTTGGGGACGTCAACGGCAGCCTGGTCATATTTCAAGAGAGTCGTGGCTATGATTTCTTCGACCCGGCCGATGCGGAACGGCCTGGTCAGGAAGGCATCGGCCCCAGCCTCTGTCAACTCCTTTCGAGTCGATTCGTCAATGACGGATGTCAGGAGAATGACAGGGGTTTGTTGACGCCTTCTCTTGATTCGCAGGAGAAATTCCACGACCTCGGCTGCCGGCATGAGAACATTACATATGACAAGATCGATCTTTTGCTTTTCAATACGGTTTTGTGCGGATGGGAGGTCCGATTCCTCGAAAATCCGATACCCCAGTTCCGTCAGAGTCTCGTTGAGGTGAAGCCTGCTCGATTCGTCGTTATCCACGACCATAATCGATATGGAAGGTAGTAAACCGTTCTCTATCATAAGAAACTCAAGTAACAGCCCAACAGCGTCTCCAAATCAAGCTGACCGAAGTAAGTCCGTGGTAATATCGTATGTCCTGGCGACTATTTATGGGAGTTTCCATGCCTAATGGTAATTTCGGCGGAAGGGTTTGTCAAGGTTCAATCGCCCCCCTGCGGCATTTCGGACACCATGAGGGCTAAGCTGCGCCGGCGAAGATAATCGCTTGCGCATGGAAAAGTCGCAGTGCTATAATTCCGATATGAGAAAGTTAACCTTTATCGGTCTCATGGTTCTGCTGACTTGTGCAGGCGGGCCGGGGCCTAAAGACGTCGTCTTCGAGTTCATCGATGCCGTCAAAAACTCAGATTCGCTGCGGGTAATTCAGCTTCTCGATCTCGACGCTTACGTTAAGAACCTGATGCCCGAGATGTCTCCTGAGGATTCGGCGAAGGCGCTGACCGAATACGGGGATAGAACCATCCAGTCGCTATTGGGCGATGGCGACGCCCGCCGCCGCTGGATGCGCATGTTGATCGTCGTCAACAAGGAGACCATCAGCAACGATAGCGCCGAGGTGGAGGTATCATTCATCGATCAGCAGGCGGGGCATCAATTGTACACCCGCATGCGGCTTCAGCGGCAGCCTGATGGTGCCTGGAAGATCACTTACTTCAGGTGAGCCCTTCTGCAGCCACCGATATCTGCGATTTCGGTTCGTCGCCGTCAGCACCGGGAACGGCCCGGCGCAATTTTTCAAGAAAATGCTTGACAGGTTCGGTCCATATTGTATGATTAGGCGAGCCGAAGTGGCTGCTGATTCTTCAGGGGCAAATCGTCGCGCTTACCGGCATGCCTTGCTCGGATTTATATAGGCCTTGCGCCACCGGCTCAATTGAAATCTTGACAGCATCCCACCCTCGAACCGTCAGGCTCCCACCTGACCGGCTCGTGATCTCCTCAAGCCTCGTCCAGCACCCTGCAAGGCTGGACGAGGCTTTCTTTTGACGGCCGCCGGTTTCTTTCCCGCATACAAACTGTCACCGCCTGGCAGGCGACTAAATGTCATCATCAGGCTCAATTTCCCCGCTCCCGGAATTATCGTGATTGAGACTCTGGCCCTCGCCGGCCGGCCGGCTGATTCGAGAGCTGACGCCGGCGCCGTAGGTATACACCATCTTCCCACCGTAATATCCTCCAATGCTGACGATGGCGGCCGCAGCTACAGAAATCACAAGGCTGATCCACCCGGCTTTCCCGTATAAGTTGCGGCGCAGGGAGAGACGATAGATAACCAAGAACACTACGACGGCAAGGAATATAAACCCGAGCGTCTCGTCCTTCTCGATGAGATTGGCAATCTCGGGCGTATGCTCCACCGATTCCTCGGCGAATATGCCACTTAGGACAGTCGCGCCGGCTCCCACGGCCGCAAAGACCGTCACGACCGTGCCGGCAAAAACAAACTCCTCCTTGCGCGTGATCAATCCGATTAAATCACAGGCGATGGCGGCGAAGATCAGGGCGATTGGAAAATGAACCAATAGCGGGTGAACATTGGGCATTTTACCTTCTCCTCTTACATGCCGGGCTTCTGCTCGTTCGTCTCGGGAATTCTCGACGACTCCAGGTATTGGTTCGTGGCTTCCACCAGGTGCCCATTGCGATAATCAAACACCACGAAGGGAAAGCCCTTGGAATAGACGTCTCTGGCGGCGGCTTTAATATCAATCCGGCCGGCAAGCGGGTCATTCGAGGCAATAACATCGTGCCTGTAATTGAATCGATAGATCATGGCGGGACCGACGATCGTGCGCCCCGGCATATGGTCAAGCAGCACGTACTCGTACTGGTTCAAGTCGATGCCGGAATTCCCGAGATCGGTAATCATCCCCGAAACAAGCGTTTGTATCCTTCGGTATTCGAGGGACGTGTACCAGATGGCCACAATGCTGGCCGCCATAAATGCACAAAGCGCTCCGTATAATATCCGCTTGCCGGGTCTGCCCAATCTGCCGGCCAGCTTCGAAATGACATATCCGCCGACAGCCGCCAGGCCGATTGAAGGAATGTATATATTGCGCGAGCCCACCTTGTAGTTAAGAGGCAATGCCGGAACCAGGGCCAAAAGGATCAGAATGACAAAAAACTTGATGGTTTTCTGAGACCTGAAGAATGCAAAAAGCAATCCCCCTATCAGCCCTAACGTGAGAAGCACGCAGGCAGCGTTCCAGATAAAGCTTATGGATGAGCCTGATCTGGCGGCAAATCCAGAGAAATAGGGATGACTGGGGGGCGGCAGTATCATCCACTCCAAATAGTCCCACAGCTTTGTGATAACATGCAGGCCTGGGTAATAGTATTCCTCGGTTATGCCGGGCCGGGCAATCAGCAGCCAGCGAAGGGCAAAATAAACCGTAAGGCTGGCTACTCCCGAGACTGCAATGGGGCCCAGCCGCCTTCCACGCGATTCCCTGGGCGCCATAAACAGGGCAAAGATGACAAATCCGATTGGCGCCACCACAAGGTCCTCGACCACGAAAAGACCCAAGAAAGAAATTATCGCAAAGGCCCAGAAAGAGCGGCGGCGGCCATCACCGATATAATCATGAAGTTTCCATAGGCTGAGTATCCAAAGGGTTGCCCCCAGAATCCGAATGGTGCCGTAGAGCCAGAGTACTGCCTCATAATGCTGAAAATAGGCGCCGAAAATGAGCGCCGAAAGCAAGGCCGCGGATACAGGCAGGCCCAGTTTTTTGAGAAACCTGAATAACAGGACGCAGAACGTCACATGCAGTGCGATATTGACCAGGTAATAAGCGGCGGCATGGTCGTGAAATACGGCATAGCGAAGGGCGAAGAAGATATTCGCCAGGGGCCGAAAACGCCCGGGGTTCTCCATCGATAGAAAATCGCTCCAGGAGAATCCGTCCCGCAACAGGCTCAGCACCACCCAGTCGTCGGTGTGAAAGTCGTTGACGACTGAAACGGCGTAGGCGATGATTGCCACGATAGCAACCAGGACCTCGTTTCGATATTTGTCGGCAATCTTCATCTTGAATTCTATGGCGCGCCATGATATAAAACGCTCAAGCAATTTATGATTTTCCGGAGGCCTTTCAATGAAAAAAATCGTCAGCAGCGATGGCGCCCCCAAAGCCATCGGACCATACAACCAGGCCGTAATTGATTCCCGCTCCGGGCTTCTGTTCACCGCCGGGCAGATTGGAATGGACCCCGCCACCGGGGAGCTGGTCAGCCCCGACGTTACAATGCAGGCCCATCAAGTCCTCAAGAACTTGAAAGCGGTACTGAATAAGGCCGGCTGCGAATTTGCCGATGTAATCAAGAGCATGATTTACCTGACTAACATCGATGATTTCAATGCCGTCAACGCCGTCTATGCCGAGCACTTCGTAAAGGATTTCCCCGCCCGCTCAACTGTGGAAGTATCGCGGCTGCCGAAGGGCGCCCTGATCGAAATCGAAATGACAGCGGTCGCCCCAAAAGAGACCTGACTGGTCACGTTAAAGATAAATTTATTTGACAAATCCAATAAGGCGGCATTTAATACAACTGTTTGTACGAGGGGAACAACAGGCAGCTATGAAGGGAGAATAGCTTGGCCAAAGATCTTCGAAAACTTACCAGGCTTGATATAACAGAACTTTGTATAAGGTAATTTCGCTCATCATCGGCATGG
>Ga0315289_10016468_pt1 | contig 10187 bp, 7 predicted proteins | sample YL17G11_40_MG_FD_203452 | JGI IMG/M metagenome (GOLD analysis project Ga0315289, IMG submission 203452) | Sediment microbial communities from Yellowstone Lake, YNP, Wyoming, USA - YL17G11_40 | ecosystem: Environmental > Aquatic > Freshwater > Lake > Sediment | place: USA: Wyoming | collected...
ACAAATTGTCTTTCGACCGGCATCATATAACCCATCAGCCAGACGTCCAGGCGCAAATCGTCTGCCAGTCCACGTAGCAAGGTCATAGCTGCGTGAGTATGGGCATTAATCAATCCTGGCATGAGGACTTTCCCCTGGCAATCTAAAGTCAACTCTGATGAATATTGTTCGCAAATATCAACTTCATTGCCAACCGCGAGGATATGGTCACCCTGGATGGCAATGGCACCGGGTTCATATAATGATAGGTTCGCATCCATGGTCAGGAGGATGGAGTTTTTTAGAATAATTTCAGCTTTAAGTGTCATGAGGTATCCTACGAATAATGTCCAGACTTTGGTTGAATGCCCACATAGGTGCGTATTCGGACGGTCCTCCATACAAACGCTTGAATTGTTGCATCTCTCGTGGAGTGATCAGCACTAAGAGAACTTCGTAAGTTCTTTCGGAGGGTTGAATGGCTACCCCCAATCCAACATCCGCGTGTTGAGATTGACGGTAAGCATCAACAAGCTTTAATAATCCATCAGCGGAAGGAGACTCTGTCAACACTTGTCCACCCAGAAAGGGACCCTTAGCAGCTGCAAGCCTGCGGATTAAATTACCACCCAAACCGGCTTCGATAACGGATAGGGTCCAATTATTGCTGGCTATTGATCTCAAAGCTATCTCTTCCAACGTCTCATGGTCGACTCCATAAATGCAATCTCCAAGTCGCTCGCGCAAGGTATTTTCTATAGGTTCGATCAATTTCCCAGATGCGTCTTCAGAATCAGCTTTTACTGTGATACGCACATCCACCTGACCGGAGTGTGCAGCAAGCCCGACGGTCGGGTTGCTTAGTGCTTCCAAATCGGCAATCAGATCATCTATTTGAGATTCTCCTACACCCACAGTGTGCAATACACGCGATTTTATTATTCCGTGCAGGTCATAATGCTGGCATAGAAATGGGATGATTGCATGCTCCATTAGGTATTCCATTTCGCTTGGAACACCAGGAAGAGAAATGATCACATGAGACTGATATTCCAAAATGAAAATGGGGGCTGTACCGACGGGGTTTTCAATCGCTCTTGCCCCTTCGGGGATATATGCCTGGCGTCGATTATTTTCGGTCGGTAAGCGCCCTAACCGTTGAAAACGGGCTTTTATTTGTTCCCAAAGTTCTGGGTGAAACTCGGGATTAACTCCTACAGCAAGTGCAACTGCATCCCGTGTGGGATCATCAATAGTTGGGCCTAATCCTCCGGTTGTAATGACAATATCACAACGTTGCAAGGATTGCTGGATGGCTTGAGCAATCCGCTTAACATTATCACCTACGGTAGTTTTTCGATACAGGTCAATCCCCGCGTTACGCAAACTAATCGCTAGAAAGCGCGCATTGGTGTCGACGATTTCACCCAACAATAACTCAGTACCGATGGAGATGATTTCTGCAGATGGCATTTATACTCCAGGAGTTAATTATACTAATATTCACTCCCAAAAATCCCGGCGTTGCGTATAGCAGATATTTTTCCTTATACTACGTTATATTCATGAATAAGGCGACCTTCCTCGAAACGAGCAAGGTCAAGCATCGAAATATCCATCGTAGTTGCCTCACCATCCAGGATAATTTCCGCCATCAATTTACCCGCAATCGGCCCATGCATAAAACCATGACCAGAAAATCCTGAAACGATATAGTAGCCCTCTATAGGTGTCTTTCCAAAGATGGGATGAGCATCAGGCGTAACTTCGTATAGCCCTGCGAGGCGAGAAGCGAGACCGACGTTTTCAAGAAGGGGCAACCGATTGACAGCGGCTTCCATATGGACCAATTCCCATTCTGGATCAATATTCTGATCAAAACCCGGAATTTCATTGGGGTTGGACATACCGGTCAATAACCCTGGACCCTCTGGATGGAAATAGAGTGATTGAGCGAAATCAATTACAAAAGGGAAATCAGGCGGAAGCTCAGGAATAGCTGTAGTCGTCAACCATTGCCTGCGGATTGGGGATACGGGTACTTTAAGACCTGCCATCTGACTTGTAAGACCCGCCCATGGACCAGTAGCATCCACTATCACCGGAGTGGATATGGTTTGAGCAGGGGTTTGGACACCCATGATCCGGTCGGATCGAACCTGAATACCCGTCACAGGAGTTGAAGTAGCGGCTTTGACTCCCAATCGTTGGGCAGCACCGATATATCCCATCACTACGCTATTGGGGTCCACCAGTCCATCCAATGGATTGTAGCTGCCTGCCAAGACGTCATCCAGACGCATCATCGGTAGACGCCTGCGAATCTCATCTCCACCAAGCCATTCCGTCTGTGCACCGAGGTGGTTTTGCAAATCGACATTATGTTTGAAAATGCGCACTTCATCCTGGTTTGTTAGCAAGAACAGGTACCCGGTTTTACGATAATCAACCACCTGCCCAATTTCATCCTTGAAGCATTCTAGCATGGGTAGACTGAGCAGCGATAAACGAATATTCACTTCCGTGCCGAACTGGTAGCGCACACCACCTGCACAGCGCCCTGTAGCCCCTAATCCAAAAAAATCTTCTTTTTCGAGCAAGATCACATTGTGTTGACCTCGGGAAGCAAGGTGGTAAGCGGTACTGGCACCCATCACACCACCCCCGATGATTATTATATCGGCTGTGTTTGGTATCGTCATAAGGTATTTATCATCCAGAATTAAAATGCGTGGGGATAATTCTACCACCCACGCACATTAACTTTTTTTCAAGGGCTAGGCCTATTTAGGAAGATGGTTATTCTATACCTAAGTAAGCTTTTTGCACCATCGCATTATTTCGTAAATTTTCAGCAGTATCAGTCAAGACGATCTCGCCGGTCTGCAGGATGTAGCCACGGTTGGCAACAGAGAGCGCCATTAAAGCATTTTGCTCAACAAGCAGGATGGTAGTGCCTTCTTTATTTATCTGTATAATTGTTTCGAAGATGGCTTCCACGAGCACTGGCGCTAATCCCATTGATGGTTCATCCATTAAAAGCAACCTCGGATGTGCCATCAATGCTCGCGCAGTGGCAAGCATTTGCTGCTCGCCTCCGGAGAGGGTACCACCAACCTGAGTGCGACGTTCTTTTAGGCGGGGGAACAAAGTAAATACACGATCCAGATCCTTTGTAGTTTCCGGACCCTTTTTGCGGGAGAAAGCACCCATTTCCAGATTTTCTGAAACCGTCAGGCGGGCAAAGATGCGGCGTCCCTCTGGAACCATGGACATGCCTTTAAAAATAATCTCATGGGGTTTAAAAGGAGCAAGATCCTCATTGTCAAAGCGCACGGATCCTTCAAGTGGTTTAAGCAGACCGCAGACTGTGCGCAGAGTAGTGGATTTACCGGCACCATTTGCACCGATCAAGGTGACGATCTCCCCTTTCTCTACTGTAATGGAAATCCCCTTGAGGGCGTGAATAATGCCGTAATATGAGTGTATATTCTCAACTTCTAGAAAAGCCATAATAATCCTCCACCTCAGTCAGCTGCCTCAGATTGGCTCAATCCACTCGCTGCTCCACGTCCAAGATAGGCTTCAACCACACGGGGGTCCTTTTGAATCTCTTTAGGGGTGCCCTCAGCAATTTTGACACCAAAATCCAGGACGGTGATCTGCTCGGATATACTCATCACCACCCGCATTTGATGCTCAATCAGCAAAATGGTAATCCCAAGCTCATCACGTAAACGGCGAATGAAGTTAACCATGTCCTGAGTCTCACGTGGATTCATTCCAGCCGTTGGCTCATCCAGGAGCAAGAGCTTTGGTTTTGACGCCAATGCCCGGCCCAGCTCCAAACGGCGTTGTTGGCCGTACGGCAGGTTCTTGGCCATTAAGTCTCCCATACCCTTTAAATTAATATAACCAATCAACCGATTGGCCTCTTCCACAGCCTCCCTCTCCTCACGGAGGGTGCGTGGATCATGGAAGATAGCGCCTAATACTCCTGATTTCAAATGGGGCTGCATGCCAACCAGGATATTTTCCACGGCAGTCATGTTCTTGAATAAACGAATATTCTGGTAGGTGCGCGAAACCCCAAGCCGAGTAACCCGATCAGGTGATAAGCCGGTTATGTTGCGATCATTGAGCCGGATTTCACCTTCCTCAGGGGTATAGAAACCGGTCACACAATTGAAGAACGTGGTTTTACCCGCTCCATTGGGACCGATGATGCTGTAAATCGCATGTTCCGGTACTTCCAAATCGACTTTGCTGACCGCTTCCAAACCACCAAAGCGTTTGGTGACCTTATTAGATACAAGAATTGCCATCTTATTTGCCTCCTAGCTCGCCCGGGGTTTTAAGGACTGTAGCAGGTTCTTCGTGTGGCACTACTACCCTATCTTCATGCAGCTCCAGACGACGGCGTGCTTCCGGTGATAGCCCTTCAGGTTTGACCAACATCATGAAAACCAAAGCTGCACCATAGATTAAGTAGCGGAAATCCGTGAATTGACTTAGAAGAAGTGGCAACCCAACAAGAGCTAGTCCTCCAATAAAGACCCCTGGGATGCTTCCCATGCCACCGATGATGATCAGTGAAAGGATGTTGATCGAAACAATAAAGCTGAAGCTTTGTGGGTAAACTGAACCGATTTTGGTGGCAAACAAGGCTCCTCCCAAACCAGAGAAGAGAGCGCCCATCGCAAAGGCAAGCAGCTTGGTAGCCACTTTATTGATCCCCATGGCTTCGGCCACATCCTCATCCTCGCGCAAGGCCATCCAAGACCGGCCAAGGTGGGAATCTTTCAAGCGTATGGCAATAAACCCGGCGATGATAATACCCACCAGAATCACATAATATAGTCGTTGTTGGTCACCGAAGATAAAACTTCCAATGGTGGGTTGCGCAATCTGCTGAACTCCTTGAGAACCTCCCAGAAGAGGTTTCAACCAGTCGGAGAGCACCAGGATGCGAATAATCTCACCAAAGCCCAAGGTGACGATGGCCAGATAATCTCCACGCATTCTAAGAACAGGCAAGCCAAGTATGATTCCAGAGAATACAGCTACAACCAAAGCAAAAGGTACAGCTGCCCAGAAGCTAAGGTGTAGCAATCCCACCGCTTCAGTGGTTGTCAGCACACCCAATGTATATGCCCCGATAGCATAAAAGGCGACATAGCCCAAGTCTAGCAACCCAGCAAATCCAACCACAATATTCAATCCTAGCCCCATCAATACATAAATGCCTACGTTGTCCATGATTTCGCTGAAATAGCTGCCGAGAATTAATGGCAGCAACAATACCACTATTGCAATAGCTGCCCAAGTCCCCCATTGGAACATGCGTTGCTGTTGAGGGGATCGTTTTACTGCAGTCACTTTTTTGACCTTACCCATTCGCCAGTACATAAGGCCACCTACGACTATAAATACAACGACAGCGCCAGGAATCGAGAGACCACTTTGGGCAAATAACCACAGAAAGGCGTACTGCACGAAACCCCACCGGATTATGACCGTAAAGATCAAATCGCGGAATAAACCGAGCAAAACAACGTACAGAACAGCTTGTGTCAACGCAGTACGAATGCGTGCCGGAAGCAATAAAACAGTGGCACCGACCACACCTACTACTACACCGACTACGAGCAGCACCAACAAACCAGGTGCCAGGGGCAAATTGAAACTCAACAACGAAAGAAGGTCGGGTGATACATTGATCAGGACGTTGCGTAGATTGATAGCATGCCCGAGCCAGACAAAAACAGCAAGTACTGCAGCTCCAACGAAACCAACCAGTCCGCCAACCGACAAGGCAGCCATGGCATTCTTTGGAGAGGCTTTTCGCACAGTGAGGTAGCTTTCGAATAAAATCGGAAATAGCGCGAAAATCTGTCCCATGGTGATCACACCGCTGATCACGTAAGACGATTCAAAGGCCTGGACCAGGCCAATCACACCCAGGAGTAAAGAGAGGCCTCCACCGATTATGCCGTTCTGAACCATTTTTACCCAATATGATTTACTAGCCATGTTGCCCTCCTAAGCCTTATCCTGAGCAATGCGCTCACCCAAGATACCGGTTGGGCGGAAGATCAGGATGAGTACCAGCACTACGAATGCAATGGCGTCCTTTAATTGAGAAGGAGAGGGGATATTCAAACCTGTAAGGAATAAATTGGGACCAACCGATTCGAGCAATCCCAGGATGATTGATCCGAGGAAAGCCCCGGGGACATTCCCGATGCCTCCCAGAACCGCAGCCGTAAAGGCTTTAATTCCAGGGAAGAAACCCATATAAAAGTTCACCACAGGAAATAAAAGAACGTAGAGGATCCCGGCTACACCTGCAGATGCACCTCCAATAGCGAATGTAAAGACGATGACCCGATCGACATCGATCCCCATCAACTCAGCGGCTTCTTTATCTTCAGAAACAGACCGCATGGCCTTCCCGATCTTGGTCCACTGAACGATGGCATAGAGTGTCAGCATCATGACTATTGCGCTGGCGATTACGATTATTTGAATCTTGAATACCTCAATCCCGAAGATATGCCATGATCCTTTCAGGATGTTTATTGTGGGGTAGCCTTTAGAGCCAGAGCCATAAAAACCGCGAAAGACATATTGTAAGAAAAATGAAGCCCCGATGGCGGTAATTAAGGGAACCAGGCGGGGCGCATTTCGTAAAGGTCGGTAACATATTCTTTCCAGCAGGATGGCGATCACCATCGAGACGACTGCAGAAACCAGGGTGATGATGAGTAATCCAATTATAGGTTGTCTATCCAGGAAACCAGAATTCGATAAACCAAGAGCTACAAAAACTGCTGTGAACGGTCCGCTCATAAATACTTCGGAATGGGCGAAGTTGATCATTTTCAGGATACCATACACCATGGTATAACCCATGGCGATGAGGGCATAAACACCCCCAAGCGCCAGACCCTTGATCGTAAGGTCAAGCCAAGCACCCGCTGAATAGCGTCCCTGCTCTAGCGTTCTGATGCTTCCCCAAATGACAACTCCGGCAATCGCCAGGCCGATGATCCAAATGAAAATATCCGTTATTGTGATGCGCTGACGCAAAGTACGAAGCATCTTAGTCTCCCATCATGGATATTTAGAAAAAGGGGCAAGGGTGACCTTGCCCCTTTTTTATAGTGGCAACCATATCTAGGCTGCTTGCTTTATATTAGGGTGGTGTTACTTCCTTGATCACACCCGTACCTTGGATCCAAACGACTTCGGGGTTCTTAAAGATCTCAAACGGAACGTTGTGGTATACCCAGACAGCCATACCGGCTGAGGAGCAGTCACCGGGGAATTTAATATCAATACCGCCCTGTGCAAGTGTCTCATTGCAGGTCAAGGAGCCAGTTAAACCTTTGAAGCTCACCGTGTTACGGACAGCATCCCGTAAGGCATTACGCGGGATGTGAAGGGTTCCATCAGCATCTTGGACAGTAACCTTCTCGATGGCGGTTTTGAGGATATTGAACGCGTCATAGGCATGGGCATGGAAGATGTTGATTGGGCCAGTGCCGAATTTAGCCTGATATTTCCCAAGGAAGGCGGTATAGGCGTCACCGGAAACAGCCGGGCTCGAAACCAGGAAGCCTTCAATATCAGATCCAGCCCCCGAGGCTACATCCGGCGAGAACAAGCCATCGGCGCCCATCAAGTAAGTATGCTCCAGACCAGGGGTGGTCTTGGCTTGCTTGACAATCAACGCACCGGCAGGCATGAAGATCGGGAAGTAAATCAGCTGAGGCGAGCCGGCTGCAACGTCAGCAAGGACTGAGCTCATATCGGCCTGATTCGGATCCACTGATGTCGCTGTGGTGATCGCGCCGCCATATGCCGTGAACTTGGCTCCAAAGACCTTTACCAACTCGTCAGCGTATAGGCTGCCGTCGTGGATGGTGGCGACCTTGGTTATTTTCAGCACGGTGAAAGCGAACTCGGCTGCTGCGGTGCCCTGGAAGTTATCATTGTGGGCTGTGCGGTCGTAGGCAGTACCGTAGTTATCTGAGCTGCCAGGAGTGGTCAGGCTGGGAGCAGTGTTGGATGATGAGAGCATCACAAACCCAGCCTTGGAAAGCAACGGCAGAGCCGCACGGGCTTCACTAGAACACGAAGTACCGATTACACCCACAATAGTGGGATCAGCCGCCAGCTTTGTGGCGCCAGCCACACCACCCTCGGCGGAGCAGCCACTATCCTCTCCATCGAACTTGATCGTGTGACCCAGGATCTTGCCACCAGCATCATCGATAGCGATCTCCACACCATTGCGGGAGTCGGTGCCCAAGGCTGCATTTGGACCGGCGACAACTAAGAGGTAGGCAATATGAATAGGATCAGTTGGAGCAATTGTAACGCATCCAATTGAATCGGTGCATGTATAGGGAGCTGCCGCTTGAGCGCAGGCAGATAACACCATACTTGCAATCATTAAAATTGATACAAAAACAAGCAAACGTTTAGTCATTTTTCTCCTCCAAGAGATAGACAAGATTGTTTGAAATTTTATATTAATGAGTTTTGGGATTTTGTAAGAATTTGAATTGCACATACCTCCTTCAAAATATCCTAATGGATATATTACGTAGGTTATACAATCAAACCCATTAACAGAAAGGTGCCAATCTTTGCTGCTGGGTAATCCCCCCGAAAATGCAAAATTTGATGAATTCTAATGACAATAGCACCAACCGTCAAGGGTGAAAATGATTTTACACTATCAGGACTTATCGGATAATTCACGAAAATTAATGTTTCAAGATATTCATACATTGGGTTTTGGAAATGTGCGAATGTATCCCGAAGCAATCATAAATGCGCGGTTTACTGATTAATAAATTCATTCCAGACTATGGACGGGCAAGCACCGCCATGAAATCCAAAACTGACCATGAATCGAGAAATTGGTTGAGTGATAATGTAATAAATCTCGAGCCATTTAAGACCGTGACTGTGTCAGAGGTATATCCTACGAGGATCACCGTATGTTCCCATGGAGCCACGATAGTTGTTTTACCCGTGGAAGCAACAGTGTAATAATGAGGCGTACCATTGACCAAATTATAACTTACCCCTCCGATGATCCAAACGATGGCTGGATTGCCTGAGGCGATCTCTGCCCGTAGATCATTCCATTGCAAGGAACGAAAAGAATTCGCAGTTAAACCATAATTGCGTAACAGTGATGCAACAGGGAGCGCGTGCACACCGTAATCATTGGGTGGTATATTTCCCTGGGTCCCATCTGGATTACCTACAAATCCGACTTCTGGGTCGTCAGAGCCAGGAAGATGGTTTAGGAAATCGATCTCATCGAGATTAAACCCAAAATGCTTCGCCCAATCCACAGATGAGCGAGATTCACAATCCAATTCTAATTGCTGGTCCTGACCAGACATTCCATCGATGTATGCATCTGAGGGCAGGCTTACTGGGGTGGGTGTAGGTGTCGGGGCAGGCATTGTGTCAGATAATTTGGCTTCAAGACACCAATGATTGAGCGTACCCATGTCATTCTGATATTGGTCTGAAACATTCAACCGCCAAGTACCATACACGCTCTCACTGGAAAATGTGTGCAATTCTTGATTAGGTAGATAGATGCCCGATATTGCATGAGGGTAAGAGGCACATTTATCGTCTGCGGGTTGAGCTGCACCATCATCCAGGATTGCGACGATATCATTGTTACTGCAGCCAAAGGGAGGAGGTCCAGGTCGATCCAAAGCAGTTATCGATTCTCCGGTGCTTTGATGAGTGAGCCTAACCACCAGGTCGCCAACCCAGCTATGAGAAATCTCCAAATATAAATTCACGCTAACCAAAACCCTTCCATCGGTTATTGAAATATCATCATTAACCCCATTCGCATCGTTATCCGGAATAGAAATCGGATGGCTCAGGGAATCACAGAATAGGACTGTTTCAGGGGGTGAAATAAAAAGCTCATTAGACAAATAAGGAAAATAGGAAAATTGGGTCGAAAATGGTGTCGGTGTTTCAGTCGGAGTGGGCGTTGAAGTGTAAGTAGGTGTTAATGTCTGGGTGTCGGTCATTACAATAGTATGAGTACCCGATGTAGTTGGGGTTGGTGAGGAAGTTAAAATATTCTCCGGCTGAGATGAAACTGGATATGTTGTAGGCGTGTATGTACCAAAAGTTACTTGCAGCGACTCGTC
>Ga0315289_10016469_pt1 | contig 10186 bp, 8 predicted proteins | sample YL17G11_40_MG_FD_203452 | JGI IMG/M metagenome (GOLD analysis project Ga0315289, IMG submission 203452) | Sediment microbial communities from Yellowstone Lake, YNP, Wyoming, USA - YL17G11_40 | ecosystem: Environmental > Aquatic > Freshwater > Lake > Sediment | place: USA: Wyoming | collected...
CGGCGAAGGCGTTCACGACCGGCGTGTCGAGCACGGCGAAATGATAGGTCAAGTTAGGCCGGTGCGTGTGGGGGGCCAGGGCCAGGCCGATCGACGTGACGTATTTGGCCAGTTCGGGGTCGCCGTAATAGCCGTATTCCCGAGCGATCTCCGCGTCCGTCTCCTTGCCCATCGCGATCTCGCCTTGCTCCGAGACCAAGGCCAGTTCGCGGCGACCCGTCACCGGGTTGATGGCGCAGGCCACAGCGAGCAGGATAAGGATGAAACAGAGGGCGGCCGACCTTTTCATGGTTTCTTCCTCGGTCATGATCTGGGGGATCAGGCCGATATTCCTCCATATTTTATAGAAAAATCGGAATTTTTCCAATACAATGGATAATTTTTAAGAAAGAACGGCCTTCTCGCCGCGTTCGATCCGGCCGGCGGAGTGTGCTTATGCGACGACCCAACCTTAGTTAGGTGTCTATTTTTACGGGGAAAGATCAAGGGAATCTTCTAAAGACTAGATAGATTTCTCCCTCGGCGGATAAAAAATGCATCGGATGCTTATTGCGGGCTTAGGTTTTTTCGGCTCCCGCTTCAGTTTTTTTCATGCTTCGACAACAGCACGTCTGGTAAAAAAGGCTCATAATAGCCAGAATCGCGGCCGCGGCAACGATCACCCATTTAGCCCATATAGCTGGCCACCACAATATGGCCAAAACAACGACGGCTGCAGCCAACAAAAATCGGCAGAAACAGATCTTCATGATTTTTCTCTCCTCCTTTTTTAAATTGTTTTGATTTTATAACAAAACATGACTCTTTGGCAATGTCAAATTCGAACCGCGCAAGATCCTGCAAAAGGGGACGGTCCTCTTTTTCCTGAAATTAGGACCGTCCCCCTTTTACGATCCTTCAAAATCCTCGGCTATTTCTCCAGATTCATTTTCCGCAGGAGCGCGTGGAAGCGCGGGTCGGTGCGGAGCGGATCCAGAAACGGATAGCTTTTAATCGGCATAACCATCGGATCCCGGGCATCGATCGCTCGCTCCATCCAGGTGAAGGCTTCACCAACGTTACCAAGCCCCAGGTGAATCCAGGCGAAACTGCTTGGGGGAACGTACGCAGCCCGGGAGATTTCGGACAACCTGTCCAACAGCGCGCTCGCCTCCCCGGCCTCCCCGGCCTTCCCCAATGCTTGGCCAAGCCACCCGAGCATCAGGGGGACATTGCCGGAGAGATTAGCCGCCTCCCGGAACTCGGAGATCGCCTCCCCCAACATTCCCTTTTCCAGACAAAGCATTCCGCGCCCCCAGTGTCCGACGTAGTAAGAGGAGTCGAGGTCGATCATGAACCGTGCCTGCTCCAGCGCCGGGTCGTAGTCGCGGGCGAGGTAATACATGACTAGCAGCCACCAGCGGTTGAACAGCGACAGCGGGTCCGATTGGATGACAATCTTCATTTCCTCCACCGACTCTTCGAGCCGCCCCAACGGCATCAGGCCGCTCAGAACATTGCGCAGCCGCACGGTGGGCGACGACGGATTCAGTTCCAGCGCGCGCTTCATTTCCCTCTGGACTTCCGGCCAGTTGTAGTCCAGCTCCTTGCGATACATGCCGACCAGGGCGTGGGTCTCGGCCATCGTATCGTCAATTTCCAAGGCGCGTAGTGCCGCCCAGATTCCCACCGAGAACGCTTCCTTGGGTGGAATGAGACCGAAGAAACCGAGGTACCAGTAGAATTCCGAGAGCGCGTCGTAGGCGAGAGCGAAGCCCGGATCCTGCGCGACTGCCTGCTCGAGGCACTGCTTCGCCCTGGCGAACCCTTCCGGCGTCCACTTGGACAGATGATATCGGCCCTGAAGATACAGGTTGTAGGCCTCCAGGTTCTCGGTCGGCCGCCTTAAGGTCCGCCGTTCCTGTCCGAGCCCGACCCGCAGCTTGTCGGCGATGACTTGTGAAATCTCGTCCTGTATGGCGAAGACATCCGTGATCTCGCGTTCGTATCGCTCACTCCAGAGGTGGCAGGCATCACTCACGTTGATGAGCTGCGCCGTCACACGGATCCTGTTGCCGGCCCTTCTCACGCTGCCTTCGAGGATGTTATCCACCGCGAGCCGGGCCCCGATTTCGCGGATGTCCTGTTCCTTGCCACGAAAAGCGAATGAGGACGTCCGGGCCGTCACGCGCAAGCCGGCGATCTTCGTCAGCGCGTTGATGACCTCCTCGGTCAGCCCATCGCTGAAGTATTCGTCCTCCTTGTCCTCACTCATGTTTGTGAACGGCAGAACGGCGATGGCCGGAACCGGGGCCGAACGGCCGATCTGCTGGAGGGCCTGTCTTATCTCATCCGCGCGCTGAAACCGATCGCCGGGATTCTTGCACAGACAGCGGCTGATGATCGCTGCCAGATCCGGCGGCACGTTGCGCAGCGGGGGCGGTTGTTCGTGCAGGACCGCCGCCAGCGTCGTGATGCCCGAGTCCCGTTCAAATGCCCGGATGCCGCTCGCCATCTCGTATAGCATGGCACCGAGGCTGAAAATGTCGCTGCGGCCGTCGACCGGACGGCCCTCGGCCTGCTCAGGAGACATGTAGGACAGGGTCCCCGAGATTGTGCCCGCGACTGTGACCGTCTGCGTGTTCTCGATGCCTGCGAGCGGGGAAAGCTTGGCCAGGCCGAAGTCGAGCACCTTGATCAGTCCTTTCTCCGTCACCATGACGTTGGCAGGCTTCAAATCCCGGTGGACGATGCCGGCAGTGTGGGCTGCCGCCAGGGCGTCGGCAATCTGGTCCGCGTACTTCAACGCTTCACCGAGCGGCATCCCTTTGGGGGGGATCAGTTTGTCGAGCGTCCTGCCGTCCACGTATTCCATGGAGATGAAGTCTGTGCCCTCAGCCTGATCGATGTCATAGACGTGAATGATGTTCGGATGATTCAGCGCCGACGCGGCCTTCGCCTCCTGCACGAAGCGCCGTTTCCGATCCGGGTCCGCTACCTTTTCAGCCGGCAGGACCTTGAGGGCAACATAGCGGTCGAGATGCGTGTCACGGGCCTTGTAGACAACGCCCATGCCGCCTTCACCGAGCTTTTCGACGATCTTATGATGCGAAATAGTCTTGCCTATCATGGGAATTCAATCCAAAAGGAGGATTTTGGTTTTGGGCTGGGCTGTCGCGGCGGGCGCATTTTCTCCTCGATTACCCCATCTAGCCATGGTGAGGAAGCATAAAGCACGGCTTGGGAGATGTCAAGAATGCAAAAGGGGACGGTCCTCTTTTTCCTGAAATTAGGACCGTCCCCCTTTTCTGCCTCGTCTATTTCGTCTTCGGCGTGCCGCCGTGCCGCATTGAAAAGCGGCCGGTCTCGGGGATCTTCTCCCTTGTGCAAATCCGCGGCATCCGGTATCATATTGCGCTAATCGTATAGGAACAGGAGGATATCCATGAAGAAGCTGATCGTTCTGTTCGCCGCGGCGGCGGTCCTGGCCGGACCGGCGTCGGCCGGCGTCGTCAAATCGTCCAAGTCCCAGATCGTCTTTAAGGGCTTCGGGACGTTCACCTCGACCTCGAGCGACAAGCTGACCGCCGACCGGAAGCTGACCGAAGCCGAGAGCGAATTCAAAGGAAAGGGCCTTCTGGGTGGCCTGGCCGGCAAGACGTTTCTCCGCCCCGGCAAGACCGGCGAACTCGTAGACCTGACGGGCTCGAGCTTGACGCAGATCGACCACAAGCGGAAGGAATATACCACGACACCCCTGCAGACCTGGGGCGAGACGCGCCGCCAGGCCATGGGCGGCTCGGACAGCGGATCCTCCGGGAAGACCGAATCCGACATCCGAATCGTCAAGAGCGAATTCAAGGTGACCGACGCCGGCGAATCCAAGACCTTCAACGGATTCGCCTGCCGGAAGTTCACCGCCCTCTGGACGGTGGACTGGGAAAATACCCGGACCGGCGAAAAGGGGACGGACCGGCTCGAGACCGCGGTCTGGACGACCCCGCTGACCGACGCTCTCAAGGCGACCCAGTCCGAGGAAATGGCCTTCTATAAGGGCTATTTGAACGCCATCGGCCTGACCACGGAAAAACTCCAGCAGGATGTCCTGGGGACCGAATGGATCGGTCTTCTCGCCGCGTTCGATCCGGCCGGCGGCAAATCGAACCTGAAGCCGGACGCGGCGGCCGTGGCCCGGGAGATGCAGAAGATCGAGGGCTATCCGATCGTCGTGGACGGCAAATACTTCCCGGCCCCCAAGGTCAAGCCCGCCGAATCCGAGAGCCCGTCCGGCGGAACCGGCGGGATCAGCGGCGCCCTTGGCAAGCTCGGCGGCAGCCTCCTCAAGAAAAAGCCCAATCCGGAAGAGGAGAAGGCCCCGGCGATCTCGTTCTATACCGAGATCCTTTCCCTGAACGCGGCGGCCGTGGACCCGGCCGAGCTTCAGGTCCCGGCCAGCTACAAGAAAAAATAATCGCCGAGAAGTCCGGACCGGCTTTAACCGCCCCCGCTTCGCGGCGGGAACAGAATTCGGTTTATGTCCCGCTCCGGCCGTTTCTTTTAATTAGATTCCGCTCGGCCGGAAAAAACCGTACTCCCGCTCAAAACGGTCTTCATATTCGGCTAGTAACCTGTCAAAATGATGGAAGAGCACCTGATAGAGGACGGTTCTCTCGGGATGGCGAGGATGGTAGATTCCCGGCACCTCGGGATGAAAGAATCAAAAAACGGGCCAAGAATCCTTCAAGGACGATCTAAAAGCTGGACACGTTTGTTTTCTAGTCTATTTCGCGATCTTCCCCTGCGGATCGATCGTCACACTCATGGTTTTGTCTTTGACCTGGATCGAGAGCTCGAATTGCTTGACATTTTCTTTGGTTAACGATTCGGCCTTAAGGATCTTATAGCCGGGATATGCTTTGGCGAGTGCTTGCTGAACCGCAACGGGCAGAGTCTCCGGAGCGATCGTTTCCTCGATCTCGGCCGCCTTGCCGTCGGCGGTGTAAAGAAGATCGCGGTTGAGTTTTCCGTCCACGCTCTCGACCTCATAATAGGTCACGCCTTTTTCCGTTTCCTTGCTCGTTCCTTTGATCACCGCATTGGGATAGGCCGTTTTGAACGCGGCCAGGACCGCCTCGGGCAGGATCTTGAGGTCCGGCGCGGCCTGTTTGCCTTCCGCCGCTTCCGCTTTTTCTCCGGCTTCGCCCTTTTCTTCCTTTTCTTCTTTTTCTTCGTCCTCTTCCTTTTCGCCCTTCTCTTCCTTGGCGACGGCTTCCTTGCCTTCGGCTTTTTCGACTTTCTCCGTCTTGGCTTTGACCTCGGCTTTTTCCGTCGGCGTTTCCTTCGCCTTTTCTTTGCAGCTGATGGCGAAAGCGAAAATGACCGCCACCAGAAGAGCCACGAGACCCTTGAGTTTCATCCGATTCTCCTTTCCACGAATATGTCCAGCGGACGGGACTTCCATCCGCTTAATTTCTCTTTAAACGGGACGATACCGTTTCACGTCCTCCGTTCAAAAAAAGATCATTTCGGCAATACGATCCGGAACGTACTGCCGTGAGGCGCGCGGTTTTCCAATTCAAGGCGGCCGCCGTTGGCTTCGACCGCCCATTTCGCGATGGCTAAGCCCAACCCGGTCCCGCCGGCGTCCCTCGAACGGTCCTTATCGACGCGATAGAAGCGATCGAAGATCTTGGCCTGGTGCTCGGCGGCGATCCCGGGCCCCGAATCCGACACTTCGATAACGATCCCGGTCGCTCTCTCCATCATGCGCACGGCCAAGGCCCCGCCTTGGGGCGTATATTTGATGGCGTTATCGAGGATATTCACGAGCGCCCGTCGGAACGTGTCCTCGTTGACGCTGACCTGGATGTCCCCGGCCAGGTCCGTCGTCAAGCGTTGGCTTTTTTCTTCGGCCATAACGCGCATGTCGTCCACGGCCTTCTCGACGATGGCCGTGATGTTCTGTTCTTTCCGGTTCAAGAGAAGTCGCCCGCTGTCGGCCCGGGTCAAAAGGAGCAGGCTCTCGACCAGGCGTGTCAGATGCGCCGTCTCCTCGAGCATGCTGCCGATGCGGTCGCGATAGGCCTCGGCGTCAAGGTTTTCCTGAAGGGCGACTTCCCCCACACTCTGAAGGGCTGTCAACGGCGTGCGCAGTTCATGGGACGCGTCCGCGGTAAATTTTTGAAGCCGCTCAAACGCGTCCTGCAGGCGGCCGAGCGTCCGGTTGAAGACCTCCGCCAGCTTGCCGAATTCGTCCTGGGGATTTTCCACGGGGAGGCGCTCGGAAAGATTTTCCGCGCTGATCTTGTCGGCCTTCTGAGCCATGGCCGCGACGGGTTTGAGAAGCCGGCTGGCCATCACATATCCTCCCACGGCGGCGAGCGCCAGGGCGATGGGGAGGGCCAGAGCGAGGATCATGAATAGCGTGTGGAGCGCCTTCCAAACCGTTTCTTCATCCAGAACGACCATTAATAGGCTGCCGTTGGCGAGCACGCCCGTCGCCGATCGAAATCTCTTTCCCGATCCGGATCGAAGGATCCGATATTTGATGTCGGGCCCAAAAACCTGCTCCGGCAGGCCGGCCTTTAGATAGGCATCGCTCCGGAAAAGGACCTTGTTCCCCTGGACAAGCTGGAAAAGCTTGGTGGACCCATCCGGGTCCAATTCGCGCAGGTCGCCGGGTTCCTCGCTGATTTCTCCCGAGATCACGGAAAATTCCCGGTCCAGTTGTTGGTCCAATTGCCGAAACAATCGGCCCTTGACGAAAACATAGACCGAAACGGAGAAGATGAGAACGATGAAGGCTAAGGCCATCGTGTACCAGAGGGTCAGCCTCCTTCGGACGCCCGAGCCGTGGATATTCATCCGTCCTTCTCCGTGAGGATGAAACCGACGCCCCGGACCGTCTTGAGGAGTCTCGTCTCCGCTTGTTCGTCGATCTTTTTCCGGAGGCGGGCGATGTGGACGTCGATGACGTTGTCGAGAGGAGTGGCCCGCTGAGTTTCCTTCCAAACATCACGGGCAAGCATTTCGCGCGTCACGATCCGCTCTTGATTGCGGAGAAGGTATTCGAGCAGCTCGAATTCCCTGACCGTCAGGGAGATGGACCGCCCGGCGCGCGTCACGACCCGCCGAACCAGGTCCATGTCCAGATCGGCCAGCTTGAACTTTATAACCTGGCCATTGGTCCCTCGACGGAGCAGGGCCCGCACTCGGGCCAGGAGTTCCGGAAAGGCAAACGGCTTGACCAGATAATCGTCCGCGCCGGCGTCCAGCCCGACGACCTTGTCCTCGACGGCGTCTTTCGCGGTGAGTATCAGGACCGGCGTTTTGTCATTGCGGCCGCGCACGGCGGCCAGGATCTCCAAGCCGTCCCGGCCCGGAAGCATGAGATCGAGGATGATCAGATCGAATTTCCGCGCGCTGATGAGGAAGAATCCCTCCTCCCCCGTCTGGGCGAGCTCGACCTCATAGCGCTCGGATTCCAAGCCTTTCTTAAGGGCTTGAGCCACTTTCTTGTCGTCCTCGATGACCAGGATCTTCATAGGCGCCTTATTTCCCAATGATAGCACCAATTCGACCCTCTCCGTCAGGGCAGGCTGAAATACCAAACGAACTTCAGCATGGCCGCGGTCTTGTAGGGCCGCCATTTGCGGAGCAAGTCGGGGGTGTCGCTGAATTGGTTGAGCACGAAATAGAGAGAAGCGCCGGGTTTGGGGATCCAGGTGACGCGGAAATTGAAGAGGATCCTGTTTTCGTCGTTGTTCCATTGGGCGAAGATCGCCCCGAAGAGTTTCGGCGTTACGGAAAAATTCATCCGGCCGACGACTTCGTCGATGGCGAACCCTCCGCCGGGTATGTGGATGTCCGTGCGCTGGTAGGACATGCTTAAGCCGTAGTACCGATTCGGTTTCCAGGCCAGTTCGGTGTCCCACTCGACGCTCGTCCCCGTATAAAATTTTCCCCAGTTGTAGCTGGCCCCAAAAACGATCGGCCGGCCGTCGAAGGTGTCGAACTGGACCTCTCCGCGCGTCGTCCAATAGCGCCCGGCCGGGATGACGTGCCCGTCGCGGATGTCGAAATCCTCGATCAGGTTTTCGGCGTTCCGCTGGATATTGATCTCCAGCGTTTCGCCGCTCTTAAAGAAGACGGCCAGGGGACGGAATTCCATATAAACGGACTGCATTTCCCGCGTTAGGTCGTCGATATAGTAGTCGAGCTCGATCGGTTTGAATTGGAGCTTCTGGACCCAGGGAAGGAAACTCGGCCGGGGATTGATCCGCCATTTCACGTTGTAGAGCTGATAGCCCGGCCGGCTTAGAAAGCCAACTTCCGGATTGAAATCCCGGCCCACCCGCTCCCAGGACGCGCTGAGCTCGATCAAGTCATTGGGGTAATTGAAAAACAGCCGATGGGCCGTCCCAGCCGGCGTCTCCCGGTCGGACGTATAGGTCGCCGCCAAGGCGCCGCCGAATTGCAGATTCTTGTTTCCAAACAGCTTGGACGTCGAGTAGAGCGCGTCGACGCCGGCCGTCCCGTTGAACCGACCGGACTGAGCCGCCCCGATGGCCAGGAGGCCGACGGAGGACTGCTCGCCAAGGTCCTGCTTGAAACGGACGATAGAAAAATTCGTCGACTTGGCCGTGCCGGTGGTTTCTGTTTGAAGGATCACGACGCCAAGCGTCGTCCTTCCCATCTTCCCCAGGAACCGGCCCCCACCGAGAATGGGCGATTCCTGCCCTTGATAATATCCGATCCGGCGGCTGTAGAACGGCCGGGCTTTCCCCAGTGGGAAATCGAAAAAATTCTGAGCTTCCAGGAAGAATTGGCGCTTTTCGGGAATGGAGATGGAAAAGCGGGTCAGGTTGACGATCAGGTCGTCGGATTCGACCTGGGCGAAATCCGGATGGATTGTGAAATCGAGCTTGACGGTCGGATTGAACAGGTAATTGAAATCCAGGCCGATGCTGCCGACCGTCGTCGCCTGCGTCTCCCGGGCTTTCTCCCCGCCGCCGAGGACATGAGGCCTGAACTCGAAGATTTTCATGCGGGTCAGGTCCCGCAGACCGGTCAGCGTCCCGGCCCGATTGACCTGGACGATCAAGGCGTCCCGCGACCATCCCTGCCAGAGGACCTGTTCGCGTTTGCGCCGGATGTTCCGCTCGAAATTGATCCCCCAGGTCTGTTCGTCGGCGGCGCTGAATTTCAGGGTCGAGAAGGGGATGTCGATTTCCGCGAACCAGCCCTTGTCCGTTCGCGTCGCGGCGACATACCAGACGCCGTTCCAGTCGACGTTCGTCCGCCGACTGTTGTCCACGACCAGAGCGTCATATTGAGCTCCGTTGGGGTTGATGACGAAGAGATAAGCGTTCCGTTTGTCGCCGTAGGAATCCAGCGCGACGATGAAATTGTCCTCGGCCCCGTACTCGAAATCCCATTTCATCTTCTGGGCGATGATCTTATCCGGCTCCGAGTCGAAGCACCAGACGCCGATGAAGAGATCGGTCTTAGTGAACAACACGGCGACCTCAGTCCGTTCGGTCGGGGGGGCGTTCTCGTTGAGCTCGCGCTGGCTGAAATTCGAGATGCGCGGCGCCTTGGCCCATTCGGGCTCGTCCAGAACGCCGTCGAGCTTGATCGCCGCTCCGGTCTTCATGGCTTTCAACGTGTCCGGTTGGCTGTGCTGAGCTTGTAGCGGAGGAATGAAGAAAAAGCCGGCCAGGATGAAGACGAGGCTGAAGCAGCGCTCTTTGTGGAACGGTTGCGCTTTTGGTGTTATCATCGAATCCCAACATAAATCAAAGGACGCTAAAAATCATCTGAATTTTCGTTCAGGATTCGTTCAAAATGACGGCCGGGCGAAAAGCGGTCGGCCCTCAACCGCAAGCGAAAATGATCCTGGAGGCCTTCGACTACCGGGGCGTGACGCTTGACGATGGGATGTTTAAGTGAAAAGGGGACGGTCCTCTTTTTCCTGAAATTAGTATGAAAAGGGGACGGTCCTCTTTTTCCTGAAATTAGGACCGTCCCCCTTTTGCAATCGGACGCTGCGCAAGTAGGCAATGGAGACGGCGCTCGGATGCTTATTTGATTTCTTAACCAGCCGCTACCCGGCTATCGAGGAGGTGGGCAAGGCGGAGAGTCAACTATAAAGATTGAAAAGCGGGATTGAAGGGAGTCTGATGTCGCAAGAGAGCATGGATGACCC
>Ga0315289_10016470_pt1 | contig 10186 bp, 8 predicted proteins | sample YL17G11_40_MG_FD_203452 | JGI IMG/M metagenome (GOLD analysis project Ga0315289, IMG submission 203452) | Sediment microbial communities from Yellowstone Lake, YNP, Wyoming, USA - YL17G11_40 | ecosystem: Environmental > Aquatic > Freshwater > Lake > Sediment | place: USA: Wyoming | collected...
GGGGGAACAGGTGATGTTTCATTTTTTACTCCTTGTAGAAATGATCCAGTCAACTCTGTGCTGGTCAATAACTCGTTGTTAGAGCGGGGGGCATCACTGCCCCACCGGCGGCACATCCTTTAGGTCAAAACGATCCTGTGTGCGAGGAATGACGGCCATAGAAACCTTTCAGGAGGGCAACCATCCCGAGTGCCGCCAATGGATGGTCGCTCCCCCCCCCGAGATTTTCATTATTTCGTTGCGTTGACGAGCCAAAAGTCGTAGATTTTCTGGTTCAGCGATGCTGCGGTCAGGTTGTCGTATCTGGCCAGCCGCTTTTCCCACTCGGCCCAGGTCATGACATTGTCCGGGTGATTCTTGGCGTTGGGGTTCGGCGAAAAGCCGCCGACATCGTCGAACGACCAGGGAGCCACACCTTCTTCGGTCATGACGTAGCGGGCGAACAGTTTGGCTGCGTTCGGATGCGGTGCGCCCTTGATGACCTGAACATACGTCGGGAGCGCATAGCCCATGAACGGCTGCATCTCCAAGCACGCGCGCAACTTTAAGTTCTTGGTCTTCATGTCGCGATGCTTGCCGAAAGTGTAAAGACCAAGCGGCGCGTCTTTCTGCCCAGCGGCGCCAGCCGCCTCACTGACCTCATCATCCGACGACCTGACGATCAGGTCATTCTTGATGAGTTGCTTGAGGAATTCCCAGCCAGCGTTCGCTTCTTTGGTTTCCACGGGCTTGCCGTACAAATCCTTGTAGGCTTGTTCCAACGCCTGCGGCTTGGCGATGAACGCGGAGAAGAAGCTCACCATGGCGGGGGTCACTGCGGGATCGCGAATAATCGTTTTGCCACGCCACTTGGGCTCGGTCAACTGCCAGATGTTCGTAACGGGACACTTGTCGCCATACGAATCGGTGTTGTAACCAAAGATAACCGGCTGCCAGAGATAGACGAGAGGGTTCTGGCTGCTCGCTGAGAGGATGCTGGTGAGATCGGGCGCGACATAGTTGATGGTGTAGCCTTGGGGTAGAAATTTGGTTTCCAGCGTCGCGCCGTCTTCGTAGCCGATTACATCTCCCTGAACATTCTTGGCGTCTACTTCGCGGAGGATGCGCTCGGTCTGCTCCGCTGCGCCCATTTTGGTGCCTTTGACCTTGATGCCGTACTTTTTCTCAAAGTTGGCACCGGCATTCGTGATGCGGCTCGAATGCCAGTAGACGACGACCTCACCCTCTTTCTTCGCGGCAGCAACCAACGCGTCCAGATCGAACGATTCTTTGGTCGCGGCAGGCGCGCTCGTTGGCGCAGGGGTTGGCGCGGTAGTGGCAGCGGGTGCTGCCGTTGGCGGAACCGCAGTGGCTGCGGGCTTGGTTGCCGCTGGCGCGGCGGTCGGCGGTTGCACGGTGGGCGCAGCGGTCGGCGGTTGCACGGTGGGTGCCATCGTTGGCGCGGGAGCGCATGCGACAGCCGTGATGAGGATAGCGAAGAGATGGATGAACGCCATTCGGGGGAACAGGTGATGTTTCATTTTTCACTCCTTGTAGAAATGATCCAGTCAACTCTGTGCTGGTCAATAACTCGTTGTAAGAGCGGAGGGCATCACTGCCCCACTGGCGGCATATCCTTTTCCCAATGACTGCCGCCTCGGCTTTGCAAGTAAGATCGCGTAAACTATGACCATCCCAAGGTCGCTTAAGCGGGGGAGGCACGCTCCTTCGGATGTGGCATCTGAAAGCTGGCGTGAGGTCGGGAGACGTCGGGATTGAGGATGGTAAGGACGCGTGTACGGTAGAGTCCATCCAATGCTACCGCGGTCGCGCCCAATGCCTCTGGGTGCCCGTTCGTTAGTAACGCATCCAGACGCGCCCAGGAGAGCTGAACATCGCGGTGAGCGGATTGGCGCGTCATTTCCTGGTCGAGAGCAGCCCAAGCGACCTGCGATGTCCGGATAAATTTCCCTGCAAAGACAAGCAAGGGAAGATCGAGCATGCGCACGATGGCTGCGCCAACAATAGCCGCGCGGCAACCGGCTTGCTCAAGAATCCGGGTCGCGGCTTCGTCTCCCGCTTGCGCCATGCGCTCAAGACTTTCCAGCGGCGTCGTAGACATTGGTTGATCGCTATCTTCCAGGCGGATTGCACTGTCAAGGGCTTGCTTCAAGATACCGCGAATCGAGAGGACTGTTTCGAGGCATCCCTGCCTACCGCAGCGGCACGGCTCCTGAGACCACCCAAACGACGTCGTATGAGCAAGTCCAGAAGGCACGCGTTTCTGGCCGGTGTGGATACGCCCTTCGAAACAAAAACTTGCGCCCAAACCAAAATCAATGTAGATGAGCGCGAACGAGTGGGGGAGTCGAGGAGACGAAAACCAGAGCGTCGCGCGCGCGAGCGCGGTCGCATCATTGTCTACCGAACAAGGCAAGCCCGTGCGATGAGTCAAGTCTGCTGCAAAGGGTCGGCCGCGCCAATCGGGGAATCGAGAGGGCGTTGTCAGAAAACCACTTTCCGGATCCACTGAGCCGGCAAAAGAAACACCGATTCCGGCAGTCACGTCGTATCCACCTCGTGCTGTCTCCATCATCCGATTGATTTCGCCCGCGTAGAGATCTACGGCTTGTTCGTACGAGTCCGACCCAGAGATAGGGATCGAACAAGGTTGCTGGATTTTGCCATAGGCATCAACCAAGTAGAGCCACGATTCATCCGACCGAATCACCAGTGCAAATACGGCAAAACCCATCGGACTCAAACGAAGCTCGACAGCGGGGCGACCACGTGTCTCGGAGTTGATTTGCTCCCCTTCCAACACGATGCCGAGGTCGCGCAACTGGCTCACGGCGCGGAAGACAGACGGAGCACTGATGTTAAGTGCAGTTTGTAATTCCGGCTGAGTCGTTGCGTGGCGCATGGTGACCTCGCGCAAGAGCCGTACAGTTGCAATAGGGAGGGTTACTTCGTGCATTTATTTCGTTCCGTAATGAAATGATTTATTGATCACAGAATAGCATCTTTTTGTAAAGATGTCAAGTTGTGGCGTTAAGAGTCCGCGCTTTACCAATTCGGCGCGGGCTTTTGATTTTCTGTTCGGAAGTAGTGATGGCATATCCAGTTTTGGAGTGGGTTGCGCGTGCCGAGTGCCAGTTCTGCTTCAATGTCCCCATTGCTGTCTGTCCTACGCTGACGAAAATGCCGTGCTATGCCACGGGACGCACAAAAAACACGCGGCCGCTTGCTGCCATTCCCTTGTTGTGTTACAATGCCGGCGCGAGAGTTGATGCCGAACGCATGGCAATCCCCTCATCATGGTTGTGGTCAAGTCTATGGGCTCAGATTGCAAGACAAAGAAGTTGTATTTGACGTTATCACTATTTCTGGATGGATCAAGTCGCGCGCGTCGTCGAAGAATCTGGAATGAAGGCGTTGCTCGCGTGGTGCATCTTTGGTTTAGGCGCGGACAAAGAAGTGGGGAGGGCATCGCTCGAACGAACAGAGGAATTCGTCGAACGTTGGCAAAACGCGGGCGCTGGGCGCGTCAAGACGACGCTGGGTCCGCACTCGCCGTACATTTGCTCGCCGCAATTCTTGACGCGCGCGCTGAACGATGCCGTGAAACTCGGCGTGGGCATTCATCTGCACGTCGCGGAATCGCAAGCGCAGGTGGCTCGCTCGCTGAAAGAGCACGGCAAGACGCCCGTCGCACATCTCGCCTCACTCGGCGTGTTCGACGTGCCGACGATTGCCGCGCACTGCCTCTACGTGAACGACGCGGACATCGCGATCCTCGCGGACAAGCGCGTGACGGTGCCGCACTGCCCCAAGACGTACCTCAAACTCGCGATGGGGATCGCGCGCGTGCCCACGATGCTCGCGCGCGGCGTCAACGTCGCGCTCGGCACCGATGGCCCTGCGTCGAACAACACGATTGACATCCTCGAATCGGCGCGGCTGACGACGCTCCTGCAAAAGAACGAGCAGCGCGATCCTGAAATACTACCCTCGATGCAGATGCTCAAACTCGCGACGCAAAATGGCGCGCGGGCGCTCGGCTTTGCCGACAGCGGCGTGTTGCGCGTCGGCGCGCGGGCGGATGTAATTCTGTTTGATTTCGCCAAGCCGCATCTCCGCCCGCGTCACGACCTTGCCGCAAACATCGTTCACAGCGCGCACGCGAGTGACGTGGATCACGTGATCGTGGATGGACGCGTGCTGCTTCGCAAAGGGAAACTGACAACGCTCGACGAAGAAACAATTCTGCGTGAGGCAGAGCGCCGCGCGTTTCGATTGGTAGGACAGGAAATGCGCCAGATCAGGGATTATCAACACTGATGTTTGACGCTGTTGCACTTTCCGCGGTCACCGCCGAACTGAATGAAAAAATTTTGCGCGGGCGCGTCCAGGACGTAGTGCAGTTGGACGCGCTTGCGTTTGGTTTTGAAATCTACGCGCAACACACCCGGCACTATCTCTACCTCACCGCGCACCCGGACGATGCGCGCGTACACCTCGTCTCACAGAAATTACGTGGGAGCGAAACGGCGTCCGCTCCGCTATTATTGCTCCTCCGCAAGTACGCGCGCGATGCGTTCGTTCACGCGATTGAACAACTGCCGCACGAGCGCGTCCTCAAAATTCAACTCGATCACGCGACCGAAGGCATCACGACGCTCGTCGTCGAGACGATTGGCAAGTACTCGAACATCATTTTGCTCGACGTGGACGATGTGGTGATTGATGCCGTCAAGCGCGTCGGCACGGAGATCAATCGCGCGCGCGTGATTCTGCCACGCCACGCCTACGCCCCACCGCCGCCGCAAGCCAAACTCGATCCCGACACACTCGACGCGGCGGAACTGGTGCGCGTGCTCGCGAACCACGCAGGTGCGCCACTGCGTCAAGTCCTCGTCCAGACGATTGCCGGAGTCAGTCCACTCTTCGCGCGCGAAATCGCGTTTCGCGTGACGGGGAAAACAAGTGCACTGTGCGCTCCCACCCACGCACAGGAACTTGAGGAAATTTTGAAGAAACTCTCACACGCGCCCTATTCGCCTTCCATCGCGTTGGAAGACGACGAACCCGCTGCGTTCGCGCCCTACTTGCTCACTCAGTCACCCAATTACCAAACTTTCGATTCGATCAGCACGGCAATTGAAGCATTCTTCGGCGCGACGGAATCGTACGCGGCGGTGAAAGAGCCGCTCCGCGCGCAGATCGCCGATGCGCGGGATCGCTTGGCACGCAAACGGGACGCGCTCGCTGAATCGCTCCCACCCGTGGAAGACGTTGAACGTTTGCGCGTGAGCGGCGAAATGATTCTCGCGCACGCGCACGAAATTGCGCGCGGACAGGAGAGGCTGCGCGCGGAAACAGCGACCGGAAAACTAGAGATTGCGTTGAAGCCACAGTTGTCCGTTGTGGAGAACGCGCAGAAATTTTTCAAGGAATACCATCGCCAAAAAAACGCCCGCGCGCGCGTGCCCGCGCTGCTCGCCGCCGCGAACGCCGAAGTCGAGTACGCGGAGCAAATGCTGAACGATCTCGATCTCGCGGAGAATCGCGGCGAGATCGACGCGGTGATCGCCGCCGCCCGCGACGCCGGGTTGATCGCCGCGCCCAAACGACGTGCCAAGGTAGTGGCAAGCGAGCCGCGCGAATTCACCTCGCGCGATGGTCTTACGATTCTGGTCGGCAAGAACGCGCGGCAAAATGAGGAGATCACTTTTCGCCGCGCCAGGCCGGACGATTTGTGGTTGCACGCGCGGAATATGCCCGGCGCGCACGTCATCATCGTCCGCGCCGGACGCGAGATTCCCGACTCAACTATTGCAGAAGCGGCGGCGCTAGCGGCGTACTATTCCGCCGCGCGCGGCGACACACGCGTCGACGTGATCGTCGCGCCGCGCAAAAATGTGCAACGCGTGCGCGGCGGGCGTGCGGGAATGGTGACGGTACGCGGGGGAACAATCTGTACTGTTTCGGATCCAAGTCGGGAGGGAGGCAGGTAACCTATTGACTTGCCGCGCCAATAGTGGTAGACTCACCAATGAAGACTTGATAAGCCACGTTGGCATTTTGGAATATTGCACGCCCGATTCATTTTTATGATGCTCGGGCGCAAGGCATAGCGCAAATCACAATGTGGATAAGGAGGGGGTGACGCCGGGAAATCCGTATTCCAAATTCTCTGCGACGATCAGTTCTCACGTTCCAAATCATTTTCTTTTTTCTCATGAAAGGAGATTACAGAATGGACCGAATTTTGGGCGTTCTCACTCTCAAGGCGCCAGTTTACAAACAGATTGCTGAAGATACCAGTGCTACCATGACAGCGGGAATCATCGTCGTGGTGATGGCGATTCTCGGCGGCATTCTAGGGGCGCTGATGGTCGGCCTTGTTGGTTCGAGCCTCCCACCGGAACAATTGGCGCAGGCAGGCTCGCCGGTGAAAATTGCGATCAGTACCATCATCAACACGATTATCGGCTGGCTCATCGGCTCGGCTGTGTTTGCCTTCATCGCCAATGCCTTCGGCGGCAAGACCAACACCGGGGAAATGCTGCGCGTCTTCGGCTTTACGCAGATTTTCCAAATTCTGAACATCATCCCTTGCCTCGGTTCGATAGCGGCGCTGATTCTCTCGGTCATCGGCGCGATCATCGGAATCCGCGAAGCGGCAGAGTTCAGCACCGGCAAGGCGGTCCTGACCGGTGTAGGTGGGTTGATTGTTCTGTTCATCGTCAACATGGTTATCAGTCTGATCCTGAGCCCGATCCTGGGATAATTTGATCACCATTTCCTAGGACCTCTCGTTTGTTCAAACCGCAGGGAGCAATCTCTGCGGTTTTTCTTTCGTCCGGCGTCTTTGCCGGAAAACAATATCGCAGATATAATCAGAGCGCGAACAATCAAGGAGGATCCAAACCCGCATGAAAGAAATCAACATCGCCGTCGTGCCGGTCGCCGGGATGGGCACGCGGCTCCTGCCCGCGACGAAATCGCAACCGAAAGAAATGCTGCTCGTGGGACGCAAGCCGGTCGTGCAGTACGTCGTCGAAGAGATGACACGCGTCGGAATAAAACGCTTGTTGTTCATCACCGGCGCAGGCAAAACGTCCATCGAAAATTATTTCGATTTGAACAACGAATTGATCCAGAGCTTGCGCGAGTCGGGTAAAGAAGATTTGCTCGCCGAGTTTGAATTCGAGCGCGCGCCGGTGCAGTACTTTTACACGCGCCAACGCCAATTGCTCGGCTTGGGACACGCGGTTCTGTGCGCGCAACCCTTCGTCGGCGATCAGCCCTTCGTCGTCGCGCTCGGCGATTCGATCATCGGGCTCAACGCGCAGAGCGACATCGTCAAGCGCATGATTGATTGTTTTTGGGAGCAAAAAGCAGAAGCAGTCGTCGCGTTCGAGGAGGTCGCGCGTGAAGAAGTGTACCACTACGGCATCGCCCAACCGAAAACGAGCGGCGACGTATTCGAGATTGCCGACGTGATCGAAAAGCCAAGCGCGGTGGAAGCGCCCAGCAATCTCGCGATTGCCGCGCGCTACGTTTTCGCGCCGACGATTTTCGAGGCGCTGTCACGCACCAAGCCCGGCAAGAACGGCGAAATTCAACTCACCGACGCGATCCGGCTGCTGCTCCAAGACGGGCGTAGAGTATTTGGAATGACGCTGCGCGGGGAACGCCGTTACGACATTGGGAATTTCGATTCGTACTTTCGCGCGTTCGTCGAGTTTGCGCTCGCGGACGACCGGCACGGCGCGGCACTGCGCGAGTACGTGGAGCAATTGATCCATGATGCTCATTCGTAAACGCGCCTACGCGCGCGCGGGTCTGCTCGGTAATCCGTCCGACGGTTACAACGGCAAAACGATTTCGATCAGCGTCCGCAATTTCTGGGCGGAGGTCGTGTTGTACGAATGGGACACGGTGGACATCGTGCTCGCCGAGGACGACCGCGCGCGGTTTAGTTCGATTTACGATCTCGCGCGCGACGTCAAACTGCACGGCTATTACGGCGGCATCCGGCTCATCAAGGCGACGATCAAGCGCTTTGTGGATTACTGCGACAGGCGGGGCATCGCATTGCACGACCGCAATTTTTCGGTGCGGTACGAAACGCACATTCCGCGTCAAGTCGGACTGGGTGGATCAAGCGCGATCATCACTGCGACGCTGCGGTGTTTGATGGAGTACTACGGTGTTGCGATTCCGCGCGAGGTGCAACCCAGTTTAGTCCTCGCCGTCGAGAACGAAGACCTGGGAATCGCCGGAGGATTGCAGGATCGGGTGATTCAAGTGTACGAGGGCATCGTCTATATGGATTTTGCGAAGGAGCGCGAGCGCGCCCTGGACGACTACCAGTGTTACGCGTACGAACCGCTCGACCCTGCGCTTTTGCCGCCGCTCTACGTCGCGTACTCCGAAGCGTTGAGCGAGCCGACCGAGGTTTTTCACAACGACCTTCGCGGACGCTACAACCGCGGCGAGGAACGCGTCGTGAACGCCATGAAGCATTTTGCGGAGATCGCGTACCAAGGTCGCGCGGCATTGCTCAAGCGCGATTACGAGCGCCTGGCGGAACTGATTGACGAAAATTTCAACACGCGGCGCAAGATTTACACTCTGCCACCGTGGCAGATTCAGATGGTCGAGACGGCGCACGCGTGCGGCGCAAGCGCGAAATTCGCAGGTTCCGGCGGCGCGATCATCGGCACGTTTCGCGACGAAGCGATGTTCGAAGAGGTGCGCGCGCGGATGGCGGAAATCGGCTGCCGCACGATCAAGCCGCAGGTGGTGGGGTGATAGTAGTAAGGGCGAGGCATTTGCCCGAACCTGGTTTTGGTGCAGGTCGGGTTGGCACTATGCCGATTAGGTTTTGCAGGAGATAGACGCTGGCAAATGCCTCGCCCCTACCCGTACACATTCGGAGACACTGATTGCTGGACTACTTTGCCGGCGATTGGAAGGGCGTGCCGTTTGAACTCTTCGGACCACATCTATTTGGCTTTCTGCGCGTACTCCCACTCCGCCAACCATTTCTCCGCTTCCAACTCCGCCATCGTCCCGTACCCTGCGCTCACAACCGCCTGCCGGAAAACGCGATCGTGCGATTCGCCCGCCGCGAACACGCCGGGAATGTTGGTGCGCAGGCGCACGTCCACTTTGAGGTAGCCCTCCTCGTCCATCTCTAGCTGCCCCTTGAACAATCCCGTGTTCGGAATGTGACCGACGTAGACGAAGATGCCCTGCACCGGCAATTCCGATCGCGCGCGCGTCTGCGTATTCTCCAGTACGAGCGTTTCCACTTTGCCGCTGCCCTTGATTTCTTTGACAACCGAATTCCAGACGAAATTGATTTTGCCGTTTTCGCGCGCGCGATCTTGCAGGATTTTTTGTGCGCGCAGTTGATCGCGGCGATGAATGATGTATACCTTGCTCGCGAACTTGGTCAGGAACAACCCTTCCTGCAACGCGCTGTCGCCGCCGCCGACAACCGCGACTTCCTTGTCGCGAAAGAAGAAACCGTCGCACGTCGCACAGTACGACGCGCCGCGCCCAATCAATTCGCGTTCGCCCGGCACGTTCAAGTGACGCGGCGACGCGCCGGTCGCGACGATCAACGCTTTCGCGGCATACTCAACGCCGTTCTGCGTTTTCAGTTGGAACGGATGCGTCTTCAAGTTCGCTTCGGTCACCGTGTCAATCTCAACGCGCGCGCCAAATTTTTCCGCCTGTTTTTGCATCAGTTGCACAAGTTCGGGTCCGGTGATACCGTCGGCCAAGCCCGGATAATTCTCAACTTCGTTCGTCAGCGAAATTTGCCCACCGATTTCTTGCCCGGTCAGCACGAGCGGTTTCAAATTCCCGCGCGCCGCGTAAATCGCCGCACTCAAACCGGCAGGACCCGAACCGATGATGATTAGATTCTCTGCCATTTAACTTCCCTTTGAATTTTCGATTTGCGATTCTCGATTGCCGATTTCTCCTCTCGCCGATCGAAAATCTGAAATCGAAAATTCAGTTACCCCAAATCTCCCAATTCATAAAGAATCGCCGCCGCTGCCGCGAGTCCCGCCGTCTCCGCGCGCAAGATGCGCGGACCGAGCGAGACCGGAACGATGTTGTGCTCGCGCGCCATCGCGATTTCTTCTTCCACAAATCCGCCTTCGGGTCCGATGAACAAGTT
>Ga0315289_10016471_pt1 | contig 10186 bp, 9 predicted proteins | sample YL17G11_40_MG_FD_203452 | JGI IMG/M metagenome (GOLD analysis project Ga0315289, IMG submission 203452) | Sediment microbial communities from Yellowstone Lake, YNP, Wyoming, USA - YL17G11_40 | ecosystem: Environmental > Aquatic > Freshwater > Lake > Sediment | place: USA: Wyoming | collected...
CTTGAAAATCGTCCTGCTTTCTGTTATAAATAATTTGAAAATGAAGAAAGGGAAAATTTCTCCCAATTACGAATATTTTTTGAAACTTAACACCGCTCCTTATAAAGGAAAATGGCTGGCCATTGCCAAAAATAAAGTAGTGGCCTCAAGTTTGCGGGCGGATGAGGCTTTTAAGATTACCAGGCGAAAATATCCCCCAAATGAGATTTCCTTAGCGAAAATTCCCCAACAGGAGGCCATTGTTTTATTGGGAAATGAAGAGAGAGAGTTTTGCCAATTCTTCTTGCCTGGGCCTTAATTGAAGAGGTGCCGCCACTTTTGGGAAGAGCTGATGTTTTTGATTATTTTCAAATCACTTTTCGACAAAAAGAGGGGGAAGTCATATTTGAAGAAATGATAAAACCTAAGCGATGAAAGAAAATATTTTGCAAACCCAATCGGTGATAGAATCTGAACCAAAACCAGCCAGGCCATGGCTTAAAATCGGCCTTATCTCGTTTCTAGGAGTTTTCTTAGCCAGCGGCCTCGTTTTTGCCGGATATAAACTGGGGCAAAGGAGAGTAGCACCGATTGTCACTCCGCCAACTCCAATTCCAACAATAGTGACCCCTACTTCCGTGTTCGTTTTATCTCCGACTCCTATTCCCATAGCTACAATCGTGGCCACGCCAACTTCTACGATGGCCACTCCTACCCCAGATCCAACCGCCGACTGGAAGACTTATACGAATACGAAATATGGATATGAAATAAAATATCCTCCAGGAACAAAAACTGGAGAAGGTCCGGGATATGAAGAGAGAATCCAAGAAACAAGTCTTACCTTTTTTGGTCCAAGATATCCAGGACCTGGCGAATTTACAGATGGTTTTGGCATTACTTTAGCTGTTATTAAAAACCCAAGCCAAAAAACTCCAATGCAATTCGCTCAGGAAAACTACAATGGAGCCAAAGAGGATATCAACAATAGAATTTTAGAAGGAGACATTTCTAAGTGTAAGGTTGAATCCGCGATCAGAAGTAACACTACTGGAGCAAGGTTTACTTACTGCACACAAGCTCCAGGGAGCGGAGTTCTTAACCTTTCTGAATGGTATGTTAAAAATGGGATTACTTACCAAATCTATGCCGTCTTGCAGAACGAAGATTATTTAACAACTTTCAATCTCATACTCTCCACTTTTCGGTTTTTGCCTTCGACAAACTCAGGTCAAGGGGAGTAGGATTGCTTTTGATGGCATCTTCCAATTTTGAGGTTGAGTAGTCTTTTAATCTTTTGATAACAATCTTGACCGTTGCCCCAACAATTTTTGCTTCTTTTCTCACTTTTTGTTCAAAAGGGTCGCCCGCGGTTAGGGCAATAACCTCTGGCTTTATTTTTTTAACAAGGCTTAGATAATCCTGGTCGGTTTTCATTAAGGGAAGAAGTAAGACAAAATCAACAAATGAGATGGCGGAAAGTAGTTTAGCCCGGTTTTCTTGAGAATTAATTGGTCGGTTAGGGCCCTTAAGTCTTTTAACATTGTCATCAAATTCCAAGGCAACAACTAAAATATCGCCTTCTTTCTTAGCCGCTTCAAGATATTTAACATGTCCAAAATGGAGTAGGTCAAAACAACCACCAGCCAGGACGGTGGTTTTGCCAGCGGCCTTTATCTTTTTAATTACGCCTTCTACTTGATTAAGTTTAATTATTTTTCCCATGGGCTAAATAAACAAATTTCAAATTTCAAATAAACAAATCAATTCCAAATATTACAAATTTCAAAAATATCATTTGATTATTTGCTTATTTGATTATTTGTTTATTGATTTGTCATTTGCTTATTTGTAATATTTGCTTATTTTATTCCCTGGTTCCCCGCAAGAAGACTGCCTGCCAGGGTTGATAGTGAGAATTATATACTTCCGAGGTTAAAGTTTCCCCATTTCTAGTGACGTTCCTTGTAAGAGTAACATCAGCGCCCCAGGCTGACCAGTCAATCTGCTTGACCTCTCCCTTGGGCATGGTTGGGTCATCAATATAAAGATCCGGCGGCGGGGGGACCTGGTTTTTGACGACGGGCTTTCCTATTTCTACTTTTCGACTATCGGAGGTCCCGTAGAGTTCAAAGGTTAGAGATGAGCCTTGATAATCAACAAAACTTTGGATAAGAATATGGCTTCCTGTGTCGTTTTTAAATTTTAAATCCGGGGAAGGCGGATAGACAGTCGCGTCAAAGCCCACTCCGGGTAGACCTTGCTCGTAATAGCCAACCCGGTAGGCATGGGCCCGCCGCTCGATTATGGGCAGGCCCGCATTTAAAGCCGCCCGAAAAAGGGTAGTTGAAACCTGACAGACGCCGCCCCCATCATCTAAGACAGTTCGCCGCTCTTTTATCACATAGGCCGGTTTATAGCCTGTTTTAGCTGAAACATCGCCTAAAGCATTATTAAAAGAAAATTCCTCATTGGGAGTAACTAAAAGGCCGTTTAAGGTTTTAGCCGCCAGGCTGATATTATGGATTCTATTCTGGATCGATCCGACAAAGTTAGAACTGCCACGGCCAATAAGTTCTTTTATCCCAAGATTGTTGGCTCCCTCGGTTGTTACTTTTGGCAAAACTTCATAAACTGGCAAGGTTATAAAAAGATCAAGTTCGCCCTTCTCAATCGCCAAGAGAAGATAGTGGTTGAATAATTTTTTTGCCTCATCCTTGTTAAGGGCTCGGCCAGGAAAGGAAAGTCTAAAGGCCGTTACCCGGCCGGCCGAGAAGTTAAAGAGGGCATCTTGGGCAGGAATATCAATCTCTTGGGATAAATTCGCCAAAAATTCATCCAAAACCTGGTCGTCGAATTTTAAAACTGGGGAGAAGCCAACTCCAAACCTTAACGCCTGCCATTTTTGGTAAAGGTCGGAAAGAAGATTGCCGCTTCGGCCAAAAGAAATAGCCTGAATGGTTGAAAGTTTGACATCATAACCAAGCCTTAACTGACTACCTGAAAGAGTTGCCACTTTGTCCTCAAAGACAAACGTAATTTTAATTTTCTCGAAGGGAAGACTTTGGCGCTCCCAAAAAGACTCAATCTCCTCTTTTGTCTTTCCCCCAAAGTCAAATTTGGCGATTTTAACTCCCGGATAAGCCCTATTTTGATAAGTTCTTTCCCAAAGAAGAAAAAGGGCAGGGATTAATATTAAAAGGCCTAAAAAAATTCCAAGGATAAGAGAAAAAAATAGTCGGCGTGATCTCTTTTTAGGGCTTGTCTTGTTCTTCATTCTAAGGGTATGATAACATTATAGATATAAATCTCAAAACTCATCCTTCGACAAGTCATTCGGCCCGAGCTCAGGCCGAGGACTCAGGATGATGTAAAGCTGTGTCGAAGCATAAAATCTCATCCCTCGACGAGCTCGGGATAACCCTGAGCGGAGTCGAAGGGTCAAAACTCAAAACGGAATAATGGATGACTTAAACCAGAGCCAGAACATTTATCAGGGAGAAAATCCTCCGGCGGGGGAGACAGCAGAGCCGGTTTATACAGAGGAAGTTCCCATTGGTCAACCTGCGCCGACTGGGGAACCTTCCCTCCCCGAGAGCCAACTTTCCCAGGCCCTCCCTCCGTCCGAAGTTCCGCCACCGCCATTTATTGAGGAAAATCCGCTAAAAAAAATTTTGCCCATCGTTGGAGGAGCTCTATTTGCACTTTTAGTTTTATTTGTCTTAAGCAGAATTCTTTTTCACCGAGGGCCCGGGACTCCCAAGGAGATAACTTTAACCTATTGGGGTCTTTGGGAGGAGGAAAAGGTTTTTAAACCCCTAATTACGGATTTTCAAAAAACCCACCCGGCAATTAAGATTAATTATGTCAAACAGAATAAGATTCAATATCGGGAGCGACTTCAGGGGCGGTTTCAAAGTGGGGAAGGGCCACCTGACATTTTTCGCTTTCACAATACGTGGGTGCCGATGCTTCAAAACGACCTGGCACCAGTTCCTCAAAATATTCTGACCAATAGTGATTTTGAAAAATTTTTTTATCCGGTTGTTAAAAATGACCTTGCTCGAGAAGGAGTCTATTATGGGATTCCCCTTGAAATTGATGGTCTTTCGCTTTTTTATAACGAAGATATCTTGAAAGCAGCCGGAGTTAAGGTTCCTACTACTTGGGATGAGCTTAGGGACTCGGCTTTTAAATCAACTGTCAAAGACAGCCAGGGCAGAATAAAAACGGCCGGAGTAGCCTTAGGGACAACGGGGAATATTGAACACTGGTCAGACATCTTAGGCTTAATGTTTCTTCAAAATGGGGCCAATCCGGGAAAACCCGAAGGAGAGACGGCCGAAGGGGCATTGGCGTTCTACCATTTCTTTGCCGAGGCTCCCAAAAATACCTGGGACCAAAATATGGAAAATTCCATTGTGGCCTTTGCCGAAGGCAAGGTGGCGATGATTTTTGCTCCCTCGTGGCAAGCCCTAACCATTAAGGAGATGAACCCAAACTTAAATTTTAAGATTGCCTCTGTTCCTCAACTATCCGGTGGAACGACGGTTACCTGGGCCTCTTATTGGGTTGAGGGAGTTTGGAATAAAAGTAAAGGAAAGGCTGAGGCCTTTGAATTTTTAAAGTTCCTTGTCCAAAGGGAGAACATGGTTAAACTTTATAGCGAAGAGGCTAAAACAAGACTTTTTGGTGAACCCTATTCTCGAGTTGACCTGGCCGACCAACTAAAAAACGACCCCTATCTTTTTCCCCTTATTCTTCAGGCGCCAACCAGCCGTTCCTGGTATCTTTGTTCGCGAACAGGAGATAATGGGATAAATGACAAAATAATTAAATATTATGAAGATGCCATTAATTCTCTCTCCGGGGGTGCTAGTCCAAGATCGGCCCTCGAGACAGCCGCCAAGGGAGTAGCCCAGGTCCTTTCCTCCTACGGAATTACACCTTGATACTATAGGTTCTTGACAAAGAAAAAATTTATGGTATAAAATAGCAGTCATCAAAGATAATTGCTAAAACTATGAACATTAAGAAGAGCAAAATTAAGCCCCTTTTTGATAATGTGTTGATTAAGCCTTTAGAGGAGGAAGAAAAAACTCCCTCAGGAATCGTGCTTCCGGAAACGGCTAAAGAAAAACCCCAGATGGGACTTATTATGGCCGTTGGGCCGGGGGGAAGAACTGATACGGGCAAGAAAATCCCTATGGTCGTTCGGGTTGGTCAGAAAGTGATGTATAAAAAGTGGGGCGGAAATGAAGTAAAGGTTGATAGAGAGGAATGGTTGTTAGTTGAACAGAAAGACATTTTAGCTATTGTTATCTAAGCTCAAATGTCAAAACTCAAATTTCAAATCTAAAGCTTAAAAATTAAATCTAAAAAATCTTAAAAGCATATGGCAAAACAACTTAAATTCTCAGAGGATGCCAGACAAAAACTTTTAACGGGCATCAATATTTTGGCAAAAGCGGTGGTGACCACCTTAGGGCCTAAAGGCCGGAATGTTGCCCTAGAGCGAAAATGGGGAGCGCCGAATGTCGTTCATGACGGAGTGTCGGTGGCCAAGGAAGTTGAGCTTGAAGACCCATTTGAAAATATGGGCGCTCAGCTTATTAGGGAGGCGGCTTCAAAGACAAATGACGATACTGGAGACGGGACGACAACCGCCACGCTTTTGACCCAGGCGATCGCCTCCAACGGTTTGAAAAACATAACTGCTGGCGCTAACCCGATGATTCTTAAAAAAGGACTGGAAAAGGGAGTAGAAACGGTTGTCTCGGAACTTAAGAAAATGGCCAAAAAAGTTAAAGGTAAAGAAGAAATTACTCAAGTGGCGACCATCTCGGCGGCTGATCCGGCCATCGGTTCTTTGATCGCCGAGGCCCTAGAGAAGGTTGGTAAAGATGGGGTGGTTACGGTTGAGGAGGGAAAAGGGTTGGCGATGACCATTGATTATAAAGAGGGAATGGAGTTTGACAAAGGCTACGCCAGTCCTTACTTCGTTACCGACCCTTCGAAAATGGAAGCGGAGATCGAAGATGCCTATATTTTAATTACTGACAAAAAGATCTCGGCGGTTTCTGACCTTTTGCCATTTTTGGAAAGCTTTATTAAAGTCTCCAAAAATCTAGTCATCATTGCCGATGAGATCGAGGGAGAAGCCCTGGCCACCTTGGTGGTTAACAAACTCCGGGGAACGTTTAATTGTTTGGCGGTTAAAGCGCCCGGGTTTGGCGACAGGAGAAAGGCGATGTTAGAAGACATTGCCATTTTGACTGACGGGAAAGTGATTTCCGAGGATATGGGAAGAAAATTAGAGAATGTTAAGGTTGAAGACTGCGGCCAGGCGGAGAAAGTCTGGGCAGATGATGAGAATTGTCGGATAATCGGCGGAAAGGGAAACCCGACGGCGATTAAAGCCAGGATCAGTCAGATAAAAAAGGAGATTGAAGAGAATACCTCTGACTTTGATAAAGAAAAACTCCAGGAAAGATTAGCCAAGTTATCAGGCGGAGTAGCGGTTATCAATGTGGGAGCGGCGACCGAAGTTGAGCTTAAAGAAAAGAAAGAGAGAGTTAATGATGCCGTTTCGGCTACCAAAGCAGCCATTGAGGAGGGAATTGTTCCGGGGGGCGGGGTGGCTCTTCTACGAGCCAGAGAATCTCTTCTTAAATTAAAGGATTCTTTGACTTTTGCTGATGAGAAAACCGGGATTGAAATTCTCTATCGGGCCCTAGGTGAGCCAATTCGGATGATTGCTCAAAATGCCGGGGCTGATCCGGGATGGGTAGCTAAAAAAATTGAAGAGGCAAAAGATAGCGATTTTGGTTTTGATGCCTTAACCATGGAGTTTGGTTCGATGTTTGATAAGGGGATTGTTGACCCGGCCAAAGTTACCCGCCTAGCCCTTCAAAATGCTGTTTCGGTCGGGATGATGATTTTAACAACCGAAGCCTTGATTGTTGAAAAGCCGGAGAAGAATCCGCCAGCTGGCGGACCTGCCATGCCTCCTGGCGGGATGGGAGAATACTAAAATACTTAATACCCTATTCCTTGGCCCGGGTTAGTTTTGATAGTAAAGAAAGGGAAAGAAGAAAACCACTGACTAGAACCCCCAACACAAGAAAAGCGAAGATTTTTTGCCGGCTAGAAAGATTTAGGGCGACAAATCCTAAGAAAGCCGAGAGTCCCCAATAAAAAATTGCAACCCTCCTTCTTCCCCAGCCTAAATCTAAAAGCCGATGATGAAGATGTTCCCGGTCAGCCCAGAAGGGAGAACGACCAGCAAAAATTCTTCTTCCTAGGGTATAGAAGCCGTCAACCATGGGCACTCCTAATACTAAGATAGCCGTTCCTAATTTTCCCCAAGAAAGAATTGACAAAACCGCCAGCAAGAAACCCGCCAGGCTGCCTCCGCCATAGCCGGGCATGATTTTTTGGGGATAAAAATTCCAGGGTAAAAAACCTAAGAAAGAAAAAGCAGTAATAAAAGCCAAAGTAGTTACTGCTGTTTGGGATATATCATGGCTTGAAAACCGCAAAGATAAAAGACCAATGGTTATAGCAGAAATAGCCACAAACCCAGGCATCTGGCCATCGACTCCTTTGCTCCAATTAACCATATTCATGCACCAGACGATCCAAACTAAAGCAAATACATCAGCCCAAACTAAAATTGAATGAGAGCCAAAAAAGTCAAAACTTATCCGCCAGGTGTCAAGATGAATTATTCCGTTGAAGGGGTTGGTGATATAAGGAATACCTACGCCACCGGCAATGGCTAAAGAAACGGCAAAAATATTGGTCAAAAAACGAAAATAGGGACTTAGGTCTCGATAGTCATCAGCCAAGCCAACTAGGATGATAACTAATCCGCCTAGGATTATTCCCAAAAGAACCTTGTTGATGGGAAAAAAAATCAAAATCGGTAGAAGAATTCCCAGATAAATAGCCAAACCTCCGGCTCGGGGGATAACGCCCTTATGAGTATGGGCAGGATGGGCTCTTTTTCGGGGGTCATCAACCAGACCAAAGCGACGAGCAAGTTTTATTACCAGAGGGGTGGCGAAAAAACTGGTGGCCAAAGCCAAAATAGCTGGCAGGAGAATCTTTAAGATGGCCATAAGCTCCCATATTATAATATTTCTTAGCCAAAAAGGGAAAAAACCTCGTTACGGGGAATAATCTTCTCCGGTGAGACGGTGATATAGATCATAGAGGCGAGCCCTAGCAATAAATAACTCTTTTTTTAACTCCGCTTTATTTTCCTTGTAATTTCCTCCGGGATATTTTTCTCGTAGCATCCGAAGAAGAAGATCTTTTGGATAACCGGCAATGATGTCTTTTACCGTTTCAAGGGGAACCTCTTGGAAGCTGCCGTCTCTTTTAATCTCAATTTTTGTTACCAGGCTCATTTCTTGACAAGTAGGGCCAAGGACATCTAAGACCAAGCCAGAACAGGGAATCTCTGTTTTTGCGCGTGCCAAATATTCTTCTACCTGATCTTTGTTCATTTTAACGGTTAGTCTTAGTTCTTGAGATGCACGAACAAAATTTTTTGCGTCTACGCCCCGTATTAGTCCTACGCCCGGTTTTAGTCCGAGAGGATCTTCTTCGAAATGGACGATGCGGCCTATGGCTACCCCTACCGCCAGGTCGATTATTCCTTCATCAGCGATTTTAAGAAGGGTCGCTCTTTGTCGCCTAGGATCTTGCTCTTTCTGAAGAGGGTAATCGCCAGTTTTTGCCCGGATATCAGTGGCCCAAACATAAGGACAAGCATCGGGATAGACGTTAAAGTCGAATAAAGCTTTGAAAAGAGCCTGAGCCTCTGCCTGTTTTGACAAAGGAAGCTCTTTGAAAGCCGAGGAACGAAGCCCAGCCACTGTCGTCCCCAAAAAATCAGCGAGAGTATCAGCACCGGCTATATCCTCAGGTTCCAGATCGCCAGTTAAAGGATCCCATTCGGGGAAACGAAAGAACTTTAATGGTTCTACCGGAGAAATAATAGGGACAATACCGAGAGGGATAGCTTCAAGAGCGACTGCTTGTTTATAACGAGAGCCAGATGAGTAAACTCCTACCCATGGACCATCCGTGAAGCCCTCGGGTTCTTTCCGGCTTCTATCAAGAAAGGCAATCGCCCCTTTTAGGGCAGGGATTCTTGGGTCGTCAAGAGAGTGGGCGATCTCAAGTTTTCCACCGCCTGCCCCATCTTTAAATTCATTCATTGCCGAAGGTTCTCCTTCTAGATTGATTATATTATAAATCGACTATATTATAAAAAGATAAAGAAGGCAGAATTTTATAAATCTCCCAATCTTAGTTTTAAATTTGGCCGCTAATTCTGGTTTCTCCTTTTGATAGAACGAGGAAGTTCTCTAACTTCATATAATTGAGGTTTATTTCGCGTAACAATAAATTCTAACGTCGGTTCAAACTCTGGTAGGTGTTCTAATACCTCTCTAATTTGAAGAATTTTATCGCCATTTTCAACAAGGATAGAGTCTAGGAAAGTCTCTACTGCTTGTCTGGCTTGGGGGTCGATTAGTTGCCGATAAAAAGCCTCAAGCTGTAGCCTTGGCAGAGCTCCTTCTTCTCTGCGGGCCATATCAAGAAGATACAACGCCCTTTCGGATAAGTCGCCAATAGGCGTATCGCCAAGCATAGCCTGAATGAAGCCAGTTGATCCCCTAGTATGACCAGAAACTATTATTTCAAGTATTCTTCTCCCCATCTCACCGACTAGAATTAAACTGCCTGGTAACGGTTCCGGCGGAAATGCCTCATCCAAAAGGGTCTCTGCCTGTCTTTCCATCTCTGGCCGGCTTAATTTACCCTCAGCGCGGAGACTTCTTAGACGAGCAGATTCTTGGACATAATGAACCAATCCCTCCATTATCGCTGAAAACTGGTGGCCAAAGCCAAAATAGCTGGCAGGAGAATCTTTAAGATGGCCATAGGCTCCCCATATTATAATCTTTCTGGCAAAAAAAGTGAAAAAGGAGAAAGTTCAATTTGGGGAAACCCCTCTTTTTTGCCCTTAGTGCCTGGGAAACATTCTATCGTCTTGCCTACGAGGGTTTAGGTTGATGGTAATCTTTCCTCTTCTAGTCTAACCTCATCGGCTTTTATACCATAAATCTTTTTCCAAACAATTTGGCCATCAGGGGCTATTCGTGCTTGGATCTCCAGGACAGGAGTGGCA
>Ga0315289_10016474_pt1 | contig 10183 bp, 7 predicted proteins | sample YL17G11_40_MG_FD_203452 | JGI IMG/M metagenome (GOLD analysis project Ga0315289, IMG submission 203452) | Sediment microbial communities from Yellowstone Lake, YNP, Wyoming, USA - YL17G11_40 | ecosystem: Environmental > Aquatic > Freshwater > Lake > Sediment | place: USA: Wyoming | collected...
CCCCTCACTGTGGCCGGCCCTATACCTTTGATCGCCAAAAGCTGCTCATATGCAGTTGGGCGGACGTCATACGCGGTCTTCAATGCATCCCAATCCATGCGTTGAGGAGCAACCTGATAATAATCCACTGACTCAGATGGCCCGTTTGGTCCCATCCATCTACTCAAAGTCGCCTGATCGTGACCTCTAATGGAACTGAACAATCTTTTCACTCGTTCAGGCCCTTCGGTGGCCAACTCGGTACTCAACACTCTGCAGCCTTCACTCTCTGTCGCAGTCATATCCAGCACATTCTCATGGACCAGTTCTCCAACTATGCCATTGTGAGGCCTTTCCACAAAGCTTCTGACCTTCGAAGACAACCAGTGGTACCTTCTGGCAAGCCTCTGCTCAGCTCGCATTCCCTGCTGTATCACCGCCCATTCTCCTCGTTTGGAGACGAACACCATATGATGATAGATCTGGTAACCCGCTTGGATAGCGGCTGAATCAACCTTTGCGGTCATCCTGCTCGCGTAAGCGATCTTTGACGTTTCATGCTCAGAAAGACCAAACTCCCTTCCAATCTGCTGAATCTCCTTCAACGCGAGCCTTGATCGCTTACCCTTGCCTCCAGCACCCTTGAGATCGATGTCGATGGAATTGAAGGCCCTCCTTAGAACAGCACAGGTGACAGTTGTCGCGCCGCTGCTGTCCCAGTCATATCCAAGGGCATTTGAGCACGCTTGGAAGAACATCGGATCGGACAGTCTGGCCAGAATTTCCTCTTCCCCGAATTCATCGTGTATTATGATGAAGATTTTCTCCGCTAGCTTTTCCATTCGAGATAGGAGCCAAAACGGTGCGCTCCCGGGATGAAGCTTCAGATCTGCTACCCCAGTCCTCCGAGAACTCATCGTTTCCCTCCTTCTGGTCCTGATGGTGAGCCCTATAAGTCGTACTAATTACCCTCGCCGGGAAAGACTTTTCAAACAGGCACTACAATTTCTCGCGGAACACTCAGCATTGACATCCACCGATCAACTCTCCAGAAGAATCATTAACAGACTTGTAGAGATCGATACTCCTACGAGAGCTGATGTTGAACGTATCAAGTTGGAAGTGTGCAGAGAATTCAATGCCCAGAGAATTCCTCGCAATTCCGAGATAATCGCAAACCTACAACCTTCTGAGATGAGACTTCACAGACTGTTGAAGAGAAAACTGGTGCGAAGCATCAGCGGAGTCGCAGTAGTCGCTGTAATGACTCCCCCATCTAGATGCCCTCACGAAAATGCGCCTTGCGTCTATTGCCCCGGTGGGCCGGATCTCGGAGTTCCCCAAAGCTACACAGGGAAAGAGCCTGCCTCGATGCGAGGAGCTCAATCAAACTACGACCCCTCTTCGCAAGTGAGAAGCAGAATAGAGCAACTCCAGGCAATAGGTCACAAGGTAAGCAAAGTCGAACTGATAATCATGGGAGGAACGTTTCCTTCTGTCTCTCCTGATCTTCAGGAATCTTTCATCAAGGGCTGTCTGGACGCAATAAACGGCAGCCCATCTACTAGCCTCAACGAAGCCAAGCATCTGGCCGAAACTGCCTCGATCAGGAACGTAGGCATAACGGTGGAGACAAGGCCAGATTGGGCGCAACAATCACATGTCGACCAGATGCTTAAGATGGGTGTCACTAGGGTCGAACTAGGGATTCAGAACATCTATGATGACATCTACCTTACAGTGAATCGTGGGCACACAGTGGCTGATGCTGTCGAGGCCACGCGAACTGTAAAGGATTCAGGATTGAAAGTTGTCTATCACTTGATGCCCGGCCTTCCTGGGTCGAACTTCGAAAGAGACCTTGAAGGATTCAAACGCGTATTCTCAGATGAACGCTTCAAACCCGACATGCTGAAAATCTATCCCTGCCTGGTGATCAAAGGAACAAAACTCTACGAGTGGTGGCGCAAAGGAAGGTACAAACCGTATTCCTCTGACGAAGCAGCCGAACTGATAGCTGAAATGAAGCGTCACGTTCCTCCATGGGTGAGAATAATGCGAATTCAACGTGACATCCCCGCAACTCTCATAGAGGATGGGGTTAGCAGAAGCGATCTCCGAGAGTTTGTCCGAGAAAAAATGAACGAGAAAGGTGTTCGCTGTCGATGTGTCCGCTGTCGGGAGGTGGGACACAGGTGGCTCCGAGACCGAATTCAGACGACCCCAACTCAAATAGAGATGCTTTGCCAAAGCTATGAAGCTTCAAGTGGAAAAGAGTTCTTCATCTCTGCCGAAGATACGAAACAGGACATTCTGATTGGGTACGTTCGCTTAAGGATTCCTTCCGAATCGGCCCGCAGGCCGGAGATCGCGGGAAGTGAGGCCTCCATCATAAGAGAGTTGAGAGTCTACGGCCCGATGGTTCCAATAGGAGATAAAGCAGGGGATGCTTGGCAACACAGGGGATACGGACATGCCCTTCTGAGAGAAGCAGAATCCATGTCCAGAAAGGAGAAAAAGAAAAAGATCCTTGTTACCAGTGCCCTTGGCACGAAGGAATACTACTACCGTCGGGGATACACTCCCGACGGCCCATACGTGTCAAAGCCTCTAGAACCTGCATGAAACACGAGGAAGGCGAGATGCAAACCGTCATTTTTGTGAGGCGCAATGATTAAGCCAACTCCCGAGTCTAACATTGAACAAAGGTGATATCTTGGCGGCGGCCACCTCAGGATACAAGGGCAAGGCAGCAAAGGAACTGCAACGCGCAGCCGTCTCAATAGGAGACAACATTACGATCACAAAGGGCGGCAAAGCATACGAGGGAACCCTTTTTCCTCGATCCGAATACGCTGACGACACCCATGTTATCCTCAAGCTCAAGAATGGATACAACCTAGGAATCGAACTGACCGAAGGAACTGTAATAGAATTCCTGAGCAAAGGGGAGAAGCCCGAGTTTGTCTCGCCTCCGCATCCTAAGGAAAAACCAGAACTTCCCAGAGTATCCATCATAAGCACCGGGGGAACAATAGCAAGCAGAGTCGACTATAGAACAGGTGCAGTCCAACCAGCGCTAACTGCGGAGGATCTCCACTGTTTTGTTCCCGAGCTCTCGAACATTGCGAGAATCAAGGCGACAGTACTGTCAAGTGAGTTCAGTGAGAATATCGGTCCGAAACACTGGCGGGAAATGGCTGATACTGCATTCAAGGAATTGAAGAATGGCAGTGAAGGCATTGTCTTTTCTCATGGAACAGACACGATGGGCTATACGGCAGCTGCACTGAGTTTCGCTTTGCGAGACCTCCCGTGTCCTGTGGTCTTTGTCGGATCTCAACGATCATCGGATCGACCCAGCTCCGACGCTGCCTCCAACTTGATGGCTGCGACAGCAATCGCCGCAAAAGCACCATTTGCAGAAGTTGTTGTCGCAATGCATGAAACAAACTCCGACGAATACATCAGCATTCACCGAGGAACAAGAGTCAGGAAATGCCATACCAGCAGAAGAGATGCCTTCAAAACAGTCGACTCAAAACCACTGGGAAGGATAGACCTGAAAAATCTGGACCTCAGTGTTCTCGACGAGACTATCCGGCTACGTGACCAGTCAAGGGCCCCCCAGGTCAACGCAAACTTTGAGGAGAAGGTGGCTCTTCTGAAATTTCATCCGAACTTCAATCCTGAAATCATTGACTGGTTCAAAGAGGAAAAATGTCGGGGGATTGTTTTCGAGGGGACTGGCCTGGGTCACGTGAATAGGGCATGCTTTGAGCCTATCAAGAGAGCACTTGACTCGGGTCTACTTGTGGGCATGACATCACAGTGCATCTGGGGCATGATCGACATGAACGTCTATGAAACAGGAAGGGATCTACTGGCTATGGGAGTCATGCCACTTGGCGACATGATATCCGAAACAGCGTATGTGAAGATGATGTGGGTTCTTGGTCAGACGACAGACATCGTCAAGGCAAAGGGGATGATGGCAACAAACATGGCAGGCGAATTTACTCAGAGAAGACCTCTCTAGGGCTGAAGGAACTTGAGCAAGACAGACTACCAGGAAATAGGCCTCAAGGTGGGCCTTGAGATCCACCAACAGCTAGACACAAGAACGAAAATGTTCTGCAACTGTCCCACCCGACTCTTTCTAGGTGAACCAAAAAAAACTGTGCTCAGAAGATTAAGGCCCACTCAAAGCGAACTCGGACAGATAGATCCGGCAGCCCTTTTTGAGTTTCAACGTGGCAGAATGGTATTGTATGAGATTGACAACGAAACATCATGTCTGGTCGAGATTGACGAAGAGCCCCCCCACGATTTGAACCGAGAGGCGGTCGAGGCAGCGCTTTCGGTTGCTTTGCTCCTGAAATCAACGGCTGTTGATGAAGTCCAAGTCATGAGGAAGATCGTGATAGATGGGTCGAATACCACTGGATTCCAAAGAACCTGCATTGTTGCACTAGGAGGATCCATAGAAGTTGGTGCGACTGCTATTTCAATCAATCAAATCTGCTTGGAAGAAGACGCCGCTCGCAAGACAGGAGAGAAGGGCCTGGTAGTTAGATACCGACTAGACAGGCTTGGAATCCCTCTCGTAGAAGTGACAACTGCGCCAGTGATTTTCTCACCTGATCAGGCTCAGGAAGTGGCACTCGCCATCGGTAGAATCCTCAGAGCAACTAGAAGGGTAAAGCGAGGCCTAGGAACAATCCGCCAAGACCTCAACATCTCTCTAAAAGAGGGCGCACTTACAGAAATAAAGGGCGTTCAGAAACTCGAGCTGATCTCAACGGTGGTTGAGAATGAGGTCACTAGACAGTTATCTCTTGTTCAGATCAAGAAGGAACTAAGATCCAGAGGCATAGTAGAAGATCACCTGAAGAAGGAGTTCAACGACGTCACAGACGTATTCAAAGCGTCATCGTCCCGGGTCATCGCGGATGCTTTGAAGAAAGGAGGAGTTGTACTTGCGGTTCGACTGCCAAAGTTTTCTGGTCTACTGAAGACTGAGCTTGAATCAAACATCCGTTTCGGTACAGAGCTGTCAGATAGAGCTCGTTTCTGGGGAGGAGTTGGAGGAATATTTCACACAGACGAGCTTCCGGCATATGGGATATCCGAAAAGGAAGTCGTAGAACTAAAGAGGAGATTGGGTTGCAGTGAAGATGATGCAGTTGTAATCGTTGCCGATGAGTACAGAAATTGCAGAGACGCTCTTGAAGCGGTGGTGGAGCGATCCAAAGAAGCTCTGAGGGGCGTTCCTGAGGAAACACGTGCTGCAAATGATGATGGAACTACCAAATACATGCGCCCTCGGCCAGGGGCCGCAAGAATGTATCCTGAAACCGATATCCCTCCAGTTACTGTGAAGTCGAACTGGATCGAGGAAGTGAAGTCAAAACTTCCGCCAATGCCCGACGTTCTCACCAAACGACTCATGGACGAATACAAAGTCAACAAAAAGCTTGCAGATCAGCTCGTCAACTCAGACTACCTTGAGACATTTAGAACCATCATGAAGAACACAGCTTTGGCAGCATCATTCGTTGCAACAATACTCACTGAATCCATCAAGAGTCTAGAAAGAGAAGGTGTGTCAGTGGAGAATCTGTCCGATAGGCAGCTGGTTGAAATCTTCCATTTAGTCTCCCAAGGCGCGACTGCAAAGGAATCAGTTCAAGAAGTATTGACATGGCTTTCCAAGAACCCACAATCAAATCCAGATGAAGCCATTGCAAAACTGGGTTTGAAGATGCTTTCCCGAAAGGAACTAGAACTGTTGATCCAACGCAAGATTCAAGGCAATTTGCCATCGATCGAGGAGAAGGGTGAACGTGCTGAAGCACGTTTGATGGGACTTGTCATGGGAGAAGTAAGGGGAAAGGCCGATCCGAAGCTTGTGACAGAGATTCTGAGAGCAAAACTTGCTGAAGCAGCTACATAACAAGAACGCTTTGTGAGCCTGAAAATGTGGAAGTGGCTTCAAGGGCTTCGCATCATCTGCTAATGCGCCATAGCTTTGGGTTCCCTTCGACTGATGGACCAGATGATTTGATTAGAACCATACTCTGACTAGATGGAACATGTCCAGATATAGAAACGACGCACATTAGTTCAGCTTTTCAAACCTAGTGTTCAGGAATGTTTATGAAAGAACCTTGCGATTCATGGTCTTCCTACGCCTAGATGTGAGCCAAATCATGTGCGGAATATTCGGTTGCATTCTCAAAAGCGGAGATGTGGCTCCCCTGATGCGACAAGCACTGGAGCGCCTAGAATACCGAGGATATGACTCCGTCGGGGAAGCAACCGTTCAAAGCAACAAGTTGTTCATAAAGAAAGACAAAGGAAAGATATCCGAGGTTCATGCCGCGGTTAATTTGGATGACATGCCTGGGAGCATAGGTATCGCGCACACTCGATGGGCAACCCACGGAGCGCCCTCCAAAGTCAATGCGCATCCCCACACCGATTGTGACAACAAGGTCGCCGTGATTCACAACGGGATAATAGAGAACTTCTTGGAGCTGCGCGAAAAGCTCGAGCACAGTAGCCACATCTTCAAGTCCAGAACCGACAGCGAAGTCGTTCCTCACCTCATAGAAGAACAATTGAGAAATGGCTCGGATCTCTTAGAAGCCGTGATAGAGACAGTACGCAAGCTGAAAGGCGCCTATGCTATTGTGGTCCTTTGCAGCTCATACCCCGATACAATAGTATGTGCAAGGAAAGAAAGCCCTCTAGTGATCGGTATCGGAAAGGACGCAGTCTACTGTGCTTCAGACATTCCTGCATTTCTCCCACTGACGAACAAGGCGTTGCTGCTCGAGGAAAATGAGGTGGCTCTGCTGACACTAAGCAAAGTTGAAATCACGAATTCTGAGACAGGCGAAGTTGTCAGCAGGGCTCCGTTCGAGGTAACTTGGACTAGGCAAGCTGCCGAGAAATCTGGTTATGATTACTTCATGTTGAAAGAAATCTATGAACAGCCTCAGGCCATTCGTAATGCTTTGAGGACACAAAGGATCTACTACGACCTTGTCGCCTCAAGAATAGACTCAGCAGATGTGGTCTACTTCACCGGTTGCGGTACAGCATACCACGCTTGCCTTGCAGGAGCCTACTCTATGGCAAAGCTCGCAGGTCTTCGTTCCAACGTCGTCATTGCATCAGAATTCAACCAAGTCCATACCAATCTCCTGGATAAGAAATCGATCGTAGTCGCTTTGAGTCAATCAGGCGAGACGATGGATACTCTGAACGCCGTAAGAGAAGCTAGGGCAAGAGGTGCATCGATCGTCAGCGTTACGAATGTCATGGGATCGACTGTGACCCGGCTCTCGGACGTCTACGTAGGGCAGAATTCCGGACCGGAAATCGGAGTCGCAGCGACAAAGACATTCACGGCCCAAGTGACCGTGCTGACTAGGCTGGCAATTGTGCTTTCAAAGAAACGAGGCAGAACAAGCAGTGCGGACGCTGAGAATCTGCTCGAGAAACTTGCACAGGTCCCAGACGCGATTACCAGTATTCTGAAACAACAAGATGACAAGGTCAGAGAAGTGGCGAGAAAATGTAAGAATCTTCCGAGTTTCTGCTTTCTTGGAAGAGGAATCAGCGAAGTCACGGCAATAGAAGGGAGGCTGAAGCTGTTGGAGATAGCTTATGTTCCATCGCTTGCCTATGCAGCCGGAGAAAGCAAGCACGGGTTCATAGCAATGGTAGAACCAGGGTATCCGGTGATCTTTGTGGCCCCTAATGATGAGACTCACAGCAAGATAATCGGAAACATCATGGAGATGAAAGCAAGAGGAGCCCACATCATATCAATCATTGAGGAGGGAGATGAGCAAATCAAGAGCATGTCCGACGATTTCATTGAAATGCCGAGGGGTATCCCTGGTATTATGACGCCCCTTGCTTTCGTGGTTCCTCTTCAACTTTTGGCGTATTACGTGGCTGTTCAGAAAGGACATGATCCTGATCACCCTAGGAACCTTGCGAAATCCGTAACCGTGGAGTAAGGCACTAGACGCTCCCTTTTCACAAATCACAAGCATTACACAGGACACAATCGGAAGTCTAGGTGAGAGCGACCTTGCAGACCGAGTATGTTCCGAAGATAATAAACGCAATCTCTAGAGCAGTTTCTTTCCTAGACCAAATCCTCGAAACCAAAGACATGGAGCAAGAAACCTCGGAAGACGTTCTTTGGCATGCAACTGAAGAAATCGAATACGCGGCTGCAGTCCTTTCTCTGACTCATGGCTTCATCGATTTCGATCCTAAATTCGAAGACCAAGATGTGCGCAAAGAAGTCGGAAAGGCAGTATCCTTTGCTCGAAGTCTATTGCTCAATGCGCTGGAAACACTGGAAACTAACCCGAAGCTTTCATATGAAAAACTGAGACACGCAGTGCAGATTTTGCGAAACATATGATCTGAGACTTTTCCAAGGGTCAGATTTGACCACTGCGATCTTCACTCCTCTCGTCGTCGAGCAATCGACGCCCTTAGGATCTTCGCGACTCTCGAGTCAGTGTCATCACAGAAAATAGCGACCAAGACTCCTCAGTGGTGGAGCGCGCGGCTTTCAGGATCTGCCTGTCAGTATTCCTCTCCTGACTATGGTTTCTGTTATCGCGCTTATGATTGCAATCTCAATCCATGCCTTGGCGAGAATCGATAGTATCACAGCATCGGTCATGAAATCTGAAAGTCCCGGCATGAAGAAGACTGTCACATATTTCAGGTAGAGGTATGTGTATATCGATTCCGGCAAGAAACCCACCGGCCCTGCCAGGATCGGTCGAAGTCTCTTCGAAGCTATTCCGAAACCCAGGCCTGTTAGAGCTTTGCCCAGTATGATCCCTGAACCTAACAGTGGCCCGTACCAGCCCATCACTCCGAACCTATAGAACGGAGTTAGGGCTACCAAGGCACCAGTGAAGAACCCCAGGATCGGGCCACATTGCAAGGCAGCTAGGAATGTCCCTACGTGCGAAAAGTCCAGAGCTATTTGGGGGTGTATTGGTGCCAAATACACGGATAACAAAGCTAGGATATTTCCAAGCGCCCCCATAGAAGCCACGAATGCCATTGTCTTACTTCGACTTTGACTTATCGGTCCGTGTGTCTGTTCAGATGTCATGGTCCGTTAGGCTATGATTTCCGTCTAATAAGATTTGGGTACCTACTCAATTGCGAGTTGACCGGTCCGACGATACTCCCACGTAGTCGTTCACCTTGCGTTGGAGCCTACGGGAGAGACCTAGAATACTTCATGCGCCTGACGAAGCATCTGCCTAAACCATTCTGACAGCCAGTACCCGCACTTGATCTATGGTGTTCTCGCACCAATCGGTTATGTTCTCGATCGCGTCAAACAGCTCAAAGATTAGGAACACCTCGCCTGGATTCAGTTTCGAGAAGTCCATCGCGGGGTAGAGGCTCCTAATCTCCATGTAGAGACTGTCCACTTTCTCCTCAAGGCTTTCTACATTATCCGCCAGTCTCATGGTTTCCTTGGGCTTCTCGCTCAACTGATCGATACAGGTGCGAACTGCATTTGCGGTTTCCTTGACAGCACTCATCATTTCCAGCCCCTTCTTCACTATCTCTTGAGGCAATCTTTCTACGGGTGCCACTAGCATTATCCTGCCTGATTCCTTAGCCCAATCAGTAATCCAATCTATGTCCCTTGAAAGATGAAGGAGATCATCTCTCTCGTGTGGGGGGATCTCGCCACTGGTAAGTTCGATCGCAATATCCCTTCTGAGCGAATCCGCTTCCTCTTCCATTCTCGATAGTCTGCCAATGCTTGCCTCGGCCAGATCCTTCTTGTTCTGAATCTTGTATTCTAGCGCCTTCTCCAATTCCTCTACTGCCCGAGTGGTCAAAGAGAGATGCGCTTGAATGAGTTGCACAGCTTTTGTCTGTCTTCTTTTTCCAAACCACGTCAGAAGCTTCTCACTCAAGATGCACTGTTCCCTCCATTCAAATCAACCCTCAAATTGCCAAGATCGTACTGGAAATCTTGATCCCGACCTAATCCACTCTCAAAATGTATTCTATATAGTTTATATAGCTTGTTGCCTCACCAGCCAGAAGCCCCTGAATCAAATCCTGCTATTCCAATTGGAGTTCCTTTTCCAAGCCTCTTTCAGGCACAGAATAGACTGCTACTAGATGC
>Ga0315289_10016476_pt1 | contig 10183 bp, 9 predicted proteins | sample YL17G11_40_MG_FD_203452 | JGI IMG/M metagenome (GOLD analysis project Ga0315289, IMG submission 203452) | Sediment microbial communities from Yellowstone Lake, YNP, Wyoming, USA - YL17G11_40 | ecosystem: Environmental > Aquatic > Freshwater > Lake > Sediment | place: USA: Wyoming | collected...
ATCTTGCAGTCACGATGGCTCGGCTTGTGGCAGGCCTCGCGAACGACATAGCCGCGCACCTGGATGCGGTCCGATTCATAATGCTTGTCATCGATGCCGTAGTTGCCGATGAGCGGGTAGGTCATCATCACGATCTGGCCGGCATAGGACGGGTCCGTGAGGACCTCCTGATAGCCGGTCATGTTCGTATTGAACACGAGCTCGCCGAAAACAGGCTGCTCCGCGCCAAGACCGATGCCGTGGACCGCTGTCTCGTCCTCGAGGGCCAGCACGCAGCGGTGTTGCGGATGCATCATTACGACCTCTCCGAGATAGTGGTTGGTGGTTAAAACTATTTCCCATGCTTATCGAGCGTGGATATCATCAAAGTGTTGGTAATCGCACAATCGGGCATGGCCTAATTTCTGATCTTACCCTCGGCGTCATAATATTTCCTTTTGAACCAGAAAGCCAGATTGACCAGTGAGATGAGCACCGGTACCTCCACCAGTGGCCCTATCACCGCGGCGAAGGCGACGCCGGAGGTTATGCCGAAGATCCCGATGGCCACGGCGATGGTCAGCTCAAAATTGTTCGAGGATGCGGTGAAGGTCTGTGCGACCGCGTGCGGATAATCGAACCTAAGCTTGATGCTCAGATAGAATGACAACAAGAACATTATCAGGAAATACGCCAGCAAGGGGATTGCTATCCTGATGACGTCCAGCGGAAGGCTGACCACAGACTGTGCCCTGATCGAGAACATCACGACGATTGTGAAGAGGAGTGCCAGCAATGAAATCTTCCCAATCCTTGGTATGAACTTATGGTCGTACCATTCCGCCCCTTTCCTCCGCAGAAGGAAATACCGTGTGAGCATTCCTCCGAAGAATGGGATTCCGAGATAGATGATGACGCTTATTGCCACTGAGAGGATCGAGATGTCGATTGCCTTCCCAGAGCCAGGGGAAACGATGTCCGACAACACGAAAATGAGGAAGTATGCATAGAAAGAGTACATCAATATCTGGAAGACCGAGTTCAAGGCGACCAGGATGGCCGCATATTCCGTATCACCCTCTGCCAGCTGGTTCCATACCAGGACCATGGCGATGCATCTTGCGATCCCGGTCAGGATGAGACCGGTCCGGTACTCCCACCGGTCCGGAAGGAAAAGCCAGGCCAGGGCGAACATCAGCAATGGGCCGACGATGTAGTTCAGGGCCAGAGAGGTCCCGATCATCCTCTTTGCCTCAGGTTGCCTGGTCATTTGCGAGAGCTCCTCGTACTTGACCTTGGCCAGCGGCGGGTACATCATCAGTATCAATCCGATGGCTATTGGGATCGAGGTCGTCCCAACGCTTAGGGAGTTGAGGAAGTCGACCAGGCCTGGAACTACGACCCCGAGGGCTAAACCGATGAAAATGGCCAGGAAAATCCAGATGGTCAGATAACGGTTCAGGAACGAAAGCCTCTTCGTTACGCCTTCTGCCATGGTCCTCAAGCCCTCAGGGATGAGAGAGGCGATTGACCTCTCATTTCAATAAAAGTTGAAATATGTCTTATGTATATATCTTTTGCCACCCATATGTGGTTACGTGGTGGACATGAAGAGAAATTCGTCCAAGGGGAAGGCCAAGGTCCACAAGGGAGTGGTCAGGAACGAGGACGAATGCTGTGTCATCAACGGTAAGCTGAACCTTCCAGCTTCTATCCTGAGGCAATTGGACAAAGCGGGGGGCCTCAAGCGCATCATCGACAAAATTCCATCTACGAATGGGCTGAAGGCCATTTCAAGCGCCCATCAGGCCCTTGCGGACGCCGTGCGCATCCGTATCCTGCATTCCCTAGCTCAATGCGACCTGTGCCCCTGCCTGTTGAAAACGATCACTGGTCTGCCTGATTCTAAGCTATCCTACCATCTCAATGTCTTGGAGGAAGCGGGGCTCATCTCTTCGTTCCCGCAAAAAAAATGGCGCATTTATGCCCTTACCGAAGAAGGAAAGGCGTGGATCGGTATGAAACGCCCTGGACGCAAATGACCTTGAACCAATGCGCGTGTGCGAGAGCATTCAGAGCAGCGATTTTGCCTTGATCGTCGGGGCCTTGAGGGCCTCGACCTTCTTATGGTTGGCCTCGACCTGCTCCAATGCCTTTGAAAGGGCCTTCGCTACCTGCTTCGGTCCCGTGCCACCCGGGGATGCCTTGGCCTTGACCGAGCCCTCGGGCTTGAGAACCGCAAGGGATTTATCGTCGAAGGCCTGATGGAATGACCTGAGGTCACCGAGGGTCAGCTGGTCCAGCTGTTTATCGTGCTTCTCACACCACAGGACGACCTTGCCGATGACACCGTGGGCCTCCCGGAACGGGACACCCTTCTTGACGAGGTGTTCGCACAGGTCGGTCGCGAACGAGCCGGGCGAGACCGCGGCGGCCATGCGTTCCGGATGGAATGTCAGCGACCCCAGGGCCGGGGCCATGGCGCCAAGGCACGCTTCGACGGTATTGAATGCATCGATTGTGGATTCCTTGTCCTCCTGCAGGTCCTTGTTGTATGCAAGCGGCAGGCCCTTGAGTACGACGCCGAGAGAGGCCAGGTGCCCGAGTACGCGTCCGGTCTTGCCGCGGACTAACTCGAACACGTCCGGGTTCTTCTTCTGCGGCATCATACTGCTGCCCGTCGAGGCCGCATCACCTAGACTCGCCCAGCCGAGCTCGCCCGAGCACCACAGGATCAACTCCTCGCAAAGGGAACTGAGATGTATGGAGACGAGCGCCAGACACGAGAGTGATTCGTACACGAAGTCCCGGTCACTGACAGCGTCCAGGCTGTTGGCGAAGGTCGCGTCGAAGCCTAACAGTTTCGCCGTGATGCCTGGGTCTATTTCGAGGCCAGTGCCCGCAAGGGCACCGGCCCCCAGGGGAGAGACATTGACGCGCTTGAAGGCGTCCTCGAGGCGCCCTATATCGCGCTGGAACCTTTCGTGATGCGCCAACATGAAATGGGCCAACAGTATCGGTTGGGCCGGCTGCAGATGTGTATGTCCCTGGAGGACGATCGGATGACCGCCTTCCGGGGGGGGTGAAGAGAGCGAGGCCTTCGAATTCCCGTCAGCAAGCCTAAGCAGGGCCTCCTGCAACGAGACGAGGCCCGCTGCTGTGAGCGCGATATGCTCGCGTATGTAGAGGCGCAGGTCCAGGGCCACCTGGTCGTTGCGGCTCCGGCCCGCGTGCAGCAGACCAGCTGCATCGCCGATCTCCTCGTTCAGAAGGGCCTCGACGTTCATGTGTATGTCCTCGAGGTCCTCCTTGAGCTCGGCCTGGCCCGATTCCAGTCTCTTCCAGACGTCCCTGAGCCCCTCGGAGAGGACCGTTGCCTTCTCCTTGGGGACCACGCCCGTCTCGCCGAGCATCATGGCATGCGCTATGCTACCGGCTAGGTCGGCCCAGGCGAGCTCCCGGTCGAACCGGATGCTCGCCAGGAAGCCGGCCAGCTGCCCGTCGAGGGGTTCCTGGAACCGGTGGCCCCAGACCTGTGGCACCGTCGGTCGTCCTGCTTTGGCCTTAGTATTGGCCTTGCGTGTTACCTTTCCGGATTTCATACATTTCCTTTTCCATGGTTTCGATCCGGTCGGCAAGGAACACTACCTGTTCCTTCAGCTTTTTCATTTCTTGTTCGTTTGTCACTTCCTTCTCCTCCTTTTCTTTCGATCTGTTCGATCATCTTGATATTTCTCGGCCTAGCTGCCCTTGCATTTCTTCTCGGCCGCCTTTATGGCCTGCTCGAGTATCTCGAGGCCCTGGTCCAGCTGGTCGTCGTGGATGTTCAGCGGCGGGATGAGCCTCACGCCGGAACCGCACGGTAGCAGCAACAGGCCGTTCTTGTAGGCCTCGGTCACGACGGCGTCCTTGAACTTGTGGTGGGGCTCCTTGGTCTTCTGGTCCTTCACGAACTCGATGACTTGCATGAGCCCGAGCCCGCGGACATCGCCTATGACAGGGTGCTTCTTCTGCATCTGGAGCAGGACCTTCATCATCTGCTTGCCCAGTTCTTCCGATTTCTGCAGCAGGCCCTCCTCCTCGATGACCGATATGGTCGCGAGCGATGCGGCCGCGGCCACCAGGTTCCCGCCGTAGGTGTTGCTATGGGCACCCTCGACGCCGAAGTCGAGCTTGGCGTCGAAGACGCAGGCACCGATGGGAAGCCCGGAGCCCATGCCCTTGGCCATGAGCACGATGTCGGGTATGACCCCGAAGTGCTCTATGGCGAACATCTTGCCCGTGCGCCCGAATCCCGCCTGGACCTCGTCGTCTATGAACAGTATCCCGTGCTTGGTCGCTATCTTCTTCAAGGTCTGATGGAACTCGGCCGGGGGAACGACGTAGCCACCTTCGCCCTGGACGGGCTCCACCAGGAATGCCGCGCATTCCGCGGGCGGGACCACCTTGCTGAGGTAGATCTCGTCGATGATCTTGGCACAGTAGCATCCACAGGACGGGTACTCCATCTTGTAGGCGCAGTGATAGCAGTTGGCGTAGGGGACCTTGGTCACCCCGGGCATCATCGGGAAGTACCTGTCGACGGCCGCGATGCTGTTGGCCATGAAGGAGTTGGCACCCATGGTCCTGCCATGGAAGCCTCCGATGAAGCTTATGAACTGGCCCTTCTGGGTGTGCCACTTGGACACCTTAATGCCGCATTCGACACTCTCGGCGCCGGAGTTCGTGTAGAAGACCTTCTTCGGGAAGTCCCCGGGCGTGATCTCGGTGAGCTTCTTCGCCAGGTCAACCTGGACCTTGTAGTAGAAGTCCGTGCCCGCGAAGTGCATGAGCTGGCTGGCCTGGTTTATGACGGCGCTCACGATCTTCGGATGGCAGTGGCCCGTGTTCGTGACCCCGATGCCACTGGTGAAGTCCACGTACCAGTTCCCGTCGACGTCCCTCACCATGGAGCCCTTGCCGAGCTCGCCTACCACTGGGGAGCACTTGGTGCTCATGGCCAGGTACTTGCTGTCCTCGGCCACGATGGATGCCGCGACCTTGCCGGGCACCTCGCTCACGATCTTCGCGTGCAGGCCGTTCATTGCGTTGCCGTTCGTTCCGTTCCCGTTCTTCTTGACTTCTCCCGTAACCATTGCCTTCGTCATTCCTTTCACCCCATACTAATGAGCCTGAGACTTGCCATTGGCCTTTGCCTGGCCCTCGATCTCCGTCGATATGCCGTTCGTGCCCTCGAGCTGCGCAGCCTGAATGGACTGGACCTTCAGTGGCAGCGTGTAAAGTTCGATGAACCCCGTTGCAGCCCCGTGGTTGAACCCGTCGGATGCGCCATAGGTGGACAGGTCCATCTTATACAGCGACAGCGGGGAGCGCGTACCTACGACCACGGCCGAGCCCTTGAAGAGCTTGACAGAGACCTCGCCGGTCACGACCTCCTGGGTGCTTTCCACGAAGGCCTGGAGGGCCTTCATGAGTGGCGTGAACCACAGCCCGCCGTAGACCATCTCAGCGACCTTCTGCTCGACCTGGGCCTTGAAGGATGTGACGTCCTTCATGTGGACGTGCTTCTCCAGGGCCTGATGGGCCTTTATCAGGACCGCGGCGGCCGGGTACTCGTAGACCTCGCGCGACTTGATCCCTACGACCCTGTTCTCGATGTGGTCGATCCTCCCGATTCCGTTGGCCCCTGCAATCATGTTCAATTCCTGCACGAGCTCTAATGGTCCCATAGCCTTGCCGTCGAGGGCCACCGGGACGCCCTTCTCGAACGCTATGATCATGGTCGTGGGTTCGTCAGGTGCTTCGGTGGACGACACGGTCCACTCGAATGCGTCCTCGGGTGGTTCGCACCATGGGTCCTCCAGGACGCCACATTCCACGGACCTGCCCCAGAGGTTCTCGTCGGTACTATAGGGCGAGCCCGCCTTGACAGGGACCTTGATGCCGCGCGCATTGGCCCATTCGATCTCCTCCTCTCGGGAGACGTGCCACTCGCGCATGGGAGCGATGACCTTCAGGTCGGGGGCCAGCACCGCGAAGCTGGACTCGAAACGAACCTGGTCATTGCCCTTGGCGGTACAACCGTGGGCCAGGTGCGTCGCACCGGCCTTCTTGGCGAACTCGACGACCTTCTTGCATATGAGCGGTCGGGCCAGGGCCGTTCCCGCAGGATAGACGCCCTCGTAGAGGAGGTTGGCCTTCAGCGCTGGGACTATGTAGTCCGTCGCGAACTCGTCCTTGACATCGATTATTACGGCCTTGGCCCCGTTGGCCTCGGCCCGGGCCACATGCCCTGCCAGGTCCTCGGCCTGGCCCACATCGACGCAGACTGCGATGACCTCTGCGTCATAGTTCTCCTGCAGCCACTTGATGGCGACCGTCGTGTCGAGGCCGCCAGAGTACGCGAGCACTACCTTTACCTTCTTGCCGTTCTTCTTTGCCATTGATTGGCACCTCATCGATTCTAACAAGGTTTTATTTAAAAGAATTATGACGAGAATCCGACAGCCGGGGCCATTGGATGCATCAATTCCGACATCCGTCGGGCCAAGTTTTTAATATTAAATTATCAATTATCCGCACCAATGCACTCCGGATCCCCGAATGACAACGATGGAAAGAACGGCAAGCCCAGCGCCGCCCAGATCACCAGGGAGTATGTTGAGAAGCGCCCGGTGCTCAAACAGATGCTCCTCAAGGGGCTCATCAACCATTCGGCCCTGGCGAGGGTCATCATGGACGAGGAGGGGCTGACGAACGAGGAGGCCGTGACCGCGGCGCTCAGGCGCCATGTCGTCGAGGTTGGGGCCGTGATCGCGGGACCCGATGAGGCCATCCGGACGCTCATGGCCGAGTCCAGCATAAACATGAAGAACAAGATAGCGAGCATCACCGTGAAGGGCGACTGGCAGGTCCTGGCCCGCCTCGAGAAGTCCATGAAGGGGTTCATGGGCCAGAAGGACCTCATGCAGTTCATCCTCGGTACCGAGGCACTGACCATAATCACCGAGGAGAACAACGTTGAATTCATAGTCACATCGTTAGGAAAGGAGCATGTGATCAAGACCAGGCGCGGCCTTGCCGAGGTCGCCGTGGTCTGCCCGCCGAAGATCGAGGTCACCCCCGGGGTCGTCACGCATCTCTCGAGCATACTTTCTCACAACGGCATCAACGTCGTCGAGATGGCCTCGTGCTACACGGACGTCATCTTCATCGTTGACGAGAAGGACATGACGAGGGCCTACGAAATCCTGAGTCGCGGGTTCAAGAAATCCCCTTAGTTGTACTGTCCGTCTAGGATACGTTTAAATCTTCATTCATACTTAACCGTGATTCCAGGTCCCGGGGCGTGCCCGGCGACCTTTGGCTGGGAAAGGAAGAGGACGCAACCTTCCCGACGGAAATGAAGGAATGGGAAGGGAGAGCGCCCTGGGGGGAACGGAAGGAATTGTTGAACCTGGCCATCCCTAACAAGGGCAGGCTGTCGGAGAAGGCCCTAGAGATACTCCGAAAGGTGGGCCTCAAGGTAGGTGGCATCTCGGACAGGCGGCTCATCGCCACCGTCGGCAAGAAGTACCGCGTGCTTTTCGTCAGGGCCGCTGACATCCCCGAGTTCGTCCAGAACGGGACAGCGGACGTCGGCATCACGGGCCTCGACCTCATCGAGGAGTCCGGGGCCGAGGTCGAGAGGCTCATGCCCCTGGACTTCGGCAAGTGCAGGCTCGTTCTAGCGACGCACGAGGGCTCCAAGCTGGCATCGCCCAAGGACATCCCCGACGGCACGGCCGTGGCGACGTCCTTCCCCAACATCTCATCGCGCTTCTTCAAGGGTCTCGGCAAGACCGTGAGGATCGTCCCAGTCTCCGGGGCCACCGAGGTCACTCCGCACATCGGCGTGGCCGATGTCATCGTGGACCTCACCGAGACCGGCAGCACGCTCATCATGAACCACCTGAAGGAGATTGGCCAGATCATGGAGTCCACGGCCATGTTCATAGCTAACAAGAAGGCGCTGGCCGAGAAAGGCCAGAAGATAAAGGAGCTCCAAGGGGCCCTCGAGAGCGTAACGCACGCCGCGAAGAAGAGGTACCTCATGGCCAATGTCCCGAAGGGCAGGCTCGACGAGGTGCGGGCCCTTGTCCCGGGCGTGTCGGGACCGACAATCATGCCCCTCATGGGCACCGATGACATGGTGGCCATCCACGCCGTCGTGTCCGAGGAGGACATCAACGGCATAATCACGGTCCTCAAGAGCCTGGGGGGAACGGCCATCTTGGTCCTTCCCATAGAAAGGATGGTGGTCTGATGAAGATCGTAAAGGCCGCTGAACTGAACATGAAGGACTTCCACCAGAGACGGGTCAAGCTTGAGAAGACCAAGGAGAAGATCGTCGAGATTGTCGAACTGGTCAAACACAAGGGCGACGCAGCCCTCATCGAACTCACCGCGAGGTTCGACAAGGTGGAGCTCAAGTCGATCCAGGTGACCCAGCAGGAGATCGACGAGGCCGTTGCCCGGGTCCCGCAGAACGTCAAGGAGGCCCTGACAACCTGCGTCGAGAACATACGCAAGTTCCACAGGACCCAATGGAATAACGAGCCTGAGTTCCGGGGAGAGGGCATGGAGCTCGGGAGGGTCTTCGTGCCTCTGGATTCCGTCGGCGTCTATGTGCCTGGCGGCAAGGCCAACTACCCGTCAACGGTGATGATGGCGAGCATCCCGGCCAAGTCCGCCGGCGTCAAGACCATCATCGTCTGCACGCCCCCCGACAAGGATGGCAAGGTGTCCGATGTGGTCCTCGCGGCGGCCCATATGTGCGGCATAAGCCACATCTTCAAGGTCGGCGGGGCCCAGGCCATCGCGGCCATGGCCTACGGGACGCAGACCGTTCCCAAGGTCCAGAAGATCGTCGGCCCGGGTAGCATGTACGTGGTGGCCGCCAAGGAGCTCGTGAGAAACGATGTCGGAGTGGACTTCATGGCGGGCCCGTCGGAGATTATCGTCATTGCCGATGATAGCGCTAACCCCGTCTTCGTGGCAGCCGACATGCTGGCCCAGGCGGAGCACGACGAGGAGGCGCTGGTCGTCGCCATAACGGACCACGAGTCGCTCGCCAAGAAGATACAGGAAGAGGTCATGAGGCAGCTCGAGGAGGTCCCCAAGAAGGTCATAGCGTCCAAGTCCCTCGAAAAGTACGGGCACATCGTCATTGTAAAAGATATGGACGAGGCCATGCACATCACCAACGAGATCGCACCTGAGCACCTCAGCCTCAATGTCCGTTCTCCGAGGAAGCTGCTCGAGAAGGTCAGGAACGCGGGGTCCGTGTTCCTAGGCGACTATTCCGCCGTCGCTGCAGGGGACTACTGCACGGGGCCCAACCACATCCTGCCGACGGGCGGCAGTGCAAGGACCATATCCGGTCTTTCGGTGGACGACTTCTTCAAGAAGATCTATTACCAGAACGTCTCTAAGGAGGAGCTCCGGAAGCTAAGCAAGACAGTAATCACCATGGCCCATGTCGAGGGTCTCGACGCACATGCATTATCCGTCGAGAGGCGGCTAGAGAAGTCTGACAAGGGCCATCCGCCCGAGAAGACCGACGGGAAGCCCAAAGAGAAGTGATCACCAGGCGACCTTCGATAGGCAGGCCAGGTGGTGTTCGTTCTCGTAGAAGTGGACGATCAGATGGTCGTTCGATAGCGCGATCAGTCCCGCCTGGGACGGGATCTTCGGGACCGGGGTCCTGGGATCCTTCGCATCGAAGGGCATGTAGAGTATGGATAAGTCCGTTTGCATGAGGACACCATCATCGTTGCAGAGATAGTTGTCCTTCATGCCCGAGGGCTTCTTAAAGAAGGTAAATTCGCCTTCGGGTGACACCTTGCAGATATGGTCGTAGACGTCGCCGAAGAGCCCGAGGCCCACGGCCCGCACATGGTTCAGGTAGTAACCCCCGACCTCGGGCTTCTTCTTCCACAGGAGGGTGCCCTTCAGGTCGTATGCAAGGATGGGGCCGTCAAATCGCGGGAACAGGTAGAGCCTATCGTCGAGCAGGACCATGTCCTCCCTCATCTCCTTCTCGCCTGTACCCCCCAGCTCCTTGAAGAACTCGGTCACCGGCATCTCCAGGACCGCGCCGAAGTCCTCGACCATCCAGAGCGTGAGGGCCTCCTTCGTAAGGACCGCGATGATGCTCCCTGCG
>Ga0315289_10016481_pt1 | contig 10181 bp, 5 predicted proteins | sample YL17G11_40_MG_FD_203452 | JGI IMG/M metagenome (GOLD analysis project Ga0315289, IMG submission 203452) | Sediment microbial communities from Yellowstone Lake, YNP, Wyoming, USA - YL17G11_40 | ecosystem: Environmental > Aquatic > Freshwater > Lake > Sediment | place: USA: Wyoming | collected...
CACCCAGTACGAGTTCCCGAAGGCTGCCAGGGCGAGCCATGCGCTGCGGCTGATCTTGGCACAGGGGTCGCCTGAACAAATTCAATCCGACGCAAAATCAGAAACACCCGCCATCGCGAAGGCAGCGGCGCGTCTGCTCAATAATCCGGATGAGTTGCAGAGGCTCCGCAACGAGGCAATTCAGATGCGGCGGCAAACAGGCGGGCGTCCGGGGCGTCCGGGTCTCTCGCCATTCCCGCCCACCCCATCGACTTCGCCGCCCGCCGCCGAACAGGCATCGCCAGACTTGGATGCACTAGTCACCTCGCTGACAAGAGAAGTCGGGGGCCAGTGGGGAAAAGACCTGCATAATGCCTTTCCCATGGACACCAAGATCATTCGGGGGCGGGTGTACTCGGCTCCGGGCAAAGTTCTGGTGGCGTATGACGTGTTCCCGTTTGGCTCGCAGGACCCGCGTCGAGCGACCGTCTTTGAAATCTACAAGTCAAAGACCATGAGGCTCCTCGGCACAAATGACGCCTTGGCGGTTTTTGAGGATGCCAGAGGCGATGCTGCCATGATCTCCGAGAAGATTACGCAAGTCCTGAGCCTGAAGCCCATGGACGGGGCCGCCGCGCAGCCGGCGCGTGGGGAGGCTGTTGGCGGCCTCAAGTGCTCGCTCGCCCTCAAGCAGACATCTCTTAATGTCGGCGATGAGATCAAGGTCGAGGTCGAGTTCCAGAATGTCTCCGACAAGCCGATCTCCTTCGACTATCCGACGGATTACGCCGCGGGTCTGCTGACGGTCCGCGATGCCAACGGGCGTCCGGTCAACAGCACCATGACGGGCGTCTCCGGAACACCGCGCCCTGGAGTCTGGATGAGGAACAAGCCGTACCGCACGCTAAAGCCGGGGGAAGCCTTCAAGGCTGCCTTCGATGGGAGAATCGCCTTCCGGTCAGTGCGAACCGCCGGGGAGTTGCAGCGCCCGATGCTGGCGATGGACTTCCAGCGCGACCTGATGAGGTTCGATCTGGTTGATCCGGGCCGCTTTACCGTTGAGTTGCGCCTGGCCGGCAACGAGCGGACCATCGCCGAACTGGAGAGGCTCAAAGTCGAATCGCCGTGGAAGGGGGCGCTGTCCTCCAACGCGGTGGACTTCCAGGTCACGGCGGCCACGCGGGAGGAGTTGGATGCCGCCATCGCCATGGCCCAGAAGGGAGAGGTCGACCAGCGTCGCCAGGCCATCAACCTGCTGGCGGCGCATGCGGACCCCAAGGCGACGTCTGCCCTGATGGACACTCTTCTGAAGGGTCCGGAGGAATTGAGGGCCGACGCCGCCGCGGCCCTGCAAGCCATCGGCGATGCCTCCGTGGCCGGGACCCTCGTGGCGGAATACCGCAAGGCGGGCTCGGCCAAGCAGCGGCAACTCCTGCTTGGCGTCTTGGAGGCCACCCCGGATTGGACGCAGCAGTGGCCCCTTTACCTGGAAATCGCCAAGTCGGGCGCGACGCGGGAAGAGAAGGAGCAGGCGTACGACCGCCTGATCCTCGTGGGCCGCCCTGAGGTCGTTCCGGTCCTGATTGCGGCGGCCCACAGCGGCGACCCCATGAGTCAGCGGGCAGCCATCGATAATATCTCCAGGCTCCTGGAGAATCTCTCCGGGATCCTGGAGCGGAAACTCCCGCCCGAGACCATCGCAACGGTGACCGATGACCTGATCGGCCTGCTGAAGCAGGACAGGGACGCCACCGTTCGCAGCCGCGCGGCACAGGCGCTGGGCCATGCGTCCTGCGATAAGGTTCTGACGGCGCTGGTGGAGGCATTGAAGGACGCCGATGCCTTTGTGGGATCGTACGCGGCCAACTCTCTCGGTCGGATAGGCGGACCTGAGGCGATCCCGGCGCTGGAGCAGTACGTGCAGGCTGCCCCCAGAGACAGCCAGAAAGACGCAGGCCGCAAGGCCATCGAGAGCATTCGCACGCGGCAGTCTGCCCCCCCGCCCGCCGCGGCGGCACCGGCCAAGCCCGATGACGAACTGAAGGCCCTGCGCCAGTCGCTGACCCGGCCGGCCGAATATGGGCTTCCCAAGAAGTCCCTGCCGGCGGTGGAGCGGCTTGTGGAGATCGGGTCGGCTGAGGCGGTGCAGATCCTGTACGAATCGCTGAGGAACCCGCTCGTCAGCCGCAACATCAAACTGCACGCCTTGCCGGCGCTGGGCCGGATCGGCAGCAAGGAGGCCCTCAAGGCCTACGAAGACTACCAGGCGTGGGCCGCGAAGTTCCCGCCCTATCACCCGTTTATGTTCGGCCCCCACGAAAGCCCGATGGACCACTTCGCGGACCAGGACGTGGCGCCGTTGGTGAAATGGAGCGCGGGATCGGGGCAGACGCAACGCGAGTTCGCGGTGTTCCGCTGGGGCCGCTACGGCGAGTTTTGGCTGTGGCTGGTCAGCCGCGCGCCTTCGGGCACCTGGGACACGCCGGGCCTGCTGGCCATGTCGGCCGGCGATGCCGGGAGGATCGGGATGGCCGAGCATCTGACGGGCGTCTACGATGCGGGCAGGCTCGTACTCAAAGGCGACCACATCGACCTGACGGTTGAGCCGCAAAGGGAGGCGGACGATGCCGACAAGGACGGCGTGCCCGATGCGCTGGAGGCGATGCTGGGGACGGACCCCAAAAAGGCCGACAGCGACGGCGACGGCACCCCGGACGGCAACGACTCTAACCCCCTGACCCCCAGGCCGGCCCAGGTGAGTGAGGACATGGAGATCCGCCAGGCGGCATTCCTGGCGCTCTTCGGCACCAGCAGCACGCGCGACGCGGCGAACATTGTCTGGGACGCGGGCGCCAATAGGCCGGCAGAAATCCCGGAATGGGCCCGGCAGGAATACTACGGCATGGGCGGCTACGTCCTGCGCAGCCAGAGGATTCGCCAAGGGATTCGCATGGGATGGGTCAACATCACCGGCATCGACATCAATCGCAAATCCGCGACAGAGGCATTGGTCACGATTGGCGACTATGAAGGCAACGCCGCGGCCAGTTCGCACGAGATCGTAGTCAAGAGGTTGGGGCGGCTATGGGTGCCGGTCTCGGTGCGGATGACGGTGATCTCGTGATTGAGATTTCCGGGGACCATTCTTGTGTCCGCGGCAAGCGCCGCTACGCCGTCAATGATGCAAGTGGCACGAGACGAGGTGGGCTGGGTCATCGGGCATGGGCAGCAACTGCGGCACGTCGATGGAGCAGCGCTCCAGCACCCACGGGCAGCGGGGGTGGAACGGGCATCCGGGGGGCGGATTGAGGGCGCTCGGCACCTCGCCGCGCGGCACGATGCGCTGGCGCGGCTGGCCGGGGTGAGACCGCGGAATGGCCGACATCAGGCACTTCGTGTACGGGTGCAGCGGGTTGCGGTAAAGCGCATCGGCGGGCGCCTGCTCGACGATGTGGCCCAGGTACATGACCGCCACGTCGTCGGAGATGTGGCTGACCACGGCCAGGTCGTGGGCGATAAAGAGGTACGTCAGGCCCAGTTCGTCCTGGAGGCCTTCCAGAAGGTTCAGGATCTGGGCCTGGATGGACACGTCCAGGGCGCTGATGGGTTCATCGCAGACGATGAACTTCGGGTCCAGGGCCAGTGCCCGCGCGATGCCGATGCGCTGGCGCTGCCCGCCGGAGAACTCGTGCGGATAGCGGTTGCGGTACGCGGGGGCCAGGCCCACGTGGTCCAGCAGTCGGGCCACGCGGTCCTCCAGGTCCCGTCCCCGGGCCAGGCCGTGGACCCTGAGGGGCTCGCCGATGATGCCGCCCACGGTCATACGCGGGTTGAGGCTGCCGTAGGGGTCCTGGAAGATGATCTGCATGTGCCGGCGTATCTGCCGCAGGTCGGCCGGCGGCAGCGCGAAGACGTCCCGGCCCTCGAACGTGACGGACCCGGCCGTGGCCGGGATGAGGCGCAGGATGGTCCGGCCGGCGGTGGTCTTGCCGCAGCCCGACTCGCCCACCAGGCCCAGCGTCCGGCCGCGGCGCAGGGTGAACGAGATGCCGTCCACCGCCCGCACGTAGCCCACCGTGCGGCCGAGGAGACCGCGGCGCACCGGGAAGTGCGTCTTGAGGTCGCGGACCTCCAGGAGAACATCCTCCGGCACCGGCATCGTTTCGGGCGCGATCATGTGTAGAGCGACTCCCCGCGTGCCCTGGTCTCGGCCACGCGATCGGTGTACCAGCAGGCGGCGGCATGCCCTTCCTTTTTCGGCTCCAGCGGCGGGCGGGCGGTGGTGCACTTCTTGCCATCGGCGAGCGGGCACCGCGGATGGAACGGGCACCCCGGCGGGATGGCCAGCGGGCTGGGGACGGCGCCGGGGATGGCCGCCAACTTGCCGCGATGCTCCAAACTCGGCCGGCTCCGGAACAGGCCCAGCGTGTACGGGTGGAGCGGCGAGTCGAAGAGGTCCAGCAGGTCGGCCTCCTCGACGATGCGTCCCGCGTACATGACGGCCACGTGGTGGGCGGTCTCGGCCACAACGCCCAGGTCGTGCGTAATCAGGAGGATGCTCATGCCGATGTCGGCCTGGAGGGACCGCAGGAGGTCGAGGATCTGGGCCTGGATGGTCACGTCGAGGGCGGTGGTCGGCTCGTCGGCAATCAGGAGTTCCGGGCCGCACACCAGGGCCATGGCGATCATGATGCGCTGCCGCATGCCGCCCGACATCTGGTGCGGGTACTCGCGGATGCGCGACTCGGGGTCCGGGATGCCCACCTTGCGGAGCATGGCGACGGTCTGGCGGATGGCCTCATCGCGGCCGACCTTCTTGTGCAGCGTGACGGCCTCAATGATCTGGTCGCCCACGGTGAAGACCGGGTTGAGGCTGGTCATCGGCTCCTGGAAGACCATGGAGATGCGGTTGCCGCGCACGCTGCGCATGTCGGCCTCCGCCAGGTCGAGGAGGTCGGTGTCGCCCAGTCGGACCGAGCCGGCGACGATGCGGCCGGGCGGGTCCGGCACGAGGCGCAGGATCGACAGGGCCGTGACCGTCTTGCCGCAGCCCGACTCGCCGACCAGGGCGACGGTTTTGCCGCGCGGAATCCGGAAGGAGACCTCCTCGACGGCCAGCGAGAGGCCCTCGTCGGTGAAGAAGCGGGTCGTCAGGCCCTCGACGCTGAGAAGCATGTCATTGGTCATTTGTCACTTGTCACTTGTTGGGCCGCCCTTTGCGCGGCGGGTCTCCTGACCCGCCGCGCAGATCCATGCTTGCACCCGCGGCCGCACCGGCCGCGGCTAAACGATTGGGCCGCGCACGGGCGGCTATAGTTTCAACCTCGGGTCGATGGCATCGCGGATGGCCTCGCCCAGGAGGTTGTACACGAGCACCGTGATGAAGATGATGGCCCCGGCCGAACCCCAGCCCCACCAGTACTCCAGGTGCTGGCGGCCGTCGTTCAGGAGTTCGCCCCAACTGGGGGTCTGCACCAGGTTCAGGAACGCCAGCGAGGCCTCCAGGAAGACGGCGCCCGCGATGCCGAAGGTGGCGCCGACCAGGATAGGCGCCATGCCGTTCGGGACGGCGTGCCTGAGGAGGAGCCGCCACGTGGGGATGCCCAGGGCCCGGGCAGCCGTGATGTAGTCCTCGCTGCGGATGCGCAGGAGTTCCGCCCGCATGTACCGATAGTAGCCCGTCCACCCCGTCACGCCAATGACAAAGACGACGGCCCACAGCGGCGGGACCTCCGAGGGCGTGACCGCCAGAATGATGATAATGAGGACAATCTGCGGAATGAACATGAAAACCTCGGCCACTCGCATCAGCACCAGGTCCACCCAGCGGCCGAAGTATCCGCTGACGGAACCCAGCGCAATGCCGATGCTTGCGCCGATGCCCACGGCCACGAAGCCGATCGTCATGGCCGTGCGCGCCCCGTACAGGATGCGCAGGACGATATCCTGCCCCAGGCGGTCCGTGCCCAGCGGATGCCGCCACGAGGGCGCCTCGTCGCGATGGGCGAGCGACTCGTACCCGGGATGGCGCGGCGTGGCAATGAGGGGGAACCACGCCGACTCGGCCTGCGGCGCCCGTTCCAGGAAGAATCCGTAGTGCCGCTCGGGAGTCCGCGCGGCGAAGAGGGCGACCGTCGCGGCCAGCCAGACCGCGCCGTGGATGAACGCCGCACGCACCAGCGGGCTGACGGCGGCACGCTCGGCCCGCGCGCGCACCAGGCGCACGGTCACCGGCAGAAGGACCGCCAGCAAGAAGGCCAACATGCCGGCGTACTCCGCGTTGTCCAGGTAACGGAAGATGGGCCAGGAGACCTCGCCGTTCTCGACCCAGCGGATGGGCACTTCCCCCGCCAGAAACGGCGCGATGACGGCCAGGAAGGCCAGCAGCACGATAACGCCCAGGCTGACCATCGCGGTGGGGCGCTTGCGCAACTGGCGCCACACGATCGCGCCGTACGAGCGGGACCGCGCCAGGGGGGCGGCTTCGGTTGTCGGCAACAGGCTACTCATAGCGCACCCGCGGGTCGGCCCAGGCGTACAGAACGTCCCCAATCAGGAGGAACACCAGCGTCAGCACGCCGTAAAGAAGGGTCTCGGCCATGATGAGGGCCAGGTCATACGCCTTGGCCGCATCGACCAGGAGAAGGCCCGTCCCCTGGATGCTGAAGATGTACTCGACGATGACGCTGCCGCCGATGAGCCCCGGGATGGAGAGCACCAGGGCGGTGATCATCGGCAGGAGGCTGTTGCGCAGGGCGTGGTGATAGACCACCCGCTCCTCCGGCAGGCCCTTGGCGCGGGCGGTGCGGACGTAGTCGGCCCGGAGGTTCTCCAGGAGGCTCGCCCGGCCCATCTTGGCCAGGTACGCCAGGCCGCCGTAGACGAGGCAGACCACCGGCAGCGCAGCATGCCACAGGAGGTCCTTCAGGTACGCGCCGAGCGGCAACTTCTCATAGCCGAACGAGTGCAGGTTGCCGATGGGGAACCACTCCAGCCCCCGCCCCCCCAGGCCCAGGTACCCGATGAGAAGCGTGGCGGCCAGAATGGCCGGGATGCTCCAGAGCGCCAGGAGCACAAAGGACGAGGCGCGGTCGAACCACTTGCCCTGGTACCTGGCGGCGGCGAAGCCCAGCGGAATCGCGATGACGAAGATCAGGGTCTCCGCAATGACGTTCAGCGTGGCGGTCACGGGGATGCGTTCGGCCATGAGGAGCAACGGGTTGCGGCTGCCGCCGGAGGTCCGGTACTTGATGCTCTCGCCGAAGTTGCCCACGCACAGGCGGCCGAACCACTGGACGTAGCCGACGGCGGCGCTGGCGACCTTGTCGGCGGCATCCGTGACCCAGAACACGGCCCCGGTCGGTTTCTCCTTCCAGGTCTTCTCGGGGGCGAACAGCCGGTCGCGCAGATAGTGATACTCGATGAGGCCCAGGCGCTCGCGGATCTTCTGGGCCGACTCCTTCATGGCCTTCGGGTCGATGTTGCCCGACTGGTTGCGGATCATCGCCTCGATGGGGTCGCCGGGCGCCAGGCGCACGATGAAGTACACCACGATCGTGATGCCGATGAGCGTGGGGATCATCAGGAGGAGGCGCCGGATGATGTAGGTCTTCACGGCTTGCCTCCCCCCTGCCCGGCCGCGGCCCCGTCCTTGCCGATCCACCAGTCCATCGGGAACATGCCCATCTTATGGACCTGCGTGCCCTTGACGCGTTTCGAGACCACGCGCAGGCTCTCGCGGGCGAACATGAACGTGTAAGGCTGCTCCCGGTGGAGGAGGCGATGGAACTGGTGGTAAAGGGCGTTGCGCTTCTGGGCGTCAAGGGTCATGCGTGCGGTCTCGGTGAGGCGGTCGGCCTCGGCGCTGCGGAAACTGATGAAGTTCGAGCCGCGGTCGGCGATCTGGCTGGAATGGAAGATCTGGTAGGGGTCCTCTTCCACGCCGCCGCCGCCCCAGGCGAGCATCACGGCGTCAAAGTCGTGGTTATCGAATTTCACGGTGAAGATAGACCACTCGTAGAGGCGGACGTGCATGTCGATGCCCATGCGTCGGAACTCTTCGCCGATGATGCGAATCTCGTCTCGCGTGGCCTGTGCCCCCGAGGCAGTGCAGAACTCGAACTCGAACCGCTTCCCTTCGGCGTTCTCGAGCCAGCCGTCGCCGTTCCGGTCTTCCCAGCCGGCCTCCCTGAGGAGTTTCCGGGCCGCGTCACGGTCGAAGGGCCACGGCTGGAGCCCCTTGTCGCACTGGGGGCTGGGCGGCCAGAACGACCCCGTCGCGACCGACCCGATGTTGTAATCCATGTACTTCAATATCTGCTCGCGCCACACCAGGTGCGTCATCGCCAGCCGCACACGCGCATCGTTAAACGGCGGGCGGGCGTTGTTCCAGCCGATGTACGAGTACCCGCTCTGCGGCGTCGAGTACCGAAAAAAGTCGAAGTGGTCCGTCACGTCGGGCCGTTCCTTGAGTTTCATCCACCACTCCGGCGTCACCGGCAGGAAATCCAGTTCGCCCGCCAGAATCGCCTGCACCGACGGCTGCTCCTCCAGGATGAACCGGTACACCACCCGGTCGAACGCCGCGCGGTTGCCCCAGTAGTTCTCATTCCGCTCCAGGATGATGTGCTGGCCGGTCTTCCATTCCTTGAACGTGAAGGGCCCCGTGCCGACCAGTTTGTCGTTGATGTCGTTGAACTCCTTCGGGTCCTTGAACTGGTAAATGTGCTTCGGCAGCACGTCGATGGCGCTGAACTCAAGGCTCAGGAAATAAGGTTTCTTCCAGGTGAACCGCACCGTCCGGTCGTCAATCTTCTCGATGCCCTTACAGTCCTCGAAGTACGAGGCGGTGCTCTGGCAGTCGATCTTGGGATTGACGATGGTCTCGTACGTAAAGACCACGTCGTCGGCGGTGACGGGCGTGCCGTCGGAGAACTTCGCCCGCGGGTCCAGGTGGAACGTGATGACCAGGCCGTCGGGCGAGACCTCCCACCGGTCGGCCAGCCAGGGCACGAACTGAAGCGTGTCGGGGTCGCGGTCGAGGAGCGCCTCGACGACGTATTCCTTGACGTACCGCGCGTAAAGGTCCTTGTAGGTCAGCGGGTTGAGGGTCTGCGGCTCGGCGTTGAAGTTGCCGCGAAGGGTGCCGCCCATCTGTTCCGGGGTGAACTTGGGCGGCCCTGCGGCCGGGGCTGACGCGGCCGGCAAGACCATCAACAGCAAAACGAGCCAGAGGAAGCCCGCCCGCCTCCGGCCCGCGGCTAAACGCGATGCTGTTGTTAACTCCGCACTCCGCATTCCGCACTCCGCACTGGTTTCACTCCGGCCACTCCCCCGTGAAGACTTCCTCGACCGGCCCCGTGAGCGTGACGGGGGCGGAATCCTCGGGCCACTCCACCTCCAGGTCCCCGCCCGGGACGTGCACCAGGATGCGCCGGGCCGACCGGCCCGTGAGGACCCCGGCCACGCAGACGGCCGACGCCCCCGTGCCGCACGCCAGCGTCAGCCCGCTGCCGCGCTCCCACGTCCGCATCCGCACTTCCGGGCCAGTACGCCCGCCCGTACTGGGCGCCGGCGAGACGACCTCGACAATGTGAACGTTGACCCGCTCGGGAAAGAGTTTGTGGTTCTCGATTTTCGGACCGAGTTGCTCCAGCGGCCACTCGGCGACGCTGTCCACGTAGAAAACGGCGTGGGGGTTGCCCAGGTTGATGCAGGTCATCCAGAGCGTCTGGCCGCCCACCGTCAGCGGCGCGTCGACGACCCGCTTGCCGTCCAGGAGGACCGGGATGAGTTCGGCCTCCAGGCGCGGTCGCCCCATGCCGACGCTGCCGCGCGCGATGCGGCCGCCGGCGTCGCGCGCCAGTTCGACCTCGCGCAGGCCGGCCTCGGTCTCGACCCGCACGGTGCACGTGCCGCTAGCGGGCGCGCACGGGCTGACGCCCTTCACGAGGCCGCGCTCGACCGCGAACTTCGCGAGGCACCGGACGCCGTTGCCGCACATCTCGGCCTCGGAGCCGTCGGCGTTGAACATGCGCATGCGGACGTCGCCGTCCTTTCGGGGCGGAAGAACGAGGATGAGGCCGTCGGCCCCGACGCCGAAGTGCCGGTCTGACATCCTGACGGCCAGCGACGCCGGGTCGGGGACCTGCTCCTCGAAACCGTTGACGTAGATGAAGTCATTCCCGGCGCCGTGCAACTTG
>Ga0315289_10016483_pt1 | contig 10181 bp, 11 predicted proteins | sample YL17G11_40_MG_FD_203452 | JGI IMG/M metagenome (GOLD analysis project Ga0315289, IMG submission 203452) | Sediment microbial communities from Yellowstone Lake, YNP, Wyoming, USA - YL17G11_40 | ecosystem: Environmental > Aquatic > Freshwater > Lake > Sediment | place: USA: Wyoming | collected...
TAAACAATGTTGCGCCTTGGACCAAAGAACCTGGCGAATCTGTCCCAGAAGAAAAGAAAAGATGATCTGGCCTTTGGATTTCATCCTTTTGATTTTGGTCATGATCTGCGGGATCGCCGCAATCACCGTAAGAGATCTTTTGAGCGCGGTCTTCATCCTGGGAGCCTACAGCTTCTTCATGGCTCTGCTATGGGGTGAAATGGGTGCCATGGATGTATCCTTCACCGAAGCTGCCGTGGGAGCCGGAGTGAGCACTGTGTTTTTTACTGCGGCCGTCTTTAAAACCACGCGGAGGTCAAGGGATTGAAAATTTTTCCTTTTCTTGTCGTTCTCCTGACCGGAGGGCTATTGATCTACGGGACAGGGGAGATGCCCAAATGGGGGGACCCCCACTCTCCCGCCAGCCTGCACGTTTCTCCCCGTTACATCGAAAGAACCGTAGAGGAGACGGCAACCCCGGATATGGTCACCTCGGTTCTGGCCGACTACCGGGGATATGATACCCTGGGGGAAACAACGGTCATCTTTACCGCCGGGCTTTCTTGCCTTCTGCTTCTCAGGAAGGATCGCGAATGATCGTTCCGTATGAAAATGTCATCATCAAGACCATCTGCCGGCTGCTACTCCCCTTTCTTCAACTCTATGCCATTTACGTACTCATGCATGGCCATTACAGTCCCGGAGGAGGGTTCCAAGGCGGGGTAATGATGGGGGCCAGCTTTATTCTTCTGGTGATTGCCTATGGGTTGGATGACGCCCAGCGTCGCATTTCCGTGAAGGCGCTGACCATTTATGCCTGCTTGGGGCTTTTCATTTACTCCGGGATTGGGGCATTGGCCCTTCTTATGGGCGGAAATTACCTGGACTATGGAACGCTCCCTCTTCCGCTTTCTTCCATTCCCAAGATTCGGGCCATGGGGATTTTGGGGATTGAAATTGGGGTGTTCCTGGGCGTCATGGCCATCATGATCTTCATTTTCCTGGCCATTGCTTCGTATGAAACAGGGGGCAAGGATGATTGATTCGATGATGAGCAAGTACAATTATTGGATGTATATCATCTTAATGATGATTGGTTTTTACGCCATGATCGGCAAGAAGAATCTGATCAAGAAGTTGATTGGAATGAACATCTTCCAGACGGCCATTATCCTCTACTACATTTCCATAGGAGTCAAAAAAGGGGGCACAGTCCCCGTCCTGATGGAAGGGCTTCCCCGCGCGGCGGACTATGTGAACCCTCTCCCTCATGTTTTGATGCTGACGGCCATCGTTGTATCGGTGAGTACGACCGGGGTGGCCTTGGCGGTTATTCTTCTAATCTACCGTCGCTATAAAACCCTTGAAGAAGATGAAATCCTGAAATCAATCCGATGAATCCTCCACACATCCAGGCCACCATTCTCATCATAATCATTCCTCTAATGTCCTCCTATGCCATACCCCTCTTGGGGTGGCGCTGGAAGCGGTCGGCTTATTTCATCGCTCTCACGGCCATCGGCGCCTCTTTGGTTTGCTCGCTCATCCTTCTCTCCACGGTCCTGACGCAGGGAACCATCCATTATCATTTAGGGGGATGGCTCCCTCCTTGGGGCATCGAATACGTCATCGACCCGCTAAACGGGTTCATGGGTGTGGTGGTTTGTACCATCAGCTTCCTGGTCACTCTTTCTTCCAAAAAGAGTGTTGAAAAGGAACTACCGGAAAAGAAGGTGCGGTTTTACACCATTTATCTCCTGCTGTTCACCGGCCTTATGGGTATTGTGGTGACGGGAGATGTTTTCAACCTCTACGTCTTCTTAGAAATCGCCTCCCTGAGCGCCTACGCCCTCATCGCCATCGGGGAAGATGGAGCCCCCCTGGCTTCTTTCAATTACATCATCATGGGCACCATCGGAGCCTGCTTTTACCTCCTGGGGGTGGGGTATCTCTATATTGTTACGGGTTCATTGAACATGGCGGACTTGGCCAAATTGCTTCCACCGCTGTATGATTCCAAGGTTGTTCTAATCGCCCTGGCTTTTTTCCTCATTGGCACGGCCATAAAAATGGGTCTATTCCCGTTGCATGTCTGGCTTCCCGATGCGTACACGTACGCCCCCTCAGCGGTGAGTTCCTTTATCGCTCCGCTCATGACCAAGGTAATGGCTTACATTCTCATCCGAATCCTGTTCACGGTCTTTAAGCCTTCCTATGTGATCGAGGTGGTCCCGGTCGCATCCATCCTGAGTTGGATAGCGGCCGTCGCCATTATTGCCGGCTCGATCTTGGCCCTGGCCCAGAGGGACCTGAAGCGAATGCTGGCTTACTCCTCCGTGAGCCAGATCGGGTATATCGTTCTGGGGATTGGCCTGGCCAATAAAATGGGCCTGATCGGGGCTTACCTTCATATCCTCAACCATGCTTTTATGAAAGGTTGTCTGTTTTCGGTGGCGGGGGCTTTGATGTACCGGACAGGCAGGCGTAATATCTTTCAGCTTCATACCATTCATCGGAAGATGCCCTTTACCATGGGAGCTCTGGTCATCGGCGCGCTTTCCATGATCGGGATTCCGCCCACTGCCGGCTTCTTTAGTAAGTGGTATCTGATCCTGGGGTCGATCGAAGCCCAAAACTGGGTCTTTGTTGCCGTTATCCTGGCCAGCAGCCTCTTGAACGCCCTTTACTTTTTCCGGGTGATCGAGAACGTCTACTTTGAGGTTTCCCAAGGGGGCCTGAAAGAAGAACCTGCGGGAGACCCGGTAAGGGAGGTTCCACTCAGTATGCTGGCCCCTATCATTCTTTTGGCAGCGGGAATCCTCCTTCTGGGCCTGTACAACGAGAGGATCATCTCGGGGATCCTCGTCTTGGCCCTTCCCCGGGGGTTTTAAGCAGGAAGATCAATGGACATCGTTTACTCCATCAGGCCTTTGCTGGCCATTCTGGTTTCTTTGGGGGCTGCGGCCCTTATCCTGGCTAGCGGAAGGCGCCCAAACCTGCGGGAGGCATGGACCCTTCTGGCGGCAGTGGCCAAATTTCTGATCGTCCTCTCCATGGCCCCTTCGATTCTCAACGGGCAGGTACTGGAATATACAGTGCTTCCTCTGAGCCCGGGAATCTCCCTGCAACTCAGGGTTGACCCCTTTGGCCTCTATTTCGGCCTTTTGGCCTCCGGTCTGTGGATCGCCACTTCTTTTTATTCCATCGGGTACATGCGCGGTTTGAACGAGCATGCCCAGACCCGCTACTACTTCTGTTTCGCCGTGGCCCTTTCCAGCACGATCGGGGTGGCTTTCGCTGCCAACTTGCTAACCCTCTTCCTCTTCTACGAGTTGCTGACCATCTCTACTTACCCCCTGGTCGCCCATAAAGAAACGCCTGAAGCCCTGGCCGCTGGCCGGAAGTACCTGACTTACCTGCTTACCTCTGCGGTGTTCATTCTGTTCTCCATCGCCTACACCTACCAATTGGCCGGCAGCCTCGATTTTGTCGCCGGCGGTTTCCTAAAGGGGCAAGGATCTCCGGAAACCCTGAGGCTTCTGTTCGTAGCCTTCATCCTGGGTTTCGGAACCAAGGCGGCCCTCATGCCCATTCACGAATGGCTGCCCACAGCCATGATCGCACCCACCCCGGTAAGCGCTCTGCTGCACGCCGTCGCCGTCGTCAAAGCGGGTGTGTTCTCGTGCCTGCGGGTCATCGATTATGTCTTCGGACCCTCCCTCCTCTCCGATTTGGATCTGTGGTTGGTGCTGGGCTATTTCGTCTCCATCACCATTATTGGAGCTTCTCTTTTGGCGCTGGCTCAAGACAACCTCAAAAGGCGCCTGGCTTTCTCCACCATCAGCCAGCTCTCCTACATCGTTCTGGGAGCAGCCTTGATAACTCCCTCCGCCCTAATGGGCAGCGTCTTGCACATGGCTTTCCACGGCTTTATGAAGATTACCCTCTTCTTCTGCGCTGGGGCCATTTTTGTAAAAACCGGGAAGGAAAACATAAGCCAAATGAACGGCATCGGCCGGCGAATGCCCCTAACCATGGCTGCCTTTGCCGTGGGGGCTTTCGGGATGGCGGGAATTCCGCCGGTCTGCGGGTTTCTGAGCAAGTGGTACCTGTGCCTCGGGTCCATGGAGGCGAGGGAGGCGGTCTTCGTGTTGATCCTGCTGACCAGCTCCCTGCTCAATGTGGCCTACTTCTTTCCCGTTGTTTATAACGCCTTTTTCAAGAAAGAGGCCGGAGGGGCCCCGCCTGTGCGGGAAGAAGTCTCCTGGTGGATGCTGGCTCCCATCCTTATTTGCGCGCTCATGTCCCTCATTCTGGGCCTGAATCCGGATGCTTTTATCCACTTCCATCAGATCGCTGGCATGGTCGCCGCCAGTATCAGGGGATTTTAGGGAAAGATGAAGGTACTCAAAACGCTTTACGGATTGGTGATTGGTCTGAGTATACTGCTCGGGTTTTTCTTCGGGCCGGATCATGCCGTGTTTGCGTGGCATAAAATACCGTCCTGGGACGCCATATTTGGAGTGTTGGGGGCCCTTGGACTGCTGGCGGCGGTCAAGGGGGTGGGAGCGATTATCTTTCGGGGGGAGGATTTCTATGGTTGAGCCCATTCCTCCTGCTTTTCTTTTCATTTTGGGAGCCTGGCTGATCCCTTTCCTCAAAGGAAGAATGAAGCAGGTTTACCTCTTGCTCGTTCCTTCTCTGGCTCTCATTGACCTCTTTCTCCTCAAACCGGGAACCCATTGGGTTTACCCTTTTCTGAACTATTCCCTCGTCTTCGCCCAGGTAGATCGGCTGAGTCTCATCGTAGGCCTGATCTTTGTGATCATCGGATTTTTGGCCCTGCTGTATTCCCTACAGGTTCGGGAGGATGGCCAGCACGTGGCCGCGTTCCTGTACGTCGGAAGCTCCCTGGGAGTGGTGTTTGCCGGGGACTTTTTTTCTCTCTTCATCTTCTGGGAAATCATGGCTGTCACGTCGGTCTTCCTCATCTGGTACCAGAGGGAGAAGGGGTCCCTGGATGCCGGGTTCCGGTACATCCTCATGCATGCCTTCGGGGGCTGTTGCCTTCTGGCGGGAATCGTCATCCACTTCAGCACACGGGGAACGATGGCCGTTGGTCCTTTGGGAAACGATCTGGCCTCCATGCTGATCCTCACCGGTTTCGGGTTAAATACGGCCTTCCTTCCCTTGCATACCTGGCTGCCAGATTCCTACCCCGAAGGGACGGTCACGGGGAGCGTGTTTTTATCTGTGTACACGACCAAGACCGGGCTCTATGTCCTGGCCCGGTGCTTTGCGGGAGCGGACGGAGTTGCCTTCATGGGCGGGGCCATGGCTGTGTACGGGGTCATTTTCGCTCTCCTGCAAAACGACGTCCGCCGTCTCCTGTCCTACCACATCGTCAGCCAAGTGGGTTACATGGTGGCCGGAGTAGGCCTCGGAACGGATCTGGCAATCAACGGCAGTATCGGTCACGTCTTCAACCATATCCTCTACAAAGCCTTGCTGTTCATGTGCATGGGAGCGGTGATCTTCCGCACCGGGAGGAGAAAGCTCACCGAATTGGGCGGACTGGCCCGGAAGATGCCCGTGACTACTTTAACCTGCGTCATCGCAGCCCTGTCTATTTCCGGCGCTCCCGGGTTCAATGGCTTTGTGAGCAAAGGGATGGTGATCTCAGCGGCCGCAGAGAAACACGATGCCTTGTTAGAATTGTTGCTTGTTTTGGCATCCGTGGGCACTTTCCTCTCCTTCATCAAGCTTTGTTACTTTACGTTCTTCGCCAAAAATAAGGCCCTGGAGGCCCGGGAAGTCCCCTGGCCCATGCAACTGGCCATGGCCGCCACCGCTTTCCTGTGCGTGTTCATCGGCGTCTATCCACAGAGCCTCTATCAGTTTCTTCCCTTCCCGGTAGTTTACCAGGCTTACACCCCTTTTCATGTCGTCGGAGTGATTCAGCTCTTTCTTCTTGCCGGGCTGGTATTTGTTCTGGCTCAAAGGCATTTTGCCCCCCACCGGGGGATAGCCCTGGATTTTGATTATTTCTACCGCCTGGGCGGCCGTTTCTTCCTCTGGTTTTGCAGCGCTGTCCTGAACGCTGCCCGCCTCGGATTACAAGAGCGCTTCGCCCGTGTGGTCCGGGCCACGGTGCACTTCAGTCGGGATCCCCTCTGGCTGGCAGAAGCGGCGACAAGATTCATGGAGTTGAAAATTCACGAAGGGTTCTCCCTTGGCTCCAAGCATGAGATCGATGAACTGAGGTCAGAGTTTAAAGAAGTGCGCAAAATGGGCAGGGCTTATGACGAAAATTTCTACAGACGCCCCATCGGCATCGGCGTGTTTTTGGCGCTGGGTTTCTTCTTTATCCTCGTCTTAATCTATCTTAAGGCTTAAAAATCCCTTGTGCCCCGGGGATGGCCTCAAGTTTTCCGCTTTGTTCTCTCCACCTTCACACTTGGGTACCTTTCCTTTCGTGGCCTAGGCGGAACGCCTTTACGCCTGGGCCTGATACCCCCCTGGATAATTTATTTTACCCCATAATCTACTACCTGAATATGCGGTGAGCATCGCTGGCCCTTGTAATTTTTCTCCGTGTGGATTAATATATCGCCAGCTTCATGAAGCGCTCGCGCCCCGGATGGCCAGCTTCCTTCTGGTGACTGCGGAAGGAGGGGTTTTAGGAGATGGACGAAAAAATAGCCGCCGGAAGAAAGGATTGGGAATCCCGATGCCTGAAGAAGCCGCCGGAGAAGATCGAAAGCACTTCGGGGATGGACATTTACATCGTCTATTCGCCCGCGGAAATTCCCGATTCAAGTTAAGCCCCCTCACCCTTCCCCTCTCCCCCGCAAAGGGGGAGAGGGCGGGGGTGAGGGGGAAGGATAAAAAAGGAAATTCCTATACAATTCAATTATTTGACGGATATAAGTTTCCCGGGGGAGTACCCTTTTACGCGGGGAATCCAGCTCAGTCGCTCGCAATGACCCAACAAAGGTTAGGACACAGTCTCTCTCGAGGGGGAGATGGCAGGACGGGGGGACAATTTTAGGCACTTTTTGAAAGGAGGGTTCCCATGGCGGTTTCAGCGTATGTCTTAATTCGGGTAGAAGCGGACAAGACGAAAAGTGCTTTCGAAAATCTGACCAAGCTAAAAGGGGTCAAAATGGCTCACACGGTTACCGGACCTTTTGATATAATCCTATTAGTGGAAGCCAAGACCCTCCACGAATTGGGGGATGTGATTCTTACCAAGATTCGGGGGGTGGAGGGAATTTCCCGGACGATGACCTGCGTCACAGTAGAGACAGGTTGAAAATAAAGAATTTCATATTTCAAGTTTAATGAACTCGTAAACAGTCCCTGTAGGGGCGGGCTTTATGCCCGCCCGCAACCCTGGCGAATCAGAGTCATCGGGCGGGGGTGAACCCCGCCCCTACGAAAAGAATATTTCCCGGTATGCGCAATTATTTACGACGTTATGTATAGTTCTTTCCACGAGTAATAAGTTCCCTGGACTCCGGTTCCCGGATTTAGGCATTCCGGGACAAGCTTCACCGGAGTGACGACTTTTTACGAGACCTTCAAATTTCAGGTTTTAGGTTTTATATTGGCTGACAGCTGATGGCGAAAGCTGAAAGCTCATCAAGGAAAGGAAGTGAGAACATGAAGGGAGAGGGCCGGTTTCGTTTCACTGCGGAAGAAGCTTTTTCCATCCCGGGGCGGGGCCTCGTGGTCACGGGCAAGGTGGAAGAAGGTTCGATCTCTGTGGGCACAGAGATCGGGTTCCTGGCAACGGATGGAAAACGGATCAGCGCCCTGGTGGTCGCGATCGAGATTTCCCGCCGCCTGGTGGAAGAAGCAAAGGTGGGACAGCGGGCCAGCATTCTGCTGCAAGGGGTGAAAAAAGAGCAGATCACCCTGGGAACGGTTTTACAGGATGTGCCCGTCGCTCCGGTTGCCACCTCCGCGCCGCCTGTGCTGTACTCCCCTCCGCCGGTTGCCGCGGCTCCTCCCACGACCTCCGGGGGAGAGCCCATCCAGCCCTCTTCCAGTTCATGGAGGACGATTCTTTTTATCATAATCGGGATCCTGGTTATTTTAGGCATATTATATCTTCAGGGGAAATGGGATCCGAAGAAGTGGGACCCAAAGAAGTGGGACCCAAGGAAGAGGATTACCAGTATTCAGCCGCTAAAAAGCAGCGATCAGCAATCAGCTAATGGATCAAAGTCAATACCTATTCGCTTTGAAAACTTTAGGCACTTAGCTTGGAGGGTATGAATGGAGAAAGTCAGACTGGGCCGGACGAACCTGATCGTGACCAAATTGGGATGGGGAGGAATTCCGATCCAGCGGGCGGAAGAGGCCCAAGCGGTTTCCGTCATCCGGGCCGTGGTAGATATGGGCGTGGACCTATTAGACACAGCCCGCGGGTATACCAATAGCGAGCGCAAGGTCGGATTGGCCCTGCAAGGAATAGACAGGCCCGTTATCCTTTCCTCGAAATCTCCCGTAAGAACCGATAAAATCTATGACCAGGTCTACGAAAGTCTCAAGCAGTTGCAGGTGAAAAAAATCCATATTTATCACCTGCACAACGTCTCCAAACTCGAAGATTATGAGAAAGTCATGAGCCCGGGAGGGGCCTTCGAAGGGTTGCAGCGGGCACGCGATGAGGGGCTGATTGACCATATCGGCCTGACCAGTCATAGTTTAGATGTATTGGAACGGGTGCTCGGAGAGAATCGCGTCGAGGTCATTATGACCTGTTACAGCTTCCTCGAGCCCGAAGCCGCCAATAAAGTTCTTCCCCTGGCCCGGGCCAAAGATGTCGGCGTCTTGACGATGAAACCCTTCTCCGGCGGAGTGATCGAGGAGGCCGGCCCGGCTTTACGCTTTGTCCTTTCCACGCCGGATATCGTACCCATCCCCGGCTCGGAAACGGTGGAAAGGGCCCGGGAGAATTGGAAGGTCTTCAAAGAAGGTCTTCCCGACCATAGACTCACCGAGGAAGATCAAGCCCGGATTAAACAGGTCCGGCAGGAATTTAACCGGCAATTCTGCCGCCGCTGCGATTATTGCCAGCCCTGCTCGCAGAATATCAACATTCAGATGGCCATGGGGCTGCCGGCGGTCATCAAACGGTTTCCCCACGAGGAAGTGGGATGGATAAAGGATGTAATCGAGAAAGCCAGGAACTGTACGGAATGCGGAGATTGCCTGCCGCGCTGCCCCTATCAACTGCCCATCCCGGAGCTGATCAAGAAAAATCTAGAGTGGTTCGACAGTCTGAAAAAATAGCGATCCGCGTTCAGGGATCTCGCATCTTTCATGCAAAAGCTGAAAGCTGAAACCCATAGTGAACGACTTACTAAGGAGTCCATAATTGACCAGACATATTCTTTCGAAATCTCCCCTGACCCCTCTTTTCCAAAGAGGGGAAATTCCTCCCTTTTGTAAAGGGAGGGAAGGAGGGATTTAGTATTCAGCGTCTATATAATTATGGACTGGCTAATAAATAAATTGACATTTGGTTCTGATTGTTTCGCCCCCCCACCCCACCCTCCCCCTCGAGGGGGGAGGGGAGGAAGGGGGTGACCGCCGTGCAAGGTCAGTGGGTCAGAATGACTACTTTATTTGGCCGTTCACTATAGTGATGTGATTTATGTTTTTTTTCATTTTGATCAATATTATCAGCCTGGCCGTTGCCCTGTGGGTTTTTTACGATTCCCAGAAGCGGGGGTATACCGTATCACGCGGCCTCCTCTGGGCGGTCGGTGTTTTTTTCGTTCTGATCGTTTTCCTACCTCTTTACCTGGCTGCCCGAAAGAAAAAAGAGAGAATGCAGGCGGCGGCCCGAGAAGCCTCTGCCCTTCCCACGTTGAGTTTATGCTTTTATTGCCGCCAAGGCTATGAAGGCAACCCCACCGTTTGCCCCCATTGCGGGCAGAATTTGAAAATGTGACGATCCCAATATTACCGTTGGCTGACACCGAAAATTACCGTGACACCGAAAGCACCGGAAGGAAATTTTTCCCTGACACCGAAATTTTTCCCCGCCGAACGAGGGCAACGCCGACTTATGAACTTGCTTTTGTCGGTAATCCCGTATTGCGGTAACTTTCACCTGGGATCTTCCCCGGATCGCCGTAGGCGATATTTACCCGTTTGCCCCATTCCGGGCCATTTACTGGGCCTTG
>Ga0315289_10016487_pt1 | contig 10180 bp, 10 predicted proteins | sample YL17G11_40_MG_FD_203452 | JGI IMG/M metagenome (GOLD analysis project Ga0315289, IMG submission 203452) | Sediment microbial communities from Yellowstone Lake, YNP, Wyoming, USA - YL17G11_40 | ecosystem: Environmental > Aquatic > Freshwater > Lake > Sediment | place: USA: Wyoming | collected...
TCCGCGACGACAAGCGGAAAGTGACAGCGCGGGACGGTGTCCTTGTCGGCGAGGTGAGCGAGAGCGAGGGGGGCGTGGTGAAGAAAAGAAGGCTGTATGCGACCGGCGGTGAGTATGCCCTTGCGGATGTCACGGGTTCCGGAATCCGAATGAGTGGTTCGGGGAAAGCATCCAACTTTGTGGTGCTGGGAAACCAGATCACACAAGAGGTGGCCCGCGCCTGCATCAGGGAGCACTGGAACAACGGCACCACCCACGATGCAATCCGGGTCATCATGCTCGCGATGGAGCGGGCATCGGCCACCACCGCATCCGTCAGCGCATTATACACCCTGGTCCAGACTCCTGCAACGGCCAGCCTCTCTGCGGTCATCGAACGGGACGGCAGGGATTAACGTGGACATTCCTCCACGCTTTACCGGAATTCAGAACAACATGCTCCCGGTGCTGATTTTGATAGCCCGGGTCATTATTCCGGGGGGTTGCGTTAACCTGACAACTGTTGTACCATTGGGTGGATGTTCTTATCTCAAAAATCCCGGCAATCCGGATAAAACCTGCGGTATCCCTGATGAAAAAACCATCAGTGCAGTCCGGGATAAATTCTCTGTTCTTGGTGAAGCGGTAAAAAATATTCCAGATGACATCCGCCGGAAATATCCGGCTATCGCAAAGATATGGCAGGAATGAGGGATATCCTGACGCATGCCTAGTATCGAACAGACACAAATCCTCTCTCTACCGCCAGTGTGAAACGTATTCCTGTATCTGTGTAAAAAAACCATAATGCAAAATTTTATCTATTATTTTGTATTACAATACTAAACAACAGAGTATGACGGTAAAGGATGCAGTCCTCCAGCAGAAGAGAGAGCTCGATCTCCGGATAAAGGAGCGTTACATACCGCGTGATGTCGTCATCCGGGATACGGAGAGTTCGCTCGTCAAAATAGTGATCGGTCCGCGGAGAGCGGGAAAATCGTTTTTTGTCACACGGTACCTGATGGAGAACGGGCTGTTCGGGTATGTGAATTTTGACGACGAACAACTCACCGGCCCACAGAAAATTCCGGATCTCCTGGCCGCGGTAAAAGACCTGTACGGGGGGACGAGGACCTTGCTGCTTGATGAAGTGCAGAATATACCAAAATGGGAACTTGTCGCAAACCGGCTTGCACGACAGGGCTACAACCTCTATATTACCGGGAGCAATGCCCACCTGCTCAGTAAAGAACTCGCAACACACCTCACCGGACGGCACACCGTTACCACCATTTTTCCGTTCTCGTTTGAAGAATATCTGCGGATAAACGGGGGAGAATATACCGAAAGCGAATACCGGGGATGCCTTGAAGACTATTCCCTCAAAGGGGGCTTCCCCGAACCGCTGATGACAACCATCGACCGGAAAGATTACCTTATCCGGCTTTTTGACGCAGTGGTGTATAAAGATATCATACGGAGGTACCAGGTCCGTTCCTCTTCCGGATTAGGTGACCTTGCGCAGTATCTCTGTTCCAACGTCTCGCATGAATATTCTCTCCATGGTCTCTCACGAGTGACCGGATGCCGGAGTGATCGTACCGTAGGCAAATACCTCAAGTACCTTGAGGAAGCGTTCCTTTTTTTTTCTGTTCCAAGGTTCTCCTATACAGTGAAAACCCAGGTATCGGCAAATAAAAAAATATATTGCATTGATAACGGGTTTGTTACCGCAAAAGGGTTCCGGTTTTCAGAAAACCGGGGGAGTCTTTTTGAAAACCTTGTGGCAGTTAGTCTGAGGCAGCGTGAACTCCGTGGTGAACTGAATCTTTTTTACTGGAAAAACACGCAACAGGAGGAAGTTGATTTTGTTGTACAGCGCAACGGCCGTGTCACCGAACTTATCCAGGTCTGCACCGATATCCGTAACGAAAAGACACTGCGCCGTGAGGTGCACGCACTCTTAAAAGCCGGTCATGACACAAACTGCAAAAGACTCCTGGTCTTATCCATGGATGAGGAGAGAGAAAGCAGGGAAGAATGGTTTGGCATACGGGGTATCATCCGGTTCATCCCGCTCTGGAAATGGCTCTTATTAAGGAAGTGACCTCTCCCCTCCAGATCCATACCCTCTCCTCAATTTTTTTTGAGTGATTATAATCCGGCAAAAGCATGGATTTATATCAGAGTGTAGTACTCTGCGCCCGATGGAAGATCTCTTTAGATATTTTTTTTCGGACCAGATTTGATAAGAATCCAATGGATTCTTCGACTGGTATTAACGCAGCCTTGCCCTGCTTTTTAAAAAATCAGGACATCGGAGAAAATTAAAAAAAAATTGCCTGTATGCCTGTTTGCTCTTGTGAGACACGCCGGATCATATCCGGCGCGGAGAACCAATACCGTATCCTGCCAACTTCAGGATGACCGATCATCCGTGTGCTGACATTACAGACACAGTTCATATAGTTTTCCGCTATCTGACGTCAATTTGGGCAGGTTCAAAACGCCCTATCAACCGGATAAAAACGTATCCGGAATTTTAAGGCAGGATGACGGAAACCCACAATACCCATACCTTGTTTGACATTGAACCTACTGCTTTTTTAAAAAAATGGGAGGGGGTACTGCTGCCCGGGCACGTATTCCGGGCTGTACCGGAGGAGAGGGCGCCCGTTGCCGGGGATATTTTCAGGATCCCCGCTCTCCCCTGCGTTCGGCATAGGAGATCTCGCTGCTCTTTTTGGGGCGGGCGCTCTCTTTGGAATTGTCCTCCTTTGATACATCACCGTCGGGGATGAACTCGATATCGTGATCCCCACCTGCACCTCTACGGTCACCGGCCGGGGTGTGCCGCTGCCCGGTGAATGCAAACCTGCTGCGGGCCATGAGGGGGGCTCCGTCCCGGCGCCCGGTGCCGGCAGGAGCCATGCGGGGTTCTGCCTCCGCCTCGCCTTCGAGTCGTTCGGTGAACATCAGGAACTGCAAAAAAGCCTCCGGTTCACGGAACACCGACGTGTCAATCCTCTCTGTCACCATGGTCCGGTCCACCGTCCCGAACCACCCGCCCGTCCGCACCGTGATGGCGTCGCGGGAATCCTCGAAAACGTAGACCCGTTCGATCTCGCCGTGGCGCCCCCACGCGGTCTCCGAGATCCCGTTCTCCTCAAAGGTGAAGATCTTGCCGACTGCCCCATACTGCCCGCCCTCACGGACCGCGATCTGCCGCCCGCCGTTCTCGTACCTGAATGTCCGGGGCCGCTGCCCGAACGCGAATGTCTCTTCGAGCATCCCGTACCGGTCGAAAATGAACCGTCGCAGGACCTTCTCCGGCCGGGCCGGGTCGCGCTCTGTCATCATGTCCGACGCATGGTCGAAGAGATAGAGCCGTCGCAGGTTTTTTCCTGCATCAAGCACCCGCACCCCGCTGCTTCCGTACTCGTAGAACCGGACGACCGCCCCCTGCCGGGTCCCGGCATGTTCTGTGATGACTGCATCTGCCATGTCAATGTTCCCCCCGTGTATGCACTGGTTTTCCAGTGTTATTTTCTATTCGGAGAAATACTTTGTTCTCCGATGGCGCTATGGCAGCATTCGTCATGGCGCCCGTTCGCCAGGGATTGTTGACGGTTTTTCCCCCGGTACCATGCTCCGGTGACCTGATCGTTCCTGCCGGTATACAGACAAGAATAACAAAATTGAACACTGAACTGTACAAAAAGAGATAGTACCGGGTGGGTCGCATTGGAATTCGACAACAACGTCCTGATCATCGGGTATGGCGCCGTGGCACGGTGCACGCTCCCCGTGCTCTTAAAGCACGTGAACATACCGTTCGAGAATATCACGATCATCGATTTCGAGGACAAGGCAAAAGAGCTCAAGGCGTGGACAACGCGGGGGATGCGGTTTTTCCAGAGAAAAGTCACGCCCGAAAACCTCACCCAGATCCTCTCCGATTACCTCGAGCCGGGCGGGCTGCTGATTGACCTTGCCTGGAATATCGACTGCTGCGCAATACTGCAGTGGTGCCATGACCATCACGTCCTGTACATGAATACGTCGGTTGAAGTCTGGGACTCTTATGGCGAGCGGTTCACCGCAAGCCCGTACGAGAAGTCCCTGTACCACCGGCAGATGAATCTCCGGGACCTCACAAAGGACTGGAAGAATGCGACCACCTGCATCGTCGACCACGGTGCCAACCCCGGCCTGATCTCGCACTTTGCCAAGCAGGGGATGCTCGATATCGCGAACCAGATGCTCGACGACGGGATCGCACCCGACCCGGAGCGGATGAAGAGGCTTGTGCGGGAGCAGGCGTTTGGTGAGCTTGCGATGGAGGCCGGGGTGAAAGTCATCCACTGCTCGGAGCGCGACACGCAGGTCTCCCGCTCCCCCAAACAGGTCGACGAGTTTGTCGGGACGTGGAGCATCGAGGGGCTGCGCGAGGAGGGGACGGCTCCTGCGGAGATGGGATGGGGCACCCACGAGAAGGAGCTCCCGTACAACGCCCACGTGCCCCCGGTCGGGCCACAGAACCAGATCATGCTTGCCCAGATGGGGATGAACACCTGGGTCAGGTCCTGGGTGCCCCAGCAGGAGATCGTCGGGATGATGATACGGCACGGGGAGGCGTTCGGCATCTCGGACCGCTGGTCGGTTGTACGGGACGGAAAGGTTGTCTACCGGCCGACGATGCACTACGCGTACATGCCGTGCGACGGCACGATCGCATCGCTCTACGAGCTCCGGGGCAGGAACTACGAGCTCCAGCCGAAACTGCGGATCATGACCGACCGGGAGATCATCGGTGGGGTGGACATGCTCGGGGCGCTCCTGATGGGCCACCCGTACAAATCGTGGTGGACGGGGAGCATGCTCAGCATCGAGGAGTCGAGCAAGCTGGCGCCCGGGCAGAACGCAACGACAGCCCAGGTCGCGCTCGGGGTTGTGACAGCCGTGATGTGGATGATCCGGCACCCGCACCAGGGGTTCTGCCTGCCCGATGACCTGCCCCACGAGTTCGTGCTGAAGATTGCACGGCCGTACCTGGGAGAATTTTATTCCGGGCCGTCGGACTGGACACCGTTAAAGAACAGGACGGTCTATTTCCGGGAGAGCAAGGAGAACGATATCGACCCTGCGGATCCCTGGCAATTCAAAAACTTCTTATTCGTGCAATGAGTGAGTTCATGTAATGACAAAAAGTGACGAGGGTGCACCAAAGGAGACAAAAAAGGAGGGGCATGACAACGGCGTCCACCGTCTCGGCAGGGCGGCACGCGACATGTTGCAGAAGCTCGCATCTGAGCACGGGACCCCGATCTTTGTGATCGACCACGACAGGATCCGGCAGAATTACCGTGAGTTCAAGGATCTCCTCCCCTTTATCCAGGTCTACTACGCCGTCAAGGCAAATTCAACCCCTGAGATCCTGCAGACGCTGTACCGGATGGGCTGCAGCTTTGATGTCGCGTCCATGCCCGAGTTCATGATCGTCTATGAAAATATCAAAGATATGCCTGATGCGCAGCGGCAGGACTGGATCTGGGACAAGATCATCTACGCAAATACGATCAAGCCGGTAGAGACCCTGCAGGTGCTCGACCAGTACAAACCGCTTGTCACCTTCGATAACAGCGAGGAACTAAAAAAGATCCGGCAGTACGCCCCCCATGCCGGCCTCGTGCTGCGGATCCGGGTCCCGAACACCGGTTCCATGGTCGAGCTCTCCTCCAAGTTCGGGGCGCACCCGGGCGAGGCCGTCGACCTGATCGCCGCTGCGTTTACAGCAGGGCTTGTGGTGGAAGGCCTGAGCTTTCATGTCGGCAGCCAGTGCACGAACTTCGAGAACTACGTGCAGGCGCTCAACCTCGCCTCAAACATCATCAAGGAGGCGGAGAGCCGAATGGGACAACGGATCAAGATCCTTGACATCGGCGGGGGTTTCCCGGTGAAGTACCACCGCGGGGTCAGGTCTCTAAAGACCCTGACAAAGAGACTGGACGCCGAGATCAAACGGCTCTTCCCGCCCGACATGGAGATCCTTGCCGAGCCCGGGAGGTACCTTGTGGCAAACTCCTGCACGCTGGTTGCCAAGGTGATCGGGAAAGCGTTCCGCGACGGCAAGCCCTGCTACTATATCAACGACGGGATCTACCATACCTATTCGGGGCAGATCTTTGACCACTGCCTGTACCCGGTACTGGCGTTCCGGGAAGGGGAGAAGCAGATCTCCGCGGTCTTTGGGCCCACCTGCGACGCGTTCGACACCATCACGCTCTCCGCAGAACTACCGGAGCTGGAGATCGGCGACCTGGTCTATTCGGAAAATATGGGGGCGTACACGATCGCCTCATCCACCTTCTTCAACGGGTTCCCGCCGGCAAAGATCGTGCATATCAACAAGTGAATTTTTTTGTGGGGGCAATTCGCCGGTTGATTATTGGCCGAAATTGGTATTTGTGGTTTTTTTATGAGAGCTGCTCTCTGATGAGTGAAAAGGGAGGGAGTGTGACACCTTCCGCAGGAATTCCGGTGGTTAGTTTTATATAACGATATCCTCTATCAGAATAGTGTGAAAAACGTCTCCAACTGTAAGAAAACCGAAGCTGGCGTGGCACTGGTCTGGCAGGATGGCAAAAAGGAAAAATGCGAAGTCTTTTCTTTTTCAGAATTGGACGATATGAGGATTAACGTACAGGATTTGATAGAACATCCCGACCTGTACCGGATTGATTTGCAGGAGCACAAAATATATCAGAGCCAGGTGGGTCGAAACGCGTATTAGAAGTCCTGTTCAACACTTCCCCCTCAGTACGATGCATCCGGGTCAGTCTTTTTTCCTGATGTTCTTCTCGCGCACCTGGTCCATTGTATCATCTGATATCTGGATGAGCATGCTGCCACAGGTCGGACACCGCCGGGTTTTATGCACGCTCATCTGCTTATACTCCCTTTTACACACGGGACAGTAATTCATGGCTGGTTCCCCACGACTGCGTCCCCTTTAAAAATCATTCAGCAGCTGTTCCTTTCGGCCCTTTTTTCTTCGGGCTGGTGCCCAGTCCTTGTGCGATAACCAGTATGGCGCAGCAGGTATCAAAAGACCATGCACAGTCCTTTCCAATGCACGGGATTTCAATAAGCATCCCCTCATTATTGACCGCAGACCCGAACTTCAACGGACACATTTTCCTTGATGGCATAAAGAAGAGTTGACTGTACCGTAATGAACCTTTCTTCTCCATAAAAACCCGGGCCAACCCATCATGCTATACACTCAGACCACCAATACTATAAGAACCATAAACGGTTTTGACACTGCGATCGCCCCCACCGGGATGCACCTTTAACGCCGGTCGTTTCACATACCATACAAAACCCTTTTTGCCTGTACGAATCGGTCAAAAAATCAGATTGCATTTTTTATTCCGATCGAAAGAGAACAACGATACAAAGAATGAAACAATGATACAACACTCAATAAAACCTGAGATTATGGGAACGAGAACCGGGTATGTTATCCGGTTCACCTGTCCTGTCTGCTTTAAAGAGAATGCGATCGTCAACAAAACGCCAAGGGACCATTTCAGGGATACACGGGATGCCACGTGTAAACACTGCAGGAAACGTTGCAATGTCCTGACACCGGGGACGAATGTTACACCGGCACTGTCGTATGTGCAGTCGTACTTCGAATGCACAAAATTACAGTAAACCCCGGGCCCCGTCAATCAGTTCGATGGAGTACCGGTGGGGATAATCAACTTTTTTTTTCGCCAGCGTTCCCAGGATGTAAAACCCAAAACGGGTCTCCCTGATCCGGTTGCTGTGTAAAAAATTCAGCATGGCACTGATAGACTGGGAGGCTTTCCCGGACAGGTGATGAAATTTTGCAATATCCCGCGCAGTTACGTCAGCATGCGTGATATTTTTCTTGAGTAAATAATCGCAGATAATGGCTGCACAGTGGTATCGTTGTCTGGAATCTGTCCGCATGTGCGCCATTGTCGCTCCTTTCTCTTTCAGCTTACAGGTATTGGTTGTATCGGAGAATATAGTTGTGTATCATTTTCCAATGTAAGAAAACTAAAAAAAAAAATGACGATCTCTTCTCCATGGTATCATATGCCAAGGCGGTCAGAGAACCTCTGAAAGTGACATACCCGAAGAAATTGTATGATCTCTCCTCGTGTCAGTCAGTGCCCTTTTAAAAGACCATTTCATCAGGTTCTCTCTTTTCAAGGCGCTGTGTCCCGGCAGGCCGGGCAGTTCAGCGCATAGTCCCGGATCCCCTCGTTCCACGGGGTGAAACTGGTGCAGACCCTCGGCTTGGCGCCATGGATCCTGCAGTATGCCTTCCCGTCATCAGCAAAAAAGAAGAACGGGCAGTGCCGGATCTTCCTGCCTTGTATCGAGACCCAGTAGTCGATGCCGGCGATGTGCGGGAGATCTTCAACAGACATATCCAGCCCGTTCTTTTTTCTCCCGTCAACAAACCTGATGCCTACATGCTGCAGGATATCTTTTCGGCCCTGCGTGATCCACGGGATGAGATCTTCGATAATCCCCTTCTGCCCCCACCCCCACTTCTCACAGCACCGTCCGCATTGGAGGCAGTCCTGAGTCGGGGGCATGATGGTCACTCCATGATAATACACCGGATGAGGTGGCAGCCGTTTGTTCCTGACTGATCGTTTTTAGACCGAAGGTTCAATATTCTTGCTGGTCCGGCAGGTATTGGCATCCCTTCTGGATGAGATGCGATGCCAGGGTATTTTTTTATTCTGCCCCCACCCCCCGGTTGGATTACACCACTGTTATTATACCTTTTCATCATAGTACCCTGTGTAAAAAGAGTGATTGATTCATGGAAAAAACACGACCTATTGGCGTTACTATCCTGGCTTTTCTGGCCATTCTCGGTGCCGTTAATGCATTCATCTATACATTACAGATGTTACATCTGCTTCCAACGTACATCGGGCCTGTTGCAATCTGGCAGTTCAGCCTGATCGGGGCTTTTTTCTGGGGTCTGTTGGCCTTCATATGGCTTGGAGTATTCGGGGCCCTTTGGGTAGTCCATCCGCAGGGATGGCTGTTTATGGTGTTGATTGCAGTTTTTGATCTTATTTACGGAATTATCTGCGTGCTTGGAGGTTCATCCTGGGAGGCAATGGCACCGATGATCATTATCTGCGCACTGGTATTGATCTACTGCATGTTGCCCGGCACAAAGCAGGCATTCGGGATTCCCCCATAGACTGATACCCCAGTCCCAAAAATCCATTTCTTCTTTTCTCTCTTCGCTATCTGAAGTACACCGACCTGCTACAATGTCATGGTATAAAAATCACGAGAAGGTTCCCTGAAAAAAACCACAATACCATGAAGGGTGCGGATACCAGTACCGGATATATTTTCCTTCTTTTGCCGTGGAATTATAGTCCTTTTTCCTCCAGGTTGCAGATATCTTTAATTGAAGTCTGGTACTCTGATATAGTATGAAAAAAATTATTGCACTCGTTGTCGGCATTTTAATGCTGACGGTCTGCTTTGCAGGTTGTACGAGCCAGCAAGTCACACCGGCTCCGGTCCAGACCAAAGGCCCCGTTACGATACAACCCTCCACCGCTTTCCCGGTCGGTGTTGAGTGGAGGCTGACCACCTACCTCAACAGAGCGAATGTTCTGTCTTCCGTGACGGGTATTAAACCGGTTACTGCATTATTTGATTCATCAGGAAAGTTGTCCGGTTCTGCAGGGTGCAACCAGTACACTGCAACCTATTCGGTATCAGGAACGAGCATCACAATTTCTCAGCCTGCAACCACGCTGATGGCATGTGAGGAATCAGTGATGCAACAGGAGAGCACGTATCTTGCGGACCTGACAAAAGCATCCAGCTACAGCAACACCCCCGGTGATACCCTCACATTCTTCGATGCTTCAGGTGCTGTCATCCTTGTGTACAAACGTCCTGTTGATGCATCCGCGGGACAACTCCCGATTGTCGGTGTCTGGGACCTGTTCTCCTATAACAACGGAAAGGGAGGCATTGAGACGGTAATCATCGGGAGCACAACCACCGCGGATTTTGGGGCGGACGGGAAACTTGCCGGCTCTGCCGGGTGTAACCAGTATTCTGCAACTTACACGACCAGCGGGCAGGAGATCACCATTACCCAGCCAGC
>Ga0315289_10016489_pt1 | contig 10180 bp, 8 predicted proteins | sample YL17G11_40_MG_FD_203452 | JGI IMG/M metagenome (GOLD analysis project Ga0315289, IMG submission 203452) | Sediment microbial communities from Yellowstone Lake, YNP, Wyoming, USA - YL17G11_40 | ecosystem: Environmental > Aquatic > Freshwater > Lake > Sediment | place: USA: Wyoming | collected...
CAAGACTCTTCATTCGGCAGCCTGACATGCCCATCTTGAAGATGCCACGCCGTACTTGCCGCTCCATTCTTTAGAGGTATCGCTATGGCCGCACCCTATGTCCATTCGCACGCATTGGTCGACTCCGACCAGGTCGGTCAGGACACCAAGATTTGGGCTTTCGCACAGGTGATGAAGGGCGCAAAAATTGGCCAGTCTTGCAATATCGGTGGCCACGCCTTTATCGAAGGTGGTGCCGTCATCGGCGACCGAGTGACGATTAAAAACCAGGTGATGGTCTGGGACGGGGTAACGATCCAAGATGACGTCTTTGTCGGGCCGGGCGTGATCTTCACCAATGATCGTCAACCTCGTAGTCCGCGGATGCAAGGGGTGCCAGCGGTTGCTGAAAGATACCATCATAAAGCTTCGTGGCTTGTTTCGACGGTCATTGAACGCGGTGTCAGTATCGGTGCCGGAGCTGTTATAACGCCAGGTGTGACCATCGGAGCCTATAGCATGATCGGGGCAGGGGCTGTGGTCACCAAGTCGACAGCGACCCACAGTTTGATGCTAGGTAATCCTGCTGTCTTGGCTGGTTGGGTGTGTTTGTGTGGGAGGCGTTTAGATCGGAGCAGGGCGATGCCGGGGCCGACTGAGGTGAGTTGTGAGTGTCTGGGGTAAACATTCTCCAGACCAAAGTTGGCTGGTCCAAACCTTTATTAATCGCGACAACCAACCAGATCTTGTCTTTGAATTCGAAGGAGTGCCTTAACGGCCACCACCGATGCCTCCTTCAGTCTCAGCAACCAAGCATATCAAGATCCATTCAGTGATTTCTTTGTTCGACATCCTAGATATACACGGCTTGGAGATCGCAAATATTATCGAGTCTATGCCAGAAAAAGACCGTGAATGACGTCACGTTTTATACGTGTTTGAGTGTGCATGTCTACCCAGGTTGTCCGTTCAATAGACGAATAGGCGCCGTTAACCAGTCGATGTATAATGAGAATGTCCATTCTAGCATTAGCCAAGTAATCGATGTCGTTAAAGGCGGCACATTCTCCTCCCATCCTTGCCAAGTCTATCCAAAACCGGTCCCCCTCCACCCGCCTGATTAGATCGCCTATGAATGCCGGTAAGAGTCTTGTACTAAAGTCTCACGAGACGCGAAGGAAGCCGACATTAAGACGGGATTTTTGGCTTTGATTCCTTCACAGCTCAGCTGACTCAAATTCTGTAGCGCGATGATTTAAGATGGCGATATTCATATTTTGAACGACTATTTTTCAATAATAGCCATTAAGAAAATGTCATTCTTGACCCATTTAGCAAGTAGAACACAGTAAATGGCCAACTCAAGATTAGGCAGGTTGCATTCTACCGCATGGGGGGACTTATTCGCATTGCTCATGCATAAATCCTGGAAGATTTTATCTAACTCTATCGCTAGGAGATTTCTGCAATCTAGAAAGGGGTGTCTACCATGGATCGTAAGACATTACAGAACCGTGCATTTTCGAGCCTAGTCTATATCTGTCAGCGCGACTCTTTAGCGCTGCTAGTAGTGGCTGTTGTCAGCTATATCAGTCTAACTGGTATTGTGCCGCTAACCTACGACGAAGCAGCTAACTACCAGATATTTTCCTCCCGCGGCTACGCATTTGTCCTGACAAACTATAGTCTGCCAAATAATCATGTGTTTTTTACGCTTCTACAAAGCCTACTGCCAGGATCTATGGTCGATGCTGCGCCGCGCTGCCTTCGCATCATCAACGCAATCACCAGCGCTGCTCTGATCATTGTGATCTCGCGAGTCATGCAAAGAGCTATTGATACAAGTGGTGTCGTGCCTACAAAGTTTCGTGCCTTGCTTGGGACAGCGGCAAGTATTTGCGTGCTCTTTGCTTCCCCGCTTTTCATCATTTATCTGTTCATTGCGCGAGGCTATCTCCTAGGATCGGTGATTCTATTCGGCTCATCCCTGCTGGCGATCAAGGCGACGCGTTTTGCACCCCACGTCCTTGGAGTCGGAGTTGCACTAGCAGCATGGTGCGTCCCCACCTTTGCTTTTGCGGCGCCAGGTATGGCCTTGGCCATATTTTTCACGGAAAAGGGCTCGGTTGCAAGCCGCTTTGCCAAGACCATTCTCAGCGGCGTGGTTAGTTCAGCCGTCCTTGGTTTGGTCTATTTGCCAATCATCGAGCAAATGCGGGAGCAAAGCGACAAGTGGACCAAGCCATTGCCGTTCGGTGGATTCACTTGGTCTCATTTCGAGCTCGCCACCAGCCTCGCGAGTTCGTGGGCAGGGGCTCTGCTGCTAATGATCACTTTAATGGCTGTTGCCGTTGGCCTGTACAGTAAAGGAGCTACATCATTGCTACGACTAGCCCTAGCGATGACAGCTGCGGCATTGAGCTTTTATCTTGTTGCTGAGGTGCTTAATGCAGCCGGTCTATGTCCAGCACCGTTCTTGCGAAATGCCCTATTTATACCGCCATTTATTTGGACGGCATTGTTCATAGCCGCTCTTGCTCTTGCGAGCAAGCCGCTGAAAGCTGTTGTGTTTGCAATCTTGATTTCCAATGCTGGGATAAACATTTCCGCATTTTACTCAAGCTTTATTAGCGGGGATCCAAACAGCTTTCCAACATTTTCGATTCAATCAGCCACCCCATTTGAGCGAGCGTGGAAGTCACTTGCTACGCCCGAAGATCAGATTTACTGTGGCGGCAACGCCATTCCGGTTTGCCAAGCCTATGGTCCGCTGGTGGCCCGGCATGTTACCTTCGTCAAGGAAATACCAAAGTTGCCCTGTCTTCAGGGGCAGTGGCCACCCAGCGACGAAACCGGCGTTCTGGTTCTCAGGGGTGACAAGGCATTTCGTTTGTGCTTTTGAAGGCTCCACCTCTAGAGAGCGCTTAAGATGGCCGGATTCCTTCGGCCGCATAAGTCTCCTTGGGGCGTAAACCCACCCCTTGTGGTCGGCTGGGCATTGTTTTGGTCGCAGACTTTTATGCCTCTGCTTCCTTTTACAATCCATAGGCTACATTTGCGTCTCAGATGACAGCTGATCAGCGCAACCCCAAGCGCCTCAACCAATGCCTGCCATACGCAAAAAGTGCCACCCAACTCAAAGCAACCGACGCCGGCGCATGCCACAACATGCAAGCACGCCGCTCCTTGATCGCTAGAACTGCCGCATCAATCACAGGCAGCACCACGGTGACGCCATAGACGGCGAATACATACTTCTTCAACCGACGCGTGCGCGTCAGAAACTTGGCTCGATTATCGAAGCCTGAGTCATTTGTGCCTAGGCTGTTGTTGATGCGCCAAGAGTACTTTCGGACAAAATGACCAAAGCTCGACAAATGATGGTGATAGACACCCGCTGCTGGTACATAGGCTAAGTCTGCGCCTTCTTCAATGAGTTGGATGACCGGCAAGATGTCGTCTTTATCGTAGCCGGCGCGCCGAACAAAACTGCGGCGTACTCCAAAGCCCTGAGCGAATGCAATCAAGGGATGGCGTAGCACCTGAAAATCATAGGCGATCCAGTTGCTGCCTCGATGGCGTACGCTGTAAAACTTGTGGAAATGCCTTGGATTACAAGCCATTCCATATACAAACCAAGTGAATGGCTCGACATGCAATCGACAGTAATACTCGGTAAATGAGTTGTCTCCGGGTGCCCCAATAATTTGTGTATAGCTGCCCATGACATCTGGGCTGTCGAGAAATGGCTGCACCATCGACCTTAGCCAATCCGGACGAGGCAGGCCATTGTCGGCGGCGATGTAAAACAGGATGTCGCCAACTGCATGCTGGTGAGCCAAGGCTGCGCCGGGCTCGGCTAGGATGTGCGGATTGGGCAACACGCGGGCCTGGAAGCCTTTGGCGATGGCGACTGAGTCATCGGTGCTCCCGCCGTCCGCCATGATGATTTCAACGGGACCAGGGTAGTCCTGTGCGCGGATTGATTGCAAAAGGCCTTTAAGTAGTGTTCCACCATTGAGTACAGGGAGTAAAAAGCTCACGCTGGGCCAGGGTTTTACGACATAGGTGCTGATATGGCTCATGGCAGTCTCTCTGCAAATTGACTCAAGTTCCGCTAGCTACGGATGATTCCTATAAACCTATCAATCGCTGATTTCGCATCATTTCGCGGTGCAACGTAGCAGCGATCGGCATTGCTTTTATCGATAAATGGCTGAAAGATTGCAGTCATGCGCGGATCGTGCCCCGGCAGAATCTTCCAAATCTGGGTGTTGTCCTCGGGGAATTCGGCAAGCAACTGCATATACGGTTGATCTTTTTCGGGTAGGTTAATTTTTCCGTACACTAAGAGCAGCTCGGCGCCCATTTGGCCGAAAAATCCCATGTTAAAGTTGGGAAATCCTTCTGCTAGTGGCAGGTCTGTGTAGCCGTAATTTTGGTTGATGGCGCCATTGATGGTGACCTTGTCCGCCAAGATGACCTCAAGATCGAGGACGCGCTTGAGGGTGGTATTTTGCTTTTCAAAGCGCATGATCACATGCTCCGGACGACTGCGTAGGTATTTGATGTACGGGGTGTCCTCGGTGATTGGGTGGAGCATGGTTTTAGGAAAGCTTTCGACGATACAGGCAGCAACAAAGATTGCGGTGAGTAGTTTAGGGTGCCGTGTGTAGGCCAGGACTAGCCCGATTAAGGTCGCGAGTGCGACCAGGAAAACCAAGGCGAACCGTGAGTAGGACCGGAAGGGGACGAGGTGTCGCAGCACTTCGTTGGGCATCGGAATCTGTACGCCAAGGATATGCAAATACGGCGGGAAGCTTAAAAGGAAGCTCACCAACATGATCAGGAGTAAGGAATTGACCAGGCCTGGTTGCTCGGCGTGTGCTTGCCAAAATGGCGCGAAGATACCTGTGGTTAGGCGTTTAAGAGAGGGCGGCCGCCGAGCACCCCATTTGCCAATCAGCGTGACAAGGAGCAACAGGCAACAAACAGTCGGTATGACCCCAACCGACACAGCGAATTCATCGGACCATATATTGCGCGCGTTTGTCGCATCAGCAACGAAGCTATGAAAATATTCACCAAACCAGGCGTTATGGACATTGGGTAAAAAGTAGTCGCTTGGGCGAGCTGAATAATTCGTGAGAAAGTAGAGCGCATCCCCCCAATTTGAAGCGGCAGATCCTTGCCAGCTGTCGCTCAAATCAGCAAGAAAATTTTGATAGGCATAAGGTAGGCCCAGAACTCCTGCGGCTGCGACGCAAACAAGATTGCCGACAATCACCGGCCTTCGTAACATCTGGCGCCCCTGGGCCAGCACGTTGCCGGCGATGATGCAGACCGCGACCCATACCATGAAGTAGAGGTAGTAGGGACTGGTGTAGACGCTCATGGCGATAGCGCTAGCGGCGGCGAGGGACCATTTCATCGAGGGCTGCTGTTGCAGGCGAGTAAAAGCATAGAGGAAGCAAGGGAAGTAAAAGGTGGGAATGAGTCCAAGGTGAGCCCACGAATGGCTGTAGGCATAGGCACTAAAGGAGATCAAAACGGCTGGTACCAAGGCAGTGACAGGATTTTTTAGCAGCTGCTTGGATACCCAATAGGTGACGAGATAGTTTACCAAGAAGACGATCATGATCGTCAGATTGTAAGACAGGAAGAGGTTATTGGTTATTTTCCCTAAAATGCCAAGCACGACAAAGGACACGACGAGGTATCGGTGGATTTCCACATTGCCAAGGGTGCCAAAGGGGTAGCTGTGGGAGGTTAGATGTCCCAGGCAACCTCTAGCGCCTTGGGTCAGGTAGTCATACAGGCTTGTAAGGTCGCCGACGGGGTCCGCAGAGATCGAAATGCCCCACAGCGATTTTGTGATCGGACCGGCGAGTAGACCATGGAAGTGCAGGCCGATGATGGCAAGTCCAAGGACTAAAACCGCGAGCCAGGAACCATAGCGACTCATAGCAAGATCCCTTTGTACGAGAACGGAGTGCTGTCTTTTAGTCGGTCGGTGCCGCGGTCTCAGGCGCATCAAGGCGGCGCTGCGGAGGGCTGGGTTGTACATGCACAAAGTCAATTATATCGGATGGATATAATTTCTTTGATTATACCATAGGTTGAGATTTAGCTTTAGAAGGCAGGGCGGTGCCTAGCTGTACGTTCGGGATTGACTCTGCGTCGTAGAGCGGTGCTCCGCTTCTTGGGGTAGGCCCTGCAAAGAATTCATCCAAATACGGAATGATGGCGCCAAAAGCCTCGTACAGCATGCCGTGCCCTTGATCCTTCAGACATACCAAGCGGGCATTTGGTAGCTCTTTGGCGATGGGATAAGAGCAGGCCGCCGGCACCATAAAGTCGCCTCCTCCAGCGAGCACGAGGGTCGGGGAGCTGACCTGGTGCAGTCGATGCAGGCTGCGCCAGCGGACGATGGCTAGTAGCTGCTCTCTCGCGGTGCGTCCTGGCATGCGGCGATGCTGGACGGCAGCCATGATGGTCTGCCATTCGTCCGGCGGACAGCTGGCGCGAAATTCAGGAGTAAACACCAAGTTGAGAAAGAAATCGGCCGGCGCGGCGTAGACCTGACGAATATGGCGCAGCCCGTGCCGGAGTCTTTCGCGAGAAAAGAGCTGGTTTAACGCAAGGCCTCCCTGGGTATTGGCGAGCACCATCCGCTTGACGCGCTGCGGATAGCGCACGGCAAATTCTTGGGCGATCATGCCGCCCATCGAGACGCCAAAGAGATGCACGGAGGCATGCCCCAGGTGGTCAAGCAAGAGGGCAAGGTCGTTCGCCAGGGTTTTGATCTTGTACGGCATGGTGCCGCGCTCGCTTAAGCCGGCACCGCGGTTGTCGACTAGGATCAATTGAAAGTGCTGGCGCAGATAGCTGAGCAGAGGCTCCGGCCACCATGCTAGGTTGCCCCAAAAGCCCATGAGCAGCACCATTGGTTCACCATGGCCCTCCGTTTGGAAGTGCATCCGGATGTCACCGACCTGGGCAAACTGTTCCATACGTGACACGGCGGCCCTCCCACGGAAATCCTGCGCTAAGCCGCGACCAGTCGGCACTTTGGCGCGTGGGTCATGGTCGATGCGAGGATTCTACCATGGTTTACGGCACCAAGATGGTCGGTTCTTTGCCAACCTGTTCCAGGTAGCGCTGCGCAATGCGTTTAGCCGCTGCCGGGGCCTCGGCCAAGTGCGCCAGGGCGACGATCGAGCCGCCAAAGCCGCCGCCGGTGAGCCTGGCGCCGTAGACGGCGGGATCTAAATTGGCGATGTTGACCAACTGGTCGATCTCCGGCGTGGAGACTTCGTAATCGTCGCGCATCGACGCATGGGATTCCTTGAAGAGCTGACCAAGGCGGGCTAAATCGCCGGCCTTCAGCGCCAAGACCGCCGACTCGACGCGGGCATTTTCGCTGATGACATGGCGGGCGCGCCGTTCAAGTAAAGCGCCTAGCGGCTTTAACCGGCCTAGATCGGCCAGTCCAAGGTCGCGGAGCGCTTTGACCTTGAGCTGCGTCGCCGCCTCTTCGCAGGAGCGGCGACGGGCGCTGTAGCCACCGCCGATATTGCTATGGGAGACGCCGGAGTTGATGACGATGAGGCCGGCCTGTTCGGGCAACGTGATCAGTTCATAGTGGAGCGACCGGGTGTCGAGAAAGAGCGCCTGGCGAGGCTTGGCTAGGCACACGGCCATCTGGTCCATGATGCCGACGTGGGCGCCGACGAATTCGTTTTCGACCCGTTGGGCTAAGCGTGCAATGGCTGGATCGGTGAGCTCGAAGGGGAAGACCTCGCGCAGCGCTTTGATGAGGCCCACGGTGAGCGCAGCACTTGAGGAGAGGCCGGCGCCCGTCGGCACGGTCGAGCTGATCAAGGCGTCAAAGCCACCGATGGTGATACCCGAGGTCCTGAGGATATGGGTCACGCCTTGAATGTAGACCAGCCAGTCGGAAGATTTCTTCTCTGCGCCTAGCTCATAGGTGTGCACGGCAGCCGGCTGCATATTGCTGCTGACAACCCGCACCGTCTGATCCTTGCGCCCAGCGATCTGAATGACGGTTGTTTGCGGAATGACCGTCGGCAGGACGAAGCCGTCATTGTAGTCCGTATGCTCACCGATCAGATTGACGCGGCCTGGAGTGGCGACGGTGGCGCTCGGTGCAACGGAGAAATACTGCTCAAACGTCAAGGGACACCTCCACGGCCTGAAGATCCTTGGCCTTGTCCTCGGGTAAACTGTCGGCGGCAAACAGGCCCGCGCCGAGTTCGGTGCCGGCCAGGTATTTGAGTTTGGTTTCGGTGCGCAGCGGTGGGTAGAACTGCATGTAGACGTGGGCCTCAGGATGCGGCTCGCCGTCGGTAGGAGCCTGGTGGATCGACATGAGGTAGGGAAAGGGCTTGTGCCACAAACCATCAAATTTTAGCAGCACCGTCTTCATGGCCCTTGCAAAGTCAGCGCGCTGCTCGTCTGTGAGCGCGGCTAGAGAGGGCGCTGCGACCTTCGGTGCGATCCAGGTCTCGTAGGCATAGCGGGCACAGATGGGGATAAATGCCGCGACATGCGGACCATCATAGAGCAGGCGGACCTTGCTTTTGACTTCGTCTGCAACCATGTCTGCCAGTAGGCCGCGGTGATTGGCTTTGAAGTAGGCTTGCTCGAGCTCCATCTGGCGTAGCGGGATCGGTGGGATCACCGGATAGGCATAGATTTGCCCGTGAGGATGATGCAGCGTGACGCCGACCTCGACGCCACGGTTTTCAAAGGGCAGGACATAGTTGATGAGCGGATTATGACCGAGTTCGGTATAGCGCTCCGCCCAGACGTCGAGGAGTAGCTTGAGGTGATCCAGCGGCAATGCGCCGAGGCTGCCTTTTGCCTCCTGGGAGAACACCACCACCTCGCAGGCACCACTGGCTGGCAAAGTCGGGACGCTCAGCTCGGGCGGATGCGCTGCGGTCAGGCTAAAGGATGGAAACAGGTTGTCAAAACAGGCGATATCGTAGGCCCCCACCGGCAGTTCGGTCGGGTTTTTTACATCGTCGCTCGGCAGCAGGGGATTGTATTCCGGTGGCGGTAGAAAGGTGCGATCTTGCCGGTGCGTTGCATAGGTGACCCACTCGCCCCGTAGCGGATGCCAGCGCATGTGCGGATTGGCGACGACTGGCTCCTTGCGCGGAGACGGAGCCAGTAGGTTTGGCGCAATCGGCCGACGCGAGTAGAGGATGAGCTTGCGACCATCGGGCTTTTTTAGCGCTAAGCGGTGCATAAAAATCTCCTTGCAGCGCTGGCTGTTAGCCTGCTTCTGGGAATGAACCTGGACGCGCCGCAGCATCTGCGTTAATCATTGTCATATTATCTACACCGAAGCAACAAGCAGTAGGAAAGTCGCATGAGTCAACGGTCGGGCCTCTCTTGCCCAACGTCTCTGGTGTCTTGGCGTCCTGTCGGCATGGTGTTGGCATGGCTGGTGATGGCACCTGCCTGCGGCTTAGCCCTTGCTGCCGAGTCGGCGAAGACGGGGTTTCCACCGCATTTTCTCATGGGCACGGCGGTAGCCGGTTTTCAGATTGAAATGGGCTGTCCGCATTTAGCCGCAGAGATCTGCGAAGATCGCCACTCCGATTGGTACGAATTTATCACCTCGCCATGGACGCGGTTCGATCCGCTGCTGTTTATGTCGCGCCAGCCGCCATCGACGGGGCCTGGGTTTTACGAGCTCTTTAGTCAGGATCTTGATCTAGCGCGCCACGCCCTCGGCAGCAATGCCGTGCGCTTGTCGCTGGAATGGAGCCGGATTTTTCCGACCCCGACCTTTGGCGTCTCGGGGTACCAGCAGCTGCACCAGCTTGCGTCCCCCACCGCGCTTGAGTATTACCACCGGATTTTTGCCGATATGAAACGGCTGGGACTGAGGCCGATGGTGACGGTCAATCACTACTCCCTGCCCAACTGGATCCACGACGGCGTCGGTTGCCACCGGGACTTCGCCCATTGTCAGCGCCGTGGTTGGGATGACCCGAAGACGATCGTGCCTGAAATCGCTAAATTTGCGGGTTTTGTTGCCCATGAGTTCGGCTCCGAGGTGGATGATTGGCTGACACTCAATGAACCTTTTGCGGCGGTGGTGCTGCCGAGCTTCTTGTTTCCTAGTCCGAGTCGCTCCAATCCGCCCGGAGTGGTGTTGCAGATC
>Ga0315289_10016490_pt1 | contig 10180 bp, 7 predicted proteins | sample YL17G11_40_MG_FD_203452 | JGI IMG/M metagenome (GOLD analysis project Ga0315289, IMG submission 203452) | Sediment microbial communities from Yellowstone Lake, YNP, Wyoming, USA - YL17G11_40 | ecosystem: Environmental > Aquatic > Freshwater > Lake > Sediment | place: USA: Wyoming | collected...
GCCGAAGCAGGACTGTTCTTGATTCCTGTGTTGTGGTTAACTCTGTTGAAGCCCTTCGTAGGCCAGTTTTGAGCGCTATAGTACTAATGAGCGTAGCCAGGTTACAAAAATCAGGCTGTTTCCTACATAGCTTTTGGAAGCAGGTATGACCAAATTCATCTTCGTCACTGGCGGGGTGGTCAGTTCAGTGGGCAAGGGGATCAGTGTCGCCTCAATAGGTCGGATACTCAAGAGTCGCCAGTTGTCTGTCTCAGCGCAAAAGCTAGACCCCTATTTAAATGTTGACCCTGGGACTATGTCACCCTATCAGCATGGCGAGGTCTTTGTTACCCAGGACGGGGCAGAGACTGACCTGGACCTGGGCCATTATGAGCGCTTCATAGATGTGGCGCTCACCAGCGCCTCCAATGTAACCTCGGGGCAGATTTATAGCTCGGTCATCGCCAAGGAGCGCAGAGGCGATTTCCTGGGGGGGACTATTCAGGTGGTGCCCCATGTCACTAATGAGATAAAGGAGCGCATCCTGGGGGCAGCCCGCGGCAGCGGCGCTGATGTGCATATTGTTGAGGTGGGAGGCACGGTGGGTGACATTGAGGGCCTGCCCTTCTTGGAGGCTATCCGCCAGATGCGCAAGGACGTCGGCCGGGACAATGTCCTCTATATCCATGTGACCTTCTTGCCTTATATCAGCACCACGGGCGAGTTGAAGACTAAGCCGACCCAGCACAGTGTCAATGAGCTGAGGCGTATCGGTATACAGCCGGACGTTATCCTGTGCCGTAGCGATCACCCTGTATCAGAGGCTATCAAGGACAAGATATCCCTGTTCTGTGATGTGGATAAGAAGGCGGTGATACCTTTGGCCACGGTCTCGCCTATTTATGAGGTGCCTCTGGTGCTGGAGGAGGCCGGGCTGGGTGATTTCATAGTGGAAAAACTGGGACTCAAGGCAGCGCAGCTTGATCTCAGTGACTGGCGAGTGATGGTGGAAAAGCTCAAGTCTCCCAAGGAGCCAGTGACCATTGCCCTGGTAGGCAAGTATGTGGAGCTGCCTGATGCCTATATTTCGGTGCGAGAGGCATTGTGCCATGCGGCGCTGTTCCACAACCTGGATGTCAAGCTACTTTGGATCCACGCTGAGGATCTGGAAGAGGAACACGGCGAGCAACTGCTGCGCTCAGCCCAGGGCATTGTAGTTCCCGGTGGCTTCGGCCAGCGCGGTATTGAGGGGAAGGTGCGAGCGGCTCGCTACGCCCGGGAGAACGATATCCCCTATCTGGGCTTGTGCCTGGGGATGCAACTCATGGTTGTAGAGTTTGCCCGCCATGTCTTTGGCTCTAATGAGCCCAATTCTGCCGAGTTCAACCCTCACACCCCATACCCGGTTATCGACCTGCTCCCGGAGCAGTGTGGTGTAACTGAGAAAGGTGGCACCATGCGCCTGGGCAGTTATCCCTGTCACCTGGTGGCCGGCAGCCGGGCTGCCCAGGCCTATGAAGAGGCCGTCGTCTATGAACGGCATCGGCATCGCTTTGAGTTCAACAACCGCTTTCGTGATATACTGGACAAAGCAGGTCTTAAGGCCAGTGGGCTTTCTCCGGATGGTTGTCTGGTGGAGATCAGCGAGCTGGCAGACCATCGTTGGATGCTGGGAGTGCAGTTTCATCCGGAATTCGGCTCGCGGCCCAACCGCCCTCATCCTCTATTCACAGCCTTTATCGGGGCGGCCAAAGGTGTACTGCGAGAAGGTGCTCAGCTACCACTGGAATCAGCAGCTTAGGCTCATAATGGATAAGAATTTTGGTCAGGAGGGTCATTTATGATAGATTATGGATTCAAAGGTAAAACAGCTATAGTCACCGGCGCGGGTGGTGGTGGCTTCGGCACCAGTATTTGTCTGATGTTTGCCAAGGAGGGTGCCAATGTCATCTGCAATGACATAGACCGTACTTGGGCAGACAAGTTGGCCAAGGAGGTCAACGAGCTGGGAGCTAAAGGTATAGCTACCTACGCTGATATCACCAAGTTTGAGGACTGTCAGAAGATGGCGGAGGCCGCCCTGAAGGAGTTCGGCAAGATAGATTCTTTGGTGACTGTGCCCGCTTGGAGCATGCCCGGCCCATTTGTGGAGTCCAAGCCGGAAATATGGCGCAAGACCTTTGAGATCACTTATTTTGGGGTGCTCAGTTGTGTAAAGGCAGTTTTGCCTGCCATGATAGAGCGCAAGTCGGGCAATATCGTAATGATTAGCTCCGACGCCGGCAAGGTGGGCGAGGCGGGCTATGTTATCTATGCCGGTGCCAAGGCAGCCGTCAACCATCTGGCTAAATGTCTGGTTCAGGAGATAAGCCGCTACGGCGTCAGGATTAATGCCGTCTCCCCCGGCACCACCAAGACGCCTATGGCTGTGTCATCGGGCTGGCTCACCCCGGAGCGAGAAGCCAAGATTGCCAAGATATTCCCCATGGGCCGGCTGACCGAGGTGTCTGATGTGGTTGACTGTGTGGCCTTCCTGGCCTCTGACCAGGCCAAGTTCATCACAGGCCAGGTTGTAAGCGTCAGCGGAGGTTACTCATAAGATACCCTGAAGAGAGTTTCATGGTCATTCCTACGAAAAATGGCTCTTTCAACCCCCTGTATCCCCCAATCTTGGGGGAATCGGGAGGGAGCTGGGGGGCACCCCCCAACCCCCGCCAAAGGGGCTTTGCCCCTTATGGAATCCCCTTTTTCGTACTTTGTGGTGCTGGCGGCAAGCCAGCATGGAGGATTCTGAGCCCTTTGCCTTGGCCTGTACTGAGCGAAGTCGAAGTACTCAGGACAAGCTCTGCGAAGAATCTCTCCCTGCGGGAGCAAGAGACCCTTCGCTACGCTCAGGGTGACAATAATATGTGCAATCTCTGCTTTTGCAAACGGGCGCTAGACAGCCGATTTTGTTTGTGTTATAGTAGGAGAAAAGGTGCGTTTATTCCTTGACACGGCCAATGTTGATCACATCCGCCAGGCAGCCAAACTGGGGGTGATCAGCGGGGTCACTACCAATCCCACTTTAATCTCCCAGGAAGGACGGTCTGATTACAAGGCCATCGTTCTGGAAATAGCTTCTATTGTTGACGGGCCTATCTCTGTGGAGGCGTTGAGTGAGGAGACGGGTGATATAGTCAAAGAAGCGCGCCAGCTAGCCTCCTGGCACCCCAATGTGGTGGTGAAAATCCCGGTCACGCCAGCCGGCCTGGAGGCGACCTCTCTGCTGAGCAGAGAGAACATCAGGGTCAACTTAACGCTTTGCTTCTCCCTTAATCAGGCCCTGCTGGGCGCGTTGGCGGGGGCCTATTTCGTGAGTCTGTTTGTGGGCCGCCTGGATGATGCTGGGCATGATGGTATGAAGCCGGTAGCTGAAATTGTTGAGGTATTCAACCACTACCAATTCTCTACCCAGGTGATGGCAGCCAGCATTCGCCATCCGTTGCACTGCGTGGCGGCGGCCAAGGCGGGTGCTCATATTGCTACGGTGCCTTATCAGGTGTTGATGCAGATGATAGCTCATCCGCTGACTGCGGCGGGCATCAACCGTTTTGCCGCGGACTGGCAAAAAGTGGCTGGGGTCAAGCCTAAACGCTAAAACTAAAATAGACCAGGAGGTGTAAAGACAGTGGCTGGCATCGCTGAACTGGAAGCTAGAACTAGAGAAGAACTGCTGGAAATGGCCAAGGAGTTGGGCATTTCAGGGGTTGGTGTGCTCAGAAAGCAGGAGCTGGTGCTGCGGCTGCTGCGTGCCCAGGCTGAGCAGCAGGGATACATGTTCAGCGGTGGCGTCCTGGATATAGTGGACGATGGCTATGGCTTCCTGCGCGGCCCCAGCCTTCTGCCCGGGGCCAACGATGTCTATGTGTCCCAGTCCCAGATCCGCCGCTTCGGCCTGCGCAGCGGCGATAAGGTCACCGGACAGGTGAGGTCGCCCAAGAACGGCGAGAAATATCCCAGCCTGCTGAGGGTGGAGGCGGTCAACAGCATAGACCCGGAGCTGGCCAGGGCACGCCCCCATTTCTCCCAGTTGACACCGGTTTTCCCCAACAAGATGATTAACCTGGAGACAACCTCCAACAGCCTGTCCACCCGTCTGATGAACCTCATGTGTCCCGTTGGGCGGGGGCAGCGTGGCCTGATCGTATCGCCGCCCAAGGCGGGTAAGACCATGCTGCTCAAGGCTATTGCCAACGGCGTCATCGCCAACTACAACGATATACACGTGATGATTGCTCTCATCGGGGAGCGGCCTGAAGAGGTGACCGATATGGCGCGCTCGGTAAAGGGGGAGGTGGTCAGCTCCACTTTTGATGACCCGGTGGAGGACCACACCCGAGTGGCTGAGCTGGCCCTGGACCGGGCCAAGCGCCTGGTGGAGACAGGCAAGGACGTGCTCATTCTGCTGGATGGCATCACCAGGCTCACCCGTGCCTATAACCTGGCCATGCCTCCCAGTGGCCGCACCCTTTCCGGCGGCATTGACCCGGTGGCTCTTTACCCGCCCAAGCGCTTCTTTGGGGCGGCCCGCAACATTGAGCAGGGGGGCAGCCTGACCATTCTGGCCACCTGCCTGGTGGATACCGGCAGCCGCATGGATGACCTGATCTACGAGGAGTTCAAGGGCACTGGCAACATGGAGGTGCACCTGGACCGGAGGATGGCTGAGCGGCGCATCTTCCCAGCCATAGACATTCAGCGCAGCGGCACCCGGCGTGAGGAGCTGCTGCTGGACGAGAACACGGTGAAGCAGGTGTGGCGGCTCAGGCGTATGATGTCCATGATCGCCTCCGATTCTGTCAATCCCACGGAGGCGGTGGAGCGGGTGCTGGAGCGGCTGGCCAAGACCTCCAGCAATGCCGAGTTTCTGGCCACACTGACCAAAGAAATATAGCCCGGGGGGGGACTTTTGACCGGGCCATATCGTTATTTATAATAATTTATGTTGTCATTGCGAGGCACGAAGTGCCGAAGCAATCTGGCAATGAGAAGAGGCTGAGATTGCTTCGCTTCGCTCGCAATGACGGGGAACAACTGATCAAAGAAATATAGCCCGGGGGGGAACTTTTGGCTGGCTACATCGTTATTACTAATAATTATATAGGTATAGAGGTAAGGTGATTACTTCAGAATCTTTCATGCTGGTTGGCACCAGTGCCACGAAGGATGAAAATACTGATACCTCATCCCCCTGGCCCCCTTCTCCTGCAGAAGAAGGGGGTGGGAAGGGAATCTGGGGGTATCCCCCAGATTCCCACCAGAGAGGCTCAGCCTCTCTGGACTCTCCACTATTTTCAATGGGGGATTCACAAGGGGCGAAGCCCCTTTGGCGGGGCTTGGGGGTGCCCCCCAGCCTCCCTCCTAATCCCCCCAAGAGTGGGGGGGGGCAAAGAGGCTCAGCCTCTCTGGACTCTCTGCTGTTTTCAATGGGGGATTCACAAGGGGCGAAGCCCCTTTGGCGGGGGCTTGGGGGTGCCCCCCAATCTTCCTCTCAATTCCCCCAAGAGTGGGGGACTAAGGGGGTTGAGAGAACTATTTTTGTAGCAACTGCCAAAGAAATATGGGCCAAAGGGGAACTTTTGGCCCCAAAGAGGCGTCTAGGTTATTGACATTGGGGCTGTGGGGTCGTATTATAAAGACTAAATAGGTGATAGATGCCAAAGAAAGGTAAAAAAAGCCTTCAGGAGTCTTGACAAACAGGCTTGAATGTGTAAATATATGGGCAACATAGTTAACCAGAATACTCAACCGTGTTGGGGCTCGACGAAGGAAAGGAGGGCCAGTATGTGAAAATAACGACTTCAGGAGTTGAGGTTGTTTTGTTTTACCAAGAGGCAAAAAAGAAGGGAGAATGTATGTAGATGAAGACAAAGCACAAAATACTTAGTGTGTTGACTATTCTGGCCATTGTGGCCGCGTTGTTTGTTGTGGTGGCCACGCCGGCCAGCGCGGTAATTACAGTAACAGGCAGCCCTGCTGCCGGTTACAGGCTCGGTAACGCTACCGGCGCCACATCGACATGGTCAACCACACAGGCGCACAGCGGAACCTACTCGGCGAAGCTTGTTCAGGCTACTACCGCGGGTAGCACCTACGTGGACTTTGTTCCGAACCCGGGAGTAACGCTTGCAGGCCTTGCTGCTAGCCTTGGAGCTTCTGTGTGGAGCTTCGAGCACTGGACAACAGCCACTCTGGACAATTGGGCACAATTGGAGCTGCGCTTTACCAAGGCTGGCTATGCCCCAACTACTGAATATGGCCACGTCGACGTAACGGTTATGCCGCTACAAAACTATACCGGAACAGCCGCCTGGCTTACGAATACTTTGGCGGCTACCTCGTCACCTGCCGTATACTACGGCAATGACCCCACTGACGGAACCGCGTTTTCTTCGGAAGAAGAACATGTGGGTGGGACGACTCTTAATGACATTCTAACTCACGTTGACGCCGAAGCTGCGATGACAGCCGCCACACCTGATGACACGGCCGACGCGTGGGTGCTCACCAGGGTCAGGGTCGAGCTCTATGAGGCTGACGCCACCACCAGGACTTGCTACATCGACGATGTCACCATTGCCGGCACCCTCTACGACCTTGAACCCACAGTTACTGTCACTCAGACTCCCGCCACCGCCAGTTCGGTAGCGGGCTACACGATCGTCTTTGCCAACGAGACCGCTGTAACTGCGGGTGGCACGGTGGTTGTCACCTTCCCATCGCAGGTGACGCTTCCGGCGACGCTAATTAGATCGCTGATATCGCTGGCCGATCTCAATACCACTCTCGATTTCTCTCAGGTTGGGGATCCTGACCCCTTAGTATCGGGGCAGCAGGTAATCATTACCTTACCACCAGGTGAGACTCTTGATGCTGGAGTGAGTACACTGACAATCTCCCAGGCAGCGGGAATCAAGAACCCGGCCATAGCCAAGACTAAGGCATCGGCGGCTTACCCGGTGACGGTGGTGGACAGCGCGGACGCCACTACAGGAACGGGCTACATTGGTGTCATACCCAGCTATGCGATTAGCTCGGTTACGGGAGCCCGGGGTGTCCCGGTGACCGTGACCGGTGTAGGCTGGACACCCAACTCATCAATTGTCATTGGTACTGGTCTTAGTAATGCCGTGACCGGGGGCATCAGCTTGGCCGATGGCACCTTCACGGTATCTGCCTACCCGGGAACAACTAGTGGAGCGGTGACCGTCGCTGATGGCGCCGGTCAGACCTACCTGGGAGGGACAGTCGTTTGGGACTATACGGTAACAGCCCGAACCTTTACCATTACGTCAAGGGTGACCCTAACACCCACCAGTGGCAATTTGGGCACCACGGTTACGGTTCAAGGGTTTGACTTTACCTCTACTGGGAGCATCCCTGTTGGCGGCATTACGATGGGTGGTGTGGCATTAGTTCCGACATGGGCGATAGGGAATCCGGTAGGGGTTCTGTCAACGATAGATGCTAATGGTGTTACAGATGACTTCGTTGCCACTGTGACTGTGCCGGCTTACATGCCGGGCGGTGCCAAGACGGTGTTGGTGACGGATAACGGTGATGGAGTACCAGCAGATGTGAAAACAGCAACCGGAACCTTCACCGTTAACATGCCAACCATGATAGTGAATCCGGTGAGCGGTGAGCCGAACACGATGGTGACCGTAAGCGGCACTAATTTCATGGCTGCAGACACCATCGGGATTACTGGTGCGGCGGGTGTTGGTGCGTTGTGGTGGGGTACCCCGGGTGCAGGTGGTGCCGTATGGAACACCACGGCGATAACGGTTGACGCCGCCGGTGGCTGGAGTGTCAGCCTTAGGGTGCCGGCTGCGGCGGTTGTGGGCTCTATCGCCGTAGTTGCTGTGTCGGCTCAAGGCACAGTGGGCTCCTATGGTTTCATTGTGGGGGGGCGTGCGCTGACCATTACACCGGCGTCTGGGCCGATTGGCTCCACGGTAGTTGTGACCGGCAGCAATATGACCGCTGGTAACACAATTGCGATCGGAGCTCTGACGTTCGCCGGCGTAGCATGGAACACCGCGGCCATCACCATTGACACTCTGGGCAATCTCAGCCCCACCACGCTGACGGTTCCTGCTGGCACAACGGGACCGAAGACTGTGGTCGCTACGGATACTCCTGGTGCTAGGGTGGCAACGGGCGCTTTCACCATAACCCAGCCCACGATAAGCATCTCGCCGACCACCGGTTACATGGGCGATACTATAACGGTAACCGGCAGTGGCTGGGTACCTGGATTACTGGGACTGGCGACCATTAGGTTTGCTGGTGCCACCATGGTATTGGCCACGCCAGATGCCAGTGGTGCGTTTATGGGGGTGCTTACTGTGCCGGCAACGGCTGCAGCGACCAACGCTGTCGCCGCTCTTGATACGCCTGGTAATGTAGCGCCATCGGCAACGTTCGTGCTTGCTCCCGCATCAGTTACCCTGAGCCCGACATCGGGACCGGTGACCTCTCAGGTAACTGTAACTGGTAAGGGATTTCTGCCGCAGAGCGGTCTGGCTGGTTTGACCATTGGTCTTGTGCCTGTCCTGCCGATAACTCCGGTGGTGACAAGCACTCTTGGCGCATTCAGCGCTACCTTTACGGTTCCTGGCTTGGCGGCGGGCGCTCATACGGTAGCTGTTACTGTTGGTCTCACGGCAGTGAACGTTTTCTTCACCATCACGGCAGCGGCTGCCTCGGCGCAAAACCAGCTTAGTGGCATAAGCACGCAAGTGGTCAGGGTGTGGGGGCTTTCAGCTGGCACCTGGACGATGTATGACCCGGCCGACACCGTTGGTACTGACCTGGCGAGCCTAACGGCGGGCCAGGGTTACTTCATCAAGGTTAGCAATGCTTGCACGCTAATCTACGGTGGTTTCACCTACAATCTGGTTGCGGGCTGGAACCTCATCGGCTGGAGATAAAAAGCTAGCAAGATTCAATTTCAGGGGGTCACCCAGGGGTGACCCCCTGAAAAAAGATACCAAAAGTAGGAGGTGAAATTAATGACGAAGCTGAGATTGCTTGCTTTGCTGGCGGTGGTAGCGTTTGTTGGTGCTCTCCTCGTCCCGGCTATGGCTTTGGCTCAACCATTGCCACCGTGTCGTATCCATGGCACAGTGCAGATAGATGGTGCCAATGTGGCTGCCGGAACTGTGATAACGGCGACGATAGATGGGGACACATATACTGCTACTACGCCATCGGCATATGGGGCCTCGACATATCTTGTCTCGATAGCTCAGCCGGATGGAAAGAGCTATGCCGGCAAGACGGTAACCTTTATGATAGGTGCCGACACCGCTCTTGAGACGGCAACCTGGGAGCAGGGCGGTAACTTGGTGCTGAACCTGACCAAAGGGGTTGCCCCCACTCCTACGCCACCGCCAGGTGCGATAACCAGCGTGGTGGCCAAGCCTCTTGCTGCCGGTTCGACCCCCACCGCAAGTCTTGAGGGCGGTGTGCTTACTCTGGGCATCCCCGCAGGAGCTGCGGGAGCAGCTGGGCCTGCCGGAGCAGCCGGAGCAGCCGGCTCTAAGGGTGATACCGGAGCAGCCGGAGCAGCCGGAGCAACCGGAGCAACCGGAGCAACCGGAGACCAGGGTGAGGCGGGGGATGATGCTTCAGCAGCGTTGGGCATTATCGGTCTCATCGTTGCCATAGTGGCGCTGCTCGCGGTTGGTTACGTCTTAATAATACGGAAGCCAAAAGCAGCCTAACAATCAGTTTTTGGTAAAGTAAACAAAGCGGGCCTTTCAAAGGCCCGCTTTGTTTATGCTGTCACCCTGAGCGGAGCGAAGGGTCTCTTGTATCCAGTGAAGAGATTGCTTCGCAGAGCTTGTCCTGAGTCAGGGCGAAGGGCTCAGAATCCCACATGCTAGCTTGCAGCCAGCACCACGAATTATGAAAATACTGATACCTCATCCCCCTGACCCCCTTCTCCTGCAGGAGAAGGGGGTGGAAGGGAATCTGGGGGATAACCCCCAGACCCCCACCAGAGAGGATTGACCTCTCTGGACTCTCCACTGTTTTCAATGGGGGATTCCACAAGGGGCGAAGCCCCTTTGGCGAGGGCTTGGGGGTGTCCCCCAGCCTCCCTCCCAATCCCCCCAAGAATGGGGGGAAAAGAGGCTCAGCCTCTCTGGAC
>Ga0315289_10016491_pt1 | contig 10180 bp, 13 predicted proteins | sample YL17G11_40_MG_FD_203452 | JGI IMG/M metagenome (GOLD analysis project Ga0315289, IMG submission 203452) | Sediment microbial communities from Yellowstone Lake, YNP, Wyoming, USA - YL17G11_40 | ecosystem: Environmental > Aquatic > Freshwater > Lake > Sediment | place: USA: Wyoming | collected...
GTACTCTCATTATCCGCTGAAAAAAAACAACCTGGTATCTCACCCTTTTCCCGATGATGGGTAACGCATTCACAGCATTTACCTTTGCGTGGGCAGTTTGGGTAGGTACAAGAACAAGATTGTATATTCTCGCTAATTTTGCATTCTGCCATATAGCTTGAAATGTTTATTTATTAAATATAATAATGATATTATTTTTGTTTCTCCACTCTAAACATTTTCCCATGACCGGGTATGACAAAATCAGCAATCTTCAGAATCTTTTCCCGACTCTCTATTAATAATTTACGATCAACAGCGAATTCATCATGCTTGCCAACCTCGACTTTCTGCTCTTCGTGATCAGGCCACCAAAAAACATCGCCGGCAATCACCACCATACCCTGTTCAGTTGAGACGGCAAGCGAACAGTGATCAAGGGTATGCCCAGGCGTATGAATAATCGCCAGCTCTGTACCGGGAATAAAACCATCATGCTTCTCTATTTTATCGCCATCATATATCCATTCATCATCCAAAATCTTTGCGCTGGGAAACAAAGCTATAGCATAAGCATGATCAACATGGCTATGGGTTAATAAAATATATTGGATATCTTCTGGTTTCAATCCCTCATTTTTCAAAGCTAAAGCTAGTTTTTCTTTAGCGATGCCCGGATCAACTAAAATATTCAAACCTTTTTCTTTTACTAATACACAGGTCGAGGAAGATAACGAGCCATTTCCTTCCTGTTTAGAATAGCCTTGTATGAGTATTTTAAGCTCTGTCATATTTTTAATGTCTATTCTTTAGGTAGCCTTTAAAATAAGTTTCTAAAAAATTATGGCACCAGTTGGGCGTTTGTAAGACATATTTTATTTTATATATTTTTCTAACTCTTCTTTAAATTCTCTCATACATTGCTCGGTTGGCTCACCAGAGAATTCATCGTAATAACCTCTTGGTATATAAATTTCTAAACTAATCAAATTCCTACCATATTTTTCTTTTAAATCATTAAGATTACCATGAAAACCAGCTAATCCTTTATACTTTTCAGTTGAAAGCATCATATCTTTCGATGACACTGTGGGGAAACGAACAATATTAGTTTTGCGTATAATAATTTTATCTAATTCTCTTTTTGTTTTTGCCTGAATAGCCACTCTTGTATCTTCATCAGGCAAATAACAAAATAAATCTTCTTTATTTATATCCTCTTCAGGTGTGGCTACTCTCGGATGTAAATTTAACCTCTCTAAAACTTGGTAAATGCAAGCTTGTGCTACCAGACCGCTCTTTGATATTGACAATTCCTCTTCGCCATACTTAAAATTTTTACTAAGATTACGAAGTTCTTTCCAAAATATTTTTAAACCCTCCTTATCTTGTGAATTTTCTATCACATATTTTGTTGCATCTCCATTCCACTCTGTTAAAAATTCAAAATTTTCTAATTTTTCTTCCTTAGACCATACCTTCTTTTCTCTTATTTCTTGTTCAATCTGCAAATAATCTGATAATCTAAAAAAAATTTCAATTTCCTTAATTCTTTCAGGAAATTGCTTTATAAATTCTTCTTTTTTCTGATCTAAATTTTCAGGATGTCTACCCCAAATCTTGATAGTCTCTTTTAATTGGCGATAATAACTATCATCTATATTACTCTCTTTTTCTTGCTTCAGGATGTCTATTGTTTCTATATTCATATAATTAATTTATTTTAGCATAGAAGGGCTTATAAATCAATTTATCATCTTTAATTTATAAAGTAAAAACGCAGACATTAAAAATGGCTCTTTAATTTTTCCTTTCTTAATCATCTCAGCCACTTTACTTGGTGATAAAAATTCAAGTTCTAAAAATTCAGCATGTTCAGGCTCTGATTTTCCATCTTTTAGGCCACGGGCCAAGTAAGCGTAAAAAATAGTACCAGCCCTGCCTGGATTGCTGTAGAAGTTACCTAAAAATATAAATTGGCTGGCCGTATATCCAGTTTCTTCCTTAAGTTCTCTTTTAGCGGCGTGCAGTGGTGTTTCGTTTTTTCTAACACCACCGCCGACGGAGTTATAAATAACCTTGCCAATTGGGTAACGAAACTCCTTGGCCAATAAAATTCGCCTCTTTTTATCAATTGGTAAGATCGTCACCGCTCTGCCTTTTTTGTGATTTAGATAGTAATTATAAAGCCTCCCATCAGGCAACTTCACTTTGTCATGAAAAATAGTGAAGTAGCGATTATTATAAACAATGCGTGAACTCATTTTTTTCCATTTTTTAAGTTTGGTTCTCATATTTCTACGAGATTAAGAATACCCCGCCAATAATCAATATAATAGCGGCAATTTTTTGAAAAATAATCTGGCGATTAACCTCCTCGGAAAATAATGATGGTTTAAAGCGTGAGATAATCAAAGCCCAAAGGAAAATAAATATGTACTGTATGGAAACAATCGTATTGGCCAATGTTACGTACCAAAAAGAAATGGCCACTAAAAAGAGTAGGGCGCCTAATAAATTCATTGTTTCAGCCAAGCTGTTTAAAACTATATATTTCTTTTTAATTTGCTGAAAAGATTGTTTAATATTGGAAAAGAAAAATAAAATAAATAAAGGGCCTAATAAGCCAACCATTATTCTTTGAAAACCAAAAATCTGCCAATAGGAGTAAGAGTTTAGTAAATACTTATTAATGACAGCCACGATAGCAAACCCTAAACAGCTTAGAACCATCAACCACAACGACTTACTGGTAAAGGCATTCATAATATTTTTACGTGTAGTAATAATAACTGAGCCAGCAATAATGATAAAAATGCCGAGATAAGTTTTAAAATTAAAAACCTCTCCTAAAAATATAGCACTTAAAAAAACTAAAAAAATAGAGCTTAAAGAAAACAACGGAATTATCCTGGACGGCTCATCTCTTTTTAAAGCGTAAAAGTATAACAGGTTAGCTAAGGTATAAGCGAAACTTGATATAAACAACCAGCCCCAAGCCCAACCCTGTAAGCCTGACTGTAAAAATGGAAAGGTGATTAAACCAATCACCAGTGAGGTAAAACAAAACACGCCAATCATAAAAATCGGATTCCTTATTAATTTACTCACTACTGTTTTATCAATCACATTAACCACTGACCAAACAAAACCAGCTAAAATTGAAAATAGAAATCCGATATTCATAAGTTAATTACTTCTACCCCTTGGTTTATTAGAAATATATTTTTTGATAAATAATCTAATTACTTTCTTTAATCCGTATGCAATTTTTATCTTATCTATTTTATTAAACGGAATAAAAGCCATTTTTTGACCTTCGCCAAGCTTTAGCTGACTGATTGGTTTGTTAATTATGGCTATAAATGAATATTGTTTATGATTATAAAATTTATCTACATTAATAAGTTTTAATTTCTTTGGTTTATAACGAATTTCTTCCCAAATCTCTCGTTTGGCGATCTTAACTGCTGACTCGCTCCATTGACCATGCCCGCCTGGCAGAGTCCAGTGGTTAGGAAAAGGAAGACCTTTTTTATTTTCCCTTAAAATCATCAACACCCCTTTTTTAGGATGATATAAAATTGCTCCGGCGGCTTTTTCTAGTGACATAAGTTTTCACTGTGGTTAGCCCAGAGCCCTTGCTCTTGGCGTAGAAACAGACTAATATTCTTTTAGATTCTCAATTAATTTAGTAATTATTATGTAATAAACAATGATGACTATAATAATCAATAAAATAGAATTAATAATATAATTACATGATGGATTGATATTAACTATTAGCAGCACTAGAGAGCCAACAAAAACGAAGCTCAGGAGAGTAATGGTCAGCGTAATGAACTCAATAATCTTTACTTTTTCTTCCATTCTTTTCCTTAGCATAGAAAATGTTTCTCCGTATGTAGAATAGTCTTCTTTATCAGAATGATCTTCTTTAGGGTCTAAAAATATTTCTTCATTTTCTAATTCTAGATGGTCTTCAGCTTTCTTAAAAAATTCATCATCTGGCATATCAAATCCTTGTGTATAACTTTTTAATATTGATTTTCCAGTTGATCGTGAACGAGCTAACACTTTAATCAGTCTACCTCTATAATCATCAATTTCCTTTCTAAACCACTGCAACTTGAACACTGTAAAAGTGCCCACAATAGCTAATAAGGCAAAAGATGACTGGGCAATAAGTTTTAATATTTCTTGATAAGTGTCCATAAACTTAAATAATTAGTTAATTATTTTATAATTTATTAATCTTAATTTTCCCTTTTTGGCCAAATTCGTAATCGCAATATGAAGACCACAGCCAATCCTCTGGATTCTGACAAAGGCCAGCGCGGACAGGATTGTAATGCATATAATCTAACTTCTCATTCAGTTTTTCGTCGGAATAGATGTTAAAATCGTAGAAAGATGGTTGCCAGATTTTTATGGCATCACGCGTTGACAAACCCCTCCCGTGGGTAGCCGAGGCTTTTATGCCTCGGCGACGGGAATCGGGCAAGACATAAAAGCCTTGCCTACCCGACAAAATATAATCCGATATTCTTTTGGCGGAACGACCCTTAACACGGTGCATTATTATTGAAATCGTCAATCTTCTACATTTCTCCACGTCCCACCACAAAATACAATGGAGATGATCTGGCATAATAACATAGCCCAAAAACTTGAAACCTAATTTACTCCGATAAAAATCAATATTTTCCAACAAAATCAAACAACAAGTGTCATCTCTGAAAATTGGTTTATTATCAAAGGATTTGGTGGTAATAAAATGTCCATAACTTGATTCATTGAATCTTGGCAGTTTCATTTCTTCAACCGATAATATTTTTTACCCTCCAACCTCTTCGGCAAATGGCCATGCGTCGGTTTTTTATCCGGCATATTGTGCGCGTACTGGTAGCCTTGGCCATACTTCAAATCTTTCATCAAATCAGTGACTGGATTGCGCAAGTGCAATGGCACTGGTTCATTCAGTGTTTTTTTAACATCTTCTTCGGCAGACAAAAGTCCGACGTAAGAGGAATTATCTTTCGCTGCAGTAGCGAGATAAGTGGCGCAATGCGCCAGGTTAATCTTGCACTCGGGTAAGCCAACCATATCGCACGCCTGCATAGTCGCGACTGCTAACTGCAAGGCTTGCGGATCAGCCATACCCACATCTTCAGAGGCAAAAATGACCATGCGCCGGGCAATAAAAAGCGGATCCTCGCCCGCCTCAATCATCCGAGCCAACCAATACAAAGCCGCGTCAGGGTCAGAGCCGCGCATGGATTTAATAAAAGCGGAAATGACATTATAATGTTCCTCGCCCTTTTTGTCGTAAAGAAGCGCTTTGTGCTGGAGCGCTTGTTCTGCCGTATTTAGGTCAATATGCCGAAAACCCTGCTGATCAGGCTTAGTGACTTTTACCGCAATTTCTATGGCATTTAAAGCAGTTCTGGCATCACCATTAGACCCTCCTACGATTAAATCCAGGGCTTTAGGCGCTAGTTTGACCTTAAAATGGCCTAAACCACGCTTCTTATCTAATAGGCTAGTTTTGAGTATTTTCTTAAGATGCCCCTCTTTTAACCGTTCCAGCACAAACACGCGCGAGCGTGAAAGGAGCGGCGCAATAACCTCAAAAGACGGATTCTCCGTAGTCGCGCCGATTAAAACAATCGTACCATTTTCTACGTATGGCAAAAAAGCGTCCTGCTGCGCTTTGTTCCAGCGATGAATTTCATCAACAAATAAAATAGTGCGCTCATTATGAAACTTGCGCCGCTCCTGCGCTTCTTTGACAATCTTACGCAAGTCAGCCAATCCCGCGGCCACCGCAGAAATACCGACGAACTGCGATTTAGTCATCTTCGCGACAATCCTTGCTAACGTCGTCTTCCCTGAACCCGGTGGCCCCCAGAAAATAATAGAAAACAATTCATCATTTTCAATGGACTTCCTGAGCAGTTTACCTTCGCCAATAATTTCTTCTTGTCCTACGAAATCCTCCAATTTTTCCGGACGCATGCGGTCAGCCAAGGGCGCTTCGCGCTTTATATCTTTTTCTAATTTTTGGTCAAATAAATCTAACATTTTATTTAAAATAATAATGTTTATACCCTTTTCTTTTTAAAATCATCCCATGATACCTTGGTCCCCAAACAAACTGCCCTGGTGACACACCTATTTTTTTGTAAAAGTCTTTAATTTTCTTTTTATTCTTTCCGCTATCTATGCCAATAATCTCAACTTCCATAAATTTACCTAGGCCTTTTACTTCGTCCAAAACTATCTCCATATTTTGACAATGGTAGGCTTCTCGTTTCTTTTCCACAACCGCCATTTTTTTACATTTCAAATCAGATAAAATTTTTTCCAGCGTTTTAATATCAGAAACTTCCACTTCATGCTCCAAGCCAGTGGTCTGGTTAAAATAGTAATGCGATTCAAGTCTGGCTTTACCGCTTAATTTATCATAGCGCGTGCGCAAAACGCGACGGCCAGCCCGGCTGAATTTTCTAGCATAAGGTAAATAATAGGTATCAATTTGATACTTCAAACCAACCCTTTTGGCACCAATTTTTTTCAGCTTATTTTTAATTGGCTTAAAATCCTTAATTTTCGCTTTAATTTCTATTTCCATAGCTTTATCTTAGCATTTTTAGCGAAATTTGACAGCTTCTTAAACGCGTGTTAAGATTGTCTAAAACATAGTAAAAAAGAACTTTAAAATCTAAAAGGGCACACAGAACGTGCCAAGGAGGTGAGAAATGAGAAAGGAAACTGAACACATGCTCAATGTCTCGAAACATTATAGATTTATAGATCAATTGTCTATTTGCCGACATAGCAGATGTCTAATTTATTGCTTCCTAGACTACCTAAGTTATGATGATTAGGAAAAATACGGAGGACATGGATTTTTATTATTCCAATTAGTCTGTCCAGATAAAAAAGAAACGAAGAGGTATAAAAAATTCGTCCCGCTTGTATTAAAAGAATTTTTTAAAGGTCTGAAGATCAACAGAGTAAAAGGAAAAGAGTGGGAAAAACTCGGATTTTGTAAAATCATAAAACAAAAAGGTGGACCTGCCTTCAAGAGAGTCGGTTATAAAGTCGATTTCTACTACCATCCCTTTAAAAGGGTGTCATTGAGCGGTGTCGCAACTATTTATACCTTCAACGATCTTCTCGACAGAAAAAAATACGTAACCATCATGAAATTTTTAAGACTCCATTTGGAAACAAGGCTGCACCAGACTTTTGGTAAACTAGAGAAAAGAAAAAAATCCTAAAAAGGTACGCGGAACGTGCCAAGGAGGAAAAGTGGCTATTAGACCATTAAAAATAACCTCGCAGTATGAATTTAGACACCGAATTACAATTGATACTGGCGAGGGAAAGGAATTAGAAGTTGATGTGGTGATTGATATTAAGTTCCATAATGGTGGACTCGAAGGCGTGGACATCAGCTTTTGGCCAAGGAGTGTTCATTCAAAACCAGAAATACTGGAAATCTTTAAAAAACTTAAAGAGATCATACCACATGTATTGCCCGAAGCTCAATTCAGGCAACTAGAACCTCTTATCTTTGATCTTTGCCATACTGACTTTGTATCATTAACCAGTATCAGTATACCTAAACACCCAGATAATGAAGCTGTGCAATTTCTTGGAAGTCCTGTACCTTTACTGGAAAAAATTGAAGCTGAAATGAAAAAAGAATTCTCTAACGCTCAAACTCAACAAAAGATTTAATGCAAAAAAATATCAGCAGCAATCGCCTACCCTCGTGGTAGGCTTTTTTATTTAAACTAAAAAACTCTTACAACATTGGCAAGCGCTTTTTATTAGCGTATTCGTGATAAAATTGATGATTATTCGCGGAGATTAGTGAGATATTCCCGCCTTCGCTAAAGCTTCGGCGGGCACGCGTGTTTATTTCCCAAACCGGCGTTGCCGGCGATAATACTCCTCAATTGCCTCGTCTAAATCCCTTTCTGTAAAATCTGGCCAGTGTTTTTTAACAAAAATCAATTCTGAATAAACGCTTTGCCATGGTAAAAAACCAGAAAGCCTTAACTCACCGGATGTTCTGATAATAAATTCTGGGTCAGGTTCGCCTTGAGTGTAAAGATGACGATTAATTATATCTTCATTGATTTGCGCTGGTGCTAGCTTCATACCCATGATATTTCTCACCGCGTCTAAAATTTCTGCGCGGCCGCCATAATTGACAGCAATATTTAAAACACCTTTAGTGTTATTTTTGGTTAATTCTACAGCGTGTTTGATTAATTTCTGTATGGTTTTTGAATATATTTCTATCTTTCCTAAAAATCTTACGCAAATATTCTTGTCATGAAGGTCCTGAATTTCATTTCTTAAAACATCTTCAAAAAGTTTTACTAAAAAATCAACTTCTTTTCTCGGTCTACTCCAATTCTCGGTAGAAAACGCAAAAACTGTTAAAAATTTTACGCCTTTTCCCAAGCAGTAATTACCGATTTTCTTAAGAACTTGAAAACCCTTTTTATGTCCAAAAAAAATAGGCTTCCCGTGTTGCTTGGCCCAGCGCCTGTTACCGTCCATAATAATTGCAATATGTTTTGGTATTTTTTTATCCATATTAATAGTCTCTTTTGATAATATAATCAGCCAAATAATTTAATAAAAATAAGGTATTTTTATTTACCTTTTTAATTTGTTTTAAAGTCTTTTTAGCGTTACTAACTAAAACTTTAGCATAGTTTTGGCAATATTTCAAGGCCTCTGTTTCCGTTATAATCTGCCTGACTTTGTTTAAGTCAGCTATTTTTATATTTTTATGGCCAAAATATTTTAATAGCAATTTTCTTTGTTTATGATTAGCTTTGTGTAAGGCATTAACCATTAAAAGCGTCTGCTTGCCTTCCTCTAAATCGGAGGTGACTGGCTTGCCGATAGTTTTTTTGTTGCCAAACATGCCTAATATATCATCGTGAATTTGAAAAGTGATACCCAATGGAATGGCGAATTTTGAAATAATTTCTAACTGCTTCTTGGTCGCGCCAGCAAAAATCGCCCCTAAATGCAAAGGTGTTTCTAGAGTATATTTAGCTGTTTTATATTTATAAACTTCTAAAACCTCCTTTTCACTAACTTTTTCCTTGTAGCTATTTATAACATCCAAGATCTGACCATAACAAGTATCAAAATACATCTGATGAAATCTAATTGATGCCAAATTTTTTAAATGTTCGGGAAATTTCGAATTTAATATAGATAAGTATGACTGGGCATAACCGATATCGCCAGCCATAATGCCCATGCTTAAACCATAATGTTTTGACTCGCCTTTTTTAAATTTTTTTTGATGTAGTTTTTCAAAGAAATAATGAAGTGACGCGCTGCCACGACGGAAAATATCGCGATCAATAATATCATCATGAATCAAAAATGAGCTATGTATCAATTCTGACGAACATGCAATTTTTAATATTTCATCAGTTTTTCTACCATTTAATAATTCATAGCCTAAAATTACTAAAATTCCTCTAATTCTCTTATTCCATTTTCTTAGATTATATTCTTTTAAAGTTCCTGAAAAAAATTTATAAAAAGGCAGTTTTTTTATAGATTCTCTTTTTTCCTTATTAAAAAAAGACTGCAAACTCCTATTGATTCGCTTTTTATAGTTATCAAGGATTTCTTGTGGATTAGGCATGATTTATATTTTAATCTAGTTAAAATATTAAGTCAATTTTTTAAAATCGGGCTGGAGGGAATTGAACCCTCTACTTCTTGGTCCCGAACCAAGCGTGGTACCGATCCACTACAGCCCGATAAATAGTTGACAAACAAATCAAATTATGATAACCTTTACTATACTATTATAGCTCTTTTTTCATACATTTAAAAACAAGGAGGTTCCATTGGGAAAAAGGGAGGAAAAATTTGATTTAGGAGTAAAGATCGGTGACACTTTAAGGCTGAACAATTCCGGAAAAGACGAAGGAATTAAAAATGCGGAGGGCATTACGCCGGAGATAGCCGAAAAATTGTCACCACGAAGAAAAAAGAGTTTTCTTGATAAAATAATGAGGAGGAGTTAATTAAAGGGAGGGCAAAACAACATTTATAATATTTTAAAAGTTTATCCCGCTTCAAAAGAACGAAGTGGGATTTTTTTATTCTTCCCACACCAATTATTCAGGTAAAGATGACAAAA
>Ga0315289_10016494_pt1 | contig 10179 bp, 8 predicted proteins | sample YL17G11_40_MG_FD_203452 | JGI IMG/M metagenome (GOLD analysis project Ga0315289, IMG submission 203452) | Sediment microbial communities from Yellowstone Lake, YNP, Wyoming, USA - YL17G11_40 | ecosystem: Environmental > Aquatic > Freshwater > Lake > Sediment | place: USA: Wyoming | collected...
GCCGCCCACCGATGTGCCGTCACCTGCCGGATCGGTTACTCCGCCAGCAACACGCGGCATCGCTGAAACGTCCGGCGCACCCGCCGCGTTACCCCAACCAGATATTTTGACCACTCCCACGACAATCGGCGCGCCGCCGCCTCAGCCGGAACATCTTATGGTCGCGCCGCGCGTGCACTTCGTGCCGCCGCTAGCGCCTGCGCCGCGTTCGCCCGTCAGCGGCCCCCTCCTCATCGCCGGAGCGGCATTCCTCGCGTTGATCGGCGTGCTGATACTGTGGGTTCTCCTCGACAATTTCGTGCCGGGCAAACCGATCAGCAGTTTCTTCGGGGGATTGATCGGCAATACCCCCGCGACGGCGAAAACGCCTACTGTAGTCACCAGTGCGACTAGCCCAAAGGAATTGCCCGCGCTTCTGGCTCAAGGCGATCAGTTGCTCGCGCAAAGCCAGATTGACGTTGCGATCACGCAATATCAGAGCGCGGCGCAACTCGCGCCGACGAACGCGACGCCGCTCATCCGCTGGTCGCGCGCGCTCGCGTTCAAAGGATTGATGTCGGACACGTTGACAAAAGCACAGCAAGCCATCCAGCGCGCGCCGAACGACGCCGACGCGCAAGCGCAACTCTGCCGCGCCTTCGCGTGGAATGGGCAAGTGAACGAGGCGCTGACTGCAGGCGAAAAAGCGGTACAGATCGACGCGCGCAACGTGAACGCGCGCGCGAATGTCGCCGAAGCGTATTTGCTGGCGCGGCGAATGGTGGACGCGCAAGCCGCGGCGAATGCCGCGCTGCAACTCGCGCCTTCGAGCGCGGAGGCGCATCGCGCCCAGGCGTGGGTGTATACGATTCAGGGACAAAAAGAGAACGCACTGAACGAGTGGAAACAGACGGTGACACTCGAACCGAATTTCTACTTTCGCCACTTTGAATATGGCGAAGTGCTGCGCGTGTATTTCAACGCGCCCGCCGACGCGGTGGCGGAGCAGCAGAAAGCGGTTTCGTTGTACGGCGCGTACATTCCGGCGATCAGTCGGCTGGGGTTATCACTGCTCGCGGCGAACAAACCACGCGACGCGGTCGCGCCGTTCCAGCGTGCGCTCACGCTCGATTCGCGCGGCGCGGAAGGGTACGCCAACCTGGGTCTCGCGTTCGGGATGGCGAATCAATGCACGCAGGCGATTCCGTACTTCGAGCAAGCGCTGAAACTTGACGCGAACAATTCGCTCGCGCAGCGCGGTCTCGCGGACTGCAAGTCCGGCAAAACGCCAACGCTGCCACAAACGCAGCCACTGTCGGTGCCGCTGACGCCGCCGACGCTGGTGCCGAAGTAGTGGTGAAAAGAAAAGACCTCCGAGAATTTTGGAAACCTCGAAGGTCTTTTTGTCTATCGCCGTACAAATCAAGCGCACACTCACCAACCGAGTGTGCGCCAAACAACTATTCTACTATCCAACTATCAACACCGTCACATCATTGACGTTCGTCCCCGTCGGTCCGGTGATCAGCAAATCGCCGAGCGGCTGGAAAAAATTGTACGAATCGTTGTTCGCCAGATACGCGCGCGCGTCCATTCCGATTGTCGAGGCGCGCGCGACCGTTTCGCCGTCCGCGATTGCCCCCGCCGCGTCATTCGGTCCATCCGTGCCATCCGTGCCGCCGCTCAACACAACTATATCACGCATCCTCGCGATTTCGATTGCCGCCGCGAGCGCGATTTCCTGATTGCGTCCACCCTTGCCCTTACCGCGAATCGTCACCGTCGTTTCACCCCCGCAAACGACGCACGCCGGCTTCGCGATGGGACGCCCTGACGCGTTGATTTCTTTCGCGATTGCCGCGAGGATTTTAGCAAACTCGCGCGCCTCGCCCTGCACGAACGACGAGAGCAACAGTGGACTGTAGCCAAGTTGCCGCGCGGCTTGAACCGCCGCGTCGCACGCGATGGCGTTATCGGCCATGACGACATTTTGGACGCGCACGAAAATCGGATCGCCTTCCTTGGGTGTATCAGGGATTGCGCCGCGCGCGCCGCGCGCGATGTGCGCGACGATATGCGCCGGGATTTGTTCGCGCAAGCCATACTGCTCGATCACGCCGAGCGCGTCCGCGAACGTCGTCGAGTCCGGCGCGGTCGGTCCTGACGCGATCGTGTCGAGCGCCGAGCCGATCACGTCGGATAGCACGAGCGCAATGACGTGCGATTTCGCCGCGCGGCGCGCGAGTTGTCCCCCTTTGACTTGCGAAATGTGCTTGCGGAGCGCGTTGATCTCATTGATCGTCGCCCCGCAGCGCAAGAGCGCGTCCGTCGTCGCGCGCAAGTCGGCGAGCGAGACACCCGCAATCGGCAATTCCAGTAATGCCGAGCCGCCGCCGGAAATCAGGCAGACGATCAAATCGTTCTCCGTCGCCGAATCGAAAATCTCCAGAATCCTTTGCGTGCCATCAAGCCCGCATTGATCGAGCAAGGGATGCCCGGCTTCGTGCAAGTGAATCTTGTCGGTTGCGAGCGGCGCGGTGTGACCGTACTTGACGGTGACCCAGCCGCGCGTGATCTTGTCGCCCAGGATTTCTTCGACGGCTTGCGCCATCGTCGCGCTCGCCTTGCCAAAGCCGATCACAAAAACGTTTTTCACGCGCGCGAGATCGTACTCGCGGCTCTGCACACGCAAACGATTGCCGGTGCGGTGCAGCGCGCGCTGCACCGCCTTGCGCGGGTCTGCCGCATCGAGCGCGGCGCGGAAAATGGTGAGGGCGGCGGCGCGATGAGTCATCCTTGAGCCTCCTTGTATACTTTTTCAATCTCGCGTCCCGCGCGCTCCCACGAAAACAGTTTGATCGCGCGTGCGCGCACCGCGCCGCCGATTGTGTGCGCGCGTTCTGGATCGTCCAGCAAGACTTGGATCCGATTTGCAAACGCGGTCGCGTCCCCGAGCGGCGCGTACACACCGTACTCGCCGAGATACTCGCGCATCACGGGAATATCGAAAGCGACGACTGGCAGCCCGAGCGCCATATAATTCGGCACCTTGCCCGCGGCTTCCGTCGCGCTCATCTTCGGTTCGAGCGCGACCTCGCCGAGCGAAAGCCACAGCGGCACCTCTTCGTACGGAATGTGACCTGGGAACGTCACGCGCTCGGCGATGCCCAATTCGCGCGCCATCGCTTGATAGCGCTCGACATGGGGAAAACCGATGACGACGCAATGCGCGTCCGTACCGCGTTCGATCAACTGCGCGACGGCGCGCAGCATCACACTCGTCCCGCGATATTCGTCGAGCAAGCCAACGTAGACGATGACGTGCCGCTGCGGAGGAATATTCAAATGCGCGCGCAATTCCTCCACGCGCAGCGCGAGTTGCTGCGACTCGACCGGCACGAACGTATCCGCGTCTACACCATCGGACAGCACTGTGATCTTTCCGGCGGCGACGCGAAATTCGTCGGTCAGCACGCGCGCGGCGTTCTGCGAACTCGTCAGAATCAACCGCGGCCAATGGACAATGCGCGCTTCGAGCCGGTACGCCAATTTGAAGACGATGCCGCCCGCCGCGATGAAACGATGATCCACCATTTCGCTCGTCATACTCCCCTGCATATCGAAGACGAGCGGGACACGCAGCAATCGGCTCAACCCGGCGCCGATCAGAGCGCCTTCGTGCAGATGCGCGTGGAAGATGTCCGGTTGGAAGCGCCGCGCGACTTGAAATGTTTTTAGCGCGAGGAACGCGTCCAGGAGAATTTTGGAACGCGCCGGTCCAACTTCGTGACGCGGACGCAAGGGCAAGGGCAGCGCACGTTCGATGTCGAGGTCAGGCAAATTGCGTCCGAACGGGTACGTAACGATCTTGACGCGATGCCCCAATTTCTGGAGGATACGCGCTTCTTCCAAGATACGGATGTGGCAACCATAATCGAGGAAGAATGAAGTGGGGGCGATCATCAAAACGCGGTACGCCATTGCACGTCACCGTTCGCGCCACAGCGCCACGCGCACTTGCACCAACTCGCGAAACGCGCGGGTGACTACGTCGAGACGCGCGCCGGTGGGTTTGCCGGCGCGGCGCGGCAGATGCGAAACCGGTACTTGAACCGAGGTGTATCCCGCGCGTCGGGCGCGCACGAGGAATTCTGCGCTGAAGGTCGCGCCGCGCGACTGGATCGTGATGTGGTCGAGAATGCCCCGCTTAAATAATTTGAACGCGCAATCCACGTCGCGCGCGACGTAGCCGAACAAGAGGGTCACGAGCCAATTCCAGCCCCAGCCGTACAGCCGCCGATGGAATGGATCGCGGCGCGGCGTGCGGTAGCCGAGAATCAAATCGGCGCGGTCAACGTGCGGCAGGAATTTGTGAATCTCGTTCAAATCGAATTGGCGATCGGCATCGGTGAGAAAAACCCATTCCTTGCTTGCGGCGGTGAAGCCGCTGTACAACGCCGCGCCATAGCCCAGGTTTTTGGGATGCTCGACGAGGCGCACGTTCGGATATTTCGACATCAGCGTCTGCACTCGGGCACCGGTCTGATCGCGGCTGCCGTCGTTGACGACGATCACTTCGAAATCCGGCGTGATCGGCTGGAACGTTTGAATGACGGCTTCGACTTGGAGTTCGACATTCGCTTCTTCGTTGTATGCAGGCAACACGACTGAGATGCGTGGCAATGTTTCCTCGTGACAATTAGACTTCCGAAGTTTCCAGAACCCCGGAAGTCTTGAGCGATGAACTACTTGATTTTCCTTTGCCGATCCGTCAGTCCGCCCAGGAACAGGCGCGCAGTTTGGTTTTGGATGCTCTCCATCTCCGGCGACATTCCGTCGCTGTCCAGTTTGCCGCTCAACCATTTCGCGCGTTCATCCGCAATCGCCTGAATGAGCGCCTCCACCGCCGCCGCATCTTCGCGCGCGAGCATCTCGCGCATTTCACGCAATTTCGCGATGCTGAGATCAATCCAGCGCGTCAGATCGACGCGATGCGAGAGGAATTGCTCGCGCGCGGTTTGCTTATCCTCCGGCACGAGTTCCGTTGCCGCGCGAAACGCCGCGCCCGCAAGTTTGCCGCGCTCACGCCACCCCTGACTTTGGACGATGCTCGCGGCGTACGCGGTGGCGAGGAACGCGGGGAAATGCTGCACGCCCGCCATCAATCCATCGTGTTCCGCCGCTTCGATAAAGTACGGCTTGGCGCCGAGCAGGTTCACGAAACTGGTCAGCATATCAATCGCCTGCGGCGAGGCGTTGACGGCTGGAATCAAACAGTACGTCGCACCTTGTAGCAACGCCGCGTCTGCCGCATCAATCCCGTGTCCGGCGAGGTCACGATTCGCGCTGATGACCGGATTGCCGCCGACGAACTCCACGCCGCCGGGCAAATCCTTCGCCCATTCCAACACCGGTACCTTGGAGGTCGCAGTATCGGTGATGATCGTGCCGGGCTGCACGTACGATTTGAGCGCGGACAGTGTCTCTTTGATGCCGTCCAGTGGAATCGCCAGAACGATCAAGCCCGCGCTGTCGCACGCGTTGATGAGATTCCATTCGGTCTTATCTACCGCGCCGCGCTTGCGCGCGCGTCCCGCCACACCCGGATCCTTGTCGTGTCCGATGATTTCGATTTCCAGTTTCGATTTCTTCAGAGCGAGTCCAACCGAACCACCGATGAGACCCAGCCCGATGATCGTCACGCGAGATTTTGCCATGAAAACCTCAGTAGACAGGCAACAGTCAGCCCAGAAAAGATTCTGTCTGTCGACTGTTGACTATTGACTGCTCCTACCGCCAGCCGCCGGGCAATTGTCCTTGGTTGTTGAACTTGTCGGTCAACAATTGAACGCTGCCGCCGTTCTTGTTCATCACCCAAATATCCATTCGCCCGCCGCGATTGGACATGAACGCGATCCAGTTGCCATCTGGCGACCAGGTCGGCGAAAAGTTGTGACCGGCGTTCGTCAGTTTGCGCGACGCGCTGCCATCGAAGGCATTGGCGACCATGATTTGGTAACTGCCGTCTACCTGTTTGGAAGAGTAGGCATAGGTTTTCCCGTCCGGGCTCCACGCGGGGGAGATATTTTCGCGTTTGTCGTTCGTGAGTTGCATGGGGCTTTTTAGATCGCCATTCAACCGCCAAATCTCGTATGCGCCAGTGAAGTTGGATACAAAGAGCATATGAGTTTTACCCCACGCCACTCCTCGGAAAACCTCACCCACCTTACGCTGATCGTCATAACGCGCTCCAAAAGGATCAAAGGGTCTCTGTCGGTCGTCCACATTCATCGTGTAGATGAACTGGGTGGCATAATCATTGTCCAAACCGATGTACGCCACTGTCCTGCCATCGGGTGAAAAAGTAGGACTGGAAATACCTTGATGACTATCCAGATCGCGATCTTCAGAGATGTCAGGATTGCTCGGATTGGTCACGCGCAAGATGTTTCCCACCTGGCCCCTACTGAAAACATATGCCGTGCGTGCGCTGTTAGGTGCCATCGCAAAGGGGACAGCATTCGTATAATGCGACAGATCGAACGGCGCGGGTCCCAAGAGCCGGCTTGCCCCATAACTGCGTGACTCGATTCCCAAATAGTAGAGCACGTACGAATTTTGACTGTCGTCTTTCACGACGAAACCCAGTGATCCGCGTGGGGGCGGGAATGCCTGCGTCGGCGTGGCGGCAGGCGGCTTGGTCGCGGCAGCCACGGCACCGCGCGTGGGCGTGGGCGGCGGCGCGACGGCGACGACCGGCAATTGATCCATCGCGCCGGTCACAGTCACAAACTCGCCCGGCACCCAAGCCGGGTGAGTGGCATCGGGAAACGCCACCTGGAACCATTTGCCATCTTCACTCTTGCCGAGCACCACCACGCTCGTGTTGGCTGGCATCTTGCCGACAATCGTAAACTGCGTACCGGGACCTTGCCGCGCGTTCGTCTGTTGTTTCGCTGTCGCTTGCGGCGGCACGGGAGTCAGCGTCGGCGGTAACGGCGTCGGCGTCGGCGGCAGCGGCGTTGGCGTGGGGGGCAGCGGCGTCGGTGGAACCGCCGGAATTGGAAGAGTCGGTTTGGGCGCGGGGGTCGGTGTCGGCGCGGAACCACAGGCACTAACCAACAGCACGACCAGTGTCAACGCGAGCAGGAATAAAACGCGTCGCATGTTCATTTGAACCTCCTGATTTGTTGTCGGCACGCCGTTGTGCAGCGATGATAATTCCAGTCGCCCCTTAGAATCCGGCGCCGACCAGTAAACGCGTAACCATCTCAGCCGGGCGATACAGAATCGGCCCCAGCACACTGCCGCTCGCGAAGAGCAACAACAGCAGGATGAAGAAACCGTACTGCCGGGTAGATTCGAAAACATCAGCCAGCGCGGCCGGCAGCAGCCCTTGCAGAATCGTAAATCCGTCCAAGGGAAAAACCGGAATCAAGTTGAAGAAACTTAGGATCAGATTGTAGTAAACAATATTGACCGACAAGTAGAACAGTGCACTAACGACTGCTAGCGGGAACTCAACCGTGCCCAACCCAAACGATAGCAGCCGAATGACAATAGCGACAATCACCGCAAGAATAATGTTGGAGATCGGACCGGCAATGGCGACGATAGCCGGACCCACGCGCGGACTGGCGCGCAGCGCGTACGGATTGTACTGCACCGGCTTGCCCCACCCAAATCCGCCGATGAGAAACATCAGCGAGCCCATCACGTCGAGATGCGCGGCAGGCGCGAGCGTCAGGCGACCCTGACGCCCCGGCAGCGGATCGCCGAGCCAGGTTGCGGCGGCGGCATGCGCGAACTCGTGAACGCTGATTCCAAAAACAAGTGCTATCAACAACGCGACCAGTTCAGTCGCGCCGATTTGTCCTGTCAAAATCTGATAAAGCACGACGGATCTCCTCTAGTGTGCGAACGCTTGGCATTATACCACAATACAACGAAATGTCGAAGCAGCCGGTTTGATTTTCCAAGATGACCGGAGTACAATAGGCATGCTCCACTTGGCGCGCGCTGCCGATTCATTTTAAAGGAGAAGGTCATGTCACGCCGGTACCTGTTCGCATCCGTCCTGATGATTGCGCTTTGGTTCGCGCCGGGCTGCCAGACGGCTGAACCGACTCCGCTTCCACCGCCGATCACACTTCAGCCCACTCCTTTTCCACCGACCGCGACCCTTTTGCCGACAGTCACGTTGGAACCCTCCCCCACACCTTCGCCTCCGGCGACAATGACGCCGACGCAAACTCCGTCAGCCAAGACGCCCACGGCGCTGCCGCCACCCGCATGTCAAAATCCCAACGCGACGATTACCTTGCCGACGATGAACAGCCAGGTTGCCGACATCATCGAAATTCGCGGTACCGCAACCCATCCGATCATGCTGTACTGGAAAGTGGAGTATCGCACCGACGGCAGCGCCGATTACGCGATGCTCGGTAACGGCGATACGCCGGTCAGCAACGGCGTCCTCGCGCACCTGGCTACCAGAACTTTGCCGAACGGCGTGTACTGGCTGCGCCTCAGCGTCGTTCAAAAAGACGGAAACTACCCCGTGCCGTGCGAAATTCGCATCACGATTGCCAATCCGTAGAAGGGCGAGACATTTGCGCGACCGTGATGGCTTGAGCCACTTACTTTTCTATGAGCCAAACCACTGGCGCGACAGACTAATTGCGGCGAATGCCTCCCCCCTACTTTTCGATTTTCCCGTTTCAAGGTATAATCCAACTATGCCAATAATCGAACCGGTTCAATCCCTCGCCCAAAAAATTTCTGCGAATGTCGAACGCGTGATCCTTGGCAAGCACAACGAGGTCGAACTCGCGCTGATCGCGCTCTTGTGCCAGGGACATCTGTTGATCGAAGATGTGCCGGGCGTCGGCAAGACGATGCTCGCGCGCGCGATTGCCAAATCGCTCGGTTGCACGTTCAAGCGCATCCAGTTCACGCCGGATATGCTGCCGACGGATATAACCGGCGTCAGCGTCTTCAATCAGAAAACGCGCGAATTTGAATTTCGCCCCGGTCCCGTCCACGCGCAAATCGTCCTGACCGATGAGATCAACCGTGCGACACCCAAGACCCAGAGCGCGCTCCTCGAATGTATGGAAGAGCGGCAAGTCACGGTAGACGGCATCACGTATCCAATGCCACAGCCGTTCCTCGTGATGGCAACGCAAAATCCCATCGAGTACGAAGGCACGTTCCCCCTGCCCGAAGCGCAACTCGACCGCTTTATGCTCCGCATCCACCTCGGCTATCCCGCAACCAAAGACGAAATGGCGATGCTCGACGCGCAGCAATTCGGGCACCCGATTGAAGAGATCGTCCAGGTCACGCGCGCGGAGGAATTGCTGAACGCGCAGCGCGCTGTGAAACAAGTGTACGTGGATGCGCTCGTCAAAGAGTACATCCTCGCGCTCATCGAAGCGACGCGCAAGCACCCCGACATTTATCTCGGCGCGAGTCCGCGCGGTTCGCTCGCGCTGTACAAAACCGCGCAGGTGCGCGCCGCGATCCAAGGTCGCGATTACATCATCCCCGACGACGTCAAAGCGCTCGCCGAGCCCGCGCTCGCGCATCGCCTCATCGTCAGCCCTGCTGCACGCTTGAAGAACGTGGACGCGCGCGCGGTGGTGGACGAGTTGATTCATTCCGTCGCAGTGCCGGGCTCACGCGCCGCATCCTGATCCGCAGGGGAGCAAGCGTGCAGAGGAGCAGAGGGGAAAAACCTCTCCCCTGCTCCCTTGCTCCTTTGCTCCCTTGCTCATAGGTAGGCACAATGACATTCACCTTCAACTCGCGCCGCTCTTCCGTCCTCGCGCGCAACGGCATGGTCGCATCCAGTGAACCGCTCGCGTCGATGGCGGGAGTAAGAATCTTGATGCAAGGTGGCAACGCGGCAGACGCGGCAATTGCCGCCGCCGCCGCGCTCAACGTCACCGAGCCGCACATGACCGGGCTTGGTGGCGATTGCTTTGCGCTGTTCTACGATGCGAAAACGAAACAAGTGACCGCGCTCAATGGTTCCGGCCGCGCGCCCGCCGCGCTCACAATTGACTTGATTAAGCAACAGAATCTCAAATCACCTAATCACCAAATTTCCGATCAGTATCATGCTCACTGCGTCACCGTTCCCGGCACCTGCGCGGCGTGGTGCGATTTGATCGCGCGGCATGGCACAAAGCCGCT
>Ga0315289_10016498_pt1 | contig 10177 bp, 3 predicted proteins | sample YL17G11_40_MG_FD_203452 | JGI IMG/M metagenome (GOLD analysis project Ga0315289, IMG submission 203452) | Sediment microbial communities from Yellowstone Lake, YNP, Wyoming, USA - YL17G11_40 | ecosystem: Environmental > Aquatic > Freshwater > Lake > Sediment | place: USA: Wyoming | collected...
AGGAAAACGAAGCGGATTCACCCTGGTCGAGCTCATGATCGGCGGCTCCATCATGCTGATCGTCATTCTGGCCACCCTCTCGATCTATGTCAAGAGCAATAAGGTCTCGGTCGACCAGCTGGGATATTCCGAGATGCAGCATGATGTCCGGTCCTCGATGTATTTCGTCACGCGGGACATCCGGATGGCGGGGATCGGCATGCCCCAGGAATTCATCGGGTATTTTCTCGAGGGCACAAACAACGATGCCACGGATACGGCAGCGGGCGTCACGCCGGACCGCCTGCGCTTGGTCGGCAACATGGAAGAGCCGCTCAACCTGAAAATCCAAAACTACCAGGGTTCATCGGTGACCTTGGATCTGGAAGACTATAGTTTTGAACAAAATCCCTATCCCGACGATTTTTACGCGTTCAAGATTGTCTTCATTATGCCCAACCCCAGCTCCCCCTGCCGAAACGCAGAAATCCGGGAGGTCACTCATGTCACGCACAACACGGGCGCGACCACTGAAAAACTGAATTTCTCTCCTGGGCTGGCGCCTGGAATCAATCCCCCAGGGGGATTATCGGGCACGTGTGGCAGTTCCAACGACTACGATGGGGGTACAGTGACGTTTGCCAACGTCAAAGAATACTGGCTCGATGTGACGGGTTACTATCCCGGCTTATCGGCGGGCACAAACGGCTATATCGGGAACGGCAACGGAAATATTCTCTATTTGAACGATAACGGGATCCAATATCCCATCGCCCAAAATGTCGAAAACCTTCAGTTCCAGTACAACGGCGACCTCGATAACGACGGAAACCTGGACGGGTTCCTGGATTGGAATGCCAATTGGTCCCTTGACCAGATCGGCCGCATCCGGCAGGTGCGAATTTGGGTCCTGGGAAAAACAAGGAACAAGTTTGTCAGCGTCTCGGGGACGCCGCCCGACAATATCCATCTCTACCGACGTCCCAGAGTCGCCGACACGGACCCGGCGGATGCGGACGATCTCTGCCGGCGGTTCTTGCTCGACTCGACGGCCAACATCAGGAATTCGACTTTGAATATCTATAATACGGGCCAGCGATGATGAGGGAACTATGAAACATCCAAGATTCACTCTGCCGAAAAGCATTCTCAGCCGCAAGGCCGGCCGGGAAAATGGCGTGGCCCTGATCATCGTCATCATCGTCCTGGCCTTTATGTTCACGGTCGGGCTGGCCCTTCTCAGCGTGACCCGCTCCGGACCCAGCGTGGCGGGGAACATGCGCTGGCACCAGATGGCCTTCAATGCCGCGGAAGCAGGAATCGATACCGCCTTGAAGTACATCAGCGAAAACATGGCGGATTTCTATGGCCAGTACCGGACGACCTATAGCGGCTCGCCGGGCCTGGACGACCCAGCCAGTCCCAGTTTTTTCCGCAAGCTCACCGACGAGCAGATTTTGGCCGATATCGCGGCCAATCCCGATAACTATATTTATTCGAACGTGGCCATGCCCGATGATAACAATTTCACTTACACGGCCTTCGTCGTTGATGATGACGGCGGAGGACCGACTCCGGATACCATGGATGCCATTCTTGTCTGCATCGGCCGCGGCCCGCAGAACACGTTTGTCCGGCTTGAACTGACCATTGCATTTCAATGATCTTTGCCATAGATAAGAAAAGGAAAAGGTGACGGCCATGAAAAAAAATAAGCCTATCATTTTGCTTTTCGTCATCATCGTCTCGGCAGCGCTCTATCTCAGCCTGACGGGCCAGATGTGCGAAACGCAGAGCGGCTCCATCGTCGGCTATCGCGGCGGCGACGATTCGACAATCGCCGTGATGGACGGCGTGAGCAACGATGTCAGCGGCCAGCACTTGCGGCTGAAGGCCAAAGGCGCCAATTTTCAGCCGTCCAGCAACTACCCGGTGACGACCAACTACCGCATGACGGGGGCCTCCGCAGACTTCAACAATGACGGCTACATAGACCTGGTCGAAGGCGGCCGGGGGACAGATTACAACACGAACGGAAGCCTCGGGAATCTCAATCCCAATGACAGCAATTTATCGATTTTTCTCTGCAAAGGAGTCGACCCCGTCACCCCGACCAAGTTCAAGTTTGACGGACCCTATTACATTCTCTATGACGGCAGCGCCCTGAGCAGGACCTATGAAATCATGGCCCTGGGAGCGGGAGATGTTGACGGAGACGGCGATGCGGACTTCGCTGCCCTTAGCTGGCAGGGACGGCTTTGGATCTTCAAAAACTTGTTTAAGGAAAATAACATTCCGGTCGGGGGTGTTCCCGTTTTCAGCACAACCGTCACCCTGCTGGCCGACTTGATCAATGACGGATACGGAGAATGGGGACAGGGAAGCTCTAACTGGCGGTGGGAAAGCAACATCGCTGTCGTTGATATTGATAAAGACGGAGATCTCGACCTGATTGTCGGCGTTCCTTCCCGGTGGGCCTCGATCCGCTACGGAGAAGTCGTCATTTACATCAATAATGGATCAGGGACTTTTTCCAGATTAGCCGGGACGATCAATCCCTACCCCAACAACAGCACGTATATCTACGGCGTCTGCGGCGTTGCCGTGGGAGATTTTAACGGGGACGGGTATATCGATTTTTACGTCGGCTCGGCAAGTGACCGGACGTTATATTATTACCGCAACAGTGGTTCCACCACTTTTACGAATGTCAACAGCAAAAAGATCACCATCGAAGCCGGCCACGGCTCCTGCTCGTTTCTCTCAGCGGGCGATCTGGATACGGATGGCATTCCCGACATTGTCCTGTCCACCGACGGATCGGCAGGGGTCAATTGGCCAGGCGGCTATGTCTATTGGCTCAAGAATGACGGCGCCGCAAATTTTACCCTCAACTACATTCCCTCGGACCACAGCAAGGTCTCTTCGTCCAGCGATTTGGATTCGGGGGCCATCGGCGACTTTGACAATGACGGAGATCTCGACTTTTTCGTGTCCGACGGCAACGACTCCCTGAACTGCTACTTCTTCATGAACGATATTTTCCCCATTTACGTTTCGCAGGGAACGACCTCTTCGAAAAACCTCCTCGAGTGCTCCTTTATCACGTCGGACAATGCCGTCGTCTCGGCCACGATCACGGTCATTGAAACCAAGCCCGTCGGGACAAATATCACCTATTACCTGTCCAACTCCGACGACCAGAGCGGAAATCCCAAATGGGAAGGGCCGGTGACACCGGGTGTGGAATACACGTTCGAAAGCCCAGGCTCCTTCCTCCGCTGGAAGGCCGTCCTTGTCACGACGAACGAAGCCATGACTCCGAAAATCCATTCCGTGAGCCTGGCTTACAAATACATCACCAAGAGAGAATATTCCCGGACGTCCCACGCCCTGACGACGGCCAACGTCAACCTGACGCGTCCCGGCGAAGAAGACGTCCTGTACTCTGCATCCTTCGAATTTCCAACCTGGAAAGGCCACCTCCGTTCCTGGGATGTCACCTCCCTGACTCTGCCCTATTCCAAGAGCTCCGACCTGAGGAATATCGTGGGCGTCGGTGCTAAGTACGTCGTGGACGCCGGCGAAGCCCTGAGCACGCGCAGCTGGAGCACCCGGATCGTCTACACGGTCTATGATCAGCAGGGCGATGACATCATGAATGACCGGACGGATTTCAGCATCGCCAATAAAGCCCTGCTCGAATCCTATCTCGGGCTCGGCGTCGACAGCCCCGAAACAGAGCCCCTGATCAGGTTTGTCCTGGGCGACCGCCGGGCCTGGAAGCTCGGCGATATCAACCACTCGTCTCCCCAGGTAGTGGAGCCGCCCTACGGCACTCCCTCCCAGATGGGTGACGGCTACGCGGAATTCAAGGAAGCCAACAAGAACAGAGAGCGGGTCATCATCGTCGGCGCTAATGACGGGATGCTCCACTGCTTCGACGCGGTGAATCTCAACGAGCTCTGGGCGTTCATCCCGAACAACCTTCTCTATAAATTGAAGAACATGAGGGTCAAGGACCCGGAATGCGGAGAATTCCTTTTCCATCACTACTTTATCGACGGTTCGCCGGTCATCCGCGATGTTTATTTAGGCAGCGCCTGGCATACGGTCCTCGTCTGCGGCCAAGGCATGGGCTGGGGAAGGGACCACGGTTTCTACTATTTTGCCCTCGACGTGACCGACCCGATGGCGCCCATTCCTCTATGGGAGCTTACGGATCCGACCATGGGAGAAACATGGTCGGTGCCGCTTGTCGGGAAAGTCGATATCAGTGGAACCCCGACATGGATCGCCTTCATGGGCTCCGGATACGACACGTGGGATCCGACCGAGCGGGCAGGCAACTACTTCTATGCCGTTGACATCGCCACGGGCCAGATCCTGAAATCTTTTGAAATCTCGGAGCATAGCGAGCCGGCCAGCCCGTTCGGCATCGTCAACACAGTGCCGGGCTCTCCCAACGGCGCCGACAACGACCGGGACGGCAACATCGAGTACGTCTATTTTGGAGACCTGCATGGACGGTTCTGGAAGATCGACTTGACGACCGGCATCAATCAATGGAAGGCCGAAGTGCTCTACCGCGATCCGTATTATCATCCAATCGTGACCAAGCCGGCTGTGTACGTCGATTTGACGACCATGGTTATCACCCTTTACTTCGGCACGGGCGGAGACGAAAAGGCCCCCGGCACGGAATACTATTCTTTCATTGCCCTGAAAGATGGCGGAGCGACGGGCGTTGTCCAGTGGTATTTGGGACCCGCAGACCTGGCCGTCCAGCTCGGCATTGACAGCTCTCTTAAAAAAGGCGATTTCAACCAGGGAGAAAAGATCTGGGCGGACGACGTCATTGCCGACCGCCTGGTCTATATCGCGACCCTGACGGGCAACATCGAAAACCTCAATCCCTGCATGACCCTATCGGGCAGCGGCCGAATTTATTCCCGGTATATCTCGGGCGGCCAGACGGGAGGCTCGGCCCTGATCGGGGCCAGCGGGACCGCCATCGAATCCATGGTCACCGCGCAAAAAGTCCGGTCGGCCGTGACCGTGGGCAAGCTCGAACAGCTGACCCAGGAGGGGAGCCCGACCATCAACAAGCGGCTTGTCTTCATCCAGAGCTACACGCAGGTCGGAGGGGCGCGGCCTGAGCCGCCCAGCGAAGTCCTGGCCCAGCCGGTGCCGATCTATTCGAGGCTGTCGATCAAATCCTGGAGAGAAGTCTACAAGATCATCCGGTAAGAAAAAGAGGACGGCTCTATTTTTTGGTTCTCTTCCATTTCGTGCGGGGAAAATTGTCTGGGAAACGATTCGGAGACGGCCTCGCTCCCCATCCGGGTTTTTAACGCCGTTCCCGAGCCCTCCATGGTCGCTTCAGCCGTCTCCGGATCGTTCCCCTTTTCCACCCACACGAAATGGAAGAGAACCTATTTTTTAAATAAGAGGACCGTCTCCCTTATTTATCGTCTGATCAAATCGAGGATATCCCTGGAGGGGAGGGCGGCCTTATCCAATATCTTCCGGGCCTTGTCCCGTTCCCCCAGCCGTTGGAGGGCGAGCCCTCCGTAATAAGAATTCGAGCCCAGCCTATCCAAGTTCTTGAGCGTGTAATCGGAGACGGCCTTCAGCGCTTCTTGGGCTTTATCTTTCTGCCCAAGTTTCTCGTAACAAACCATTTCGAGATAATCTTGCTTCCTGAAGTCGGGGTCGAACGGCTTTCCCGTTCCCAGCCGTTCCGGATATTCCTTGGATTTTTCAAGCCGTTCGACGGCCTGGGCCCAGTTCCCTTTTTTCATGCTCTGCAGGCCGAGCTGGACATGCGTCTCCGCATATAAAGCGTGGATCTCGCTCGCTCCTTCATAAGGGAGGGCTTCGACCTTATCTAGAATGGCCGCGGCCTCTTCGAATCCCCCTGTGGCCATCAGCGCTTTGACCAGGTCGATCCGGAGGGGCACCTTTTCGGGGAAAAGCTCGGCGGCCTTCCGGGCGACCTCCAGGGCCTTCTCCCGCTTGGCCTGCCGGAGATGGAAATCGATCAGTGTATGCCAGCTCCGCCAGTTCTTCTCATCCATCTGGACGGCCTTTTCGAAATCGGCCAAGGCCTTGAGCGGGGCCAGCTCGCGGTAGAAAGATCCGCGGGCCAGGAAGAACGGAGCGAAATCTGCGCTGTCGGATTGCTCGAACAGCGCCTGCGTTTCCTCAACCCGGCCCTTTGCCCAGTAGATGAGCCCGAGATAATATTTGGGCTTCCAGTCCTGCGGCTGCTCGGACATCGCCCATTTGAACAAGGGGATCTCCTCCTCCCTGAACGGAAAGACAAGCGCCGGAGAAAGTCCGGACGCCTTATCAAGATAGGCTTTGCTCTCCTCGGAAGATTTCTCCAGCAATAGTAAGGCCAGCCAGTAATAGACCGTGGCGTACTCGGGGGCGTTTTTCAAGAGCGCGATGGCATCATCATCGCATCCGGCTCTGATATAGTAGAGCGCCATTTCCAGATAATTCTCATGCGGCAGCTCGTTGCGGACCAGGGACTTGAACGTATCCAGATTTTTTTGGCTCGGCGCAAGGAGATAGGCTTCAAACCGGGCCAGATGGTCGAGGGGATCGATGTCCAGGACCTGGCCGAGGATTTTCTTGGCGTCCTCGGACTTATTCATCTTCCGGAAGGCCGTGGCCATGACATCGTAGGCGCCGATATTGTATTTGTTGAAATCGACGGCCCGCCGGCCGTATTCCGCCGCTTGGCCAAAGTTCTTTTCCAAGAGGCAAATCTCGGCCAGCTGGGCATAGGCCGATGACCTGAATTCCATGGAGCGAGCCGCCCAACCCAGCGTCTCTTTGGCATCCACCAGGTTGCCCAAGCGGCGGCTGACGATCCCGAAAACGTAGTTGGCTTCGGGATCATACATGCTGTTTTCCAGGGCCTTTTGAGCGTACGTCAGGGCTTTTTGGTACTCGCCGCGGCGCGTATAAAGCTCGGCCGTCCGGGCCAGAGCCCGGAGATGAAGCGGGTCCTTGGCCAAACAGCCCAGATATTTCTGGAGCGCTTCCGGATACATCCTCTCTTTCTCCAGACGCGCCCCGCTGAGACAGAGGCCTTCAGCCGTTGTTTCGTCGACGGCCTTAAAGCGGAGCGGCCGGGCTAGATCGCTCGCCGCCGGGTCGCTTTGATAAACGAGTTTGTTGCCGACGGCGACCGTGAATTTTTCTCCGCCCGGATCGATGGACAGGTCTTTTTTTAGGGACTCTGCCGGCTTCAGCTTGAGACGCTCCCGACAGAGCTCTTTCTTGGGCGTGCTGACCACGAGGTCCTCATCCAAGGCCTGGAGGGCGAAGACGCCGACCCTGAAGGAATTGCCCGAAGTATCGACGCTCAAAACGCCGTAGGGGGAAGACTTCACCATCGGACCGATGTCCTTGTACGGGAACCAGATTTCCTGCCACCGGTCGGCCGCGTGCGGCTTGAAAAATTCGTGGTCCGACTGGTTGAGGAGGCGTCCGGCCTGCGGCTCGGTGTACTGGCCGTCCTTGTCGGTCAGGAGGTCGACCCAGATCTCGCCCGCCCGCGACTCGTCCCAGATCCAGACCTTGTGGCCGGGCATATCGTCGTAAAGGGCCCAGTGGCCGAACCCGGCATCGGAGTTCTGGTACCAGGCGCCGTAAAAGTCGTTGTATTCGCCGACCGTGAAATAGCTCTTGGAGCCGCCGAAATTGTTGTTCCTGTACCAGGAGAGGTCGCGGCCCTGCTCATCGACCGGCCACGGCCTGAGCGGGACGGAATAGTCGTGTCCGATCTGGAAGCGGCCGGGGAAGATGTACTTGAGATCGTCGGCCGTTTTGATGGCGGCGCACGACCAGTAATAATAGGATTGGCTGAACGGTGTCGGATTGTACCAGGCGCCGTTGGTCTCGAAGTAGGCCTTGTCTTTCAAGAGACGGATCGTCACGCTCCAGCGCGTCCGCGAAGGCAGGTCCATGCCGCCGACGATGCAGCTGACGCTGCCGTCGGGATTCCTCCGGAGGAAATAATCAACCGGCGTGGCCGTGGAGGGGGCGTGGCCGACGATGCCGAAATTGAACTCGATGCCGCCCGACGTCCAGGGACCGCGCAGGGCAATCTGCCGGAACTTCAGGACATGATTGGTGTAAAGAAACTCTCGGTTCGTGGATTTCTCCGTGGCGCCCCAAACTTTCCCTCCGACCTGGGGAAGGACGGCGACGGAGAGATAGGGATTTTCCAAGCGGACGACGGTCCACGGCTTGTCGACGCCCGAGGCGCTGAACGTGTCGAAGAAAAAATACGGATAGAGCCTGGCCCCGCGTCCCCATTGGCTGGAGCGGGCAAAGATGGGCACCGGATCGGGATCGGAGAAGGGATAGGTTTTGATGACCTCCTGCTTTTCCTCGATATGGGCCGCGCCCGACGAGGACGAGCTTCGGCAGGAGAAAGATAGTAAAACCGAAAAGGCCGTCAAAAGAATGATGGGGGCACACCAATTTTTTTTCATGATGACCTTCCTCTCGCTATCTCTTACTATCATATTTGACAGGGCGAGACAATAGCCGGCCGGATGGATATTGTTCAGCCGATTAAAAAGCGGCTTTTATTCGTATTTCGGCTTGAACCCCATGTTATGGAAGGTGAAGGCGTACATATCGGTGATCTCATCGATGGCCTTGGTGATGTTGCTCGAGCCGTGGCCGGATCGGGTTTCGATCCGGATGAGCACTGGATTTTTCCCCTTGTGTTTTTCCTGCAGGGTGGCGATGAACTTGAAGGAATGGGCGGGGACAACGCGGTCGTCGTGGTCGGCCGTGGTCACGAGCGTCGCCGGATAGGAGACCCCATCCTTGATATTGTGCAACGGAGAATAGGCGTAGAGATTCTTGAAATTCTTCTCGTCATCGCTCGACCCGTATTCCACGGCCCAGCCCCAACCGACTGTAAACTTATGGAACCTGAGCATATCCATCACGCCGACGGCCGGCACGGCCACCTTGAACAGGTCCGGCCGCTGGGTCATCGCCGCGCCGACCAGCAGTCCGCCGTTGGAACCTCCTTCGATCGCCAGCCGATCCGAAGACGTGTATTTTTCCTTGATTAAATACTCCGCCGCAGCGATAAAATCATCGAACACGTTCTGTTTGTTCAAGAGCATCCCGGCTTTGTGCCACTTTTCGCCGTACTCTCCTCCTCCCCGCAGGTTGGGCTCCGCAAAAACCGCTCCATTCTCGAGCAGGACGATGTTGGATGGGTCGAAGGCGGGTTGGATGCTGATGTTAAACCCGCCATAGCCGGTTAGGAAGCAGGGATTCTTGCCGTCGAGGGCCAATCCTTTTTTAAAGACGATGAACATCGAGACCTTGGTCTTGTCCTTGCTTTCGTAAAAAACCTGCTTGACCTCGTAATCCTCGGGATTGAACTTGACTTCGGCCTTGCGAAAGACTTCGGACTTGCCGCTTTGGATCTCATATTTATAGATCGTCGGGGGGAAGGTGTAAGAGGTGAACGTGTAGAACAGGATCTTGTCATCCTTCCAGCCGCCCAATCCACCCGTCGTTCCGAGCGCCGGAAGCACGATCTCCCGGACGGGCTTGCCGTCGAGGGTATACTGGAAGACCTTGGTGTTGGCGTCTTTGAGGTAGGTACAGAACAGTTGACCGCCTCCCGTGTTAGCCCCGGTCAGCACGTCAGGCTGTTCGGGGATGACCGCCTTCCAATTCTCCTTGGCCGGCTTTTTGGGGTCGATCAGGACGACCTTGAAATTCGGCGCATCGGCGTTTGTGTAGACAAGGAACTTATCTCCGACGTTATCGACGGCGACGGCGTCATAGTCGAAGCCCTTGATGAGGAGCTCGAAGGGCCCGCTCTTCTTGGTGAGGTCCTTGGCGTAGAGTTCCGTGCCCGACGTCCCCTGGGAAACGCTGAGGAAGGCGTATTTCTCGTCTTCCGTAACGGACAGTTGAAAATAGCGCAGGGGATGCTGCTTGTCCTCGTAGATGAGAGCGTCCTTGTCCTGGGGGTCGCCCAGCTTATGATAGAAGACCTTTTGAAACTCGTTCTTAGCGGTCAGCTCTTTGCCGGGAGCCGGCTTGTCATAAGCGCTGTAGTAGAAGCCGTTCCCCTGGAACGACGCCCCCGAGAATTTGACCCACTGGATGCGGTCGGGAAGCTCTTTCTTGGTGGCGA
>Ga0315289_10016499_pt1 | contig 10177 bp, 8 predicted proteins | sample YL17G11_40_MG_FD_203452 | JGI IMG/M metagenome (GOLD analysis project Ga0315289, IMG submission 203452) | Sediment microbial communities from Yellowstone Lake, YNP, Wyoming, USA - YL17G11_40 | ecosystem: Environmental > Aquatic > Freshwater > Lake > Sediment | place: USA: Wyoming | collected...
GTGGAGGTGTGGGCGTCGAAGCCCAGTCCAGCGACTTTACTAAAGATAGTTCTACAAGCTTAACCAATTTTGAAGGCAGCAGAAAGAGCCAATTGGTAAACTCTTTCTACCTATTGGCCTATTCTTTCCAATAGCTCTTTTAGGCCTTGAAAGAGCCATTCTCTCGAAAATTATGACACCCAAAATAGCCTATCGAGAATCAACTATTCCAGATGCCGCATTAAGCACGAGCTTATGCGAGTGCTAATGCGGGTTGCCTAACTAAGTTGGCAGATTTTCTTTCCCGGAAGTTTAATGAGATTCCAGGAGACTCAGCTTGCCTACCTTAGCTTCGTCTCTGTCAAAACCTGTCACCCCCTTTTGAGAGCCCGTCTAATTTCTCTTTCAACCTCTCTTTTTTTAATTAGCTCTCTTTTATCAAATTGCTTCTTTCCTTTAACAATAGCAAATTCCAGTTTTATTTTGCCATTTTTAGTATATATTCTTAGAGGTATAAAAGTCAATCCTTTTTGATTTGATTTCCCAATTAAATATTTAATTTCTGATTTTTTCAAGAGAAGTTTTCGCGACCTCTCAGGATTGTAACTTGCCGGCGTGTTACCCGGTTGATAGGCTGCAATATTCGCTCCGACCCAGAAGACCTCTCCATCTTTTAAAATGACATAATTAGCAGCCAAATTCACGCCGTATGTTTTTAATGATTTTACTTCTTGCCCAAGTAAAGAGATACCGGCTTCAAATTTCTCCAGCACTTCGTAATTGAAATAGGCCTTTTTATTTTCAGCAATTATTTTCACCCCGTTAGAAATCATAGTTTCATTTTAGCAAAAAAATGTGATAATCTTAAATTGATGATTAGAGGAGAAATCAAAAAATTAATTGAAAATTCAATAAAAGTCCTTCAAAAAGAGAGGGTTTTTCCTGAATTTGCTATTCCAGAAATTGTAATTGAACACCCGGAAGAGAAAATTCATGGGGATTATGCGACGAATGTGGCAATGGTGATTGCCAAAATTGTGAAGAAAGACCCAATGGAAATAGCCAATATTTTAAGTGAAAAGTTAAAAGTTAAAAGTGAAAAGTTATTTGAGAAAATTGAGGTGGCAGCGCCGGGGTTTATCAATTTTTTTATTTCAGCAACTTTCTTTATAGATGAACTTAAAAGAATCTTAAAAGAAAAAGATAGATATGGCTCAAGCGAAATTGGAAAAGGTAAAACCGTAGTAGTAGATTATTCTTCTCCCAACATTGCTAAACCCTTTGGCATCGGCCATTTGAGGTCAACTATCAATGGTCAGGCTCTTTATAATATTTATAAATTTTTGTATTGGAAATGCATTGGAGATAATCACCTTGGGGACTGGGGAACCCAATTTGGAAAACTGATTGTAGCAATTAAAAGATGGGGCGAAAAAGAAATTAAAGATTATTCAATTGAAGATTTAGAAAAGCTTTATGTTAAATTCCACCAAGAGGCTGAGTTAAATCCTCAATTGGAAGAAGAAGCAAGAAGCTGGTTTAAAAAATTAGAAGGGGGAGACAAAGAAGCTAAAAAAATTTGGAAAATTTGCATCGATATCAGTTTAAAAGAATTTGAGAGAATTTATAAACTCTTGGGAGTAAAAATTGATTATGCTTTGGGAGAGAGTTTTTACGAAGGAATGTTAAAAGAAATTATCGATGAGGCCAAAGAGAAAAAAATTGCTATTGAAAGTCAAGGCGCTTTAATTATTCAATATCCTAACAACGAACTCCCGCCGACAATTGTTTTAAAATCAGATGGAGCGACAACTTATTTAACAAGAGATTTAGCAACAGTAAAATATCGTCTCAAAAAATGGAAACCCAACCTGATCATTTATGAGGTTGGAGCTGACCAAACTCTTCACTTTAAACAATTATTTCGAGCGATTGCACTTTTGGGTTGGATAAAAAAGGAAAAATTATTTCACGTTGCCCACGGCCTAATTCGTTTAAAAGAAGGAAAATTCTCAACCAGGAAAGGATTGACAATTCATTTGGAAGAAGTTTTGAAAGAGGCGATTTCTAAAGCAGAAGAAATTATCGAAAAATCAGAAACCGGAAGAGGTTTGTTAGAAAAAGAAAGAAAAAAAATAGCAAAAATGGTAGGGATTGGAGCAGTAAAATACAATGATTTGTCCCAGCATCATAGCGGGGATATCATTTTTGATTGGGGAAAAATTTTAAATTTAAAAGGAAACTCCGGTCCTTATTTGCAATACACTTTCGCTCGCTGTCAAAGCGTTTTAAGAAAAGCGAAATTAAAAATTGAGCCAGGAAAAATCAAAATTGCTGATTTTAATTTGGAGGAAGAAAATCTTTTACGAACGATTTATAAATTTCCCGAAGTAGTCGAGGAAGCGGCTGAAAAATTCTCCCCCAATTTGGTTTGTAATTTTGCTTTTGATTTAACCCAAAAATATAATCTTTTTTACGATTTGCATCCAATTATCAAAGCAGAAACTGGGGAGCTGAAAATATTTAGATTGGCTTTGACCTCTGCTGTCGCCCGGGTCCTAAAAAATTCTCTTTCTCTCTTAGGAATTTCCACTCCAGAAAGGATGTAATAAAAAAGAGAACAGGTTTTACCTGTTCTTGACTTTGGGCTTCGAAAATGAAGCCAATTAGGTTTGTATTGGTACGGATTTCACTCCGACCGGTCTATCTTCGGCCCATTCGACATCCCTAACATTGAAGATACTGACTCCCAGTTCGGCGAGTTTTTTCTTAAGTTTCTCCACCGAAGCCGATGTCAGTTGCATATATCCATAATTTACCGGTCTGGTTGATTTTGTGGGCATCATGACAACCTCGCCATCTTTAGTAACGTAGCATTCGTACTTTTCTGGTTTGCCATGTTTATCTATCCATTTTTCGAATTCATCAATTGCTTCGAATACCAATCTGACCATTTTCTCACCACCTCTAAGAACTATTTTTATTCTATAACTATTCTAAAATCTGTCAAGCTTTATTGATAAAAGCCGAATAAAATGATATTTTGTATTTATGAAAGGAGTAAGGTTGAAAAACAAGTATTTTATCTTGAGACATGGAGAGACCCACCATCAAATTGAGAAACCAGATATTGTCTATTTTTGGCCGGAAGATAAGCCACCCGCTTCTTTAACAAAAAATGGTCAAGAACAAATTAAAAAAGTAACCCCTTATTTAAAAAACCAAAAAATTGATTTAATTTTCTCCTCAGATGTTTTAAGAACCCGCCAAACAGCTGAAATTATAGCCAAAGAATTGGATTTGGAGGTAAAGGAAGATTTAAGATTAAGAGATGTTAATTGGGGAATCTATCAGGGAAAACTGATGAAAGAGGCTTGGGCTTTTTACAATCACAAGATGGAAGAAAAATTCAGAAAAGCCCCTCCTCAAGGTGAGAGTTGGTTAGATGTTCAAAAAAGAATGGTAGATTTTCTAAAAGAGACAGAGGGAAAATATAATCAAAAAACTATTTTAATTGTCAGCCACGGAGATCCCTTATGGTTGTTAGATAGTTGGGTTCAGGGACTAAACAAAGAAGAAATGTTAAAAGAGAGAAAAAGCGGTTGCCCAATAAAAATAGGGGATTTAAAAGAATTAAATTAAGATGAGTTTAAATTTTCCAAAAATAGAAGAAAAAATCTTGAAGTTTTGGGAAGAAAAGAAAATTTTCGATAAACTTCGAAAGAAAAACCAAGGTAAGGAGAAATGGTCTTTTTTAGATGGACCGATAACTGCCAATAATCCCATGGGTGTCCATCATGCTTGGGGAAGAACCTACAAAGACCTTTTTCAAAGATACAAAGCTCTTCAAGGTTTCGACCAAAGATTTCAAAATGGTTTTGATTGCCAGGGTCTTTGGGTTGAAGTAGAAGTGGAAAAAGAACTCGGTTTTAAAACAAAAAAGGATATTGAGAAATATGGAATGGCTAAATTTGTTGAAAAATGCAAAGAGCGAGTTCGGAAATACTCTAAAATTCAGACAGAACAATCAATTAGGTTGGGTCAATGGATGGATTGGAAGAATTCTTATTACACAATGTCTGATGAAAATAATTATGCTATCTGGAATTTCCTTAAAAAATGTTGGGAAAGAGGATTGCTTTATAAAGGAAGAGACAGCGTGCCCTGGTGTCCAAGATGCGGGACTGCTATTTCTCAACATGAAATTTTGCAGGAAGAGTATCGACTTTTGACCCACAAAACAGTTATCTTGAAATTTCCTATAGGAAAAAAAGAGTATCTTTTGGCCTGGACAACAACTCCTTGGTCTATTCCCGGCACTATTGCCCTGATGGCTAATCCAGACTTTGATTATGTAAGAGTAAAACAGAAAGATGGCGAATATATTTTAGCTAAAGAAAGGATTTCAATTCTTAAGGGTCCTTTTAAAATTATTGAAAAATTTAAAGGGAAAAAAATAATTGGTAAAAATTTTGTTCACCCCTATCGAGATTTCCCGGCTTTAAAAGGCCAGAAATTTCCGGTAATTCCCAGTAAAGAATTTGTAACTCTTGATATTGGAAGTGGGATTGTAACCAATAACCCGGGCGTTGGTCATGAAGATTATTTGGTAGCTAAGGAAGTTGGGCTTCTGCCCATTGAATCGGTTGATGGAGCAGCTAATTTCTTAGACGGCTACTCTTGGATTTCCGGAAAAAATGCCAAAGGTCAAGAGTTAACCGATGAGATCTTAGGAGATTTGGAAAAAAGAGGTTTTGTTTATGATATTTTTGATTTTAATCATAGCTATCCTGTTTGCTGGCGTTGCAAATCAGAATTGATTTTCCGTCTGGTTAACGAATGGTACATCGCCATGGGCCCCCTAAGAAAGCCCTTAATGAAAACAGCCAAAACAATAAAATGGATTCCTTCTTTTGGTCGGGACCGAGAATTGGATTGGTTAAAAAATATGCAAGACTGGTTGATTTCAAAGAAAAGATATTGGGGCCTATCTCTCCCAATTTACGATTGTAAATGCGGTCATTTTGAAGTAATTGGCTCAAAAGAAGAATTAAAAGAAAAAGCAGTTTCTGGCTGGAAAGAATTTGAAGGATATTCTCCCCATCGACCCTGGATAGACAAAGTAAAAATTAAATGTTCAAAGTGCGGAAAAATAGTTTCCCGCATTCCTGACGTTGGTAACCCCTGGTTAGATGCCGGCATTGTGCCATTTTCAACCATGAAATACTTTTCAGATAGAAAATATTGGAAAGAGTGGTTTCCGGTTGATTTAATTTGCGAGTCTTTTCCGGGGCAATTTAAAAATTGGTTTTATGCCATCATTGTTATGAGTCAAGTTTTAGAAAATCTGGCACCGATGAAAACAATTTTTGGTTATGCTTCTGTTCGAGATGAAAAGGGAGAGGAAATGCACAAATCCAAAGGTAATGCTATCTGGTTTGACGACGCGGTCAAAATTATAGGGGCTGACCCTATGCGCTGGATGTATGCCAGACAAAACATTATTTACAATTTGAGATTTGGTTATAGAACAGCTGAAGAAATAAAGAGGAAATTATTAACTCTTTGGAATAGTTTTCAATTTTTCAAAACTTATGTTGAAAAAATTCCTAATTTCATATTTCAAATCCCGGATTCTAAGAATCTTTTGGATCAATGGATTATTTCTCGGCTACAAAATTTAATTGAAAAAGTAACCAGGAATTTAGATAAATACAATGTGGCAGTAGCCACGCTGGCAATTGAAAATTTCTTTATTCAAGACCTCTCTCTCTGGTATATAAGAAGGTCGCGCTCCAGATTTCAGAAACCAAAAAATGAAAAAGAAAAGCAAGAAGCTGTGGCTACTTTGTATTATCTTCTTTTAACTTTAACAAAATTATTATCACCAATAACCCCCTTTTTAGCAGAAGAAATTTATTTGGGTTTAAGGACAGAAAATATGCCAGAATCGGTTCATTTGTCTGATTGGCCAAAAGCAGTAAAAGAAAAGATAAAGCCGGAATTAGAAGAGAAAATGAAAAAAATTAGAGAAATTGTTTCTCTTGCCCTATCAGAAAGAAAATCTTTAGAAATAAAAGTGAGGCAACCCCTAAGAGAGTTAAAAGTTAAAACTACATACCTCACCACCCTCCCGCCCGAAGGGCGGGCCCCTCGTGAAAAGTTAAAAGTAGAAAAAGAGTTATTGAATTTAATAAAAGATGAGGTTAATGTTAAAAAGATAGTTTTTGATAAAAAAATTAAAAAAGAAATAAAGCTAGATACCAAAATTACTCCCAAATTAAAAGAAGAGGGAACCTTAAGAGAAGTTATAAGGAACTTACAAGAAATGAGGAAAATAGCTGGTTTTAAGGCAAAAGACATTATTTCGATTCAATTTAAAGGCGAAAAAGAATTAAACGAGATTTTATTAAAAAATAAAGAAAATATTTTAAAAAGCACAATAGCAAAGAGTTTGAAATTTAGGGAAAAAGGGAAAATTAAGGTTGAAAAAGAGATAGAAATTGATCAGTGTAAATTATGGTTAGGAATTAACCGAGCAAATAAATAAATTTATGTGCTCGGTAAAAGTCGAGTCTTAAATTTTATGGTTAATGATTAACCAAACACATAAATTTATGTGCTTCGGTTAAAAAAAATTTAAACCATGACACTTCAAGAAAAAAAACAATCCCTTGACGGAGGAAGAATGAGAGAAAAACCAGAAAAAATGCCTCCACCAAAGGAAGAGAAAAAAGATATTTCGGGATTTGAGGGAAAGCCATACATTCCACAAGAAAAAGGAAGGGAATGGATAAAAAGCAATGAAGCATTTAGAACTACCGGTTTGCCGGTGGAAAAAAGGATAAAGTATTGGGGCGAGCTATCTAAAGATACCGGTTATTATCTTGAACCACGGGAAGCAGAAAAAAAATTAAAGGAATTATCCATGAAAAGATTTGAAGCAAAAACCGATGCCGAAAAAAAAGAGATAGGAGAAAAGGTTAAATTACTAAAGGGATTTTTAGGAAAAAAGTAAATGTTTTTATATTATCGAACGCTAGGCTTAATCTTTAAAAAGGAAGATCGAGGAGAGTTCGACCAATTATTGAGTGTTTTCTCAAAAGATTTCGGGAAAATAGAAATTTTAGGAAAGGGAATAAAAAAAATTTCTTCAAAATTAAGGCCGGGAATAGAAATTTTTTATTTATCAGAAATTGAATTTATCCAAGGAAAAAGATATAAAACCTTAACCGGTGCCCTCAAAATTGAGAAATTTGAAAATTTAAGAAAGGATTTAAAAAGATTGGCTATTGCCTATAAAATTTCAGAAGACCTGGATAATCTTATTAGGGGCGAAGAGCCGGACGAAAAAATCTGGCAGCTAGTTATTGAAGTTTTTGAAAAATTAAACAATTTGTCATTTATCATTAGTCATTTGTCATTGTTATATTATTATTTTTTCTGGAATCTTATTTCAATTTTGGGTTATAAACCTGAACTTTATTTTTGTCCTCTCTGCCAAAAGAAACTGAAGCCAGAAAAATTATATTTTAGTTCAAAAGAAGGAGGAGTAATTTGTCAGAATTGTTCAAAAACGGCAAAGTCCGCTATTGAGATACAATCAGAAACAGTAAAAATATTGAGAAAAATTTTGGAGAGAGATTGGAAAATCTTATCAAAACTAAAAATTAACGATAAATACCTAAAGCCATTGGCTAAAATTTCTTAAAATTATTCATTGTTTATTTCAGAGAAAGAGCATGATAAGATCTAAAATAAGAAATCCCCCGACCCCCGCTCCAGACACCTTCGGTTTCTGGCGTTCGCTTCGCTCGCTGTTTTTCCACCACGGGGGATTCTAAAATATATGAAAAGAAAAAGATTTTTTAGCACTATCATTATTATCTTATTTATTGTTTTTGCTACCATTACTTTTTCCAGTTGGCGAAAAAACATCTATTCTAAAGAAGTTTTAAAGCTCGAAATTCTGGGGCCAACCGAAGTGACCTTAGCCCAAGAGGTTGAATATATTGTGAAATACAAAAATAATGGTAATTTTCGCTTAGAAAACCCAGAACTTATTTTTATTCCTCCGGAAAATTCAATAAGAGATGAAAAGATTTTTGAGAGACAAATTTTAAGTAAAGAACAATTGGGCGAAGCAATTTATCCCGGTGAAGAAAAAAGCATTCCAATCAAAATGAGGCTTTTGGGTGGAGAGGGGGAAGGAAAAATTATTAAAGCCTCTTTAAGCTATCAACCAAAGAATTTAAAAGCAAGATACGAATCATCTACCAGTTTTACTACGATAATAAAATCAGTTCCCCTGACTTTTGAATTTGATTTACCCTCCAGGGTTGAATCTTCAAAAGATTTTCTTTTTAGGATTAATTATTTTTCTAATCTAGATTACCTTCTTACCGATTTAAGAATCCAAATTGATTATCCTTTTGGCTTTGAGTTTATCGAATCTAGGCCTAGATCCCTTGAGAAGGTAGAGTGGCAAATTCCAATTTTAAACAAATCAGAAGGGGGTAGAATTGAGATTACGGGTAGAATTTTAGGAGAAATTGGAGAGGCAAAAATTTTTAAAGCTAAACTCGGAATTTTAAAAGATGGAAATTTTATCTTATTAAAAGAAATAACCAGGGGAGTAGAGATTGTCAAACTTTCTCTTTATTTAAGGCAAGAAGTTAATGGTAATCCCCAATATGTTGCCTTGCCTGGAGATTGGTTACATTATGAGATTTTTTTCAAAAATATAGGTGAGGATGATTTGAATAATTTATTTCTGATTAATAAATTAGAAGGTGAAGCATTTGATTTTCAAACAATAAAGTCCGAACTGGGAGCAACCCAGGTTGGGGATAATTCTGTTGTTTTTGATGGGGGGAAGGTTCAAAAACTCCAATATTTAGCGCCAATGGAAGAAGGAAAAGTTGATTTCTGGATAAAATTAAAAGACGACTTAGGAAATGTTAAAAATCCGATCTTAAGAAATAAGATATTTATTGGTCAGGTTGAAGAAGAATTCATCACCAAAATTAGTTCAAAGTTAGAAATAGTTCAAAAAGGATATTTTCAAGATGAGGTTTTTGGAAATTCAGGACCCTTACCGCCAACGGTTGGGGAAACTACTACCTATACTATAATTTGGCAGGTAAAAAATTATTATTCAGACGTTAAAAATGGAAAAATAAAAGCAGTTTTACCAGAGGGGGTGGAGTTAACCGGAAAGATTTTTCCCGAAGAAGAATCTTCAAAATTTGCTTTTGATTCACAATCAAGAGAAATTGTTTGGTCAATAGGGGATTTAGAAAGAGGAGTAGGAACTTTTAAATCCGGAAAAACTTTGGCCTTTCAAATTGCCTTCGTTCCTCTTGAATCCCAGCGAGACAAAACTCCAGAAATTATTGGTCAAGCCAAAATAGAAGGTTTGGATAGTTGGACAGAAAGAGACCTGGAAGTTTTTTCTCCCGCAATTAATACCAATTTACCCGATGACCCGACTCTTACTAAAGAAATGAAAATTGTTAAGTAACCCAATAATTATTATGGAAGAAGATTTAATGAAAAAAATTATATCTTTATCTAAAAGGCGAGGATTTGTCTTTCAATCTTCAGAAATTTATGGTGGGGTGGAGGGGCTTTGGGATTTGGGCCCCCTGGGAGCCTTGATGAAAAATAATTTGAGAAATTTTTGGATAAAAAGATTTATTTTGGAAGAAGAAAACACCGTCTTAATTAATGGAACATGCTTGATGCATCCTAAAGTATGGGAAGCTTCTGGCCATGTGCAACACTTCACCGATCCCCTGGTTGAATGTAAAAATTGTCATAGCCGCTTTAGGGCAGATCACATGGTCGATGGCAGATTTATTGGTCAAGGTAAGGCAAAAACCAAGAATCAATGTCCAAATTGTGGAGAGAAAGAATTTACACCACCGAGAATGTTTAATTTGTTGTTTAAAACTTTTTTGGGTCCGGTAGAGGATAAGACAAACCTGACTTATTTGCGGCCAGAAACTGCCCAATCGATGTTTACTAATTTCCAAAATGTTTCGAATTCTACCAGATTAAAAATTCCCTTTGGTATAGCTCAGATTGGTAGGTCCTTTAGAAATGAGATTACCTTAGGCGATTTTATTTTTCGCTCTCGCGAATTTGACATTGCCGAGATTGAATACTTTGTTGAGCCGGGCCAAGACGAGAAATT
>Ga0315289_10016500_pt1 | contig 10177 bp, 17 predicted proteins | sample YL17G11_40_MG_FD_203452 | JGI IMG/M metagenome (GOLD analysis project Ga0315289, IMG submission 203452) | Sediment microbial communities from Yellowstone Lake, YNP, Wyoming, USA - YL17G11_40 | ecosystem: Environmental > Aquatic > Freshwater > Lake > Sediment | place: USA: Wyoming | collected...
AAGGATGCGAGTACGTTTCAGTTTAGGTTTCCAGACCGCACGGTCGTTGAGATCGCGGGAAGAATTCTTGTTGGAAGACCTGAAGACCGCCTCAAAAAGACCATCAGGAGATTATGGTAATGTCGTTGACTTTCAAGAAGCCTAAGAAGACCTGCGATGACGTTAATTGTCCTTTCCATGGCGAGTTGTCGGTAAGAGGTCGCGTGTTGGAAGGAGTGGTCGTAAGCGCAAAAATGGACAAAACAGTCATTGTGGAACGCGATTATTTGTCATACGTACCCAAATTCAAGAGGTATCAGAGAAGACGCAGTCGCATTCCATCGCACAATCCTCCGTGCATTGATGTGAAAGAGGGAGATCGCGTGACCATCGCTGAAAGCCGCCCTATGAGCAAAACCGTCATGTTTGTCGTCGTTGAAAAGGTCGAGGAGAAGTAGGAATGGCGGCGAAGGCGAAAGGAAGAGGACTCATCGCCAAGGGAATGATTGGACACGGAAGGAAATTGTCCAGAGGACTTCAGCCTCCATCGGTGCTGAGGTGCACCGATAACACTGGGGCAAGGACTCTTCGACTGGTCCAAGTGTTTGGTTACAAAGGCAGGCTCAGACGTTACCCATCAGCCACAGTCGGAGACAAGATAACAGTGTCCGTAAGGCAGGGAACTCCAGATATGCGGAAGAAAATGTTCCAGGCAGTAATCGTAAGGCAGAGAAAACCGTTCCGACGAGTCGATGGTATCTGGGTTCAGTTCGAAGATAATGCTGCCGTGATAATAACTCCTGAAGGAGAAATGAAAGGATCCGAAATTCGCGGTCCCGTGGCAAAAGAGGCTGCAGAGAGATGGCCGAGGATAGCAAGTGCTTCCAGCATAATAGTCTGAGGTGAGTGAAATGCAAACCGCGAAACCGCTGACGAAACCAACTAAACAAAGAAAAATGCTCTTCCAGGCACCGGCCCACATACGTCACAAGCTCTTAGCAGCACATCTTTCGGCAGAACTGCGAACTTCACACGGAACCAAGAGCTTTCCAGTCAGAACGGGCGACACTGTGCGAGTTGTCAGAGGAGACCACAAGGGCGTTGAAGGAAAGATCACCCGTGTGGATTTGACAAAGTACCGAATATACGTTGAAGGTCTCACTCGAGAAAAGGTAGACGGGACAACAATCAACGTTCCAATACACCCCTCTAAAGTCATCGTTACACGTTTAAACCTGGACGATAAGTGGCGAAAGGAACTCCTAGAATCAAAGAAGGAGAGGCAGCGACGGGTCAAAAAGATCAAGAAAGCAGAAGAGATACCGAAAGCCAAACCTCCAGAAGAAGCTGTTGAAATCGAAAAAGCGAAGGAAGAAATCAAACCCGTCGAAGAAAAACCGATCGCAAAGAAGAAGGCCCCCCAAAAGAGGGTCACAAGGACCAAGAAACCCGCCCGAAAGAAGGCGAAAGAGAAAGCAGAACCAGAAGCCGAAGAAGCTCCAAAGGAGACACCTAAACCCAAGAAACAGGTCAAACGTACTACTCGCAAATCGACCAAGAAAACTGACAAAGGAGAAGAATAACGATGGGCGGAAAAGGAAAATCATCAGGACTCAAACGCAAACCTGCACCAAAGTTCTGGCCAATCCACAGAAAAGAATTCACATGGACCGTGAACCCGACCTCTGGTCCGCACCCACTTGCAAAATGCATACCGCTGGCGATAGTCCTTCGTGATGTTCTCAAATTCGCGGAGACAAGAAAAGAGGCAAAAACGATAGTCGCACAGGGAAAAATCTGCGTAGACGGAAAAGTGCGACGCAGAGACGATTTTCCAGTGGGGCTGATGGACGTAATCTCGTTACGCGAAGTCGGCAAGAACTTCCGTGTTTTGCCCTCCTACAAAGGCTTGATCTTAAGCCCGATCAAAGATGAAGAATCCAAATTCAAACTGTGCCGGATAGAGGACAAAACCGTTACGAACAAAGGACAAATACAACTTCATCTTCATGACGGATCAAATTTACTTGTCAAGGTGACTGATCCCAAGAACCCGCAGGAAGATGTTTACGGCACGCTTGACACTCTCAAAGTGGGCATTCCGGAAAAACAAGTTCTGGAACACACAAAAATGAAGGAAAAGGATTTTGCAGTAATAACTGGTGGGAAAAACGTTGGAAAATTCGGCAGGATAATCGAGATTGAGAAGGCAGAAGGAAAGAAACGCAGAAATGCTTTAGTCACAGTTGAAGACGAAAAGGGCACCCGCTACCAGACAACGTTGGAATTCATCTTCGCAATTGGAGACGCCCACCCATTTATTTCACTGTCGGAGGGCGACTGATTTGTCCGACGATGACATTAGCAAAAAACGGGAAAACCAACCCATGCTCAAACCCAAAATAGAAAAAGTTGTTGTGAACATCAGCGTCGGAAAGTCTGGAGAACCGCTTGAGAAAGCAGTAAAAGTATTGAAGGAAATAGCGGGTCAGACTCCTTGCAGAAGAAAAGCCAAGGAATCAGTCAGGGATTTCAACATAAGAAAAGGCGAATCGATCGCCTGCATCGTGACACTCAGAAAAGAAAAGGCTGTTGATTTCTTAAACAAGGTTTTGCCGGTGATTGACAAGAAGCTGTCAGGGAGATGTTTCGACAGGCAGGGCAACTTCTCCTTCGGCATAAAAGAGCATATTGAACTGCCGGGAGTGAAATACGACCCCGATGTGGGCATCTTTGGCATGGATGTATGCGTATCAGTAACCCGACCGGGCTACCGCGTCAAGACCCGAAGAAGGAGAAGAAGCAAACTTGGTACAAAACATGTCCTGACGCCTGAGGAATCGATGGCGTTCGCCAAGGAAACCTTGGGAGTGGAAATCGTCTAGACAGGTGGATAATGAATGGGGAAGCAGAAATCACAGAAAGAGAGAAAATACGGCAAAGGCGCAAGGCCATGCAGCAGATGCGGATCTTACGGTCCGGTAATCAGACGTTACAATTTATATCTATGTCGGCACTGTTTTAGGGAGGTAGCCAAAAAACTCGGCTTCAACAAGTACGAGTGAAAGAGGAAAACACGATGGACACATTGGCAAACGGTTTGACAACCGTAATCAACAATGAAATGCGAAACAAGCATGAATGCATAATCAGTCCAGCCTCTAAACTTTTGGGTCGAGTATTGAGAATTATGCAGTTGAATGGCTACATCGGCGAATTCGAGTATATAGATGACGGTCGTTCTGGAAAATTCAAGGTCCAGTTGCTCGGAAGAATAAACAAGTGCGGTGCCATAAGACCGCGCTTTTCGATTAAGACAGACCAGTTTGAGGAATGGGAGAAAGAGTTTCTTCCGTCAAGAGAAGTTGGATTGCTCGTCGTCTCGGCACCGACAGGCGTCATCTCGCACCGAGATGCGAAAGAAAAGCACACCGGAGGCAGACTGATAGCTTTCGTTTACTGAGAGGTGTTGACGATGCGGGTGCCAGAGAAGTCAGAGACCGTTCAAGTTCCGGACGATGTGAAGATCGCCTTAGAGGAAAGAGAAGTCAAGGTCACAGGTCCCAAGGGGACCCTAACACGCAACTTCTCTCATGAACCCGTCTCAATCGAACTTGCTGACAACACAGTGCGAGTACGGGCCGAATGGCCACGCAAAAAGGAAGCCGCATTGGTGGGCACGGTTGCGTCCCATATTCGGAACATGATTACCGGCGTCACAAAAGGTTTTACTTACAAGCTCAAAGTTGTCTTTTCCCACTTTCCCATTTCGGTCAAGCTTAAAGAAAAGACTGTGCTTATCGAAAACTTCACTGGCGAGCGCAGTCCGCGAAGAGCCAAGATAATCGGAGACGTTGAAGTGAAGATCCAAGGTGAAGATGTCATAGTTCAAGGCATAAACTTGGAGGATGTGAGCCAAACCGCAGCGAACGTCGAACAGGCGACGAAGGTCAGGAGAAAAGACCCGCGCATCTTTTTGGACGGACTCTACGTCTTTGAACAGGTCGAGGGAATGGAAGCATGACAGAGCCAAAGACACGGCCCTGCAGGAAAGCGTTGAGAACCAGAGAACGCGTAAAGGGAAAGAAGCCGAAGTTCGTCAGACCTGAAAGCTGGCGATACGTCAGACTGAAGAAAAATTGGCGCAACCCTCGAGGATTAGATCATAAAGTACGCCTTATGTACAAAGGCTGGCCTCCTGCTGCTGGTGCTGGATATGGAGGACCAAGAGTCTCTAGGGGACTGCACCCGTCGGGTTACCGAGAAGTTCTTGTTCACAACGTTGAACAACTGGACAGAGTAGACCCAAAAACCCAAGCCATACGCATAGCCCACACGGTAGGCAAGAAGAACAGGGGAGACCTTCTCGCAGATGCGAGAAGAAAAAAGATTGTCGTCCTTAACCTCGGACAAGCGGGCAAAGCATTAGCGAAGAGGCCAGAAGAAGAAAAAGAGAAGGAAGAAGCCGCAGAAACAGAGAAAGAAACGAATGAACAACAGGAAGCACCTGAAGAGGAGAAATCGAAAGTCGAAGAAAAGACCAAGAAACGCAAAGGGAGAAGCACAGAATAATGACCACTTTGAACAGCCAACGTCGCCTTGCAGCACAGGTGCTTAAGGTTGGACAGAACCGCGTCTGGATCGACCCCGCAAGAACGGAAGATGTTGAGACAGCTATGACTAGAGACGAAGTCAGAAGACTCGTCCATGAAGGCGTGATCAAAGCGTTGCCAGTAGCCGGCATAAGTCGGGCAAGAGCACGAATAATGCGCGAAAAGAGGAAAAAAGGCCGAAGAAGCGGTCCGGGAAGCAGAACGGGCACAGTCCACGCAAGGGTCTCCAAGAAAAGGGCTTGGATGAGCAAGATCAGAGCTCTGAGGAAGAAACTTCGAGAATTGAAAGCAAAGAAGACCATCCCTGAAAATGCCTATCAAAAACTGTACCGCATGGCGTCCAGCGGCAGATTCGAGTCGGTTGCAGGTTTGGAACGCTATCTGAAGGCTCATGAACTCTGGAGGAAACGCTAATGGCACGAAACTCACGCTACTGCACGAAATTCCGGCGGAGAAGAGAGGGAAAAACCGACTACCATGCCAGAAAAGCATTCCTGCTTTCAGGTCAACCTCGACTCGTGACTCGTAGCAGCATCAACAATATTATTGCGCAAATAGTCGTGGCTAAACCGAAAGGGGATGAGGTTTTAGTTTCTGCTCACAGTAGGGAATTAGTCAAGTACGGGTGGAAAGCTCCCAGAGGAAACCTTCCGGCGGCTTATCTGACTGGCTTCTTGTGTGGGTTAAAAACTAAGGCTCACGGGACGGAGAAGGCAATTCTTGACATAGGTTTGTATCCGCCCACGAAGGGAGCAAGAATTTTCGCAGTGCTCAAAGGAGTGGTCGATGCAAAGGTAAACGTGCCCCACGGTGAGGGGAAACTGCCAGATGAAAAGAGGATGAAAGGCGAACACATCGTCAAGTACGCACAAGAACTTGCGTCTGACACTGAAGCATATCAGTCAAAGTTTTCGAAATATCTCCAGCAGAACATCAAGCCCGAAACACTGGCTAAACACGTTGAAGAAGTCAAGAAGGAAATGATTGCTGCGTTTAAAGGTAGAGGTAATAAGAATTGACATCACGAGGACGAAGAAGAGACCGCAGACCAAAAGAATCATCGGTAAATCTAGAGCAGTGGGTCCCAAAAACACGGTTGGGAAAGATGATTCAAGAAGGCAGGATTACATCCATTGAAGAAGTCTTCACGGCAGGACTTCAGATACGAGAATCCCAGATTGTAGACGCCCTCATACCCGATCTTCAGGAAGAAGTGATAAACATAAACTTGGTTCAGAAGCAGACCGACGCTGGCGAGAAATCCCGGTTCAGAGCAGTGGTTGCGGTGGGAAACAGAGACGGCTATATAGGCTTGGGATCTGGTAAAGCCAGCCAAGTGAGAAATGCAATAGAGAAAGCGGCTACAGACGCCCGCCTGAAAATTGTTCCGGTCAGACGGGGATGCGGAAGCTGGGAATGCGGATGCGGAAGACCCCACTCAATACCTTTCCAAGTAGAGGGGAAAACAGGAGGCGTAACAGTGATTTTTGTCCCCGGTCCCAGAGGCTTGGGACTCGTGGCAAGCGAAGTGGCAAAGGTGATTCTCGGGTTGGCTGGAGTAAAAGACTGCTGGACCAGAAGTTTCGGTTCAACGAGAACCATTCCTTCATTCGCATATGCAGTCTTTGACGCACTGAAGCAGAGTTACAGCCTCATAACTCCAACAGACTGGGTGAAATAGTTGAGCGAAGAAACTAAGGCACGCAAATGCCTGGCCATTGTACGAATTCGCGGAACTATAAGCGCCTCAATGGAGGCAAGAGAGACGTTGCAGATGCTTCACCTTCCCAGGAACAACTACGCCGGGCTAGTTGATGATCGCCCCGCGTTTCTGGGCATGTTGAAAACCGCGAAAGACTACATTACATACGGTGAGCCTTCGAAAGAAACGGTGGTCATGCTGATAAATAGGAGAGGAAGGCTTGCAGGTGACAAAAAGCTGACGGACGAGTACGCACAGAAAGTGGGGTACAAGTCACTTGAGGATCTGGCAGAAGCAGTCTACAGTTGCCGAGCAGAATATTGGAAGCTTAAAGGCATACAGCCGCTTTTCAGACTTCACCCGCCGTCTAAGGGTTTCAAGGGAAAGATCAAGAAAGGTTACGGTTCGGGTGGAGCGCTCGGATACCGCGGGGAAAAGATAGACGAACTCCTGAAGCGAATGCTTTAGAAGTTCGCTTGCCGTCTTTTTCTTGTTTTGCAGTTTCGGTGTGCGATACGTTTTATAGTTGCTTCTGAAATGCCATGTAGGAGGAGGAAGTAGGCTTGAGCGCGAAATGGCGGAGAAACAGAAAGGCCCTGAAGAAATTCAATATCTTCAAAGTCTTCAACAGAACAAAGGAGAAGAACACCCCCAGAACGTTCCGCATCAAGAATCCAAAGGCGAAAAAACGCGCTGCCAGCTTGAAGTATAAGATTGAGAAGATCCCGGAAGAGAATTTGAGGGAGCCTCCGCCTCTGATTGATGTTCTTGAAGACGATGATGAGATCGCTGTTTTCGCCGAATTTGCAGGTTTCAGCAAGGAAAACTTGAAAATCAACGTCAGAAATCAAAAACTGATTTTGTCTGCTAAAGCGTCGGATCGTAGGTTCCGTAAAAGCTTAAATCTTCCAAAGAGAGTGATTCCCGACACCGCATGCACAACCTATAAGAATGGCGTCCTTGAAATACGGTTGAAAAAAGCGCTTGAACAGGAAGCTGTGAATAAAATAGCAGGTTAGGAAAATGCCGCATGACCTTAGGAAGACAAGGAAAAAACGGGGTTCAAGAACCGTAGGCTGGGGTAGAGTAGGTCAACACAGACGAACCGGTGGAAAAGGCCATCGAAACCCTGGGCGCCACAAAGCCCTGTGGTCCTACGTTATCAAATATGAGCCAGACTACTACGGCAAGAGAGGTTTCACTTCGCCGAAGAGTCTCAAACAGAAAATGAACGTCATAAACGTTGGGACGCTTGATGGATTAGCAGAAAAGCTGTGGGTGGAACGGGAGAACGGCAAGTTCTTTGTAGATCTAGAGAGCCATGGATACACCAAGCTATTAGGCTCTGGCAGAATAACCAAACCTCTTATTGTGAAAGTGCCTGCATTCTCAAAGTCGGCGGTCGAAAAAGTCAAAGAAGCAGGCGGGGAAATCCTGGAAGAGAAACAGGAAGCTGGAGAGTAACGGTTAGCCCATGGCCGGCAGATTTCTTTCGTTATTCAAACCTGTTGCAAGGATCCTACCAGAAATAAAAGTTCCAGAACGCAGAGTCCGCTTCAACGAAAAACTGTTCTGGACAGCTCTCGTTTTGATCATTTTCCTAGTCATGTCAGAAGTTCCGCTTTTCGGGATCCAAAAGAGCGCGCTGGGAGAACTTGCTGCATTGAGGATAATCTTTGCTTCCAGCCGCGGCAGCCTCATGGAACTCGGAATAGGCCCCATAGTAACAGCAGGATTAATATTGCAGTTGTTAATCGGCTCACAAATCATTCAAGCCAATATGAGTGACTCTGAGGACAGGGGGTTGTTCACTTCTGCTAGCAAAGTGTTCTCCATCGTCCTCACGGGCGTGCAGGCGTCTGCTTACATAATTGGTGGCATGTATGGATCGCTTGGCGGCACCACAGCCGTAGTTGTGTTTCTGCAGTTGATAGCCGCAGGCATTGTAGTATTGCTGCTTGATGAGCTGGTTCAGAAGGGATGGGGATTTGGCAGCGGCATCAGCTTATTCATCATGGCTGGTGTGGCACAGAACATATTCTGGCAAGCATTCACACCGTTGCCAGGCGTGGGAGATGTGACCCAGACACATGGTTTGAGCTACGGTTTCTTCTTCGCGTTGGGCGAAGTCGTGAGTAGAGGGCAACCTTTCTCAGACATTTGGCTGAGAGGTCAAAACCCATCATTGATGGGGCTGATAGCCACGGTCCTAGCGTTCCTAGTCATAATTTACATGGAAGGCGTCAGGGTTGAGTTGCCGACGTCTTACGCGGGTTACAAAGGTTACCGAAGCAGATACCCAATAAAGTTGCTTTATGTTTCCAATCTGCCTGTGATTTTTGCATCAGCTTTGTTCGCCAATGTGTATTTCTTTTCTCAACTCTTCTGGAGCTCTTTCAACCGTAACAACACAAACTTCTGGTTCAACCTCTTGGGAACGTTCCAATCGGTGACACCTGAGGGTGGACAGCCCACAATTGAGATCACGGGAGGTCTTGTGAAATTCGTAACGGCGCCTCGCGCTTTCACAGACGTGATGGGTGACCCCGCTAGAGCCATTGGTTACCTCGGAATACTGGTTGTCTTCTGTGTGGTCTTCTCGTTGACATGGCTCGAAGTTGGTGGCTTGGGACCGTCAACGGTAGCTAACCAACTGGTTGATGCTGGAATGCAGATTCCGGGGTATAGACGGTCGGGAAAAGCTGTGGAATCAATTCTGAAACGTTATATCCCAGCCGTGACTGTTCTTGGCGGCATTGTGGTTGGACTGATAGCCGGCGTTACAGATTTCTTCGGCGTCTTCGGTTCGGGAATGGGCATCCTTCTTTCCGTGGGCATAATCTACCAGTACTATGAAGTGCTCATGCAAGAAAGAGCGGCTGAAATGTATCCTGCATTTAGACGCCTGTTCGGGGAATAGCCCTATGGACAAGATTGTAATTGTTACTGGGATACCTGGAACTGGAAAGACCACTGTTTGCGGTTTTGCCGAAAAGTTTGCCAAGGACGCTGGAGTCCAGGTGAATGTGATCAATTATGGCACAGTCATGATGGGCATCCTAGAGAAATCTGGAAGATCCTTGAGAAGGGACGAGATGCGGAAGGATAGCATTGATACTCAGCGCATCCTGCAGAGACAGGTAGCTGAGGTGGTTGCTGAAAAAGCGAAGCGGTTGAAAGGTTTGACCATCATCGATACTCACATGTCGATCAAAACTCCCGAAGGGTATTTTCCCGGCTTGTCGACGAACAACCTGGGAATATTGAAACCTGATGTGCTCGTTCTTGTCGAGGCTCAGTCTGCTGAAATCTCTTCAAGAAGAATGAAAGATGTGAGTAGAAAAAGGGACGCTGCTTTGGAGGCGTCGGTTAAAGAAGAGCTTGCCTTTTCAAGGGCCATTGCAGGCGCATGCGCAGTGTTTGCATGTGTTCCTGTGAAAGTGGTTGTGAATGCTGAGGGAAAACCTGAAGAGGCGGCGAAAGAGATACTAAGAGCTTTGGATGTGATAAAGGCATGATGCCTATTGCATTGGATATACTTCCGCCGATACTACAGCAGATTCCCTACGCGACCTTTTTCATACTTGGCTTGGCAGCATTGGTTTCCTTGCTGACAAGCTTGGTGAACCGTCTTTTAACAAACCCGGAGAAGTCAAAGGTTGCAAGGACAGAAGTCAATGACTGGAACAAGGAGTTGCGAGAGGCGCGGCGTAAGAACGACAAAAAAGCCGTAGAGAAACTCATGAAGCGGCAGCAGTACATAATGCAGCTTCAGACCAAGATGATGTGGAGCTCGATGAAAGTTTCGCTTTTGTTCCTGATTCCCTTGCTTCTGATGTGGCAGCTGCTAGGAGGATTTTACAGCGGGCGTGCAATAGCCATT
>Ga0315289_10016501_pt1 | contig 10177 bp, 8 predicted proteins | sample YL17G11_40_MG_FD_203452 | JGI IMG/M metagenome (GOLD analysis project Ga0315289, IMG submission 203452) | Sediment microbial communities from Yellowstone Lake, YNP, Wyoming, USA - YL17G11_40 | ecosystem: Environmental > Aquatic > Freshwater > Lake > Sediment | place: USA: Wyoming | collected...
TGCCTGGCCGGGGGGATACCGGGTCAAAGGTGGTATTGATGCCCTGCAAAGGAAGCATGAGTCCAAGACAGTTGGGGCCCATGATCCGGATGCCATACCGGTCGGCGATGGACATGACCTGTTCCTCAAGAATTCTTCCTTCCACCCCACTCTCGCGGAATCCCGAAGAGATGACGATGACGAGCGGGATTCCCTTTTTGCCGGCTTCCTCAATGATCTGCGGGACGGTGCGGGCAGGTACCGCGACAACCGCAATATCAACCGGTTCCGGTATTGATCCCAGCGTGGGGTAGGTTTTCCTTCCCAGAATCATCGCGTGCTTGGGGTTGACCGGGTAGAGTGAGCCGGGAAATGCGAGGAGGTTACGTACGATTGCATAGCCTACTTTATTCGGTTCGGGAGATGCTCCGACCACAGCGATGGACTTCACCGTGAGCAATGAGGAGATTGATTGTTTTTTGGACCGGGAGATTTCAGGGGGTGGGTGGTCGCTCACATACACGCGTGCATCAACCGCACAGGCCCCTTTTTCATAGAGGATGACGGGGTTGATGTCGAACTCAACAACATCGGGTCGCTCTGTAAAGAGGCGGGCAATTGACTCAATGATCCCGATCAATGCCTGTTCATCCTTGGCCGGGTCGTTGCGGAACCCTGCAATCAGGGGATACGCCTGGAGTTCATGGATCATGGCCTCAATCTCATGTCTGTCGATGGGGAGGACACGGGTGACCACGTCCCTCAGAAGCTCGACCAGTGTCCCGCCGATCCCAATCGTGAGCACCTTTCCAAATGCAGGGTCGGTCTTCCCGCCGATGATCAGCTCAAGCCCGGGAGGGAGCTGCTGTTCCACCATTACTCCTTCGATGGCCGCAAGTGAATTGGATGCCGTTACCGCATGGACGATCGCATCATACGCTTCTCGGGCTTTTTGTGCGCTTCCGATATTGACAACCACGCCACCCGCATCGCTCTTGTGCACTACCTGCGGTGAAATGACCTTGAGTACGACGGGATACCCGATACGTTCTGCCATTTCTGCCGCATCCGATGATGAACGGGCGATGGCGTACCGTGGCACCGGGACCCCGGCAGTTTTCAATAGTTCATACCCCTCAGCCTCCCGTATCATGCCATAATTTGCCAGCGTTCCCAACTCCTCATTACAGTTCTTTACCGCTGGGTTAAGAGCCTTATTCCTTAAAAAAAGCGGGGGTTTGTTGTCATCAGCCGCAAAACGGGTGGTTGTCCCGCAGGCACCGTGCCATATCCCCCATGATGGTGATGATGTCATCACCCTGCTCAAGCCGGTTTCGCATCTGCTCGGCAAGACTCCCGTTTTCGATCCGGTCCCGTATTACCGGGAGGTACACCCGTTCGTCTCCTGTTGTGTGCTTCCACGCACACGCGTACATCTGTTCAAGATCAGAGTGGAGCTCCTCCGTGCCATGTTTGATTGCATCGTCCAGCAGGGAAATAAGGTGCTCATGGTCTGCGGTGATGGGGAGCTGCCTGCAGCGCAGCAGAGCCCTGACAAATGCACAGACTGCCATATCGGAACGGACGCATTCCTGCTCGTCCAGTGCTTTGATCTCGAGACACTTCCGGGAGAACCGTACAATAATTCCCGACGAGTTTACCCATTCCTCGCAAAGAATGCCGGCACCGCGTGCCCGAAGTTCTGAAAAGATCTCTTCCTGCATCGCATGATACCCGGAGAGATCCCTGATCGGTTCGGGAATGATCCTGTTGCAGATTTGGGGGATCTCCTTCTGGTTTTCCTGATAAAAGATCAGCCGGTTGTCCTGGATGCCCGTCAAACGCCCTTCGACCATCGGTGAAGATGCGGTTACGGCAACAAGGTATGGCAGCAGGACACGGATACGGTTGTAGAGATCGATCATGTCACGTTCGCCCGTATATGAAAGGTTGATCTGGAGTGCCTGTATGTTCAGCCACCCATGCTGCCGGATGTTAAACAGCCGGTCATAGACATCATAATATTCCCCTTCGTCATAATCCCAGACAGCTGTCTTGTCAAGGGTGAGTGTCGGGTGCATGCCAAGTCCGAGGAGACGGTACGTATCATGGAATATCGTGGTGAATTTTTGTATCCCGTTGCAGAGCTGGTGTTCGAGGGGTGCAAGGTCATCTTCCGGACTTTTTGGTATGAATTCAAGGACCGTTTTCTGGAGTTCCTTTCCCAGTTTCACATCCCCAAAAAGGATTTCATTCTCCACCCGCCCGCAGATCTTTTTAATGATCTGGTCTGACACCGGCTGTGGATTGAAATTCTGGTCATTGATGGAGAATTCATGCTCGGTTCCGATTGTCATTGGCGATTACTTCCGCAGGAGGTGGGAGACGAGTGTGTGGTACACAGACGGGTAACAGGTATCCTCGCCACTCTCAAGCGAGGGATTATCGTTCACTTCGATCACATAGGCATCCCCATTATTATTTTTTATATCGACCCCGTAGAGCCCGGTGCCGATCGCATGTGCCGCATCGATGCCGAGCTGGATTACGTGCGGCGGGACCTGGTCAGGAGGAACGCTTTCAACACTGCAGTAGACGAGGTGACCGTTTACGGACGCCTGGATCTTGAACGTGACGGAGGGTATCGTGTATTTGCATGCGTACAGGAGTTTCCCGTCAAGCACACCCACCCGCCAGTCGTACCTGCTCTCGATAAACTGCTGCACGACGATCCAGTCCGACATTTTTATGAACCGTCGCGCCACTTTGAAAAATTCCGCGACATCATGGACTCTCTCGACACGCAGGGAAAACGATGTGGATGGTTCCTTGACAACAAGCGGAGACCCCAGGATGTCAAAAAGGTGTGCAACGTGCTCGATTGTGAGGTCGCTCCGGGACAGAAACACCGTCCTTGGAATTGATACATGCCCCCTCATCAGGTGTGCATACATGTTGATCTTGTCGGAGCATACCTGGATTGAACGCGGATCGTCGATGACCGGAATCCCGAGGAGGCTGGCCATCCGTGCAGCAACGTACGTGATGTTCATCGGGTCGGTCCGGGCGCGGATGAAGAGCGCATCCACTTTTTCAATTTTGTTGATGTCAACCGGAAAAATGAACTCGACGGAGTGCCCCAGGTCTTCGGCAACGTCACGGCACCTGATGAGCGATGTGAGCTGTTCAGCATTGGAAAGTGTTTTTCTGTCGACAAAGATGCCCAGCCGGCTCATAGGAACTCCTGGTTCGAAAGGTATGCAGAGAGCAGGGTCCGTTCCCCTTCGGAGAGTTGGGCATAGCGGGTCGGCGAAAGGGAGGAAAGGGCATACGAATCGCCGGTCACAACAAAGACCAGTTTTACGAGCGGGAGACGGAAAATTTCGTAGATTTTTTCTGCATAATCAGATACAGGTGTCCCTGCGTCGGCAGTACGGCCAAAGACTGAGGTGCATGTGACAATATCAGACCCGTCCGGAAACTTCTGGTAACAGAACGGGTATTTTCCATTGTTCGTGATGTGTTTGATCACATCCTTTGCCTTTTCATTGTCACTGACGACAAAATAATCGAGGGTTGTTGAAAAATAATTCAGGCCGTACAGGATTGCAGGCAATGGTACATATGCCTGGGAGATCCCCCACTCGCATACCGGGATTCCTGCGGATGCCGCCCGTGTCAGGCAGATGGGGATCACATACGCATCGAGGACTGCGCTGCTGGTGGGTTCAACTTTTTTTCCCTCCAGTTCATGCTGGAGAATCGTGTAATAGGGTTCTGTCTTGTAATAATAGTTTTCACTGATGATATGGTGGGTATCATTGCGTTTGATCACAAACAGTGAATCCTTCAGCAGTGCATTGTCGCGCTTCGAGAAGGTTTTTGAACCATTCCTTGTCTGGGAATAAAACATGGACTCGGTTGCCCGTCCTGAAATAAATCCTGTTTCTCCGGCCGCGGAAGGGTCATGAACCGGAACGGCAACGGGACGGAGAGAAACCCTGTCGGAATCCCGGGATTTTTTACCATTCCTTCGTTCATTCATGAGAGAACCAGTCCACCCGACGGGTGCACCTGACTTCTTTTTCTATCATGTCCTGAAGTCTTATGTAAAACCATGACTCGATCATCAGAAACGGGATACAGAACCGGATCAGGTACAATCCTTTGCCGCCCCGTACGCAGCAGCGGAATACGAAAACAATCAGGTTTTAAAAAGGCTGAGAACACATGGTGGTTCTCTCCATCGTCATCATTTCTTTTGAGACTGCCACTCATGAGAGAACACTAATCCACTTGGATCGTGGATTATTTTGCCATATGTACTATGCACGAGAACGGGTTATAGAATTTTTGGGTGCCCGCGTATGATCAACTCTTTGGAATACAAGAAAAAAAAAATTCTGTCGTGGAAGTGGTATATAAAATCCAGAACTTGAATAAGATTCATAACTATTTATGATTCTCAGTAATATAGCATGCATATTCCAACTCCCGATGAGGTGAGGAGCAGGCGCGAGATCCTGGGCATGAGGCAGACAGACCTGGCCAAAAGAGCCGGTATCAGCCAGTCAATGGTAGCCCGGATTGAGGCGGGGGGTGTGGACCCGCGGGTCAGCACGCTCAATAAAATCATTGCGGTACTGAACAGTGCACAGCAAAAGAAAATTACTGCTGTCCAGATTATGCATACCCCTGTCATTTCAGTCCACCCTGAAGACACGATCGCCCGCGCTCTTGATATATTTGAAAAAAATAACATCTCCCAGCTTCCGGTCATCGATCATGGAGTGCCCGTGGGCTGTATTTCAGAAGCGGTCATAATGAAAGCAATTGAGCAGCAGCGTTTGCACAGGGTGCAACCCTTCTATGTCCGGGACTTTACCGAGCCTGGTTTTCCCACGGTTCCCCCTGATATGGATGTTGAAACGGTTGTTTCCATCCTCCAGCAGAATCATGCCGTGCTCGTCATCGATGGCGGAGTTGTCAGGGGTGTGATAACCAAACATGATCTGATTTCCCTGATCCAGTAATCCTCTTGAACATAACCCAAAAAAACTGATCCGTCGGGAAATAACAGAAGTGCTGGTAAAAAGCGTTTTTTCCCTTTTCAGGGCGGTTGATACTGGTTTTTAAAAGAAGATATATACCAATAAAAGAGAATGCCTTAACTGTGGATGTTCCATATCAGGTGTGTTTCTTATGGCAGACAAGTCTGATGACATCAGCAGCACGACTGTGATCGGGATCGGAGTGGTATTGTTTATCGCCGTTGTCGGGATCTGGTACCTCTTCTTAAAATAATCCTTCTTCCTGTTTCTTCCGTTAACGGTTGCCGTATTCCTCCGTTTCAGAGCTTTGACACGAGATCCCGCAACACCAGTGCCGGTTCCTGAGCTTTTACAACACTGGAAGCAAGCAATACCCCGTCAGTACCAAGGTCAATGGCGATCTTCACACACTCCCCGGACTGGATACCTGCTCCTGTCAGAACCTTCACTTTCTGGTTCACTGCGTGCACTGCCGCCACCGACTTTTTGATGATCTCCGGGTTCGCTTTTGATACTGAGACCCCGCTGCCGATTAGTTCCGGAGGTTCGATCGCCACGTAGTCCGGGCCAAGGGCTGCAGCGCCGGCGCTCGTAGTCTCGTTATTTGAACAAACTACCGCTACAAGCTTCTGCTGCTGAAGCGCCCTGACTGATGCTTCGATGTCGGCAAGTGTTAAGCGGCGTTCGGAATGGTTGACAAGTGACCCGCTCGCTCCGGCGGTTTTGATGGCGTAGGCAGTGACCTGCCCGGTGTGTGCGCCGGGTTCGGAACCATCAACGTGCTGTGCGTATACCGGGATCATGAAATGCCGGGCGATCGGATGAAGATCCATGAACGACGGTGCTACACCAATAGTTACACCACTTTCCTGTGCGACTGTCTGTGCAGCGGTTGCGATCGCATGGGCGCGGGGACCCATCCCTTCTTTGTAGGTTTTGAGGTTGATGAGGATCAACAATGATGACATTTTGGGCACTCCCTTATTATAATTTAGAATTCCGTTTGAAAAATGATGAAGATTTGGGAATGTATCTGTGGTCACGTCATGGAATATGGGATTTTTTAAGCCCTTTTATGAAATGACTGCCCGTGATCCCGCCAAGAGCCATCTCCTGTGCCTGTTTTTTCAAGGGTATGAGACGCTCTTTGGCACCGGTGATGTCGCGTTGTGCTTCAAGGATCGCTTTCCGGTAGATGCACAGCATCTCTTCAGCATAGGCTTTTGTCCTGCCGCGTGCATCGATCGCCACCGAATCGATCCCCATCTGCGCGACCGATGGGATATGGTCGATAAGGCAGGTCTCAGCCGCGTTGAAGACATGTGTCCGGCATGAGCCATCCGTGCGGACGGGAAACGTCCGCCCGGTGCTGTCCCTGATACCGAAGAAAGATCGGGACGTGACTTTCTGTGGGCTGTCTTTTTTGCATGCGAGCAATGGCTGGAGGATACAGTCCTCCGATACCATCGCTTCAGTGCACCCCTGCACCATCAGTTCAAGGCAGGTATCGCATGGATCCGCCCGTGTCCGACGGATCAGGTCCCTGATCTCAGCACCCGAGAGTTCCGGTGAGATCGTCAGCAGATAAAAACGGGATGCAAGGGTTCGGACTGCCAGGTGATTGAATATATTCAAGCCCGCAGAACCAAAAATTTTCATATCGGGTAATGTCCTTTTGACCGCATTCGCTGCACCGGGACTTTCCACCATGCAGTCAGCCAGTCCTTCGTCGTAGAGCTCTGACAGGATCGGGAGGATTGTTGCGAGTTCAGGATCCCGCAGAATGCGCGGCAGTTTCCAGACAAGGGGGATGCCCGCCTTCGTGCAGATGGCAAGAACCGATCTGAGCTGGTCCTTAACTGACGCTATTGTGTTCATGCTGCGACATGAGCAGGCATCCGGAATACTGTCAGGCTCAAAATAGATCCGGTCGCATCCTGCACCCACAGCCCCCATCGCAATGCCGACACTGTCCGCATAGACCGAAAGCTCCAGTTTTTCGCTCCGGGAATTACCTGTTGTCATACGACGCTTCTTCATTCCGTATGCGGCCGTTGCCCATTGGCTGCGCGCCTGCCCGACATCCTCACGGGACGGCCGGAAGGATGAAATGAGCTCCTCCTGTGCCAGCGCAAGGAACTCCCGGCGCATCCGGTTCAGTTCCGAGAGCGGTGCAAACATCTTCCCGTCATAATCAATGGTAATGTTCCGGAGAGCAAACGGAGTCCCACCCGTCTTTTTCAACTGGGTCGTGATCTGTTCGATTGTCAGCGGGCGGGTACTGGCAGGGGAGAATCTGACATCAGAGGTACAGGTTACCCTGACTCTATCCCCCATGCCGGCCTCGATTTCACCTTCAAGCGTGGAGCGTCCCTCCCCACTGATCCGGACAGAGAGATCGAGCGGGATTGGATGGCGTAGGACAAATGGGGGAGTTGCGATGATCCGGTGAGCCCGCCTCGTAAGGTCAGCACTCGAGGTAAGATATACAAAATCCCCGCGCCGTACAGTGCCGGGAACCGCAAGTCTGATCACCCCGTTCTTATGGCGGGGTCTGGTATTGAGGGTGAACCCGTACTCTTTGTCCGGAAAATCCGGGTTCCGGAAAAGGAGTCCGTCACCCGGAGAGAGTTGAGTATGGATCGCCGGTTGTATTGTCACCTCCCTGCTGCGCTTGTCAAACCCTGTCACCTCCCCTATCAGAAGCCCGCGGTTGTCCGGCTGGTCCCTTCCCATAAGGGTCATATCATGGTCCCCGAACAGATAGCCGCAGGTAAATCCCCGGTTGAAAGCCAGTGCGAGATCCTGCATATCTGCATCTTCCGGAGTCCAGGTGCCTGACGCGATCGCATCGAGTGCTTTGCGGTACACTGAAACAACGGTGGCGACATATTCAGGCGATTTCATCCTGCCTTCAATTTTCAGCGAGATCAGCGGTGACTGCACGAGCCGGTCAAGGTTCTGGAGTGTGCACAGGTCTTTTGGGGAGAGGAGGTAGCGTCCTGGAAGCGGGATTTCCCGCAGCGTGGCCGGGCGACCGTACACATCCGGCTCACCGCTCACCAGAACATAGGGTTTCCTGCAGGGCTGCGCGCACATTCCCCGGTTGCCACTCCTGCCGCCGATTACCGATGAAAGGAGGCACTGGCCCGAGTACGAGTAGCAGAGCGCCCCATGGACAAACACTTCAAGACCGATTCCGCTCTTTGCCGTCTCACGGGCAATGTCCTTCACTTCAGCAAGCGAGAGCTCGCGGGAGAGCACGACCCGGGCAAATCCCTGGTCTGCTGCAAAGAGTACTCCCTCTGTGTTGTGGATGGTCATCTGGGTTGATGCATGAAGCGGCAGTTCTGGAACTATCGTACGTGCGAGCGAAGCAACCCCGATGTCCTGCACGAGGACTGCATCAATACCGGTTGAATAGAGCCAGATGAGGTACTCTGCGGCATCTGCAAGTTCGCGATCATGGACCAGCGTGTTGACCGTTGCGTATACCCTGACACCATGGGTATGAGCATAGCTCACTGCGTCTTCAAGCTCGTGTGCAGTGAAGTTTTGTGCATAGTTTCTCGCACCAAACCGTTTCCCGCCAACGTAGACCGCATCCGCTCCTGCAGCTATTGCTGCCCGCAAGGCCAGGGGCGAACCGGCCGGCGCGAGCAGTTCCGGGATATTTTGTTCTTTTTGGTGCGGAATTGGTTGCGGCATACAGGGTCTTTATTTTTTTAGCAACAGGTCGAAGATACCCACTGAAGCAAGGATGGTGACAACCGATATGGAGATATACCCTGCCATGATCATGACGATGGACAGGTCACGGCGCCAGCCAAGAACCCAGACGATCGGGGGACAGACATAGAACCCCAGCGTCATGACGCAGGGTACCAGCCCGTACATCCCGTACGTTGAGAGGATCCTTGATTTTTTAGCCCGTTCCCCGGATCTCTCCAGAAACTTTGCGATACGTTCAGAATGTTCACCCAGTGTGTCAAAAATATCAAACAGAAAGAGCGTAACCCCACAAGCGATGCAGGAAAGGACATACAGGACAAAGAGAGGGGGCAGACCAAGACCGATCCCGATAGGTGCTGCGCCATACTCAATCACGAAGGTGGTTGTCATCAGCGTGAGGGTTGCCGGCAGGGAGAGGTTGAATATCATAGCGGGGATGACTGGGAGGATGATGGCGATCAGACCGAATCTGGCACATGCTGCGACAAGATGTTCGAGGTAATGGGTGAACGGGATCTCTTCCATAGTCCGCTGAACAGGATTTGGCGGGAATGAAATAAACAGGTATCTTTTGTTGGATCAGGATGGCATGATCTGCTTATCATGGGAATCTGGTTCAGTGAATGCAGAGGGAAACGTTTGGGAAGCGGGAAATGATGGAGGAACATCGTGCGACCCATAGCCGATGCCAGGTATCTGGTATCCAGAGGAGTCTTTTTTTACGATCACGGGACATACCTTTTGAACGCATACGAGGTTTGCATGGTGAAGATCGTTGCATCGCTTACCGACCCTGAAGACGCACCAGCCGCATCAGCAGCGGGGGCTGATGTCCTTGAACTCCGCCTTGACCTGATGGATGGTGACGTTCTGAGAGGGGTACAGGAGTGCCACAGGCTCGCTACGCTCCCTGTCATTGTAACGCTCCGCTCAATTCAGGAAGGGGGGAACTACTCAGGAAATCCGGACGAATGGCTCCGGGGTATCCTGCCGATCATCCCGTATGCGGACTATGTCGATATCGAACGGCGTTTCTCTGCCCATGCTGATGCCATCAGGACCCATGACGTGGCCATCATTGCGTCCTGCCATACACCGGAGATGCCCTCCCTTTTCGAGCTTTTCGGGCTGGAGCGTGAACTTCAGGTGTACGGCGACATTCCCAAGATCGTGGTAACCCCCCGTCATGATGAGGATATCATCGAGCTGATCTCGTTTACCCATGCCGCAAAAAAACCTGTCTGTACCGGTGTCATGGGTGCCGGGTTCCGGTATGCCCGTCTCATACTCCCGCTCTTTGGGTCAGAATTCGTGTACTGCCATGCCGGGACACCAACTGCGGAAGGCCAGTACTCCGTTGCCGAGGCAAAGGAGGCAATGCTTCTCTTCGGGCTGGATGCGCGGGTATGAGCATC
>Ga0315289_10016504_pt1 | contig 10177 bp, 7 predicted proteins | sample YL17G11_40_MG_FD_203452 | JGI IMG/M metagenome (GOLD analysis project Ga0315289, IMG submission 203452) | Sediment microbial communities from Yellowstone Lake, YNP, Wyoming, USA - YL17G11_40 | ecosystem: Environmental > Aquatic > Freshwater > Lake > Sediment | place: USA: Wyoming | collected...
AGACGCTGAGACCTTCATCATGAGCGCCGGTGAGCTTGCCTTTGCGATAAGACGGGACATCTGCCTTCAAGATTCGCCGCAACACGCTGGCCCAAAGCCAGTTCCCGGATCAGGTCAAAGCGTCTGCGGGCGTCGTGATTCACAGGCCGTCAACATGGAAGTGAAGTGCCTGCCTGCCCAGGCTGCTACCGCTCCTGCTGCTCCCGCGCCAGCCAGCCCTCCAGCAGCATCCGGGCGGCCTGCTTGTTGGGGATGCGTCCGCGCACGGCGGAATCCAGGTCGGTCTGCGCGAACGCCGGCACGGCCGCGCCCACGCAGCTTGGGCAGCCGTCCTCGCAGGGGCATTCGCGGATCACCGTCCGCACCGTCTGGAGGATTTCGTCCAGCCGCTCCAGGCAGCGCCGCACATAGCCCATGCCCCCGGGGTAGCGGTCGTAGAGGAACACGGCGTCGCGCCCCAGGCACGAGGCGTCCACCACCGCGCCCACGTCCTGCACGTCGCACATGGTGTAGAGCGGCGCCACCTCCACCAGCACGTTGGCCAGCCCCACGAGCGCCTCGCCCACCAGCAGCTTCGCGGCGGCCAGGTCCTCCACCAGGCCGCCAGCCGGCTCATGCGATGGCTCGACCAGCAGCTGACCGCTTGGCGGCAGCAGCCCATCCACCCCGTCTACAAGGTCATCTACCTCGACGGCATGTACGTCAGCGTCCGCGGGACTGGGTAAGCAAAGCGTCTTGGTCACCGCCGGCCAATGCGACGACGGCGGCCTGGACGTGCTGAGCTTCTGCATGTCGGCTAGCGAGAGCTGCCGGCGACTGCTGGGAACTTGCACAAATTCGTTGACACTACCGTCCCACCGGCGGCGCTTGAATGCCTCCACTCGCGCCGGTACCTTCTGGGCTTTCGCCGTCCCGGCCACGCCGGCCAGGCGCACCATGCCTCTGCGAGGAGAGGGCCCGATGGCCAAGATTACGTTCGTCGGAGCCGGCAGCACCGTGTTTGCCCAGAGCCTCATCGGCGACTGCATGTGCCGCGAGCCGCTAAGGGATTCGCACTTTGCGCTCTACGACATCGACGCGCATCGCTTGGAGGACTCGCTGCGGATCGTTCGGCGGCTTAATGACAACATCAACGCCGGCCGTGCGACCCTCACCGGCCACCTGGGCATGGAGAACCGCCGCGAGGCCTTGCGCGGCGCCGGCTACGTGATCAACGCGATCCAGGTGGGCGGGTATGAGCCGTCCACGGTGATCGACTTCGAGATCCCCAAGAAGTACGGGCTGCGGCAGACCATCGGCGACACGCTGGGCGTCGGGGGCATCTTCCGCGGCCTGCGGACGATCCCCGTGATGCTCGACATCGCCGCGGACATGGAGGCGGTCTGCCCGTCGGCCTGGATGCTCAACTACACCAACCCGATGGGGATCGTCACCGGGGCGATGCTGCGCGGCTCGCCAGCGCGGACGGTCGGCCTGTGCCATAGCGTGCAGGTGTGCGCCCAGCAGATCCTGATGCAGGTGGGCCTGTGGGAGTCGGTCCGGAAACTCCAGTGGAAGGTGGCGGGGATCAATCACCAGGCCTGGCTGCTCGAGGTGACGGATGACGGCGTGGACCTGTACCCGGAAATCCGCCGCCGGGCGGCGAAGATCAACGAGGCCGCCCGCCGCGGGCCAGGCAAGCACGGCGACATGGTCCGCCTGGAGGTCCTGCGGCACTTCGGCTACTACGTCAGCGAGTCCAGCGAGCACACGGCGGAATACCTGCCTTACTTCATCCGCGGCCGCAACCCCGAGCTGATCGAGGAGTTCAACATCCCGCTAGATGAGTATCCCCGCCGGTGCGTGCGGCAGATCGAGGAATGGGCCAGGCTCCGCGAGGGGCTGCTTAACAACGCCCAACTCGCCCACGAACCGACGCTGGAGTACGGTTCGGGCATCATTGAGGCCATGGAGACGGATGCGCCCTACCGCGTGGCCGGCAACGTCCTGAACACCGGCGGACTCATCAGCAATCTGCCGGCCAAGGCGTGCGTGGAGATCCCCTGCCTGGTGGATCGCAACGGGGCGCGGGGCTGCTACGTGGGCGAGCTGCCCGAACAACTGGCGGCGCTGAACCGCACGAACATCAACGTGCAACTTCTGACCATCGAGGCGGCCCTGACGCGCCGGCGCGACCGCATCTATCAGGCCGCGATGCTCGACCCTCACACGGCCGCGGAACTGACGCTGGACCAGATTCGCGGCCTGTGCGATGAACTGATCGAGGCCCACGGCGACTACCTGCCGCGGTATTCCTGAGGTACGGTGGCCGGGCATCTTGCCCGTGCGTCGCAGGGCCGTCTCGGCCCTGCTTGGGGCTGCTGCTCACGGGCGAGACAGCCCGCCGGACGCATGGCCGGGACGGCCATCCCACGTTTTGAAACAGCTCCTATCCCCTCCGCGGCCAAGCCGCTATCATCGTAGCCGAGATGCCCGCCGCGCCGGCGGGCCGAGCGCCTGCCCGGCCGGCGGCGCCTAGGATCATCCCAGGAAGGGATCCCGATTATGGAACTCTACCTCAAGGAGCGGATCGAGCAGCAAGGCGTGGCGGTGGGCGCCTTTCTTCAGGACCTGCGCCAGCCGCTGGTCGTCCAGCTTCTGGCGGCGGCGGAGATGGACTTCTTCATCATCGACACCGAGCACGGCGTCTTCAACAACGAGTCCGTCGCCGACCTGATCCGGATGGGCCGCCTGGCCGGCGTCATCCCGCTGGTGCGGGTGATCGCCCCGGCCTATGAGTGGCTCTGCCCCCGCCTGGACGCCGGCGCCCGCGGCCTGATCGTCCCGCGGATCGGCGACGCCCAGACCGTCCGCCAGGCCGTGCGCTGCACGAAGTACCCGCCCGTGGGCGTCCGCGGCGCCGTCTCGCTCAAGGGCCAGACGGACTACCGCCTGGTCGACACGCCCAGCTTCTTGGCCGAGCAGAACCGCCACCACTTCGTCATCCCGCAGATCGAGCTTCAGGCCGCCCTGGACCATCTCGACGAGATCCTCCAGGTGGAGGGCATCGACATCGTGCTGGTCGGCCCGTTCGACCTGTCGATCGCGCTGGGCAGCCCCGGCCGGATCGACGACCCGCGCGAGGTGGACCAGATTCAACGCGTCATCGACCGCTGCATCCACCACGGCAAGATTCCGGGGATCGCCGTGGGCACGATCGCGGCCTCGAAGTTCTGGATCGAGCGGGGCATGCGATTTGTCGTCTGCGGCAGCGACGTGGGCCTGCTGCGCGGCGGCTTCAACCAGATCACCGCCGAACTGAAGGGAAGCCGCTGAGGCTTCGCCTGGCCCAGGTGCAACGATGGGAGCGGATGCTCGACTCCGGCGACCTGGCGTGTGGGGCGATAAAAGGTTAGGCTTTTGAGGTTACGCTTTTTCTACATGCCAAAGCATGTCAATGGTCAGCTCTTTGCTCGCCCCACCCCTTGAGCAGCTCCATAGGACTCGATTGCCTTCACCAAGTCCGTGGCAAGATAGTACAAAGTCTGCACGCATTGGTAAAGCTCGGGCTCCTCAAGTTTGATGCGCTGGCCGACATCAAAAGAGTGGTGGCTGTCTTTGCCCGCCTCAAGGCAGATACGCCACCCACCTTCGACAGGTCTGGGACTGTCGAGCACGCCCTTCTCCCTGCCGTCGGGGGATTCTGCAACCAGACCGACTGCATGCAATGTGATCACAAGCTTGCCGCCTTCATTAACGTCTTTGGGTCCGACGAACCCTTTTCGATGGACCAGACAATTGCGGGCCATGTTGAGCGAGAGGAAGTGTCGCTCATACACTGTCTCGATGTCAAACTCTTTGCGAAGGCAGTCGAACTTCTGAGGGAAGAGTAGTCTGTCAAAACGATTCCAGTCTCGTTCAGACACATCCTTCAATTCCTCTCCTGTTACCCTGCCCTTGCCGGCCAGCCGATAGAGGGCACAGACTCGCCTACACTCATTCAGAAAGTTTCCAGTGACGTTGACGCTGTCAGTCAGGAACGAAGTCAACAACCACTGTGTGCTCTGGTCCTTAGCCTCGGCATAGCTCAGACGGCGGTTGCTGGCTGGATGGAAGGCTATGAACCCGATGTTGTGCTCCCGGTAGAGTTCCTCAGTAACGGAGCTGTGACCGGAATACACGAAGGTGATGACGTCCAGCAGGTTTTGGATGCCCGCAAGGTAGTTGCCTTGCAGGGCAGCCGTGTTGACCGAGACGTTCACCTTGGCTTCACCCATGGAGCCTCCTCTAGCGTATCAGGATGGCCGGTCAGTCGCAGGCCTGAGTTACACAGCTCATTTGAACCGATCGCATAACTGAACGATGACTGTAAGCAATACCACGAGTATACCAATTACCCAAACCCAAAACTTGTTCCACTCGTACCACCTCTCCAAGCGGCGGGGAATCGCAGTCCACATCTTGATTTCGGCCCGAACCCGTTCCGCAATGAACCTGTCCATGGCCTGCCACTCTTCATCGACTGGCCGCAACTTCACGCTCTGGGGGTAGCCTCTTCCCCTTAATCCCCGATCAACATGGGCCATCTCATCGAAAACCCTCCCGCACCCCGAAGACAAGAGGTTTTCAAGCTCGAAGAGCAAGGGCTTCGCATCCACCCGTTTCTCTCGCGCCAACGACACCGCAGCGGTTATCTCCGCAATACAAAGTTGCTCTAGAAAAGGCTCGATATATCGCGACCAGAAAACCAGCCTCGGCGTGCCAGCGAACTCAGCGCCGCCATATGCAAGCTCCCGCCCATCAAACATCTTGACACGGAACGAAGGGTTTACCCTGAGGAAAGACCAGGGGGTAACCTGCTCTCTTATCAGTTCGTTGATTGCGTCCTCCACGCGTTTCTTGAACATCGGGTAGAGTGGAGTGGTCATATTGCCGGATTCTCCACATAATGCAGACAATATGCAAGCGCAAACCAAGCGCGGGTATACCTGCACGCAGAGAATCGCCTCATCTTTACATAGACCTTCGGCTAGCTTGGCTGCCTTGCCCTATGCTGCACAGTCCCCGCCTTTGCTTGGCAGGGCGATACCTGGACAAAGGTCAGCACGGCGCGACTGCCCGGCCGGATGCGGTAGCCGACCGCAGGCCGGTTTCATCTGCCTGCGGATAAGGGGGAAAAGGACCAAAGGAAAATCGTTATCGTCGAATGCCCGTTCGCCTCAAGAGCGTCCCTATACCGCCCAGGGCCAGCAGCACCACGGAAGCTGGCTCAGGAACCTCGGAGACGCGGAACCCGACTTCGTAGGCCTCCTCTGTCGGTGTCTGCGAATCATAGCGGTATGACGCAAGCATGCAGTCTTCGTTGGCGACGAATCCCCCGCCCCGCAGGCCGCGCACCAAGGGGCGCGGGATTGCCTCGTTCCACTCCCACACGTTACCGCCCTGATCGAACGTCCCGTACGGGCTGTCGGAGTTCTCGTGGGTCCCAACCTCAGTGCGATGGTAGGGGGAGTATTCGCTTTGCAGGAACGTCGCGTTGTTGCCCGGGTCGGGATCGATCTCATTCTTGCTGGGATCGCTGTCACTGCTGGTGGGGTAGTCCCAGTACCCCGCACTCGTCGAGCCGCCTTTGTAGTAGGCCGCCTTGTACCACTCATCCTCAGTTGGGATAGCCCACTTCCAATCCGCCTCGCGGGTAACGCCCAGCAGGGCCGCATCGGAGATCGCGCCATTAAGGAAGTACGCACCATCCTCGGTCGTGCTTAGCCCCTGCGCGCCCGTCGGCTGACCATTGTGCAGCCAGTTGGCGAAGCGAGCGGCATCGCCCCAGGAGACATAGTTCACCGGGCGGTTGGCCCAGTCGGAGGCCACGCGGTACTGATAGGGGTCCCCTGCCGTGCCAGCGCCGGCAAAGCGTTCGATCTTGCAGCCATAGCCCCCCGACCACATGCTCGGGTTGTACAGGCCGTACGTGTCAACGTCAGACACCTTGTTGAGAAACTCAGTGTACTGCGCCGCCGTCACCTCGTACTTGCCGATGTTATACACGTAGTCCACCGCACCGCAGATCCGGTCCGGGCCGTAGCCACCTGCGCCTACGGCTGCGCCCGAAAGCTCCCCAGCATTGCCCGGATTGCCCACGGGGACCGTTTCCAGGCTCGCAAGGCCCATCCAAGACCCGTCGGCGTTGCGCGTCCCGCCCATGTTGAAGACATCCGCGCTCGTCCCGCCGGCGACCAGAACCATCGCCGCCAGGCCCGCCGCTGCCATCATTCTCGCGTTCATGATCTTGTCCTTCCTTGTTGCTCTTCCCGTTGCCTATGTCCCCAACCCTGACACCTATCCGGTCGAGGCGACCCGTCACCCGACGCCTGGGCGGACACGATCCGCCGGCGCAGAAATACCCGGCGCATCTTGGGGGGCTTATCAGGCAGGAAGGAACGAGCGAGCGGGAACTCGCCCTGCCCTTGCGGTAGAACCAGCCAGTCGGCCGGCTTGGCCCTCTCCGCCATTTCCCCGGGCGGAGGTCGGAGCAGGCTGCTATTCTATCTCTAACTAAAGTAATGTCAAGTCGTTAAATTCTACTACAGCGAAACTGTGGATCATGTTCCCTAATCCAGTCCACCACGGGCGGACTCAGGCCAGACTGCTCCCCCGCGCCCACCCAGGCTGCGCAGTTTCACTCGGCGTTATCGCCGTTCGTAGGTTCCCACCAGCTCGGCTTGGGCCAGGATGTGGCCTTCCATCGCCTTTAGGAGCTGGTCCTTGGACAGGCCCGGCTTGGCGTCCATCCGGCAGTCCAGCGCGTGGAGCTTAAAGTGGTAGTGGTGCACCCCGTGCCCCTTGGGCGGATAGGGGCCTTGGTAGCCGGTCTTGTTGCCGGTGTTGACGCCCTGGATCGCCCCGGCCGGATTGTCCAGGCGGGCAGCGCCGGGAACGCCTTCCGGCAGCAAGCCCTCCGGCGGGAGGTTGTAGATCACCCAATGCACCCACGGCTGGGGGCGCGGGGCATCCGGGTCGTCCACGATCAGGCCCGCCGAGGCCGCCCGCGGGCGTCGTTCTCTTCAGGCCAATTCGTCATCACCCGCTGTAGGCAATCAGGCTGTACGAACCGGTATCCGTCGTGGCGTTGGTGAACTCGCCCGGCACGGTCAACGTGTCGATCGTGGTGATTTCTCCTTGCACCACCCCGATCCCCGGCACCGACCAGAGCGTCTGCGCGCGCTGGACCTCATACGTGCCGGCAAACCCGTTGAAGAGCGTGACCCCGCCCGACACCAACAGGTCAAACTCAAACTTGGCCGCCAGATAGGTGTTGCCGTTGACCACCACCTGCTCATGCCCCAACCAGTGGGTGCTGGCGGTGGAGCTGCCGTCCGTCATGATCCCGGGCACTTCCACCCACCCGCCCGTACCGTCGGGGACCGCCAGGGCGCAGCCGGCGGTGGTGCGCGACGTGGTGGTGTCAAGCTGGTTGAGGACCATCTCCGCGGGGAAGTCCAACCCTTCCTGGAAGGTGAACTCCACCTCCCCCATGGGGCTGTAGTAGTACCACACGGCCAGGTGCGCCTGGGTGTCGTAGTACCAGTTCTGGATGTCGCGCGTGTCGCCCTCGAAGCTGGAGGTCACCTGGTAGGTGTCCACGTTGGCGCCGTCAATCGTCTTTCCCACGGTCTGATCGGCGATCACGGCCTCCAGGTTCCCCGAGCGGTTGCCCAGCGTGCCGCTGAAGCTGCTGCTGTAGCCCCACCAGGCGGCTAGCTCGTCGTAGGGGATCAAGTCGGCGAAGTTGTAGCCGTGACTGCTGGTGGCGTACAAGGTGGTGGCGACGGTGGTCTTGAAGACCGACCCGCCGCCATTGATCGTGCTGGACCCGGGGCCGACGCTCCACTGGATCGCCGGGCCGCTGGGCGGACTCAGCGACAGCACGGTCCCGACTATGTACGCCGAGCGCACGTTGCCCGTGATGGCGACATTGGCCTCCATCGTGCCCAGCTTGATCGACTTGGCGCTGCCGGCGATGTTGACGGCCCCGCCCAAGCTGTCGCGGACGAACAGGCCGCCCAGGGTGTAGGCTCCGGCCAGCACGCCGGAGCCGCTTAGGGTCAGCGTCGCGCCGAAATCGCCCGGCACGGAGGCTCGCGGATTGCCGGCGATCTTGATCGATCCGGCCGACCCCGCCGATACGCTCCCAGCCTGCCAGCGTATCGCGCCGACCGCCTTGAGCAGCCCCGCCACCTCCAGGCTGGCCTCCGTCACGTCGACCAGCTTGAGGCCCTTGACGCTGGCCAGCGCATCGGTATCGGTGCCCCGTAGGCTCCAGCCGTTCACCGCTTTGGCGATCTGAATCCCCCCGCAGTTGCCGGCTATCTTCCACTGGCCCGCGCCCACGCCGCCGGCGATCTTCGCGCCGCCCAGCGTATAGAAGATGGCGTCGTCGCCGTGCAGGGTCAGCGAGGGGGTAAAGTCCCCGCTGATGCTCGCGCGGCTGTTGCCGGTGATCTTCAGTCCCTTCAGCGAGTCGGCCGTGATGGCCCCGCCGGCCCAGCGCTGCGCCGTCAGCCCGGTGATGGGCCCATCCACGGTCAGGGTGGAAGAATTGGACACATCGCCCAGCTTCAGCGAGCGGACGGAGTCCAGCTTGGCGCCGTCGCCGCGGAGCGTCCAGCCGCTGACCCCGGCGACCATCTGAATGGACTTGACCATGCCGTCGATGCGCCACTCGGAGTTGCTGACGTTGCCCACGATCTTGGCCGAGCCCAGCGTGTACATGCCGGTCGCGCCGGCCAGCGTCAGGTTGCTGGAGAAGTTGCCCGTGACCAAGAGGCCTTTAATCCAGGGCGCGCTGATTGAATCGGCGGCGCAGGAGGCCGCGCGGAAGCTCTTCATCGGCCCGGCCAGGTTGACCTCCGTGCCGTCGCCGAGGGTGTTGATGTTAACCGCCGCCTGGAGCGTGACGCCCGCCACCAACTGCGACCCTTCCATCAGCAGGTCGGCGCCGTCGCGAAGCGCGTTGAGCGTCAGAGAGCCGATGCAGCCGGTCTGCGTCATCAGGACGCCTTCGCCGATGATGTCCACGCCCTTGCCCGTGAACTTGCCCACCGGCGTCTCGCCCAGGATCCGCATCAGCTCGGTCTTCCCATCACTGCCGCTGGTGGCCAGCGTCACCGACGTCTTGGAGTAGGTGCCACCCAGAATCAGCTCCGCCGACTCCACCGTTCCCGAGACGATGTACTTGCCGCGGACCACGCTGACCGCCAGGTTGTCCCCGTTGAAGTTCATCAGGCCATAGCCGCCCTTTATCGTGGCGGTGACGATGGTCCCGTCATCGTCGGTGTAGACGATGGTCGGCAACAGGCCCTCCAGTTGGCCGAAATGAAGGTTCAGGTCGGGAAAATCGACTGTGACGGAGTTGATCAATACCGTCTCCACGGGGACGTCTTCGAATGATCCCTCCGTGTGCGTCTCGACGCCTTCGATCTCGTGGACGACGGGCATTCCGTTGATCACGTACCCAAACGCCGCATAACCGGGGTTGTCCTGGTCCTGGTAGTTGAGGAATTCGTTACCGTCCGGGTCGCCGGCGGCGGGGGTGTTGATAAAGAACTGGCTGGTCGCGCTGTTGGGATCGTCGCCTCGCGCCATCGCTAGAACGCCGGAGTCGTTGGTCAGGTAGTTCCCACCCCTCAGCAGGTTCTCGTTCATGATCGCCTGGCCCGGTTCCCGGGCCGTCAGGTCCGGCAGGAAGCCTCCGCCCTGGATCATGAAGTCCTCGATGACCCGGTGGAAGATCAAGCCGTCGTAGTAGCCGGTCGTGGCATAGTTGATGAAGTTGGCCACCGTGTACGGGGATATCCATTGGCCTTGGGTGTCGTGCTGCGCCAGATAGACGATGAACCGGCCCTTGCTGGTGTCGAAGGTGGCAATGGGATTGGCCGGCGCCACGCGGATGTACGAACCCTGGTAGTAATCGTTGGCGGTCGTCTCCCCGTCGCTGACCTCCCCGTACAGGTAGTACAGACCCGGGCGGGTCTGCCCGGCGCCGGTCCAGGTGTAGGTCTGCTGGTTGGCCGACACCGTCAAGGCATCCGTGATGAGCGTCTTGCCGTTGTCGGGGTTGGTGTCCAGGTCATAGTACAGCCGGACGGCGGCGGAGGGGCTGTCGGTATCCTGTGCCGTGAACTGGATTTGCAGGCTC
>Ga0315289_10016505_pt1 | contig 10177 bp, 9 predicted proteins | sample YL17G11_40_MG_FD_203452 | JGI IMG/M metagenome (GOLD analysis project Ga0315289, IMG submission 203452) | Sediment microbial communities from Yellowstone Lake, YNP, Wyoming, USA - YL17G11_40 | ecosystem: Environmental > Aquatic > Freshwater > Lake > Sediment | place: USA: Wyoming | collected...
AGATCGTGGGTATACGCTACTACGGACTCGGCAATGAGTACATGGGCATACTGGTTGGCGCGTCCCTTCTCGCGCCGGTGTTATTCCTCCGGCAGGGACTGAGGACGCCGGCCTCGAATCCGAAATCCGAAATGCGAAACCCCAGATGCCAAACCGGTATTCTCCTGCTGTGGTTTGCGGTCGTGGCGCTGGTGATCGGCTATCCCAGGCTCGGCGCGAACGTCGGCGGAACAGTCGTCGCTATTGTAACGTTCGGAGTGGCATTGGTTGCATTGTCGGGCGCCAGGTTTCGATTTCGCCATGCGCTCGTGCTGCTTGCGGTGACCTGCACAGCCGTGGCGGCATTCGCAGCGGCGGATGTCGTGAATCCGGCGGTCAGAGGTTCGCATCTGGGCAGGTCCGTATCACTGGCGCATATGTATGGTTGGGAGTGGCTGTGGTATCTGATCGCTCAGAAGGTCATGCTGCACATCCGAATTCTGAAACTGCCGCAGGCGTATTATCCTATCCTGTTCGCGGCGGGTTTCCTTTATATATACAGGCGACCCACGAGAGCCGAGGGGTCGCGCGCCGAGGGGAGCGATATCCTGTATACCATGGCAATGCCGGCGGTGGTAGCGGGAATGGTGGTCGCTTTCCTGTTCAATGACTCCGGCATAGTCCCGGCCGGGCTGATGCTGGCGATGTTTATGGTTTCCGTTCTGTACCTGCGCCTTGTGGAGAGCTGAGCATGAGGGTGATGGGACTGGACGTTGGCGATAAGACCATCGGCGTGGCGGTCAGCGACGAGCTGGGCATCAGCGCCAATCCGGTCACCGTCATCTCGCGAACGGGCAGCATGAAGAGGGAGATAGGCGAAGTCCGCAGAATCGCCCAGGAATACGGGGTCGAGCGGATAATCGTAGGGATGCCGCTGATGCTCGACGGCACAGCGGGCATACAGGCCCAAAAGGTAGAAGCGTTTGTGGATGAGCTCAGGCGCCGGCTCAGAATAGCGGTAGTCACGTGGGACGAGCGGCTGACGACCTCCGAGGTCGAGCGTGTTCTGATAGCCGCTGACCAATCGCGTGCGAAGCGGAAGAAGGTAATAGACAAGCTGGCGGCCGCCGTGATGCTCCAATCGTACATGGACAGGCAGCGGTCCGAGGCAGGTCCGAAAGGGCAGGTTGACGATGCGGAGTAGAAGACTCTCCTTGTGGACAGCCGTGGCCTTAGTTGCTCTGCTCGCATTGTGGCTGCTCGGGAGCACGCTGCTACCGGCAGGCCGTGTTGGAACCGTTGTTGTTCAGATACCGAGAGACAAGTCGGCTGGCGAGATCGGACGCATTCTGGCCGCCAGCGGGGTGATCCGCAGCTCATTCGGGTTTCGTGTGCTTGCACGCGTTACCGGGAAGGGCACCGGCCTGAAGCCCGGCGCGTACGAGCTTAGCCCTTCGATGACTCCGCTCGCGGTTATAGATAAGATTGCACGGGGAGAGGTCTGCGCCCGTTGGGTGACTTTTCCGGAGGGATTCACGATTCGGCAGATTGCGGAGCGTTTGGATGCAGAGGGATTGGGGAGCGCGCTTCGGTTCTGGGGGCTTGCAGGGTACGGCGGCGCGTACTTTCGGACGAGCTTTCCGCATCCCGCGAAGAGCCTGGAAGGCTATCTGTTCCCGGACACGTACCTGCTGTCCGTCGGAGCACCGGAGGATGCGATAATCGGGGAGATGCTCGACTGCTTTGGACGGAAGGTTGCGACGCCTCTGGCAGCCGACATATCGAGGTCCGGTATGAGTCTGCACGAGGTCGTCACGCTCGCGTCGTTGATAGAGCGCGAGGCCAAGATTCCGAAAGACAGGCCTCTCATCTCGGCCGTGCTGCATAATCGGCTGCGCAGGAACATGCGCCTGGAATGCGATGCGACCGTGCTGTACGCCTTGGGCAGGCACAAGAACAGAGTTCTGTATAAGGATCTGGACGTGGACTCCCCGTACAACACGTACCTGCACGACGGACTGCCGCCGGGTCCGGTGGCCAACCCGGGCCTGGCTTCGATCAAGGCCGCCTTGCATCCCGCGAGCGTTGGCTATCTGTACTACGTTGCCCGGCCGGATGGTTCGCATGTATTCAGTCGTACTATGGCGGAACACCAGCGCGCCAGACAAATCGTGCGTAGAGAGGCGGCCCGCTGAGTTGAACAGACTGCTCAGATTGCTGTGTCCCGCCGCATTTGTGGAGTCGGTGCCGCTCATAGACATCGGGGAGCTCAAGCGTCGCCGGATCAGCGCCGTGCTCACGGACCTCGACAATACCTTGGTGCCCTGGCGGAGTTACGACATCTCGCCGGAGGTGGCGGCCTGGGTGAGAGAGGCCCAGAAGCAGGGGATTAAGCTCTGCATAGTCTCGAATACTCGGACATGGACGCGGCTGCAGAGCCTGGCTGGCGAACTGCGAGTACCCTTCGTGAGGCGGGGGCTCAAGCCGCGTCGGGGCGGTTTCCGAGAGGCGCTGAAGGTGCTTGGTGCGGAGCGATCTGAGGCGGCTGTAATAGGGGATCAGGTTTTTACCGATATTCTGGGTGGTAACAGGTCAGGGCTGTATACGATACTGGTGCGTCCCTTGCACCATCGAGAATTCATCGGTACGAAGATAAGCAGGTTTTTTGAACGAATAGTTCTGAGGCTGCTGGAGCAGCGCGGAATGCTCTGCCGGCCGGGAGTCAAATCTGACGCGGCGGGGAACAATCAAGCAGAACCGACCGTCAGATGAAACGAGGCAGTGACTTGGGCAGAACCGTGAGCGGGACGACTCGCGTGGCGGGGGTATTCGGGTATCCTGTCCACCACAGCCAGTCGCCCGCCATGCACAACGCCGCATTTCGCGAACTGGGACTGGACTGCATTTACGTCCCGTTCAACGTGCACCCTGACAATCTGGAAGCCGCTGTGCGGGGGATCCGGGCGCTCGATCTGGTGGGAGTGAATGTTACAATCCCTCACAAGGAGCAGGTCATCCGGTTTCTCGATCGGGTGAGCGACGAGGCCCGGCTGATCCGATCCGTGAACACGATCCACTGGTCTGCCGGTATTCTCAGCGGGTACAGTACCGATGGCCCGGGGTTCGTCAGGGCTCTGGAAGCGGCCGGTAAATCCGCGGGCGGATCGAAGGCGGTAGTCCTGGGCGCCGGGGGATCGGCGCGGGCGACCGTGTATGCTCTGATAACAGAGGGCGCGGAAGTAACGGTGCTGAACCGCACGTACAGCCGCGCAGTGGAGCTGGCGGAGTTCCTGGATGCGGTTCTGCGTACGAAGGCGGTAAGGCCGATCGGTCTGGACGATGCGCGTGCGCGGGAAGCTGTCCTGGAAGCGGATCTGTTAGTCAACTGCACTCCGGTAGGAATGCACCCGCAGACTGACGCGCAGCCGATTCCGTCCGAATGGCTGCATCCGGGTCTGCTCGTGTACGACCAGATTTACAACCCTTTGGAAACGAATCTGCTGAAGGCGGCGAGAGCCGTCGGAGCGCAGGGGGCGAACGGCGTAAAGATGCTCGTTTTCCAGGGGGCGATTTCATTTGAGATCTGGACGGGCCGGACACCGCCTGTGGAGGTCATGGAGGAGGCAGTCCTGGCAGGGCTGAGGGCATGCCCCTGACGATGAAACCAGGCGGTTGCGTGTCGGTGCACACGGTGTTATAATGCTTGAATAGACCTGTAAGATGGTGGGGTAGCGAGTTCTTGGAGGCCGCTGAGCAATGGTAGCAACGAGAAAAGATATAGGCGAGCTGCTTCTGGAGGCGGGAGTGATCACACAGGAGCAGCTCAATGAAGTAAAGGAGACGCAGAAGAGCGCGCCGGGCGATACAGGCCAGATCATCATTGATCTCGGTTTTGCGACCGCCAAGGACGTCATGCAGGCCCAAGCTCGCCTGCTTAACATACCCTTTGTTGACCTTAGCACGCAGAAGATTGACCCCAGCGCGGTCAATATCGTCGCGGAGAACGTCGTAAGGCGTCTCCAGGTCATGCCGGTCATGAAGAATGGCAACCGGCTGACCGTGGCCATGTCGGACACGAACAATCTCAAGGCTCTGGACGACCTCAGGGTTGTGACCAAGGGTTTGCAGATTGTACCGGCTCTTGCACCGGCGGACGCGATTCAGGAAGCGATCAATCGCCATTACAAGGGCGCCGACGAGTCGGCCGGGACAAACCTTCCTGCAGCCGGCACTGCCGATACTCTCGGCAGCGGCCTTGCGGGTGTCAAGGACGCGATAGAATCGTACAAGTCGCGCGAGCTCTCGGAGGACGAAGACGCGGAAGCGATCGCGGCGGTGGCCGAGCAGGCCCCGATCATTCGTGTCGCCAACACCATTATCCAGCAGGCGATCGGGGTTGCCGCGAGTGACATCCACGTTGAGCCGGACCGACGACAGGTACGCGTCAGATACCGCGTGGATGGCGTCCTCCACGAGGAAATGACCATCCCGAAATACATCCAGGCGCCGTTGATCTCCCGCTTCAAGATCATGGCGGAGATGAACATCGCGGAGCGGCGTGTGCCGCAGGACGGTCGTATTCCCGTGCGGAAGGACAACAAGGACTACGACCTGCGCGTGAGCTGCCTGCCTACTATCTGGGGTGAGAAGATCGTCTGCCGAATCCTGGATAAGAGCAGCGTTCTGCTTGGCTTGACCAGACTCGGCTTCCTTCCGGACACGCTTGCCAGGTTGGAGGAACTCATAGTTCAGCCGAACGGTATGTTGCTCTCGACCGGCCCGACAGGCAGTGGCAAAACGACTACCCAGTATTCGATTCTCCACAAGATAAACTCCGTGGAGAGAAACATCATCGCAATCGAGGACCCCGTAGAGTACCAGCTTTCGGGCATATCTCAGGTCCAAGTTCACATGAAGGCTGGTCTGACCTTCGCCACAGCGCTGCGATCCTTCCTGCGCCAGGACCCCGACATAATCATGGTTGGTGAGATGCGCGACCTGGAAACCGGCGAAATCGCTGTGGAAGCGTCGCTGACCGGCCACCTGGTTCTGTCAACTCTCCACACGAATAACGCCCCGTCGGCCGTTATTCGTATGGTGGACATGGGCATAGAGCCTTACTTGATATCTGCGACCGTTATCGGTGTGTTGGCCCAGAGGCTTGCACGCGTGGTGTGTCAGAACTGTAAGGAAGAACATCAAGTGAAGGCATCGGAACTCCGGATTCTCGGTTATCAGTCGCAGGACCGCGACGAAATGGTCACGCTTGCGAGAGGCCGCGGCTGCGAAGCCTGCCGGCATACTGGGTTCAAGGGTCGAACGGGCATCTACGAGCTGATGACCACCAACGACGAGATCGCGGAGTTGATCGTGCGCCGCGCGCCTCTAGCCGATATTCGCGAGGCCGCAAAGGCCAACGGTATGAGGGAACTGCGCGAAGACGGTCTCGAGAAGGTTCTGGCCGGCATAACCACGGTAGACGAAGTCAGGAAGGTCGTCTTCACCGCCGGACACTAGTTATCAAAGCGCGGATTACACGCGAGTCTTACAGACGGGAAGGATGACGCAGAGGGAAGACGCTAGATGTAGACCGTGGGCAGTAGACCTGGGGAGGCCGGTTGAGTCTATAGTCTACCGTCTGTTGTCTACGGCCTTTCCTCTTTGTCATTCGGAAATCCCTTTGTGGAGGTACTGCAGTGCAGGAAGGTGGGATTACCACCCAGATGCCGCCCCGGCCGACAGCAAAGGCGCGGCCCATTGAAGAGGTACACGTAGATGATCTGCTCAAACTCATCGTAGAGCGGGGCGCGTCGGATTTGCATATTGCCGTCGGTGTGGCGCCGATCCTCAGAATTGATGGCCAGCTCATGCCTACGAATTACGAAAAGCTGACGGCCCAGGACACCCAGAGGTTGGTCTACGATATCCTGACGGACGAGCAGATTCAACGGTTCGAGTCAACCCTGGAGTTGGATTTTTCATACTCCGTGGCCAAGGTATCGCGCTACAGGGTGAATATCTATCGCGACAAAGGCACGGTGGCTGCCGCGTTCAGAGTGATCCCTGCGAGGATTCCTACGATACGCGAGCTCGGCCTGCCCCCAATTCTTGAAGACCTGAGCCGGAAACCCCGCGGCCTGATCCTGGTGACCGGTCCGACCGGCTCGGGGAAATCCACGACCCTGTCTGCCATGGTGAACCAGATCAACAGCGAGCGGAGCGCGCACATCATAACCATCGAGGATCCGATCGAGTATCTGCACTCTCATAAGTTCAGCGTTGTGAACCAGCGTGAGTTGGGAATTGACACGAAATCGTTCGCGAATGCATTGCGGTCGGCGTTGCGTGAGGACCCGGACGTTATCCTGGTGGGCGAGATGCGGGACCTGGACACGATCTCCACGGCAATCACCTGTGCGGAAACCGGTCATCTCGTCCTGGCGACGCTGCACACGAACAACGCTCCACAGACGGTGGACCGAATCGTGGACGTGTTTCCGTCCGACCAGCAGGAGCAGATCAGGTTCATGCTGTCGAACAATCTCGAGGCAGTCCTTTGCCAGCAGCTCCTTCCGAGGGCAGGAATGCCGGGCCGGGTGTGCGCAATGGAGATAATGATAGCCTCTCCTGCCATCCGCAACCTAGTTCGAGAGGCCAAGGCTCATCAGTTAACGTCCATGATCCAGACAAGCGCCGACCTGGGCATGCAGACCATGGACCAGGCACTGCGTGATCTTTACCAGAAAGGACTGGTCTCGTACGACGAGGCTACCTCGCGCGCTATGAACGCGGATGAATTCAAGACCATGGTTTCCACCGCGACACGCGGAAAGGCGCAGGGGAACAACTCGAACGGGCGATAACGGACACCTGGCCCCGGAGAGTCAGGGGCCTTCGTTAAGGAAGTGATAGCAATGACGACTTACGCGTACACAATCAGAGATGGAACCGGCGTGATGAGACAGGGGACCTCCGAGGGCGAGAACGAGAGCGTCGTGGCCCGGAGGCTCCAGGAGCAGGGCTTCACGGTCTTGAAGATCCAGCAGACGAGAGCCGCGAAGCCGAAGTCAGCAGGCGGCGGCTTCGGCAAAGTCAAGCTCGGGGACCTCTCCATCTTCTGCCGGCAGTTCTCCACCATGGTAGACGCCGGCGTCTCGCTGGTGCGATGCCTGTCCGTACTGGGCGAGCAGACACAGAGTACGAAGCTGCGGCGGATTATTGCCGACATCGAAGCCGAAGTACAGGGTGGACAGCCCCTCTCGAAGGCCATGGCCAAGTACCCGAACGTCTTCAGCAACCTGTTTGTCGGCTTGATTCGCGCTGGTGAGGTCGGCGGCGCGCTGGAGGAAAGCCTTCAGCGGCTGTCCACCTTCCTGGAAAAGGATATGGAGCTTCGGCGCAAGGTGAAGGGCGCGATGACGTACCCGATGATCGTTATGGTTGTCGCTCTGGTTATCGTTATCGGCCTGGTCACCTTCATTCTGCCGAGGTTCATGGAACTCTTTACGGACCTGGGGATGGGCCAGGATGCCATGCCGATGACGACGGCCATGCTCATGAACTTCAGCCACTTTCTCACGAGCAAGTGGTGGATAATGCTGCTCATCGTTGCGGCGTTCTTTACGGCCTTCAAGATGTTCACGCGAACGCGCATCGGGCGCCGGGTATACGACCGCGTCAAGCTGAAGGCGCCGGTGTTTGGCAAGCTAAATCACAGGGTGTGCTTGGCCAGGTTTTCGAGGACTCTCGGTACACTCCTAAACAGCGGCGTCCCAATATTGCAGGCGCTGGAAACGGTGTCCGGAACGGTGGCGAATGAGATAATCGGCGATGCGATTCTCGAGGCAAGATCGAGAATCCGTGAAGGCGACCGGATCGGCGACCCACTCCAGAAGAGCAAGATGTTTCCGCCGATGGTAGTCCAGATGATCAGCATCGGCGAAGAGTCGGGTTCGCTGGACCAGATGCTGACAAAGGTTGCCGATTTCTATGAGGCGGAGGTGGATACCGCGCTGCAAAGCCTGACATCGGCAATCGAGCCGTTGATGATTGTAATGCTGGGTACCGTCGTCGGCTTTATCGTTATCTCGATGTTTATGCCCTTGCTGACCGTAATCACGAACCTCAGCTCGGGCACCGGCGGGCAGTAAGTACGAGGAAGCGCACATCCAATCATGCCGGAGTGGCTGGGTATATCCATTGCGTTGATATATGGAACTGTGGTCGGCAGCTTCCTCAATGTCTGTATATGGCGCTTGCCCAGGGACGAGTCTATCGTCAGTCCCGGGTCCCACTGCCCGCGGTGCAGCACTCTTCTGAGGGCGTGGGACCTTGTGCCGCTGTTCAGCTTCCTGGTGCAGCGGTGCAGATGCAGGTACTGCGGAGCGCCGATAAGCTGGCGATACTTCTGGGTCGAGCTTCTGACAGGCGCGTATTTCGCACTGGCGTACCGCTGGTTCGGATGCAGTGTAGATTTCTTCGCATACGCTCTGTTCGGGGCCTCGCTCATAGCGATATTCTTTATTGACCTGGAGCACTGGATCATCCCGGACCAGCTTAGTCTGTTCGGCATAGGAGTAGGGGTTGCACGCGATAGCATAGGACTGGCCACGAGGACTCGCGACCCGTACTGGATACCCGTTCCGGGATGGGGCCGCGAGATTCCGCTGCCTCAGTCGTTAGCGGGGATTGTCGTGTGCGGTGGAGCTTTCCTGGCGCTGGCCATCGTCAGCTACTACATTTTCAAGAAGGAGGCCATAGGCGGAGGAGATATCAAGCTGGCCGCGGCCGTAGGAGCGAACCTTGCCATCGGACAGGCGATGCTCTCATTCTTCTTGGCGGTTGCGCTTGGCAGTATAATCGGAATTGCGCTCATAGCGGCGAAAAGGAAAACACGCAAGGATTACGTGCCGTTTGGACCCATGATGGTCGCAGGCGCTATGCTGGCCGTCTTTTACGGCCAACAACTCATCCAAGTCTGGAGAAACTACGTGGGCCTTGCCGGCGGCTGATCCGTGTCCCGAGACAGTCCATGATCCGGGGGAGCTGGGATCAAGGTACTCGCGGAAGGCTGAAGCAGGTTGCCAAAGGTTCACTTTAAGGGGGAATGCAAGATGTTTTCTGAAAAAAGACGCGGTTACACTCTTATCGAACTGCTGACGGTCATAGCAATCATCGGCGTCTTGGCTGCTCTCATTTTTCCTATCGCGAACTCGACGAAGAGGAGGGCCAAGCAGGCTCAGTGTATGAGCAACCTGTACCAGATCTACACCGGAATGAAACTGTTTAAGGACGACGAGCACCGGTACCCGGAGTTCATCGCAGGCCCCGTCCAGTACAGAGACGGCAACGGTCGGATCGGGTATGATCCCGGCTTCGGTACGCTGGTTCCGCTTGAGCAGAACTCCGGCATGGTAGACGGTCGTACGGTGGCGCTGTATCCTGAGTACATAGACTTGACCAACGTGCTGAAGTGCCCGCTCCTGAGTCTCAATGGGGATGGTGGGCGCGTATATACCACCGGCGATCCGCTTGACATTGTGGAAGACCCGATGTACACCGTGCTGACTAGTGATCTGGGCATCCCCGATGCATTTCGGGCGATTCGACAGTACAGGCTGTACAAAGTCAGCAGCTACGATTATCAGAAGCCAATGTACCACACCGAGGCGCAGGTTCACTATTCATTGGTCTGGTCGAAGGATGACACCGATCTGGATAATTATCCTCGCCAGCTCCGATGGCGGACTCCGCCGGAAGGCACTGTAATAACGTGGTGCAGCTATCATAGGGATGCGGAAGTGACCGGCGTGCCGAGGCAGGCCAGCAAGGACTTGGTCTTGTTCCTAGACGGTCACGCGCAGCCGATGGACAGCGCGGCTATGGAGAGCGCGTGGTGGCAGAACGGCTGGAAAGTGAAGCCCTGACGCCCACAATCTGTGAGAAGACTTGTGAGGTAGCTGCGCACGAGGGTGCGCAGTTACCTCTTTTGTTTGCGACGAATGGAACATTCGCCGCGCTGAGAAAGTCAAAAAACTGAAAGGTGCAGAGCGCCTGAGCATGGCAGGATATACACAGGAATGCGCCCCCCGGCTCATCGCAAGATAGTGGAGCTGGTTACCGGTCTGAATTGTCTGTGGGAGACCGATAATTAGTATGAGGGATGAAACCGGAAACAGGCGCATTGTTTTTTGATGGT
>Ga0315289_10016506_pt1 | contig 10177 bp, 9 predicted proteins | sample YL17G11_40_MG_FD_203452 | JGI IMG/M metagenome (GOLD analysis project Ga0315289, IMG submission 203452) | Sediment microbial communities from Yellowstone Lake, YNP, Wyoming, USA - YL17G11_40 | ecosystem: Environmental > Aquatic > Freshwater > Lake > Sediment | place: USA: Wyoming | collected...
GTTTGCCTTGTTGCGCTGGATCTCGGGCGCTGGGGGGAGAAGGCCGGTATACAGGTTTTCACCGCCGGGGATTTCCCGGACCGCGAGTCTTACCGGGATGCGGTTTTCGAGGTGGATGCGGGCATCACCGGCGCGGATTTCGCCATAGCGGAGACTGGAACCCTGGGCCTCATCTTTAACGCCAACCAGTCCCGGCTCATTTCCATCGCACCTCCGCTCCATATAGCCATCGTGCCCCTCGATCGCCTCCTCCCCATCTATGAGGATGTGGTTGATAAGGTATTCGCGGATAAAGAACACCTCCCCAGCCAGTTCTGCTTCATTACCGGCCCGAGCGCCTCGGCCGATATACAGGCTACGGCTTTCAAGGGTATGCACGGGCCGAAGAAGGTGATCGTCATCCTGCTCGAATCGTGATGTGCTTCTGCCATGCATGGCACTAAAAAATCTCATACCCCCATCGCCCCTGCGTTTTCAAGGGGGGGGCAGACATCCGCGGGACATACCTGGCCATCGCCCTGCGGGCCCGCCTTCGGCACGTCTAATTATGCAATCCTGTACAATTGTGGGAGGGGAGAGGGGGGCGAGTCTATATACAATCTTGTGAGTTCCGGGGTTTTATATTATATAATGGGGCCAAAATCGAGCGGGGAAGGGGACTCGGGTGAAGATAACCGCTTCCGAGGTTGAGCACGTGGCCCGGCTGGCCCGTCTGAACCTCGATGCACAGGAGATCGCGCGCTTCCAGCGGGAACTGAACTCCATCCTGGACTACATGGATCTCTTGAACGAGGTCGATACGGTCGGGGTGGAGCCCACCGTGCATACCCAGTCTATCAGCAACGCCCTCCGGCAGGATGAATTGCAGCCTTCGCAGGATCTTAGGGATGCCCTGGCTAACGCCCCGCGCCAGAAGGACGGATCGATCGTGGTCCCGAAGGTGCTGGAGTAGACACCGATGCTGGAGACCGCACGGCGCTACAGGAGCGACGGCATAAGCCCCGTCAGGGTCGTTCAAGATCTTATCGCAAAGATAAAAACCGAGCCTTACAATGCCTATATATCGTATGACGAGGAGGGGGCGCTCCGCACCGCGCGGGAGGCCGAGAAGGCCCTCGAACAGAACGGGGAGGAACTCCTCATCGGGCTCCCGATAGCGGTCAAGGACAATATCTGCACCAAGGGGATCCCCACGACCTGTGCCTCGCACATCCTCGCCAACTTCGTTCCGAGGTACAACGCCCACGTGGTCGAGCGCCTCAGGGCGCTCGGCGCGGTGATCATCGGCAAGACCAACCTCGATGAGTTCGCCATGGGTTCGACCACGATTTCCAGCTTCAAGGGTCCCACGAAAAACCCATGGGACATGACGAAGACCCCGGGGGGCTCGAGCGGCGGATCCGCGGCCGCCGTGGCCGCCGGCTTATGTGCCGGCGCGCTGGGATCGGATACCGGCGGATCGGTCAGAATGCCCGCCAGCTTCTGCGGGATCACGGGTTTGAAGCCTACCTATGGCTCCGTATCCCGCTTCGGTCTCGTGGCCTTCGCCTCCTCCCTCGACCAGATCGGCCCCATGGCGCGAACCGCCCACGATGCCGCTATCCTCTACGATGCCATCAAGGGCCATGACCCCAAGGACTCCACGAGCGTAGCCCGGGGATACCGCCATACGCCGCTCGACGGCATCGATCTGAAGGGTGTGCGCATCGGCGTTCCGCAGGTCTTCTTCGGCGCAGGGCTTGCCCACGATGTGGAGCGGGCCGTACGATACGGGCAGAAGGTTTTCGAGGAGCTCGGGGCCAGGATCGTCGCTGTCGATTTGCCGCACATCCCCTACGGCGTCGCGGTGTATTACATCATCTGCACGGCCGAGGCGAGCTCGAACCTCGCCCGCTACGACGGCGTCAGATACGGCATGCGTGCATCCGGGGCCAAGGACCTCCTCGATCTGTACCTGGAGACAAGAGCGGCGGGGTTCAACACCGAGGTGAAACGGAGGATCATGCTCGGCACCTATGTTCTCTCCGCCGGCTACTATGACCAGTACTACCGCAAGGCGTCCCAGGTCAGGACCTTGATCGTGAAGGACTTCGCCAGAGTCTTCGAAGACTGCGACATCATCCTGGGACCCACCACGCCCTGCACGGCATTCGGGCTGACCGACATGATCGACGATCCGCTCTCCATATACCTCCTCGATATCTACACCATCCCCGCCAACCTCGCGGGTATACCGGCACTAAGCATCCCTTGCGGCTTCGGCGATACGGGACTGCCGATCGGCATGCAGCTCATGGCGCCTGCCTTCCGGGACGACCTCCTCCTCAGCGCAGGGATCGCCTTCCAGGATGTGACGAATTTCCACAGGGTGAAACCGTGATGGAATACGATGTGGTCATCGGTCTCGAGGTGCATGCGCAATTGCTCACGCGCACCAAGATCTTCTGCGCCTGCTCCACGAACTTCGGCGATGCACCCAACACCAATACCTGCCCGGTCTGCATGGGGATGCCGGGCGTGCTCCCGGTGCTGAACGGGAAGGTGGTCGACTTCGGGATCAAGCTCGGTCTCGCCATCCATGCGAACATTGCCCCGCGCAACGTCTTCGCCCGCAAGAATTACTTCTACCCCGATCTTCCCAAGGGCTACCAGATAACCCAATACGAATACCCCTTGTGCACCAAAGGGTACCTGGATATCGACCTCAAGGGGGAAACCAAGCGCATTGGCATCACCCGCATCCACATGGAGGAAGATGCCGGCAAGCTCATCCATGATGATTGCGGCCCCAATAGCTATGTGGATTACAACCGTGCCGGAGTGCCGCTCTTGGAGATCGTCTCCGAGCCCCATATCGCCGGAACGTACGAGGCGGTGGCATACCTCAAGGCCCTCAGACAGCTCCTCGTCTACCTCGAGATCTGCGACGGGAACATGGAGATGGGCTCCTTCCGGTGCGACACCAATGTTTCCCTGAAACCCAAGGGCAGCACGGCCTTCGGCATACGCACCGAGATCAAGAACTTGAACTCCTTCCGCAATGTTCAGAAGGCTCTCGACCACGAGATCGCCAGGCACCGGCAGATCCTGGAGACAGGCGGCGAGGTCGTCCAGGAGACGCGGCTCTGGGACGCTGTCCAGGGCGTTACCCAGTCCATGCGCTCCAAAGAGGAGAGCCACGATTATCGCTACTTCCCCGAGCCGGATCTCATCCCGCTCGATATAGGCACGGCCTGGACCGAAACAATGCGCCGAACCTTGCCCGAACTCCCCTTTGAAAAACGCGCGCGCTTCATGCATCAATACGACCTGATCTTCTACGATGCCGATGTCCTGACCCAGACGCGGGCCCTGGCCGATTACTTCGAGCGCTGCGTTCAGCTTCTGCCTGCGCCGAAGGACATCTGCAACTGGATCATGACCGAGGTCCTGCGCATCCTCAAGGAGGGCGACATCGCGGATCTGAAGGTGACACCCGAGATGCTCATTCGCTTGATCAAACGCATCAACGACGGGACCATATCCGGCAGGATTGCCAAAGAGGTCTTCGATGCGATGGCAGATACCGGCACGGCGCCGGAAGAGATCATCCAGGCGCGGGGCCTCGTCCAGATCAGCGATGAGACACACCTGCGTGAAGTCGCCCGGTCCGTCATCGCCGCCAATCCCAAAGAAGTCGAATCTTACAGGAAGGGCAAGACCGGGCTCCTGGCCTTCTTCGTCGGCCAGGTGATGAAGGCCACCAAAGGCCAGGCCAACCCCACCCTCACCAACGCGGTGGTCAAGGAGCTGCTCGAATCATGAAACGCCTGCATATAGCGGACACCAAAGAGATCCTCAAGGGCAAGGTCACCGATGTCTATTTCCTCCGCACAGCGAAGATCCTTCGCGAGAAAGGCCAGGCCAAGCACGTCTGCATGGAGATCTTCCTGAAAACCTTCCCCGAACCGTCCTACCGATGGGGGGTGTTTGCAGGGCTGGAAGAGGTGTGCGTACTTCTCGAAGGCCGGCCGGTCACTGTGCGGTCTCTGCCGGAGGGGAGCATCTTCTTCCCCGGCACCCCGGTCATGAGCATCGAAGGGAATTACCTCGACTTCGGCGAGCTGGAGACCGCCATCCTGGGCTGCCTCTGCCAAGCCTCCGGCATCGCCGCGAAGGCCTCGCGCTGCCGGGTGGCTTGCGGAGACAGGATCCTCATCAGCTTCGGCGCCCGCCGCATGCACCCTGCCATCGCCCCCATGGTGGAACGCGCGGCCTATATCGGCGGGTGCAATGGCGTAGCTGGCGTAGCCAGCGCCCGGCTCATCGGCGAGAAACCCGTCGGCACCATGCCCCACGCCCTCATCATCCAGATGGGAGACACCGTGAGCGCCGCCCTGGCCTTTGATGAGCTCATCGAAAAGGACGTGCCGCGCGTGGTGCTCATCGACACGTTCTTGGACGAGAAGTTCGAGGCTCTGCGTGTGGCCGAGGCCTTGGGAGACAGGCTCTACGGCATCCGTTTCGACACCCCGGCATCACGCAGGGGCGATTTCAGGGCCATCATCGAGGAGACCAAGTGGGAGCTCGCCTTGCGTGGTTTCGGCCATGTGCGCATATTCGTCTCGGGCGGGCTCGACGTGAAAGACATCCTCGAACTCCATGATATCGTGGACGCCTTCGGCGTCGGTACCCTGATATCCTCCGCCGCTACACTGGACTTCTCCATGGATATCGTGGAGATGGAGGGCTTCCCCATCGCCAAGCGCGGCAAGGCCTCGGGCAGGAAATCGCTCCTGCGCTGCAGAACCTGCATGCGCGACTACGTTGTGCCCTATGGTCAGAAACAGACCTGCGTCTGCTCTGGCCCGACCGAGGATGCCCTGCAGCCCATCATCGAATCCGGCTCCCTCGTCCATGACCTGCCCAAACCCCAGGCGATCCGGGAGCACGCTTTGGACGAGCTCTCCCATCTCCTGAAAGGATCTTCACCCCGAGATGCGCTAGGACTATGATCAGACCGTTCTTCTTTGAACAAGGCATCTTTTACATCCTCGATCAGAGGCGACTTCCCGATGAGGAGGTGTGGATCAGGTGCACCTCGGAGGCCGATGTCGCCGAGGCCATCAATACCCTCGCTGTACGGGGGGCGCCGGCGATCGGCATAGCCGCTGCCTATGGGATTGTCCTGGCCGCCCAAGCGGGCCAAGACATGCAAGCAGCGGCTTCCACGCTCATCAAGGCCAGACCCACTGCCGTGAACCTCGCTTGGGCGGTCAATCGTGTCCTGGCGGCGGTGCGAGCTTGCCCGGATAGAGATGCTTTTGTGACAATGCAGGGGGAGGCTGAGGCTATCTGGGAGGAGGAAATCCGGGCCAACCGAGACATGGCGGAACACGGCGCAGCCCTCTTTCCGGATGGAAAACAGTATGCGATCCTCACACACTGTAACACCGGGTCGCTTGCCACCGGCGGCATGGGGACCGCCCTCGGCGTGGTCAGGGCACTGCACGCCCGGGGAAAACTGGCCATGACCTATGTGGACGAGACACGGCCCCTGCTCCAGGGCGCCCGGCTCACTGCCTATGAGCTCAAGCAGGATGGCATCCCCGCCACCCTCATAACCGACAGCATGGCGGGATGGCTCATGCAGCAGGGGAGGGTAGATGCCGTTATGGTGGGGGCGGACAGGATTGCCCGCAACCATGACACCGCCAACAAGATCGGCACTTACAGCCTCGCCGTCCTCGCCCATGCCCATGCCATACCCTTCTACGTGGTCGCCTCACTGTCCACGTTCGACCCGGAATGCCCCTCGGGCGATCACATCCCCATCGAGGAAAGGGACGCCAGCGAGGTGCAAGGCTTGGGCGAGCAGCAGATCGCCGAGGATATCCCGGTCTACAACCCGGCCTTCGACATCACCCCGCACAAACTGATAACAGCCATCATCACCGAGTCGAAAATATTTCGTTGAGGTTTTCGGGGGAACCCCCTTGTGGAAAAGGGGTGTTCCCCGGACCCCTCCCCAGTCTTGTAGGTGGCTTGGGCAATGAAGATTGAATAATATATCAAGGCTGGCATAGGCGCAGATGTATCCGTGAAAATGAGCGAAAAAAAAGTCACAGAAAAAAGGAGCAGGAGATGCAGTACAACAGCCTGGATGCCGCTCTGATCGAGAAGCTCAAGGAGATCGTCGGATCGGAGAATGTCATCACCGATCCGGAGCGCATAGGGGATTATTCTCACGACGAATTCAGCCAGGAGGAGATCCGGCGCATGCCGGAGGCCGTTGTGAAGCCACTCGACACCGATCAGGTCTGCCGCGTGGTGCGTCTGGCGAACGAGCGCTGCATCCCGCTCACGCCGCGCGGCGGCGGTACGGGGCTGTGCGGCGGCTGCGTGCCCATTTTCGGCGGAATCGTCCTCTCACTGGAGAAGATGAACCGGGTCATCGAAGTCGATGCCGATAATCTTATGGCCGTGGTCGAGGCCGGGGTAACGCTGCGGCAGTTCTATGCGGAGATCGAGGGCACCGGGCTCTTCTTTCCTCCCCATCCGGGTGACGAGAGCGCCATGATCGGCGGCCTGATCGCCACCAACGCAGGGGGCGCCCGGGCGGTCAAGTACGGCGTGATCCGCAACTATATCCGCGGCATCGAACTCGTGCTCTCCGATGGCACGGTCACCGCCATCGGCGGCAAACTCATGAAGAGCAGCACCGGATACAGCCTCATTAACCTCCTCATCGGCTCAGAAGGAACACTGGGGATCATCACCCGTGCTACCATCAGCCTTACCCCGCCCCCGGAAGCCATGTACACGCTGGTCGTTCCCTTCGCGGCCCTCGAGGACGCGATCAAAACCGTGCCCCTCATCCTCAGGAACCGCATCATCCCCATGGCGGTAGAATTCATGGACCGCACCGCCATCAGCATCGCCGAGCACCATCTCAACAAGACGTGGCCTTGCCGGGAAGGGCAGGCGCACCTCATGTTCATCCTGGATGCCCCGAGCACGGACGAGCTCCTGCGTCTGTCACAGAAGGTCGCCGGCATCTGCATGGCCAACGGCGCCCTCGATGTATTCGTTGCCGATGAAAGGTCGAAACAGAAGAACATCCTCGAAATCCGCAGCTTGATCTACGAGGCGATGCGAGCACACATGCTGGAGATCCTCGACCTCACCGTGCCGCCGGCTGCCATCGCCGATTTCGTGGGTGCGGTCCGCGCCGTGGAGCGTGATTTCGGCACCTGGCTGCCGACCTATGGACATGCAGCCGATGGGAATGTGCACATACACATCATGCAAGCGCGCTGGGAAAATGGCTCCTGGCTCTCGATCGACGGGTGGAAGGAAATGTATCCCGCCATCCGCAAGCGTCTCCACGATGTGGCCAGGAGCTTCGATGGCATTATCTCGGGAGAGCACGGCATCGGGCTCGTCAAGAAGGAATTCATGCATGCATTTCTCGACCGTGCCCAGCTCTCTCTCATGCAATCCATCAAGAAGGCCTTCGACCCGCACGGCATCCTGAATCCCGGAAAACTGTTCCCGGATTGAGCGGCCCGCACACGACAGGGAAAGGTGGTGTGGCCGGGGCGTACGCTTGTTCAGAGCTCGTAGAGGGTATCGTCCACTTTGGGCTTCGGCTTACCCTTGGTCTTCTTCCCCGAGGTTTCTGCGAGAAACGGCTCCTCTCCGTTCAGGAGATCGCCAAGCTCCTTTTCGATCTGCTCGATGTCCTCGCCGCGCTCCATACGGCTCAGGGCCTCCTCCATCCCCGGTCCGAGCGGAAGCCCGGCCGTTTGGGTGAGTCTCCGCATGAGCTGTGCCGCCTGTCGCGGGTCGTCCTCGTTGATCTTCTCTGCCTCGTTCGTCAGCATGGCCAAAGCCTTCTCCATGCGGGTCTCGTCGATAGGCGGCATGCCCGTTTCGCCCTCCTCTTTTCTCCCCGAGGTCGTGAAGAAGACCGAGACCTTGCGTTTCAGCTGCACACCCTTGCACCGTGGGCAGTCTGGAATCTTGTCGGTATTGACCATCCGGGAGAAGAAATTGTAGATGGTATTGCACCGGTTGCAGTAGAATTCATAAATCGGCATAGCTCACCCCTTCCGCATTCTTTAAGGCCACAAATGAAACCAAAAATCAAGCCTTACAATAAGCCTTCTTTGGAGGTTAGTTTTGTTTGGGATGAGGAGATGCAATCCTAGCGGAGAAGCGCACGCATTGTCTGTTTATAGTCTCCAAAAGCGAACAACAAGACACGTTTGGCCCCCTTGAAGGGACTAGGTGTTATTATTTGGAAAGGACGTTAGTCATGAAGAAAGATGTGATCTTGAGTGTGCAGCTGTCGATCAGGTTTTGCTTGGCTGGGGGTTTCTCTGTGCCGAAAACTATATGCTCGAGCGTGGAGTGGGGAGCGTAGGTGTCGAAGGTGACGGCATGGAGTCGGTCGTGAGCATGGCCGGGGTTCACAGACAAGGTATCGCCGAGGTTGGTACGATAGATGCCGGACATGTAGGGCGATTCATGGATATGGCCATGCAGGGTGATCAGGGGTTTGCGCGTTTCGATGAATGCTCGGAGGGCGCGGCTGCCGATGGGCCTGCCGTTGTGTAGGGTGTCGAGCCCGGTGTTGAAGGGTGGAGCGTGGAAGACACAGATCGACTTTTCCGGCTCATCGAGGACGCAGGTCGCGAGCTCCTCTTCAATGCTCGGGGAGTGCAGAATGTACTCTCCATTATCGCTCTGGCGGATGCCCTCGGATGTGCTGAGGCAGGCGTACCTACTCTTCACGTAACCGTCCTGCGGGAAATCCCTGCGCACATAGTCCTTGACCCAGAAGGTGGAGTCGGTGACGCAACCGTAGCCCAGGAAATGAAAGCCATCGATGAGGACATGGCGCAGGTGGAGGTTGGTTGCCCCGGGGATCGTCTTTTCGAGGTATGTGATGGCAGGGATCCAGTCGTGGTTGCCGGGGATGTAGAGCACTCTGGTGTGCGGGTTTTCGCGCAGGAAGGCGCTCAGGCGCGGAGCTAGGAAGGTGTCGATGAAGGCGATCTGGGCCTGCAGAGATCCGTTGAAGTCCGCCGTTCCGGCGACGAGCTTGGCGGCGTTCACCCTCGTCGGGAGCAGGTCCCCGCCGATGAGGACGCTCTCGACTCTTTTCGCGCGGACCAGCGCCAGCAGCTCCTCATAGAGATTCATCTTCCCATGGAGGTCGGAGGTAAAGAGTATATGCATATTTATTTACAAATATTTTACAATTGCTCTCTTGAAATATCCTGAGCTCATAGCATAAAAATAGGGTATAATGAAGTGGGTATTCGATAAGGCGATCGATGCGGTGATGTCTATATGGACGCTCGCCACGACGATCGTGTATACTGTCATTCTCGGGATACCGACCATCTTCGTCGCCATGGTGAGCAAGACTGGCAAGGCCCCCTTCACGATCGGCAAGCTCTGGTCTTGGCTCATCCTGAAAACCAATCGGGTGAAGCTCCAGGTTGAGGGGCTGGAGAAGATCGTCAGGAACAAATCCTATGTCTTCATCTCCAATCATGCCAGCAACCTCGATCCGCCGGCTCTTTGCCTCGCCATCCCACAGACCTTACGATTCATAGCCAAGAGGTCTTTGGCCAAGGTCCCCATCTTCGGCCAGGCGTTAAAGCTCGGCCGGATCATCTTAATCGACCGCTCGGACAACCAGAAGGCCGTGGAGACTATCAACAAGGCCATCAAGGACCTCAAAGACGGCATCAGCGCCTTCTTTTTCGCCGAGGGGACGCGCAGCCCGGACGGGATGCTGCAGGCCTTCAAGAAGGGCGGGATCATGGTCGCGCTCAAGACCAAGCTCCCCATTATCCCGATTACGGTGGTGGACAGTTATAAACTCCTCCCAAGGAATGCGCTGCGTATACGGCCCGGGGTGCTGCGTATCATCATCGGCGATCCGATCGACACCTCCGGTTATACCGAGGACGACAAGGACTTCCTGGTCCAGAAAGTGAGGGACATCATTGCCGATACCCTCAAGCGCTACAGCGTCTTCTACCAGAGCCAGGTCAGGAAGTTCGCCGGTTAGGGATAGCCCACCTCGCATTTCTGATATTGTCTCTTGATAAAATCCGAGCAATCAGTATGTTATTGTCATGTCAAATCTGTTAGATGAGATGTCTTGTGATAAGGAGGT